>R18__coassemble_1399_pt1 | contig 32323 bp, 29 predicted proteins | sample R18__metabat2_low_PE_004 | metagenome-assembled genome bin R18
TATTTCCTAAGAGTTAAACGCCAACACGGTTAAAATTCCGGCGTCCTCAAAACGGGGGAAACTCGGTTGTCGGGACGCTTTTGCTATTGGCAAAGGAATAACGGGATTGTTTATTTGTTGACACGAAAAAAAGTCTGCGATATAATGCATTCGTGGAAAAATCCGCAAACATTTTAAAGAAAGGAACAACACCAATGAAGAAGATTCTTGCCCTTGCTCTTGCCGTGCTGATGGTTCTGAGCCTGTGCGCCTGCGGCGCCTCGGTCGATACCGCCAGTCTCGACGAAATCCAGGCCCATCTCGACGCCATCGAGGCTTCTCTGCAGTCCATCGTGGGCGCGCAGGAAGCGGCTCCTGCCGAAGAGGCTGCCGACGAGGCTGCCGAGCCCGCCGAGGAGCTGAAGACCGACGTGCTTCCCATCGGTCTGATGATCCACACCTCCGACTGGTTCGCGTCCGTTGACGCCCCCAACTACTACGAGTTCCACGCGATGGTCGACTACATCAACGAGGATCTCGGCGGCTGGCAGATCGGCGACACGCTCTACACGATCGAGGCCGTTGACCAGGACGGTCAGTCCTCCGGCGACCAGCTGCGCGTCTGCGCGCAGGCTCTGGTGGACCAGGGCGTCAACTTCGTGGTCGAGACCAACGACTTCTGGGTTCTCGCCTGCGAGGATATCTTTGAGGAAGCCGGCGTGCTGCACGCCTCCGCTTACGTCACCTACACCCCGGGCTACATGACCGAGGACAACCCCATGGCCTTCACTGCTTCCAACGGCTCCGCCGGCGACTACGCCACCGGCTTCCAGGTTCTCAAGGAAGTCTATCCCGATGTGGATTCCGTTATCTTCGTCAACGACGACAACGGCTGCAACGAGGATCTGTTCGCTCTGATGCAGCAGCTCGGCGCCGAGTACGGCATCGAGGTCAAGGAAGACTACATCATGTACTCCGGCGATACCACCGACTACTCCGCCTATGCCCAGCAGATCATCGACTCCGGCGCTGCCTGCTTCATGGGCAACGGCTCTCCCGATGCCTACGGCTACATCCTCAAGGAGCTGCGCGCCAAGGGCAGCGATTGTGTCTGCGCCTGCCTGCAGGGCAAGCCCGCCACCACGCTGATGGAGTATGCCGGCGAGGACGCCTGCACCCGCGCCTTCACCCTGGGCACCTCCCAGCGCGACACCGACATGAACACCGACATCTATAACGCCATTGTTGCCAAGGATAAGGAACTCAACGGCGAGGAAATCGCCGCCAACTTCGACGGCGCCGCGGCCAACACCCTGTGGGTCATGCTGCAGATGATGCAGAAGGCCGGCTCCATCGATCCCGAGGTCGTCGCGGCCGAGTGGGAGAAGGGCGGCGAGGTCGAGACCATTTATGGTACCGGCACCATCGGCGGCGAGGTCACCTACGGCGTCGCCAACCACGCGCTCGGCAGCCCGCGCGCCGTGTCCGTCGTCGACCCCGAGGGCGAGGACGGCTGGTACTTCTACGGCTGGATCGACGTGACCATTGCCTAAGGTAAATCACACCGGTTTCAAAGGGGGAGGGGCGGTTTCCGTCCCTCCCCATGCAATCAACAGGCCATCTGCCGCGCAGAGGGGTCTTTCTTCCTAAAGGAGAGTTGCCGTGTTCTCATTCAACCTGCTCACATGGGCATCGATGCCGAATATCCTGATTCAGGGATTGATTCTTGGAATCATGTATATTCTGGCGAGTCTGGGCTTTGCGTTTATCTTCAATATGCTCAGCTCCATCAACCTCGCGCACGGCGCGCTGTACATGCTCAGCGCCTATCTGTGCTACTTTATCATCTCCAAGCTGGGGGTGAACAACTGGATTGCCATGGCGATCGCGGCGGTGCTGCTCGCGGCGCTGGGGCTGCTGCTGGAACGATTTATGTTCCGACCGTTCTTTGATGACTTTGACAAAATCATCATGGTCGGTGTCGGTGTGATGACCATTATCCAGACCTGGGCCACCATCGCCTCCGGCACGAAGGCCATGAGTATTTCCGCCTTTGCCCGCGGCAGTGCCGAGCTCGGCACCGTGGTGATTTCCAACGAAAAGCTGGTCACCTTTGCCGTCGGACTGGTGCTGTTGCTCGCGTCGCTGTATCTGGTCAATAAGACGGCGCTCGGCCGCCAGATGGAGGCCGTCAGCCAGGACCGTCTGGGCGCAGCGCTGCAGGGGATCAATATCAATAAGGTATCCGCTATCATCTGCGCCATCGGCTGCGCGCTGGCCGCGGTGGCCGGGTGTCTGATGGGCGCGTATCAGGGGGTTTCCTCGACGATGGGCGATACCATGAATCTGCGTATTCTGATGCTTGTCATGCTGGCCGGCGCGGGCAGCATGAACGGCATTATCATTACGGGACTGATTCTGGGCTTCCTGGATTCCTTTTTCCCGTATATTATCCAGGGCAACACCTCCTCCGCGGCGGTGATTGCCATTGTGGTCGTCCTGCTGCTGATCAAGCCCAAGGGCTTCTTCGGCCACGATATGTGAGGAGGGGGCTGCGATGAAAAAGAAAGTACTTACCTTCCTTCCGTACGGGATTTTGCTGGTGCTGTTTCTGGCGGCGCCGTTTACCATCAAGACCACGACGATTCTCAAAAGCCTGGTCAAAATCATGCTGGCGATTATCGGGGCGGTCAGTCTGCGCACCATCAGTCTGTCGGGCAACATGAGCTTTGCCCACGGCGCGTTTGTCGGCGTGGGCGCCTATACGGCGGCCGTGCTGGCCAAGACCGTCGGGCTGAGCATGTGGCTGAGCATTCCGCTGGGCGCCATCATGGCGCTGGTCATCGGACTGATTACCGGCTGGCCGTTTGCAAGACTGCGCACCATCTACTTCTGCATGGGTTCCATGTTCATGGGGCAGGCGATTGCCCAGCTGATCAAGGGTCTGAAAATCACGGGCTCCGCCCGCGGTCTGCAGCAGATTCCCTCCATGTCCAAGGCGCTCAAGGGCGTGACGGATGCGCTGGGCTGCAAGGACGTTCAGACGACGTATCTGTTTTTCCTGCTGATTGTGATTGTGTCGCTGGTTTGCATGTACCGGTTTGAGCACAGCCGCATCGGATGGACGCTGCGGGCTCTGTCCCAGAGTCCGGAGGTGGCCGCCAGCATCGGCGTCAACGAAAAGTTCTATCGACTGATGAGCGTGGGCGTGGGCTGCTTCTTCGCGGGGCTCGCCGGCGCGTGCTATGCGCACTTCAACACCGTGCTGACGCCGGATGACTACGCCATGAGCATGACGCTGTGGCTGATCATGGATATGATGATCGGCGGACAGTCCAGCTTCCTGGGACCGATTCTGGGCGCAATTATCATCGAGGGCGTGAACGCTCTGCCCGCGATTCTCAGCGCGATGACCGGTTTGGACGGCGTGAGCGAGGGCTTTGTCAGCTTCAGCCGTTGGGTCGGTACGAACAGCGCGTACACGCCGTATCTGACGGCGGTGATTCTGCTGGTGATGGCATACTTTGTCCCCGGCGGGCTGGTGAGCATTCCCGGCATGATCCGCAATGCCTCGGCCAAACGCAAGGCCGCCCGCGCGGAAAAAGAGGAAGGAGGCGAGCCGGATGCTGCTTGAGACTCAGGGTCTGACCAAACGCTTTGGCGGTCTGACCGTCATGAACGACATCAATCTGCACATCAACGAGGGAGAGATTCTCGGTCTGATCGGACCGAACGGCGCCGGGAAATCCACCTTCTTCAACCTCGTGACGGGGGTCTTTTTCCCGACGTCCGGCAAGATTTTCTACGACGGAATCGACATCACTCGCAAGCGTCCGCACGAGGTGGCAAAGCTCGGCGTCGGACGCACCTTCCAACTCAATCCGCTGTTCGGTGACTTCTCCGTGTACGACAACGTGGTGGCGGCGCATTATCTGCACCCGCACTCCACCGTGCTGGATAAATACTTCAACACCAAAAAGAACCGGGAAAACGAAAAAATCATCGCCGAGTCCACGGACAACATTCTGGACATGCTGGGGCTGCAGAACGTCCGCGACGAGCTGGCGAAGAATCTGCCCCACGGGTACCAGAAAATTCTGGGCGTGGCCCGCGCCGTCGCGACGCAGCCGAAGCTGCTGATGCTCGACGAGCCGCTGGGCGGCATGAACCCGGAGGAAATCAAGTTTTCGCTGGATGTCATCCGGCGGCTGCGCGAGTCCGGCATGACGGTGCTGATTGTGGAGCACAACATGCAGATTCTGGATCTGTGCGACCGGGTGTTCGTCATCAGCTTCGGCGAGAAGATTTTTGAGGGGACGCCGGAGGAGGTCCGTCACGACGAGACGGTCATCAAGACGTATTTCGGAGGTGTAGCGGTATGAGCAACATTCTCGAAATCCGCAATCTGAAGGTCATGTACGGCAAGTCCACGGCGGTGCACGACATCAACATCACGGTGCCGGAGGGCGGCGTGGTCACGATGGTCGGCGCCAACGGCGCCGGCAAGTCCACCACGCTCAACGCCCTGATGCGCGTGGTTCCGGCCACCGAGGGGACCATCCTCTATGAAGGCGTGGACATCACGGGACTGTCCACCTCCGAGCGTGTGGCGCGGGGGCTGGTGCTGGCGCCGGAGGGACGGCATCTGTTCCCGTATCTGTCCGTGTACAAAAATCTGCAGCTCGGCGCCACGCTGCGCAAGGACCGGGACGGCATCGAGGAGGATCTGGAGTTTGTCTATGAGCTCTTCCCGAAGCTGAAGGACCGCCGCAAGCAGAAGGCGGGCACGCTCTCCGGCGGCGAGCAGCAGATGGTGGCCATCGCGCGCGCCATGATGGCGGCGCCGAAGCTGCTGTGTCTGGACGAGCCGAGTCTGGGTCTGGCTCCGGTGGTCATCGAGGGCATCGGCAACGCCATCCGCGATATCAACAAGCGCAAGGGCATCAGCGTGCTTCTCGTGGAGCAGAACGTCCATCTGGCCTTCGGCGTGGCGGACTACTGCTACGCGCTGAGCGTGGGCGAAATTTTCGCCGAGGGCACGGTGGAGGAAATCCGCCGGACCGATGCCGTGAACAAGGCCTATTTCGGCTGAGCATCAAAAAATCAAGGGGGAGAAGACGGAGAGAAACCGGCCTTCTCCCTTTTTGTTTCAAAGGAGAGAAATGCGATGAAGGAAATCATTACCCCTCTGCACGAGGGAATCACGGTGCCGGACGTGACGGCGGCGGTGGAATGGTACCGGACGGTGTTCGGGTTTGAGACCGTGTCGGACAAGGTGGTGCCGGGGCTGAACGCGCGGATTGTGTTTATGCGGCTGGGCGAGTTTGAGCTGGAGCTGTTTGAGTATCTGGGCGCGGACAAAAAGCCGCTGCCGCCGGAGCGGATGACGCCGGACGAGGATCTGAAAACCGCGGGCGTGAAGCATGTGGCCTGGCGGGTGGAAAACCTCGAGGCGCTCTATGAGCGGCTGACAGAGCTCGGCGTGGACATCGTGACGGCGCCCTTTCCCATGGAGGGCGACCGGGTGTGCTTTATCCGCGACTGCGCCGGCACGCTGATGGAACTGATCGAAAAAGGCGTCTGAGAAGAAAATAAACCACAGGGCAGGACCGATGCATGCGGGTCCTGCCCTGTGTGGTTTATCCGTTATTCAATATTCAATACAGCCGGTCGGCGCCGAGCGTGGCGTAGATCAGCGTGTTCCAGACGCCGAGATCCGGGAGCGAGTCGGTGTAGCCCCAAGCAAGGCGCGCGTCGATGCCGGTGTCAAGCAGCACGGCGGAGGACGAGCGCGGCTCCGTCGCGCGGCATACGACCAGCGTGCCGTCGCGGGCGTCAAGACCGTAGAGAACCCCATCCGTCGTGTCGGCGGTGTATTCCGTGCGCAGATCCTCGCCCGTCAGCGTGCAGGAGCAGACGCGCTCCGGCGTACTGAACCAGAGGCGGTCTTCCATCCAAACAAGGCCGGAATAGACCCCGTCCCGGTAGCCCGCGCCGCCCCAGATGGGCCAGCGGTCCGGCATGGTCAGCAGTACCTCGCAGCTCCAGTCCGAGCGCGAGCAGCGGATCAGCCGGAACGAATCGTCCAGATAGTACAGAAAATCGTCGGTGAAAACCACGCGGGTGACCGCCTCCAGCCAGGGAGCGGCGGTGTAGGAGCCGCCGGGCGCCGTCAGCGTGGGGTCCCAGTTATAGTGGCTTCGCATGGCGGCGAGGCCGTCGTCCATCAGACAGTATTTGTGGTCAATGCGGCCGATGCCGCCCTCGCTGCCGTCATCCCAGGTGGCGTCCGCATGATAGGCGGCGCCGTCGAGAGTCACCACCGCCCAGGCGTGGTCCATGTCGGCGGAATAGACCTTTTCCGCCTCAAGACCGGCGGCGCGGCACAGGGCGCACAGCGCGGCGGCGTAGCCGTGGCAATAGCCGCAGCCCTCCGTCAGCACGGCGGAGGCCATGTCGCCGCGGAGGGAATGAATATATTGAGTGTGTAAATCCAGCCAGTCGTGCAGCGCCAGCAGTTTTTCGCCGTCCGTCATGTCGTCGCGCAGCACGGCGGCGATGGCGTCGTTCGCCACGGTCTGCGCCTCGTCCGTGAGAGCGATGGGGTCATCGTCCGCGGCCAAAGACCGAGCCGATGCGGCGCCGGAGATGAGCAGGATCCCCGCGCACAGCAGCGCCGGCAGCCGCAGCCGGTAAAAAGAACGCTTCATAAGCAATCACCGGAAAAAGTATAGCATGATGCTTGATTAAACGAAAGACTTTCGTTACAATACGAAAGACAAAATTTTTGGGAGGGAAGCGGTCATGAACACAATCGGGGCGGACCGCGCGGCCGCGCTGCTGCGGGGCGCGGAGAACATTCTGGTGGTCACGCACATCCGGCCGGACGGCGACACGGCGGGCTCCGCGGCGGCGCTGTGTCTGGCGCTGCGCGCGCTGGGCAAGCAGGCCTACACCATCCCGAATCCGCCCAGCATGGAGCGGTACAATCCATACATGCTGCCCTATTTCGCGCCGGAGGGCTTTAAGCCGGATTTTGTCGTCGCGGTGGATACACCGGGTGAACGGCAATTCCCTGTTGGGTATGAGTTGTTGGCGAAACAAACAAACCTCGCCATCGATCACCACGATACGAACAGCGGCTATGCCGAATTCTCGTGGATTGACCGCGCGGCGGCGGCCTGTGGCGAGATGATATATGAGTTGTTGGGCCTGTTTGGGATAAAGCCAACGCTTGAAATGGCGGAGGCGCTTTATGTGTCGCTCAGCACGGATTCGGGCTGCTTCCGGACGTCGGCGGTCACGCCGCGCACGCTGCGGATTGCGGCGGATCTGCTGGAGCTGGGTGTGCCGGCGGCGGACATCAACCACCGTTTGTTTGAGGTGCGCTCGGCGGCGCGGGTGCGGCTGGAGAGCATTATGTTTGCCACGATGAGCATCCGCGACGGCATCTGCACGATTATCCTGCCGCTGGAGACCATTCGCTCCACCGGTGTGACGGAAAACGACATGGACAAGCTCTCGCTGCTCACACTGGTGCCGGAGGAGGTCACGGACGGCATTTTGCTGCGGCAGATGCCGGACCGGACGTGGAAGATTTCCGTTCGCACGGACGGCACCGTGGACGCGGGCAAAATTACCGCGCTGGTCGGCGGCGGCGGTCATGCGGAGTCCGGCGGCGCCGTGACGGCGGGCAATCCGGACGAGCTGGCCGAGCGGCTGCAAAATGCGATTTGCCAAATGCGGGCAAATCGTGTATAATCAGGCATCTTTTTCAATTCAAACGTAATTTTTTCGAAACGGGAGCGATTTATGGAGCTGAGATGGATTGTATACATACTGGCGGGGCTGGGAGCCGGGTTTGCCACCGGGTTTTCGGGTATCTCCGCCGCGGCGGTCATTTCACCGATGCTCGTTTCGTTTTTGAACTTTGACGCCTATGACGCGGTGGGCATCGCGCTGATTTCGGACGTGCTGGCGGCGGCGGAGTCCGCGCTGAGCTATGAGCGCAACGGTCATCTGAAGGTGCGCGACAGTCTGTTTCTGCTCGGGTCGATGCTGGTGTTCACCTTCATCGGCAGCTGGGCCAGCCAGTATATCCCGAGTCCCGCGCTGGGCTCCATTTCGATTATCATGTCCATTGCGATGGGACTGAAGTTTCTGGTCATTCCGAATGTCGGATTGGGCAGTCTGCGCGGCGAGCAGACGCAGAATGAACGCATGCTGCTGACGCTGTTTATCGGCATGGCCATCGGCTTTGTGGCGGGCTTTGCCGGCGCCGGCGGCGGAATGATGACGCTGTTCGCGCTGACCACCATCATGGACTACGACATGAAGGATGCGGTGGGCACCAGCGTATTCATCATGACCTTCACGGCGCTGGTTGGCGGCGTCAGCCATATTTATCTGGGCGGGCTGCCGAACGCGAACGCGCTGATTGTGTGCACGCTGTCGACGCTTGTCAGCGCGACGGTCTTTTCCCGTCTTGCCAACCGGCTCAAAAGCGCCACAATCAATCTGGTGACCGGGCTGTTTCTGACCCTGCTCGGCATCGCCATGGCGGTCTCCCACTTTTTCTTCTGATTCACCTCCGCCGGCGGATTGTGCGCCGGAAAATTTTCAAGCGGATTGTGTGTCGGAGGCATGTGGGAAGTGCCCCGGGCACCACCCGCATGCATCCGGTGCGCGAGACGCGCCGGAAAATTTATCGGCAGCCTAAACAAAAAGCGCCGGGAATACTTTGTGTATTGCCGAGCATTTTTGTAACGGCTGCCGGAAAATTTTCAAGCGGATTGTGTGTCGGAGGCATGTGGGGGGTGCCCCTGAAAACAGAACAAACGCAGGGCCGAAGCCCTGCGTTTTTCTTTTGGAGTGAGGACAAAATGAAAAAGATGAACCGTCTCTTGCAAGACCTATAATACAAGAAGGTTATTACAGAAAAAAGGGGAAGAGTATTTCAAAAGTATTAAATCGCAAAAATTATCGAGCGAATCCGAATCTTGCGCGTTATCTTGCATGTTATCTTGCATGTTATCTTGCGTGTTATCTTGCGTGTTATCTTGCGTGTTGTTGTAACACAAACCCATGGACGCAAGGACCAAAGACCGATGGGTGCGGGTGTTTTAAAAAGGCGGCAGCTCTCGAGCCTGCGCATCAACGAGAGATGAGATAAAAATTGCCCTCCGGTCGTGTGATTGCGAACCGGAGGGCTGTTTTTTGCGAAAAGCTTATTTGATGAGAGACTGGGGGTCGTCGGAGTCTTTGTCCTCCTTGGAGAGCATGACGTTGGCCAGGATGCCGAGAATCAGGGCGCAGGCCACGGTGCGGATTTCGACGGCGCCGAAGGAGACGACCATGCCGCCCACGCCGGTGATGAAGATGGTGGACGCCACGAAGAGGTTGCGGTTCTGGTTCAGATCCACCTGCTGGAACATCTTGAAGCCGGAGACGGCGATGAAGCCGTACAGCGCGATGCACACGCCGCCCATGACGCAGTTGGGGATGGTCTCCAGGAAGGCCATCAGCGGGCTTACGAAGGAGACGAACAGGCACAGCACGGCGCAGCCCCAGATGCTGATGGTGGAGGCGTTGCGGGTGATGGCGACGCAGCCGATGGACTCGCCGTAGGTGGTGTTGGGGCAGCCGCCGAAGAAGGAGCCGACGAAGGAGCCGATGCCGTCGCCGAGAAGCGTGCGGGTCAGACCCGGGGTCTCCAGCAGATTCACGCCGATGATGGAGGAGAGGTTTTCGTGGTCGGCCAGATGCTCCGCGAAGACCACGAAGGCCACGGGGACATACGCGGCGAAGAGTGTGACGAGGTAGCCGCCGTTGATGTCGGCCAGACCGCCGCTGCCCAGGATGAAGGTGAAGTCGGGGAAGCTGAACAGCCCGCAGCCGGAGAAGGCGGAATAGTCGATGACGCACAGCGCGGCGTTGCCCGTGAGATTGCCGATGACGGCAAAGACAGAGGCCAGCGCGTAGCCCGCCAGCACACCGAGGATGAAGGGGATGAGCTTGCCGAGCTTTTTGCCGTAGGTGGAGCAGAGCATAACCACGGCCAGCGTGACCAGACCGCAGATGAGAGCCACATACACGCTGCCGCCCTCGGTCGAGGAGGTCATCAGATCGCCGACGGCGTTGCCGGAAAGGCTGAGACCGATGATGGCGACCGTGGGTCCGATGATGACGGGGGGCATGAGCTTTTCGATCCAGGCGACCCCGCAGAACTTGATGACGATGGCGATGATGACGTAGACCAGACCCGCCATCGCCGCGCCGATAATCAGACCCCAGTAGCCGGCCGCCATGGAGGCCGCGCCCGCGAGAGCCGAGCACATCGACCCGATAAACGCGAAGGAGCTGCCGAGGAAGACGGGGCTGGAGCTCTTGGTGAAGAGCAGATAGATGACGGAGCCGCAGCCGGCGCCGAAAATCGCGGCGGAGGCGGTCAGCTCCGAGCCGGTGGCGGCATTCACGACCGCGGGCACCGCAATGGTGGCGGCCATGATGGCCAGCAGCTGCTGGATGGCGAACAGAACAATCTGTCCGAACTTGGGTTTGTCCTTGATGCCGTAGATAAGGTTCATGTCAGACTCTCCTTTGTATGATATTAATTTGTATTATCGTTTTCAAACAGCTGCACGCCGGTTTCGCCGTCGGTTTCCTCGAGGCGGACGGCCACGACCTCGCTGCGGCTGGTGGGGATGGACTTGCCGATGAAGTCCGGGTAAATGGGCAGCTCGCGGTGGCCGCGGTCAATCAGCGTGACCAGCCGGATGCGGGCCGGGCGGCCGAGCGCCATCACGGCGTCCATCGCGGCGCGGGCCGTGCGCCCGGTGAAGATGACATCATCGCACAGCACGACGGTGCGCCCCTCTACGGAAAAGGGGATGTCGCTGCAGGATACGACGGGCGTCTCGGCCACGGCGGACAGATCGTCGCGGTAGAGCGTGATGTCCAGCTCGCCCACGGGGACCTCCCGGCCGGTGACGGCGCGGATGTTGGCCGCCAGACGGCGGGCCAGCGGAACGCCGCGGGTGCGGATGCCGACGAGGCATAACGAATCGACCTCGGGGTCCTTCTCGACAATCTGGTGCGCCAGACGGGTCAGCGCGCGCTCCATGGCGGCGCCATCCATCAGTGTGGCCTTGCAGAACAAAAAAACACCCCCCTGCGCGCGGCAAGGGGGTATGAAAAAACCCGTTTTGGCCCATTCATAACGCCTTGCCGGCAGCTCTGTACCGACTTAAAGACATTGTAGCTGACAAAAGAATAACACCAACCCGGCTAAGAAGCAAGAAAAACCGACGGCCAAAATGATTACAGTCTCGTTACAGCAGCCGGGACAGCAGCGTGAGCTCCTCCGGCGGGACGGGCTCGTCCTCGGCGTTGAGCATGCCGGGGTGGACGGATTTGTTCTTGCCGTGATAGTCGCTGCCGCCGCTGATGAGAAGCCCGTCGCGGCCCGCGGCATAGGCAAGACGCCGGCATTTTTCCACCGGGAAGAGCGAGTACCAGCACTCCAGCCCCTCGATGCCGAGACGGCGGAGGGTAAGAAGCTGCTGCTCAAACTCGTCGATGGTGATTTCCGGCTCGCCGAGACCGCCGGTGGGATGCGCCCACACGGGTATGCCGCCGGCCGCGAGGATGCCGGGCACCGTGATGGCGGCGTCCAGACGGGTGTCCCCGCTGGGGCAGTGGACCAGATAGTTGTCGATGGCCTCCGTGACGGTGGCGGCCAGACCGCGCCGCATCAGCAGCCGCGCCAGGTGCGGCTTGCCTGGGGAGGGAATGGACCGCAGCCAGGCAAGCTCGTCGTCCTCCATCGTGACGCCGAAATGCTCGCGCAGAAAGTCCAGCCGAAGCTGCAGCTTTTGCAGGCGCAGGGCGTTCACGGCGTCGAGAAGCGTCTTAAGCGCGGGGTGGGCGATGTCCGGGAAATAGCCGAGGATGTGGCACTTGCCCTCCGCGGTGCGGCAGGAAAACTCCACCCCCGGGAAAAAGCGAAGCGACGGCACCGCCCGGGCGGCCTGCGCCGTCGGAAGAAGACCGGACGCCGTGTCGTGATCGGTCAGCGCGAACAGTCCGATACCGTCCCGCTCCATCCGGGCCGCCAGCTCCTGCGCCGAATCCGTCCCGTCGGAATACTGACTGTGCATGTGCAAATCCACAACCGATGGCATATCCGATATCCTCCCTGTCTGCAATCTGCTACGGATTATACTCCGTCCGAGGGAAAAAATCCATAAGATGAGAAGCAGCGAGTGCAAAAAACGGTTTCAAGTGCTGCTTTTTTGTTGTATACTGTCTTCGAAAAAAGTGGGAGAATGCAGATTGGGACAAGTTGAAAAATTCCCAAGCACGGCCCCGTGCGAAGCGGGAGTTGTGCCCGCCGCCTTCCTTTTAAGGCGGGCGATTGCGCACCGGAATCGTGCGGAAATATATACGAAGGAGCGAAAACATATGAAGCGATACGGAAGAAAACACCTGGCGGCCTTGTTGGCGGCGCTGCTGGGGCTGTCGCTGGTGCCGACGGCATCGGCGCAGGGAGCGCAGGAACGCAATCAGACCTTTCCCGATGGATTGGTGATTGAGGATGCGGCGGACTATGCCGCGCCGGAGGGGCAGATTGTGTGCATGACCGTGGACGGTGTGCTGCAGGATGTGCGGGCCGGGGATTATACCGGGCACGAGGTGGTCATCTGGCAGCTGGATGCCATGAACGACGACCTCGCCGGGGCAGGCGGCGGAGGCAGCGCGTCCGGGGAGGCCGGCGGATCCGGGGAAGGCGGCGGAAACCCGATGGGCGCCCCTCCCGAGGAGCAGGGCGGCGAGACCTACGTGGACTATCGCAGCGCGCTGGTCATCGATAACGGCGTCATCGCGGAAAACGAGAGCGCGCTCAGCGCCGTGCAGGGGGCCGAAACGCTCGAGGCCGATGCCGTGACCGGCGCCACCATCCGCATCGAGGGCAGCCGCACCAATGTTCTGTGGAATGAGGACGGGACCCGCGTCGAGCCGGAGGGAAATCTTCCCGGCAACGAGGACGGCGTCTGGGACTGGGTGATCGATACGGACGTTGGCGTTTATAACGGCATCACCATTGTTGATTCGCAGGTGCGCATTGCGGACACGTCCATTCTCTACGAGGGCAACGGCGGCGACGATTTTCACATGTTCGGCACGGCCATTGCCGTCTCCGGCGAGAGCCGGGTAGTGTTGGATAACTGCTATATATCCACCCACGGCGTCATTGCCACGGCGTTGGCGGCGTCCGGGACCTCGGACGTGCTGGTGAAGGACTGTGAGATTATCACGAAGGGCACGGCCAACGATACCTGGTATAAATACAACGAAAAGGGCATGACCAGCGCCGCCTGGGTGCTGGGCGGGCGCGGTACCGTGCGCAGCACCAACGCGCTGGGCAACGCGACCATGACCTTCTGGAACACCTATGCTCAGTCTAATGGCTGGGGCGTATACTCCGGGGATGAGGCAAAGGGTATCACGCAATACATTGTCGATTCGGTTGCGAACATTCCGTCCGAGGGAGAGGAAGGCTATGAGGAAGGGGACTTCGCTGCCGGCTACGGAACCTACTGCCTGTCCGGGACCAAAACCTATATCCTGGGGTCCGAGTTTGACGTGCCGGATTTTGCCATTATTGTGGCCGGCGGCAGCGCCGCGCATTATATCGGCTCCAGCTCGCAGGAAAATCTGATGACCTTCGTCGGGGAGGATTCCGCGCTTTATGATGAGTCGGATGGCTTTGCCGCCGTGGAGGAGAAAAACTCCGTGTTCCGCTCGGACAACTTCGGCGTGATGTGGCATTCCTCCGCGACCGGCAGCGTAAACTTCCTGCCGGGTACGGAGATGTACGTCGGAGAGACGGCCTTTTTGATCAAGGGAAGCCGCAGTCTTTCCAACAGCCCCACCATCAATATGGAAAGCTGTGTCCTGGAGGACTTAAACGGCGACGGCAACTTCAATATCATTCATTTGTTTGAGTCCGATGATGCCGGACAGACCGATGAGATCAGCTTGCACCACGATTACAAATGGGCCATCGCGGCACAGTATCTCAACGCCGAGAAGGAAAAAATCGACGGAAGCATCGCCGCCACCGTGACGGCAAACTTCACGGATATGGAGCTGGTTGGCGACTGCTGGAACAGTGTGTATACCGCCAGACAGCTGCTCAGCATTCATCTGGACGGGACCAATCTGACGGGCGTGGTTTCCTCCGCCGACACCGAGCACCGGCACAAAAGCTATCTGTACGCGGAAAATGCCGACGGTGACATCCTCTGCACGGACGAAAACGGCCGGGCGTACAAGACGCTCTATACCGAGCCCTACACGTCCACGACGATGAACGGGACCAGCACCACCACGGTCTATATCTATCCGGAGACGGACGAGACGGGCGCCTTTGTCTATGATGAGGCGGACGCGACGATTTACGAGCCCTGCGGCTATGCCATATATTATACCGACGCGCAGTATCTTGGGCTGACGGATGAGACAGCCAGTCCGACGCTCAACAACCCCGTTGCGCTCACTCTGACCAACGGCTCGGTCTGGACTGTAACCGGTCTGAGCTATCTGACGGAGCTGAACGTGGAGGCAGGCTGTACGGTGGAAGGCGCTGTAACGGTGGACGGAGAACCGGTCGATGTTTCGGCCGGCGGTGTCTGGGAAGGGGCTATTGTGGTCAATCCGCTGTAACCCGACGGTCATAAAAAAGAAAAATCGCGATGAAATCGGGGGTCGACCCTTGATTTCATCGCGATTTTTGTTTGGTTATTTTTCGTCGGCGGTCAGGGTGCAGGCGATGGTGCTCAGAAGGATGAGGGCGGCGCCGATCCAGCCGACGAGGGTCAGACGCTCGTCAAGCATCAGCAGGGAGAAGACCGCCGTGGCCAGAGGGTAGGTGCACTGGATCAGAGCGACCGTCCGGGCGGAGGAGCAGCGGGTGGCGGCGTTTTGCAGCAGATACCCGCCGGCGGTGCAGGTGACGCCGAGATAGACGATGATCAGCCAGTCCCGTCCATCTGCGCCGGAGAGAAAGACGCCGCCGTCAAAGACCAGCGCGCACACCAGCGCGAGCAGGGCGGAGGTGACCGCCTGCAGCAGCGTGAGCGTGCCGGGGGAAACGGCGGCCATGCCGCGCTCGGAGAGCAGCAGCGCCAGCGCCATCATCACGGCGGAGAGCAGCACCAGCACGTCGCCCCAGCCGAACTCCGTCAGCCCGCCGTAGCCGCACAGCAGATATAACCCCGCGGCGGCCAGCACAAGGATGAACGGCTCGCTGCGATGCGGACGGCGCCGGGAAACGACCAGCGTCAGCAGCGGCGTGATGACCACCGACAGCGAGGCCAGAAAGGCCATGGCCGTGACGGAGGTATACTGCATGGCGGTGTTGGAAAGAAGATAGGACGCGGCGATGCACAGACAGGCGGGCAGCCAGTCGCGCAGCCGGAGGCCGCCGGCGCGCAGCTCGCGCAGCGCCTGCCGGCCGAACAGCGCCGCCAGCGCCAGCACGGCAATGCCGTAGCGGACGGTCAGCAGCGAATAGACGGCCACATGGTCGTAAGCCATCTTGGATATGGGGTTGCCGAAGCCGTAGACCAGACTTTGCAGCACAATCAGAAGCAGCGCTTTGCGCACGGAGGAAGAGGGTGTTTTCACGATGATGAATCTCCGGACAAAAAAGGAATGCCTTATTGTATCACGGCGGCGGCGAAAAACAAGTGCAGACGGCGGCGGAATATGCTATAATCCGAAAAAAGTGACGTCCGGCGGACGGACAACGCAAAGGGGGCAAGAGCGGTGACGGAGAAAATCGATCGGCGCTTCAACTTAAACGGCGCCGAAATCGACCGCTGCGCGGAGGAGGTCTTTCGCTATCTGACGGAAAGCCGCATCGACCGCAAGGAGGCTCTTCGCATCCGGCTCAGTCTGGAGGAGGTGCTGCTGGTCTGGCTGGAAAAGCTGGGCGCCGGGACGGAGGTCAAGGTGCTGTGCTCCCGCCGCTTCGGCCGGCAGAGCATCCGGCTGCAGTGCCGCGGCGTGGAGTGCAACCCCTTCGCGGAGGAAAAGGGCGAGTACGGCCAATGGGTCCAGGCGCTGCGGAGCAATCTGGAATTTTTGCCGAGCTATCGCTATGCCGACAGCTATAACCGCGTGATGTTCAACGTGCGGCAGAAGACCATCGGTCGGCTGGCCGTGACGGTGATGGCCATTGTGGCGGGCATCGCGCTCGGGCTGCTGGGTCTGCTGCTGCCGCCGGCGCTGCGGCAGAGCGTGAACGAGGGCTTTTTCACCCCGGTATATGACACGTATCTGGCGGCCTTTTCGCTGTGCGGCATCCCGCTGATTTTCACCTCCGTGGTGACGGGCATTCTGGGCGCGGACGACATCACCGCCTTTTCCAACAACGGGCGGCGGATGATGGGGCGCTTTGCCCTGGTGTCAACGGTGGCGGCGGTGGCGGCGCTGGGGATTGCGCTGCCGTTTTTCCGGCCGGCGTTCGGCGCGGGGAGCATGAGCTTCCGGGGCGGCGCGCTGGTGGAGACGATTCTTGATTGGGTTCCCGGGGGGCTGCTGGAGCCGTTTATCGAGAGCAACGCGATGCAGCTGGTGCTGCTGGGTGTGGGCTTTGGCGTGGCGCTGCTGCTGCTCAACCGGACGGAGGGCAGTCTGGTGGGCATGCTCAACGATCTGCACCGGCTGCTGCAAAAGATGATGGGGTGGCTGTCGGCGCTGATTCCCGTGTTCGTGCTGGTGAAAATCATCAGCAGCGTCTGGACCAGCGAGACCGCCGTGCTGCTGGCGGCGTGGAAGTCCTGGGCGATTACCATCGGACTGCAGGCGGTGATGATTGCCGTGCTGCTGGTGTGGGTGGCGGTCCGGTACCGGGCCGGGGTCCGGGAGCTGATGCGCAAGCTGTCCAAAACCTTTTTTGTGGCGCTGGGCACCAACTCCTGCACGACCTCCATCCCGGACAGCTACGACTGCTGCGGCAATGCGCTCGGCATTGACCCGAAGGTGTATTCCTTCGGCATTCCCATCGGCACCACGGTGTTCAAGCCCGCCACGGCGGTGCGTCTGGTGGTGCTGTGTCTGTTCATGGCGACGGCGGAGGGGATGACGGTGTCCGTGTGGTGGCTGGGGCTGCTGGTCATCATGGCGGTGGTGCTGTCGATTTCGGTGCCGGCCATTCCGGGCGGCGTGCTGATTTTGTGCCCGATGCTGTTCACCCAGATGGGGCTGCCGACGGAGCTGGTGACGCAGATGCTGGCGACGGATGTGTTTTTCGACTGCTTCTGCACGGCCTTCAACCAGGTGGCGGTGCCGCTGGTGCTGGTGCAGCACGCGGGAAAGGCCGGGCTTCTCAACGAGCAGATGATCAGCCGTCCGGTGGAGCAGCTTCGCTCCCCTTATAACTATCAGCTGGAGAAAAAGCTGCGGGCGGAGTCGGAGGAGTACCACCGCATCTTCCGGGACAACGTCCGCGCCTGTCAAAAGGAGCTGACGCGGTATACCTCGCTGTTTCCCACCTATACGGACCATTCGGCGATGCACTCGATGCAGCTGATTGACTTCTGCAACGAGATGGTGGGGAAAAATCTGGACCGGCTGAATGCCGACGAAATTTTTGTGCTGCTGATGGCTGCGTATCTGCACGATGTCGGCATGGGGGTCAGCCGGGAGGAGCTGGAGGCGTTCACCGAAGAGCTGCCGGCGCTCGCGGCGTATCGCGCGGCGCATCCGGAGGAACCGGAGTCCGAGCTTGTGCGCCGCTTCCACAACGAGCTGAGCGGCTGTTATATCCGCAGGCACGCCTCCATGCTGAAGCTGCCCTCCGAGGGGCATCTGCACGCGATTATCCAGGTGGCGCGGGGCCACCGCAAGGTGGATTTGCACGACGATAACGAGTTCCCGCGGGTCTATCCGCTGGAAAACGGAAACACGGTGCGTCTGGCGTATCTGGCGGCGCTGATCCGGCTGGCGGACGAGCTGGACATCGCGGAGGACCGGAACATCGGCATCTCCATCAATCCGGATACCCTCGCGATGAGGGAGAGCGTACTGGCCTTTCGCAGTCACCACGCCATCCGCCGGATGGACATCGCGGAGGACCGCTTTGTCTTCACGGTGCGGCGGCCGGAGGATCCCGAGCTGCAGGAGCAGCTCGACCGCACGTTCGAAAAGCTGCGCGAGACGCTCAACGACTGCGTGGACGTCATCGAGACCCGGGCCAGGCTGGTCATCCGGCAGAAGTTCATCGAGGTACGCTACGAGGAACGCCGCCGCGGATCGGAATAACAAAAAACGGACGACCTTGAACACCGGTACAGAGCCGGGGGAGGTCGTCCGTCTTTTGTATGAGAGAAGAGATTGGTCAGCGATTCCAGGCATCCATGTCGAGCAGCCCCTCGCGCCGGGCGGTGATGAAGCCGCCGACGGCCACGCCGAGCACGTTGGTCATCGTTTCAAAGGGGCCGAGCAGACAGATAACGCCGATGACCAGACTGACCGCGTCCGCGGGGACCCCGATGGCCGGCATCAGAATGGTCATCGCGACCAGCAGCGCGTTGGGGACCGGCGGCGCCGCCAGCGAAACGAGAAACGCCATCAAAAACAGCATGACCAGCGTCGTCCCGGTGAGCGCGATGGAGAAAATCCGCGCCATGAAAAGCCCCGTGAGCAGCAGCGACATGCACGTGCCGGCGGAGCAGAAGGTCATGCCGAGCGGGATGGACAGGGAGTAGACCCGGGGCGGGACGCCCAGTCGGTCCCGGCAGACCTGCATATTCTGGGGCATGACGGCGCTGCTGGAGTCGAGCGCGACGGCGGACAAAAGCACGCCGCGGAATTTTCGGAAAAAGCGGAGCGGGGACAGCCCGGTCATCGCCAGAATCAGCAGCCCCAGCAGGATTGCCAGTATCACCACGCTTACATAGTTCACCCCCACCCAGCCGAGGATGGAGACCATGGTCGAGGGGTCCGCGCCGATGGCCAGATTGGCGATGGCGCAGAAAATGGAGATCGGCGTGAAGGCCATGATGAGGGTGGTCAACCGGGCCACGAAGCGGTTGACGGTGTCAAAACCGTTCATCAGCGCCTCCCGCGCCGAGCCCATCCCCGTGATGGCAATGCCGGACAGAATGCCCAGGAAGAGAATCTGCAGCATGTCGCAGTCGACAAACGGGGCCAGAAAGCTGCTCGGCACGATGCCGGTGAGCAGATCCAGGACGGACACGGAGGCGCTTTCCGCGGAGATGGTGGTGACCAGACTCTGCAGCGCGGGATTGCCGACCGGGAGCAGCGAGAACACGCCGAAGCCGCAGCCCAAGCACAGCAGCATAATCACGGTGAAAAGCCCAAGCAGCCGCAAAACCATCTTGCCCATCTGGCGCAGATTGCCGTTTTCGGCGATGCCGAGCGAGAGAGAGAAAAACACCAGCGGCCCGGCGACAATCTTGATGGCGTTGAGGAACATGGAATAAAAGGGCGTGAACAGATTGGCGGAAAGCCACTGCGCGCCGTCGTACCAGCCCAACCGCAGCGCCAGCCCGATGACCAGTCCGCCCGCCAGCGCGATGAGTGTGTTGCGAAGCGACTTTTGCTCGGAGGAGCGGATTTTGAGGCAGACGGTGTTGACGCCGCCGTGGCGGGAGGCGGTAATCTCCCCCTGGTAATGGCGCAGCAGCAGCAGCCGCGCCAGCTCCTCCTCCTCGAAAAAGGCGTCGTCTGCGGCGGAGTCGAAGCCGTCGAGCGGCAGGTCGGCGTCAAATGGCGCCCCCTTGTAGGTAACGCGGATGGATATCTCGCCGAACAGGGCGGTCAGATAGACCTTGATGTTGTCGTTGTCCGCCAGGGTGACGACCCGGACCAGAAGCTCCTCGAGCGCGAGACGCTTGCGAAGGACGGTTTTTTGCGGGAGCTTGCGCTCGGTGAGGAGCGCCTCGAGGCGGTCGAGAAGCGCGGGAACGGCCGCGATGTCTTTTTTCAGCGGGAAGGAACGAATCATGGCGGTAAACCTCGTATGGTCCCCCCGTCAACGGGGCGGAAAAGAAAGTCGGGATACGATTGGCTGATTATAGCATACAGCGCGCGCCGGGCGCAAGGAAGAAAGTGTCTTGGCAGAAACAGGGCAGCTGTGGTATAATAATCTATTACCATGGGGAAGTGGTGAATCCGGCGCGGGCGAAACGCGCGAGAGGAGAGGGTCCGATGAGTACCGAATGGCCGCAGGGGCTGGAGATTACGGCGGAGACGATGCCCGTCATCACGGCGCTGGGGGAGATGATTCCCGGCGGATTCTTTGTCTATCACGCCCATGAGGGGCAGGAACTGATTGCCTTCAACAGCCGCATGCTGAAGCTGTTTGGCTGCGAGAACGAGGCGCAGTTTCGGGAACTGACCGGCAACAGCTTCCGCGGCATTGTGCACCCGGAGGAATACGACGCCGTGGAGCAGAACATCCGCGAGCAGATTGCCTCGCGTGACGATCATATCGACCATGTGCGCTATCGCTTTGTGCGCCGGGACGGCAGCATCGGCATGATGGATGATTACGGCCATTTTGCCCACAGCGAGAGCTATGGGGATATCTATTACGTCTTTGTGCAGGATGTGTCCGAGCAATACTATGACGAGATGAAAATCGAGCACATGGACGCCGAGCGGCGCAACGATATTCTGGCCCGGATTACCGGCACGGAATGCACGTATATCATCTATCCGAAGGAGGATCGGTATATCGCGCTGAACCGCAGTGAGTACATGCAGCAGCACTATACCGACGAAGAGCCCTTTTCGCAGGCCGTCGCGCGGTATGTTTCAAACGATGTGTTTCCGGCCGACCGGGAGAGCGTGGCAGAGGCCTTCCGGCCGGAGAATATGCTGCGGCAGCTGGAGAATAAGGAGGAGATTTCCTTCTTCTTTCGCAGCATCACCGCGGGTTATCCGCTGTGGTATGAGATGAAGGCCGCCCGCCTGTCGGAGGAAGAGCTGCTGTTCGGCTTTTCGGACCGGGACTGGGATCTGACGGAGCATCAGCTGTATAACCGTCTGCGGGACAATTATTTTGGGCTGTATTATATCAATCTGGACTCGGGCTATGCGCGGGTCGTCCGGACCGGTCATCCGGAGCTGACGGGCGAGGTCGGGTCGATTCAGACCTATGACTCCATTCTGGCCGGCATTGCCGCCGCCTCCCGGGGCGACGCCGTGGAGTTTCTCCAGCGTCTTCGGAGCGTGGAGTATGTCCGCTCGTGCTTTGCGAGCCAGGATATAATCTATTATGCCTATCGGTCGCATATCTTTGAGGGAAGCCAGTGGGTCAGCGCCATCGGACTTGTCCTCGAGCGCCATGAGGACGGGACGCCCGCGATGTTCGCGCTGGGCTTCAGTCTGCTCGACGAGCAGGCCTCGGCCCGTCAGGAGACGCAGTCGCGGCTGAAGGAGGACATGCAGATGATCGGCGGCCTGGCCGCGGAGTATTACGCGCTGTACTACTTCGACCTGGAGGATAATCTGCTCAGCATCTATTCGCTGGACGAAAAGCGCTTTCCCCGGGCGGCGCGGATTGTTACGGACGGGCAGGAGAACCCCTTGGGCGCGCTGCACGCCTTCGGCGCGAGTCCTCTGGTGCACCCGGAGGATCGGGCGCTGTTTGAACAGCTTGAGCGGAGCACGCTGCAGGAGCTGCTGGCCCACCGGAAAAAATATACCATCCGCTTCCGCCGGGACTTCGGCGGCCGCTATCGCTGGTGCGAGATGGACATCATCAAATACGAGGCCGTGGACGAGCCGCCCCGCGCCATTGCCATCGGCTTTGCCGAGCGCGACGCGGAAATCCGCAGCGAGCAGACAATCAACCGCGCCTTTGACATTCATAGCCGGGGAATGACCAGCCACGCGGCCGTGCAGGAGCTGCTGACCATCACGGGCGAATTTTACGGCGCGGAGCGCAGTTATATTTTTGAAAACCGCAGCAACGGCAGAAGCATCGACAACACCTACGAGTGGTGCGCGCCGGGCGTGGAGCCGATGAAGGACCGGCTGCAGAATGTCCCCGCCGAGGTGTGCGACGGCTGGGTGCGGGAGTTTGAGAAGCAGGGCGCGTTTTTCATGGACGCGCTCGACAGCGAGCACAACACGGAGCAGACCATGGAGCTTCTCGCCATGCAGGGCATCGACCGGCTGGTGGCCGCGCCGCTGATGAGCGGGGAGGAAATCGTCGGCTTCATCGGCGTGGACAACCCGACACTGGCCACGACGGATGTTACGGTGCTGCGGTATATCGCCAGCGTGGTCTACAGCGAGATTCTGCGGCGCAGGGAAAACGACGAGGAGAGCATCACGCTGCGCAAGCTGACGGACACCTTCCTGTCGGTGTACTATGTCAATCTGGCCGAGGATTATATGCACAACTGGAAGATTGACGACTTCGGCGAGGATATGTACGGCGGCGTCGGACGCTACAGCGACCAGATGGGCGGCTATATTCGCGAGCATATCGTCGAGAGCGACCGCGAGCGCTGCGCCCGGATGACGTCCCCCGAATACATTCGGGAACAATTCAAAACCCGCGACCGCTTCAGCGTCAACATGACGGATACCATGCGGGGCGAGGAACGGGAGTATGTCTTTGACTTCGTCCGCGTGAGTGAGGACGGCAGCTGCTTCGTCATCTGCTGTACGGACGTCACGGAAAGTCTGGCCCGGGAGCGCGAGCAGTCCGAACGTCTTGCCGAGGCGCGGGACATGGCCGAAAGCGCGAACCGCGCCAAGACCACCTTCCTGAGCAACATGTCGCATGATATCCGGACCCCGATGAACGCGATTATCGGCTATACGGAGCTTGCCGAGACCCACATTGACAATCGCGGGCAGGTGCTCGACTATCTCGGCAAAATCGGCAAATCCTCCGCCCATCTGCTCAGTCTGATCAACGATGTGCTGGACATGAGCCGCATCGAGTCCGGCAAGATGACGCTGGCGGAGACGGCGGAGAGTCTGCCGGAGCTTCTCGCCGCGCTGCAGGACATTACGCAGGCGGACATCCGCGCCCGGCGCCACACGCTTACGGTCGACACCGAGGCACTGGGGCCCGGACGGGTGCTGTGCGACCGGCTGCGGCTCAATCAGATTTTGCTCAATATTCTCTCCAACGCCGTCAAGTATACGCCGGACGGCGGCTGCATCTCGCTGCGCGCGGCGCGGGGCGAGGAGCGGCCGGATGGACGCACGGAATATGTCTTTTGCGTAGAGGACAACGGCATCGGCATGGAGGAGGACTTCGTCCGGCAGATTTTCGATTCCTTCACGCGGGAAAATTCCTCCACGGTGTCCGGCATTCAGGGCACGGGCCTCGGCATGGCCATCACGAAGACGCTGGTGGAAAAAATGGGCGGCGACATCGCGGTGCGCAGCGAGCCCGGCCGCGGGACGGAGGTCACCGTGCGCCTGGCGTTTGCCCCGGCGCCGGAGGAGAGCCAAACACCCGCCGACGCCCCGGCGGAGGAAAAAACGGCGGGCTTTGCCGGGCGGAAAATCCTTCTGGTGGAGGACAACGAGCTCAACCGGGAGATCGCCACGGAGCTGCTGGAGGAATACGGCTTTGTCGTGGAGACGGCGGAGGACGGCGACGTCGCGGTGGAGCGGATGCGCCGCGCCGCCGAGGGCGAGCTTGATCTGATTTTGATGGACGTGCAGATGCCGCGGATGAACGGCCACGAGGCGACGCGGCAGATTCGCGCGCTGGGGCCGGTGGGGGCGAACATCCCCATCCTTGCCATGACGGCCAACGCCTTTGAGGAGGACCGGCAGGCGGCGCTCGCCGCCGGGATGAACGAGCACATCGCCAAGCCCATCGACATCCAACGTCTGGAGCAGACGCTGGCGCGGTTTTTGTAATATGAATGCGACGAAATCCAAAACAATAGCGCACGCCTTTCGAATCACGCTGCCGGTCATGGCGGGATATGTGTTTCTGGGCATTACCCTCGGTCTGCTGATGCGGACCGAGGGCTTTGCGTGGTGGGTCAGCGTGCTGATGAGCGCGGTGATTTATTCCGGGGCGCTGGAGTTTGCTGCCGTGCCGCTGCTGGGGGCGGGCTTTGATCCGGTGGGCGCCTTTGTCCTGGGGCTGATGCTCAGCGCGAGGCATCTGTTCTACGGCATCCCGATGCTGAAAAAATACAAGGGCGCGGGGGCCCGAAAGCCCTTTTTGATCTTCGGGCTGACGGACGAGACCTTCTCGATTCTGTCCGTCACGGACGCCCCGGAGGGGGCGGAGCCGCGGCGCTTTTACGGCTGGGTGACGGGGCTGGACTATCTGTACTGGACGGGCGGAACGGCCATCGGCGCGCTGCTCGGCGAGCTGGTCACGGTGGATTTGCAGGGGCTGGATTTCGCGCTGACGGCGCTGTTTGTTGTGCTGTTTACGGAGCAGATGCGGACCCCGACGGGGCGCCGGAGCGGGCTGGCTGGGCTGGCGGTCAGTCTGGCGGTGCTGGCGGTGTGCGGGGCGGACGTGTTTGTCCTTGTGTCCATGGTCTGCATTCTGGCTGCGCTGCTGGCGGGAAGGAAGGTGCTGGTCCGTGAGTGAGAGCGAAATGCTGCTGACCGTGGCGGTGCTGGCGGTTAGCGTGATGATCACGCGCTTTGTGCCCTTTATCGTGTTCAAAAACACGGACCGGCTGCCCGGCATCGTTGATTATCTCGGACGGGTGCTGCCGGCGGCCATGATGGGGCTGTTGGTCATCTATTGCTTCCGAGATTATTCTCTCGCGGCCGTCGGCCAATGGGCGCCCGCGCTGGCGGCGGCCGCGGTCGTCGCGGCGCTGCAGTGGTTCGGGCGCAACACCATCTTGAGCATCGCCGCCGGAACTGTTCTGTACATGCTTCTGATTCGTCTGCCGCTATAGCCGGCGGCCTATGCCGTGGCGCAGGGCGCGTTTGCAAACGCCAGCGGCAACGGCTGGTGGTGGCTGCGCTCCCCCGGTCGGAGCTATTCGAACGAAAATGTAGCCGACGGTCGCCTCGGCTACACCGTGGAGGTAAACGGCAATATCGCGGATGATAACCCCACGCTGCTCAAGGGCTCGGTCCGCCCCGTCATGTGGATTCATGTCATGGGCTGACCGCCCGCCGCGTGAAACCATATAACCGATAGAAAAAAACCACACGAAGTCCGTCCCGGCGGATTTCGTGTGGTTTTTTCTATTCAATAAGACCAACCCGATGATTATATAACAGCTTCTTCGAAAAACTGCCGCAGATGATCCTTTACGCCCTGCGCAGCGAAAATTGTGGCCATCATCAGCAAATCGGCATCGCTGTCGGCAAAGCTGATATCATAGCCGGCACGGCGGATTAGCAACGTGAAGAACAGCCGCTGTGTGCGGCCATTTCCATCGCGAAACGGATGCAGCATGTTTAGCTCGTGATAAAAATCGACGAGCTCGCGGATAAAACGGCTTCGGGGAATATTGCGAAATTCATGCATATCCTGCAGATAGCGGAATTTCGCCTCGGACATGGTTATCAGATTCTCAGCGGGATAAAACTGCGTGCCTTTTTTCGCAATATCGATTGTTCGTGGAGTACCGGCCCAGTCGTACAGGTCACAGAACAGTCTGTAATGAAGCCGACAGTAAAAAGAAAAGGTAAACGGCTCGGTGCACGGTTCGGTTTCAATCTCCAAGGTGTGCAGAGCTGTGAAAGCCGATTCTGCCTCGTCCAGTGCGGCCTGAGAACGCAGACCCGGTTTGTTTATCAGCACGGTCGTGCCCGGGTAACACAGATTATCTGTCGGTGCGATAGAGTATGGCATTTATTCGGCGGCGTATTTCTGCCGCAGCCTGCGCAGATACTCCTGCACGGTCAGTTTGTGATCTGCCAGATCGCGCACAATCTGAATCAGTTCCTCGCTCATGACAATACCTTCCATAGCGGAAGAAGCCACCGCATCACGCAGGGCGCGTTCTTTTTGCTCGGTCATGGTATCACCTCATATCTTGGTGTGTACACAATAACACAGAATAACCACAATAACAAGTTCACTGGGAAAGGAAACCCTGTGCATGAACTGAAAACCACGCGAAATTCGCAGAAAAAGGATTTCGTGTGGTTTTTATGTTGAAACGAAAAACGCAAAGCATCTGTTTTTTTCTTTCCAAATGGGGTAAAATAGAAATACATCGTTGTAAAGAAGGGAAACGCCGATGATCTGGGATGGGACGGACCGGGCGGAAGCGGCGCCGCAAATTTGGGAACGCGGTGACCCCCGTGAGCCGGAGGGACCGATGTGCCCCTTTTGCGGGGCGGACATGATCGTGGAGCAGGAGCTGCGGACCGACGGCGGCCCCGGCGGTTGTCTGCTGACAGCGCTCGGCATCGCGCTGCTGCCGGTGGTGATCGGGGCGTTTTTGCTGCTGTATCTGGCGGCGCGGAAAAAGCGGACCCGTGTGGTAACCATCCTCAGCTGCCCCGGCTGCGGCTACGTGGAACAAATCGATTGAGGAGATTTCATTATGTATAAAAACATTGACAAGCACTGCCGTCTGCGGCTGAAGGACCAGGTGGCGTACCAGCCGGGCCAGGTGGTCAGCAAGACCCTGGTCCAGAACGACACCGTCAGCATGACCCTCTTCTCCTTTGATAAGGGGGAGGAGATTTCCACCCACGCCGCCGCCGGCGACGCCATGGTCACCGTGCTCGAGGGCACCGGCCGCTTCACCGTCGGCGGCGAGGTCTTCCTCCTCGGCGAGGGAGAAACCCTCATCATGCCCAAGGACGTCCCCCACGCCGTCTTCGGCGAGGAGGCCTTCAAAATGCAGCTGATTGTGTCGTACTGACCGGATAGGAGGACAAAGCAATGGCTACGGAATTCCGTGTGGCGGAGGAGAAGGACTGCGGGCTTGTTTTGGCGTTTATCCGGGCGCTGGCAGAGTATGAAAAGATGGCGGACCAGGTTGTGGCGACGGAGGAGCTGCTGCGGGAGCAGTTGTTTGAGAAAAAGCAGGCGGAGGTGCTGTTTGCGCTGGAGGACGGCGTGGAAGTGGGCTTTGCGCTGTTTTTCCATAATTTCTCCACCTTTCTCGGCCGGTCCGGACTGTATCTGGAGGATTTGTTTGTCCGCCCCGAGTATCGCGGCAGAGGACACGGCAAGGCGCTGCTGAAAAAGCTGGCCGCCATTGCGGTGGAGCGCGGCTACGGCCGCTTTGAGTGGTGGTGTCTTGACTGGAACAAGCCGAGCATCGATTTCTACAAGGCCCTCGGCGCGGTCCCCATGGACGAATGGACGGTTTACCGCGTGACCGGCGACCGCCTCACCGGGCTGGCGAGAGAATAAGGGAGACTCAAAATCGGCTTTTTCTTTCTTGTGTTATTCGTTGCTTACTTTCTTTCTTTCTTTCGCGGCCATACTGCGAAAGAAAGAAACGCCGAGAACCGGGCGGTGCCGCCCTGTAAACATCTATTATCTCAAACCGGAAGGGAAGGTGAAACGTATGAAGCTGCGCCGTGTGATGGCCGGGTTCGCGGCCGTGACGGTCATGATGGCCGGCATTATCCCGATGCTGGCGCTTGCCGCCCGGTCACCGGACCGGAATCGGGGAAAATGACAAAAAAGAACAAGCGGCCGGGACGGAAATTGTTTCCGTCCCGGTTTGCTTTTCCGGGAAAGAGATGATACAATAAATTGTTCATTCTATGACAGCGGGGGAGTGACGGACGGTGGAGGAGAAAAAAATCGGGCGTTCCGATCTGTACGAGGGTGGCGAGCAGTATGTGTTTGTCAGCTACTGCCATCGCAATCGGGAGCAGGTCGAGCCCTATCTCAAAAAGCTGGCGATGGATGGCTATCGTCTGTGGTATGACAAGGGCATCGAGACCGGCACCAAATGGCGCGACAACATTGCCCGGCATCTGTCCGGCTGTCATCTGTTTCTGCCTTTTGTGTCAAAGGAATTCGTGGAGTCCGAAAACTGCGAGGCCGAGCTGAACAAGGCGCTCGACGATCATAAGATAATCCAGCCTGTCAATCTGGACGGCACGCCGCTGCCACCGGGGGCGGCCATGTATCTGAACGGCGTGCAGAGCGTGATGGCGGCGGATTACGAGAACTTTGACGGCCGCTATGAGGCGCTGACCGCCTCGAAGGAGCTGCAGCAGTGCCAGGGGACGAAAATCGTCCGGTTCGGTCCGTCGGAGACCCGCTGCAGCTATACATATAACGAGAAAATCCCGACCCCGGTGTTCAACGCCGTGACGGATCACCCCGAGCGCGGAGACGAGCGGCGCTTTGTCTTTTTCCAGCGGGTCGGGGAGGACGACCGGGCGAAGGGGCCCATGCGGCGCGTGATGTGTCTGCGGGAGGGCGATCGGGTCGAGGTGACGGTGTGGTTCCGCAACGACGCGGACCCCGCGCTCAACAGCTCACTGAAAAACTATGTGGGCTATGCCTTGCGCTCGAGAATGGCGGTGACACTGCCGGATACCGTGTCGGGCAACACCATCGCGACGCTGTCGGCCGGTCTGTCGGCGGAAAACACCGAGCCGCTGTCCTGTTCCGACTCGGCCGAGCTGTACAGCACAAGCGAGCAGCCGCTGAGTGTGCGCTATATCCCGGGCAGCGCCCGTCTGTACGCCGGGGAAAAGGCGGAGGGCCGCGCCATGGGCACCGGTCTGTTTTCCGGGGAGGGCGCGCTGATTGGCTCCGACGAGCTCAACGGCGTGGTCCGCGCGGGCGACGAGTACGCCGGGTGCGTGCGCTTTCGCATTCAGGCGGAGCAGTTTGAAACCTATGGTCTGACGGTGACGAAGACCGTGTCTACCGGTCGGGAGGAATATGCGGAGAACACCGCGGCCGAAAACGGGGACCGTGTGGGCTTCCATATCGAAATTCATAACGGCGGCAAGCTTGACATCACAAACGCCGTTCTGCGTGAGGTGCCGGACGAGGGACTGACCGTGCAGCCGGGCAGCTTCCGCGTGGAAAGCGAGGACGCGGATGACCGCGACCAGCTGGAGACGGAGCAGCTGCAGACCGGTTTCCGGATTGGCACCATCAAGCCCGGCGACACCGTGACCATTGTCTACATGGCGCGGGTGGAGGATGGCTTTGTCGAGGGCGGAGCCGTCACATACTTCTCCTGCGATGGGTGCCGGACCATCCGCGAATGCGGCGTGACAACGTCGCTGGCGGCGGAGCGCCAACGGCAGCAGCAGCGTGACCGGGAACAGGAGGAACAAGAGGAGAAAAGACGCGCCGTCGAACGGAAAAAGAGTCTGGTGGACCAGATTGAAGCTCTCCGCCGCAAACAGGCAGAGGCAAAAAAGCCCGAGCCCGATGCCGACTGATCCCGGCGGACGAAAGGAGCAGAGCATGGATCCTCTTATTCGCATACGCAAGGCGCAAGCGGCGGACGTGGATGCCGTGACCGCCATCTATGACGCGGTGACCGCGCGTGAGGCCGCGGGACTGGGCAGCACCGGATGGCAGAGCGCCATCTACCCCAACCGCGCTACCGCGGAAAAGGCGCTGCGGAACGATGAGCTTTACGTGCTTGAACGCGACGGCGCCATTTTGGCCACGGCCCGACTCAATCACATACAGGACCCGGCCTATGCCGGTGTGGACTGGGCGCTGAAGGCGCCGGAGGAGCGGGTGTTTGTCATCCACACGCTGGCGGTGGATCCCGCCCATGCGCGGGAGGGACTGGGCGCCGCTTTTATGGATTACTACGAGGCGCTGGCGGCGGAGCTTGGCTGCGCGGCGCTGCGGCTGGATACCAATGAGATCAACCGCCCGGCGCGGGCCTTTTATGCCGGCCGCGGCTACCGCGAGGCGGGCGTCATTCCCTGCACGTTCAACGGGCTGCCGGGCATTCGACTGGTGTGTCTGGAAAAAACAGTTGAAAATCGTGGATAAAAATGTAATACTATAGGCTTGATAAAAGCGTATAGCGCAAAAAGAATCGTGAGGCGTCCCGTGATGCGTCACGCAACGGAGGAAGCGTCGTTGAAAAAACACAATGCCATGGCCGCTCTGCTGGCGGCCCTGATGACCGTGAGCGCGGTCGGACTGAGCGGCTGCTCGCTGAAAGTCCCGCTGCCGAGTTCCCTGGAGGAGACCCCGGTGGACACCATCAACACCGAGCCCGGGACCAATGCTGCCGGCGAGGCGCTGGTGGTGGAGGGGACCTTCGGCACCGGCGGCGGCTGGTATCTGACGGAGGACGGCACGCTGTGCATCGAGGGAGCGGAAAGCTTCGCGGCGGGCAGCCGGACCGATGTGCCCTGGTACCGTTACCGCGACGAAATCAAGCGTCTGGAGCTCGGCGAGGGGCTGAAGAGCATCAACCACTACGCCTTCTACGGCGAGACAGAGCTGGAGGAGGTCGTTTTGCCGAAGAGCCTTGAGAGTATCGGGCTGTACGCCTTCGAGGGCTGCGAGGGTCTGACTACGGTCAGTTTTCCGGAGGGACTGAAGGAGGTGGGCTTCTGGGCCTTTGCGGGCTGCACGGGGCTGACCACCGCCCAGTTCGGCGAGTCGATGACCGTCATCGGCAGCTACGCCTTTGAAGACTGCACGGAGCTCAAGTCCGCTGTGTTTTACGGCGACGTGACGGATGTTGCCTACGGCTGCTTTGACGGGTGCGAAAATCTGAAGACCCTGTGTCTGCCGGACAGCGTCGAAACCATCAGCGACAACGCGCTCAAGGACTGCGAGTCGCTCAAGGAGATCTTCTTTGCCGGCAGCCAAAGCGACTGGGAAGCCATCGATGTCGGCAACAACGAGAGCCAGCTGATGGGCGTGAAGGTATACTGCGGGTCGGACTACGCCAATCTGCGCAGCATCGATTACGAGGACGTATTCATGATTCTGCCCGAGGCGGAGGAAGAGATTGAGGTCAACTTCAGCGACACGCTGACGATGGTCTACAACGAGGCGGAGGACAATGTGTTCACGCCCGGCGGCTTCGAAAGCGGAGATATCTGCGTCCTGCGCTCGGAAAAGACCGCGGCGGAGATGCAGCTGTATCTGGCAAGCTATGACTGTCTGCTGTTCCCGGCGGAATACAATCTGGACAATACCCCCTACGACGTGGTCATCGATCTGAGCAGCTATTGCGAGAGCGGCGTGAATCTGGCGGATCTGCTGGAGGAGGCCGCGGAGGAAAGCGGCAGCTACACCCTGCGCAGCAGCGCGACCTCGGCCACCGCGACGGTGGAGGCCTTCGCCGAAAAGATGCTCAAGAGTCTGCCCTTCTACGACCCGGAGAATCCCGAGGCCGGCTATACCCAGCTGGACAATCTGGACACGGGCAAGCTCACCTTCATCGGCTTTGAGGACGAGGACGGCAGCCGGTATTACTTCACCATCTGCGACGGCAAGGCCGTCAGCGTGACGCTGGAGCTGTTCGCCGCGAAGAGCTCGAGCGAGGGCCAGACCTATGTCAAACGATGGCTCGCCGCGCTCGACCCCGCGCCGGAGGCCCAGATCTCCCGCGCCAAATAAACCACAAAAACCACGAAAAACCCGCGCCCCTGCCGAGAATCCTTCGGCGGAAGCGCGGGTTTTATGCAAGGTCGGAGGTTCGTTCCTTTCCGGTGCATATATCGAGAAATTTTTCTGCCGGTTTTATCCATATAACGAAAAAAGGAATAAAATCGGCTATTGAAAAACGCAAAAAAGGAATAAAATCGGATATTGGAAACCACGAAAAAGGAATAAAATCGGATATTGAAAAGTGCAAAAAAGGAATAAAATCGGACGGTCGGCGTTCGCGCCGAGGACAGACGAGGGGGAAAATTCGTGATATATAAACAGCCGTACAAAACGCCGGAGGGCTTTGACGACCTGTGGATGAGCGGGGACGAGGAGGGGCTGACCGGGCTTTGGTTCGAGGGTGCCGTGAATGCGGCGGGGCATGCGGACGACCGGATTCTCCGCGCGGGCTCGCTCCCGGCGTTTGAGCAGACGAGGCGCTGGCTGGACCGGTATTTTGCCGGAGGGCAGCCGGACTTTCTGCCCGCGATGAGCATCCGCGGCGTCACGCCCTTCCGCCGGGAGGTGCTCGACGAAATGCTGGCCATCCCCTATGGCCGGACGGTGTCCTATGGCGCGATTGCGGGACGCATCGCCGCGCGCCGCGGCATGGCCAACATGTCCGCCCAAGCGGTCGGCGGCGCGGTGGGCTGGAACCCCATCGGCATCCTCATCCCCTGTCATCGCGTCATCGGCGCAGACGGCTCGCTGACCGGCTACGGCGGCGGAATGCATAACAAAATCGCCCTTCTCGCGCTGGAGCGCGCGTCG
>R18__coassemble_1403_pt1 | contig 32233 bp, 23 predicted proteins | sample R18__metabat2_low_PE_004 | metagenome-assembled genome bin R18
TATACCGATTCAAACCCGTTTGTCAACTAAAAGGATACTGAAAACAAGGGGCGCCCCCACAAAAAAAAGGGGGCCGCCCGCGGGCGACCCCCTTTGCATAATCAATCGGGTTCGACTCAGCCCATGGAGCCCTCGACCTGAGAGCTCTTGAGGGAGCCGGCCTGGAATTCCTCCCAGGTGCTGATGCCCACGGTGGAGAACAGCTGGTCCCAGGGGGACTCGTCCTGCGGGATGGAGTCCCAGTCGGAGAAGGAATAGACCTGGCTCTTGAACTCGTCCAAATCCGGCGCGTTGCCGCCGGCGGCCTCGATCAGATATTCCTGATACTCGCCCCAGTCGCCCTCGGCCGCTTCGCCGACGACGCCGGCGCTCTCGCCGGACGCTTCGCCGGAGGCCTCATCGGAAGCCTCGCCGGACGCTTCGCCGGAGGCCTCGCCGGAAGCCTCACCGGAGGCATCGGCCGCCGCCGTGTTGGCCGCCTCGCCGCCGATGGTGACGGTCGGGAATTCGCCCTCGGCCTCATCGGCGTTCGGGGTGATGGTCACGGTGCAGTCCTCGGTAATGCCGGAGATGGTGACGGTCTCGGCCGTGGGGTACTGGTTCGGGCCGCCCAGCGTGACGTCGGAATAGGTAATGACGCCGCTGGTCGTCGTGACGCCGGCGCCGTCCTCACCCTCGGCGCAGGGGCCCATGTCGGCCGGCGCGTCGCAGGAGATGACGAAAACCAGGTCCTCCCCGGCCGCGAGCTCATAGGTCACGCCGTGGGAGAAGGTGACGGTGTACACGCCGTCCGCCGCGGGAGCCTCGGCCGCCGTTTCGGCCGGGACGTCCAGCCCGTCCACATTCACGTTGACGGAGCAGGCGCAGACACTCAGCGCCAGCAGCGCGGACAGAAGAAGAGCAAGGATCTTTTTCATTGGGGATAACCTCCGTTAAAATTAAAATGGTTTCTCTTTTCGCATCATACAACAGAAATACCGGAATGTCAAAGCCGTTCCGCCCTTCCCGTTGTGATTCTGCCCGTTTTTTCGCCCCGCGCCCGCGTTTTATGGATAGAATCCACAAATTTTGAACTTTACCGCGGTACTGTGTCAGATTTTCGTTGACACCAACAAAATCGAGGCGTAATATTTGTGTATTATTTACTCTGCCGGAGTATTTAATATAATTAAAAGTAAGTCCTATATATTTTTTATTTTTTCCGGAGGTGCATTATGAACAAGGAAAACATCAAGAAAGTCGTACTCGCTTATTCCGGCGGGCTGGACACCTCCATTATCATCCCCTGGCTGAAGGAAAACTACAATAATCCCGAGATTATTGCCGTTTCCGGAAACGTTGGTCAGGCCGACGAGCTGGAGGGGCTGGAGGAGAAGGCTCTCCGCACCGGCGCTTCCAAGCTGATCGTGGCCGATCTGACCGACGAGATGGTGGATGAGGTGGTCATTCCCGCGCTGAAGATGGGCGCCCGATACGAGTCCTATCTGCTGGGTACCGCCTTCGCCCGACCGGTCATCGGCAAAAAGCTCGCGGAAATCGCGCTGGCCGAGGGAGCCGACGCCATCTGCCACGGCGCCACCGGCAAGGGCAACGACCAGGTCCGCTTCGAGCTGGCCATCAAGCGCTTCGCCCCCGACATGCCGATCATCGCCCCCTGGCGCGAGTGGGACATCCGCTCCCGCGACGAGGAGATCGACTACGCCGAGGCGCACAACATCCCCCTCAAGATCACCCGCGAGACCAGCTATTCCAAGGACAAGAACCTCTGGCACCTCAGCCACGAGGGTCTGGATCTGGAGGACCCCGCGTCCGAGCCCGATCTGGACAAGCCCGGCTTCCTGGAAATGAGCGTGTCCCCCTTCGCCGCGCCCGACGAGCCCGCCTATGTCGAAATCGAGTTTGAGGCCGGCGCCCCCGTCGCCGTCAACGGCGAGCGGATGAAGGCCTCCCGCATCATCGAAAAGCTCAACGAAATCGGCGGCGCCCACGGCATCGGCATCATCGACATCGTGGAAAACCGTCTCATCGGCATGAAGGACCGCGGCGTCTACGAAACCCCGGGCGGCACGATTCTCTACTTTGCCCACGAGCATCTGGAGATGCTGACCGTGGACCGCGACACTCTGCACGAAAAGCAGAAGCTCGCCGTCGATTACGCCGACCTGATTTACAACGGCAAGTGGTACTCCCCGCTGCAGGAGGCGCTGACCGCCTTTGCCAACGAGGCCAACCGCTACGTCACCGGCACCGTGCGTCTCAAGCTCTACAAGGGCAACATCATCCCCGCCGGCATGACCTCCCCCTACTCCCTGTATTCCGAGAATCTCGTCACCTTCGGCGAGAGTGATTACGACCAGGCTCAGTCCGCCGGCTTCATCAACATCTGGGGTCTGCCCATCAAGGTGCAGGCGCTGCGCGACCAGGGCCGCCTGTAAGCGTCACCATGGCTGAGAAAATGTGGGCCGGCCGCACCGCCGGCATCACCGACACCACCGCCGACGACTTCAACTCCTCCATCCGCTTTGACAGCCGCATGTACCGCGAGGATATCACCGGCAGCATGGCGCACGCCGCCATGCTCGGCGCCCGCGGCATCATCGACCCGGCGGAGGCGGAATCGCTCATCGACGGGCTGCAGACCATTTTGGACGATCTGGACGCCGGCCGTCTTGCCATCGATCCCGCCTGCGAGGACATCCACATGTTCGTCGAGCAGGTGCTGACCGAGCGCCTCGGCGACACCGGCAAGCGTCTTCACACGGCGCGCAGCCGCAACGACCAGGTCGCGCTGGATCTGCGCATGTATCTGCGCCGCGAGGTGGACGAAATCCTATCCCTTGTCCGCGGCCTCACCGCCGCCATCGCCGCCAAGGCGGAGGCCAACGCCTCCGTCATTCTGCCCGGCTACACCCATCTGCAGCGGGCCCAGCCGGTTCTCTTCGCCCATCATCTGCTGGCGTATGCCATGATGCTGCTGCGCGACGCGGACCGTCTGCGCGACTGCCGCCGCCGGATGAACCAATCCCCCATCGGCAGCTGCGCCCTGGCCGGCACCACCTACGACATCGACCGCCGCTTCGAGGCCGAGCGTCTCGGCTTTGACGGCATCACCGCCAACAGCATCGACGGCGTGTCCGACCGCGACTTCTGCGCGGAGCTGCTGGCGGACTGCTCCATTTTGATGATGCATCTGTCCCGCTTTTCCGAGGAAATCATCCTCTGGTCCAGCTGGGAATTCCGCTTTGTGGAGCTGTCCGACGCCTACACCACGGGCTCGTCCATCATGCCCCAGAAGAAAAACCCCGACATGGCGGAGCTGGTCCGCGGCAAAACCGGCCGCGTCTACGGCGATCTGACCACCATGCTGACGGTGCTCAAGGGTCTGCCCCTGGCCTACAACAAGGACCTGCAGGAGGACAAGGAGGCCGTCTTTGACGCCGTCGACACAGTCAAGATGTGTCTGTCGGTCTTCACGCCGATGCTCGAGGGCATGACCGTGCGGGCGGACAACATGCGCGCCGCCGTTCAGACCGGCTTCATCAACGCGACGGACCTTGCGGACTATCTGGTCCGCAAAGGACTCGCCTTCCGCAGCGCATACAAAATCTCCGGCCAACTGGTGGCCGAGTGCCTCCGCCGCGGCTGCATCCTCGAGACGCTCCCGTTGGAGGACTACCGCCGCTTCAGCGACCGCTTCGACGAGGATGTGTACGAGGCCGTGGACCCCGAGATCTGCGTGGCGCGCCGCATCTCCGAGGGCGGCACCTCCGCCGCCTCCGTGGCGGCCCAGCTCGCGTTGGTAAAGGAGGCGCTTTCCCGCTCATGACCCGCGTGTTTATTGACGGCAGCGCCGGCACCACCGGTCTTCGCATCCACGAACGGCTGGCCGGCCGCGCCGATTTGCAGCTGATCACCTTGGACGGCGATCGGCGCAAGGACCCCGCCGCCCGGCGCGACGCGCTGCACGCGGCGGATGTCGCCTTTCTGTGTCTGCCGGACGACGCGGCCCGCGAGGCCGTCGCGCTGGCGGGCGACTGCGACACCGTTTTGATCGACACCTCCACGGCCCACCGCACGGCGGAGGGCTGGACCTACGGCTTTCCGGAGCTGCCCGGCCAGCGGGAAAAGCTTCTTTCCTCCCGCCGGATTGCCAACCCCGGCTGCCACGCCAGCGGCTTCATCTCGCTGGTGGCTCCGGCGGTCCGCGCCGGACTGATTGCGCCGGACGCTGCGCTCAGCTGTTTTTCCGTCACGGGCTATTCCGGCGGCGGCAAAAAAATGATTGCCGAGTACGAGGCGCCCGACCGCTCCCCGCTTCTCGAGGCGCCGCGCCAGTACGGTCTTACCCAGCAGCACAAGCACCTCAAGGAAATGGTCGCGCTCTGCTCGCTGCAGACAGCGCCCTTCTTCTGCCCCATCGTCGCCCCCTTCTACAGCGGCATGGAGGTCACGGTGTGTCTGTTCCGCCGGGATCTGCGCGGCAGCGCGGACGATATGCGCGCGCTCTATGCCGCGCTTTACAACGGCCCCGTGGTGCGTTACGAATCCGGGGACGAGGGCGGCTTCCTGTCCGCGGCGGCGCTGGCCGGCCGCGACAGCATGCGCATTTCCGTCACCGGCAACGACGACCGTATCCTGCTCGTCTCCCGCTTTGACAACCTCGGCAAGGGCGCTTCCGGCGCCGCCATCCAGAACATGAATCTTCTCTTCGGGCCGGAGGAAACCGCCGGTCTTGTACTTTAAAAGGAGCTTCTTCCGCTATGAAACAAATTTCCGGCGGCGTCTGCGCCGCCCAGGGCTTCCGCGCCAATGGCATCCACTGCGGCATCCGCAAAAACCACACCAAAAAGGACCTGGCGCTGATAGTCAGCGATGTTCCGGCGCATGCCGCCGCCGTCTACACGACGAACCTCGTCAAGGGCGCGCCCCTGACGGTGACCAAGGCGCATCTTTCGGACGGCACGGCCCGCGCCGCCGTCTGCAACAGCGGCAACGCCAACACCTGCAACGCAGACGGCATCGACATTGCCGAGCAGATGTGCTCTCTCGTCGCGGCCTCCTGCGGCGTCGACGCCCGGGATGTCATCGTCGCCTCCACCGGCGTCATCGGCCAGCCTCTGGACCTCACGCCCATCGCCGCGGGCATGCCCGCGCTGGCGGCGGGGCTCTCGACCGAGGGCGCGAACGACGCGGCCGAGGCCATCATGACCACCGACACCGTCTCCAAGCAAATTGCCGTGGAGTTCACGCTCGGCGGCAAGGTTTGCCGTCTCGGCGGCATGGCCAAGGGCAGCGGCATGATTCACCCCAACATGGCGACCATGCTGGTCTTTCTGACCACCGACGCCGCCATTTCCGCCCCGCTGCTGCAAAAGGCGCTGTCCACGGACATTGCCTCCACCTTCAACATGGTCTCCGTCGACGGGGACACCTCCACCAACGACATGGTCTCCATCCTCGCCAACGGTCTGGCGGGCAACCCGGAGATTACCGCCGAGGACGAGGACTTCCGCACCTTCATGCGCGCGCTCAACACCGTCAACCTCCACCTCTGCCGCGCCATCGCGGGCGACGGTGAGGGCGCCACGAAGCTCCTCGAGTGCGCCGTGTCCGGCGCCGCCTCGGAGCCCATTGCCAAAACCGTGGCCAAAAGCGTCATCTGCTCCAGTCTTGTCAAGGCCGCCATGTTCGGCGCCGACGCGAACTGGGGCCGGGTGCTGTGCGCCATCGGCTATTCCGGCGCCGATGTGGACGTGACCTCCATCGACGTCTCCTTCCGCTCGCCGGCGGGCACGCTCTGCGTCTGCCGGGGCGGTGCCGGTATCCCCTTCTCCGAGGATATCGCCAAGCAGGTCCTCTCCGAGAAGGAAATCACCGTTCTGGTCGACCTCAACGCCGGCGGCTGCTCCGCTACCGCCTGGGGCTGCGATTTGACCTACGATTACGTCAAAATCAACGGCGATTACCGCACCTGATTTTCCATACCCAACGCCGCAAATCCCGGCTCTCGCCGGGATTTTGCCATCCACACTAATTCACAGAATCGAGTGATAACACTATGAATTCGTTTTCCAATGCCGAGATTGCCGAGGTTCTGGCCTGCGCCCTGCCGTACATCCGGCGCTATACCGGCCGCACCGTCGTGGTCAAATACGGCGGCAACGCCATGGTCTCCGACACGCTCAAGCACCAGGTCATGGAGGACATCACCCTCCTGCACCTCATCGGCGTGCGCGTCGTGCTGGTGCACGGCGGCGGCCCCGAAATCACCGACATGATGAACCGTCTCGGCAAAAAGACCGAGTTCATCGACGGTCTGCGCGTCACCGACCGCGAAACCGTGGACATTGCCCAGATGGTCCTCGCCGGCAAGGTGAACAAATCCCTCGTCAACCTTCTGCAGACCTACGGCGGCAACGCGGTGGGTCTGTCCGGCATGGACGGCCGTCTGATTGAGGCCAACATCCGGGACGAGCGTCTCGGCTATGTCGGCAGCATCACCCGCATCAACATCAAGCCCGTCACGGATCTGCTGGACATGGGCTATATCCCCGTCATCTCCACCATCGGCTGCGACCGCGAGGGCAATGCCTACAACATCAACGGCGATACTGCCGCCGCCCGCATCGCCGGCGCGCTGGAGGCCAGCCGTCTGATCATGATGACGGACGTGCCCGGCATTCTGCGGGACTTCTCCGACCCCTCCACGCTCATCCGCGAACTGACCATCTCCGAGGCCGTGCGCCTGTTTGACGAGGGCGTCATCTCCGGCGGCATGATTCCCAAGGTGGACTGCTGCATCGAGGCCATCAACATGGGCGTGCGCAGCGCCGTCATCATGGACGGCCGCGTCCCCCACTCTATTTTAATGGAACTTCTTACCGACGAAGGCGCCGGCACCATGGTGAAAGGAGAATCCTCCGATGAATCCGACAACGAAACAGCTTGACGACACCTACGTCGCCCACACCTACGCCCGCTTCCCCGTGGAGCTGACCCGGGGCTCCGGCTCGGTTCTGACGGACCCGGATGGCCGGGAGTACATCGACCTCGGCACCGGCATCGGCGTCAACGCCTTCGGTCTGGCCGACCCCGAATGGGTCCGCGCCGTCACCGAGCAGGCCGCCCGTCTGCCCCACACCTCCAACCTGTATTATACCGAGCCCTGCGCCCGTCTGGCGGAGCTTCTGTGCCGCCGCACCGGCATGCGCCGCGTCTTTTTCGGCAATTCCGGCGCCGAGGCCAACGAGTGCGCCATCAAGGCCGCCCGCAAATACTCTGCCGCCGTCAAGGGCGCGGACCACTTCACCATCGTCACCCTGTGGAACAGCTTCCACGGCCGCACGCTGACCACGCTCTCCGCCACCGGCCAGGAGCATTATCACGAGCTGTATCAGCCGCTGACGCCGGGCTTTGTCCACGTCCACGCGGAGGACATCGACGAGCTGCGCCGCGTCGCGCGGGAAGCCAAGGCCGCGGGCGTCCTGCTCGAGTGCGTCCAGGGCGAGGGCGGCGTGGTCGTCCTCAGCCGCGAGTATGTCCGGGCGGTCGCCGCCTTCTGCGCTGAGGAGAACATCCCCCTCATGGTGGACGAAGTTCAAACCGGCAACGGCCGCACCGGCGCGCTGTACGCCTACATGAACTACGGCATCACGCCCGACATCGTCAGCACGGCCAAGGGTCTCGGCGGCGGTCTGCCGCTCGGCGCCTGTCTGCTCGGCGAAAAGCTGGCGGATGTCTTTGCCCCCGGCGACCACGGCTCCACCTTCGGCGGCAACCCCATCTGCTGCGCCGGCGCGCTGAGCATCCTCAGCCGCATCGACGACGCGCTCCTCGCCTCCGTCCGGGAAAAGGGCGAGTATCTCCTTCGCGCCTTTGCCGGCGCCCCCGGCGTACAGGACGTACGCGGCCTCGGTCTGATGGTCGGCATTCTGCCGGTCCGTCCCGCGGGCGAGGTCGTGTCCGACTGCCTTTCTAACGGCGTCCTCTGCCTCACGGCCAAGGACCGTATCCGTCTGCTCCCCGCGCTGACCATCCCCATGGACAAGCTCGAACAGGCCGTCTCCGTCCTGCTCGCCGCCCTTCGCGCCTGACACAATACAAACCAACCGAAAACCGGGTCCCAAACTCTCCTTGAACAAAGGAATGTTGGGGACCCGGTTTTTTGTTGTTTGGTCGACAGCGGAGCGCCGGAGCGCCCCGCTGTCATCGTGTGTTTGGTTTTCGTGTTTGGTGTTGTTTGGTGTCTTTACGACGCCTCGCCGGAAGCAGAATTTGCAGCGCTTGCCGCCGCTTCGCCTACCGCCGTGATACGGCCGCCGGCGCCGATTTCATCGGGGTAGATGGTGTACTCCGCGTCGCGCAAAAACTCGCACCAGTACTGCGCCATGGTCGCGTTGTCCGGCACAATCCACAGATCCTCGTCCGGCTCGTCGTTGCCGCCCGCTTTGCAGTAGGCGCACCCGACGCTCCAGTCGTCCCCGACCAGATACTCGCCGTTATCATAGATCACGGTATCGCCCACGGTCAGCGTCACAATCGCCTTCGTCGCGGCGTCATAGGTCAGCGTCAGACCCGCCACCTGCTTGAGTTCGTTGTTCTCCTCCCCGATTTTGGAGATGGCGCTCGTCAACTCGCTGACCAGCCCCTCGGCCGTGAAGCTCTTATAGAAGATGATGAGGGGGTTTGCAAACACGCTCAGCGCGTCAATCTTTGTAATCTCTCCCGCTGCGACGGACGACCGGCACCAGAAGCCGGGATACAGAGCGATCTCGATGGGGTCGCCCTCCCACACCTTCTGCGCGGTGTACAAAATGCCGTCTGCCACCAGGTCGCCCAGATTGGTTTCGTTGGCGCGGACACCGCCGCCCACGTCGGCGCTGGACAGACGCTCGCCGTTTAAGAAATAATCCGTCTCGGCGTACACCGTGGTATAGCCGTCGGCCGCCAGCCGGTCAAAGCACAGGTCCACCAGCGCCTGCACCTCCTCGTCCGGCTCCACCATGGTCTCGTACTCGTCCGCCGTGAAGTTGTCGCAGTCCATCGCCACGACCTCGCCGTCGCACAGATACAGCTCCATCAGTCCGATGGCCTCGCCCTTGCAGTTGGCCTGGTTGACGATGGTGCCGTTATCGAACAGATACCCCTCGCCGCCGTTGATGATACTGTGGGTGTGGGCGTCCACGATGGCGTCGATGCCGGTGGTCTTGAGCGCCACCTGGGCGGAGTTGGTGTCGTTGGAGCTGGTCTCCGTGGAATCCGGGCTGAACCAGCCGGTGTGCGTCAGCATGATGACCACCTGCGCCCCGTCGGCGCGCAGCGCGTCCGCGCACTCCTGCGCCACCGTGATGGTGGAATACCCGCCGGAGAAGTATTCGTCCGTCAGCGAGCCGCCCTGCGTGCTCTCACCGAACAGGCCGATGAGCGTGCCGTTCGCAGTCTCGACCATGGCGGTGTCGTCCATCGCGTTGTCGCCCACGGCCCAGGTATACTTGTCCATGTCCAGCGCGGACCAGTCAATGCTGCCGTCCTCATTCAAGGACAGGATGTCCGAATACAGCGCCACGAAGTCCTCTTTGCCGATGGTCGGCTCATAGCTCTCGCAGTAGGCCGCGAGGTCAATCTCCACCGCGGCGTCCTGGTTCGCCACCAGCGTGGGCATGCCCAGCGCGTCGCCCAGCGCCGCGCACAGCACGGTCTGGATGCCGCCGCCCGGCTCGCCGCCATCGTTGTTGCCCCAGGTCATGTAATCATAGACCTCCGCCATGATGGCGGGGATATACTCCGCGTCGTACACATGCGCCGCGGCATAGCCGCCGGAATACTGGTCGCCGGCGTTGAGCGTCAGGACCAGACTGTATTTGCCGCTTTCCTTCAGCGAATCGGCGTAGCCCTTCACGTAGGGCTCAATGGCGATGAAGCCGTGGGTGTCGTTCGTGTGCACCACGGCGACCACCTCGTCATACTCGCTGACAAACTGCACCTGGCCGATCTGCTGGCCGTTGGTCACCGTATCGCTCTGCTCAAAGAAAACGATGACGGGGTACTCCGATTCGACCACCGCGCCGTCCTCAAGCTCCAGCTGTCCGACCGACACGTTCTCCGTCAGCGTCCAGGTCTCCCCGGCTGCCACGGTCTTGTCCCCCTGGGACACGGGACGGTCGTCCGCGCTTGCCGCGCTCTCGCTCTGCGCCGCGGCCGGTTGGGTCTCCACCGTGACGTGACAGGCCGTCACACTCACCAGCATCCCAAGGCACAGCAGCAGACAAATCAGCTTTTTCATGTTATGCTCCTCCTTTGTTGTTTTCATTACCACCAGGGCTCGTACCAGTAGTAGTAAATGTCAAAATTGATGGTTCTGAACAGCTCCAGATCCGGGTGCCGCTCCGGCCGGGCGAACTCCATCTCCACGTCGTAGATATAGTCTGTCCCGTCCTCCGGAATCACCACGAACCCGTGGTCCTCGTAGTATTGGTTAATCTGCCCGGACACGATGTATGCCTCGTACCCCAGGCACCGCGCCAGCAGTCCGAAGCTCGCCGCGAAGCCGTAGCAGTTGCCCGTACAGCCCTCCGCCAGGAAGGTCTTGCCCCACTCAAACTCCCAACCGGTCGCCCCCTGGGCCAGATTGTCCTCCGCCGGTCGGCGGATGTAGGTGCCGTTGGCTTTAATGTAAAGGTATACCGCCTTCAGCGCCTCCTCGTCGCTCAGCGCGTCCGTCTCGCAGGCCGCCAGCACGCCGTCGAGCAGCGCGTCCAGCTCCGCGTCGCCGGTGGTATACCGTCCGTCCGCGCCGAAGGTCAGCGTCCCCACCGTGCTGTCCGTTACGAGCAGACCGTTCTCGTCCACCATATAGCAGCGCCCGCCGTCCCGGTGCATCCCGGGCTCGGGGTTATAGCTCGGCGCCGGCGTCGGGCCGGGTGTCGGAGAGGGCGAGGGGGACGGGCTTGGGGTCGGCGTGGGCGTGACCTCCGCCGCCTCCGCCGTCGGCGTGGGCGTGACCTGCGTCAGCGCCTCCTCCCGGTCCCTGACCGAGACCATCGAGGGCACCAACAGTATCGCCGCCACCGCCAGCACCACAAGAACCAGAATGATTCGCTTCATATCTTTTTCTCCCTTGGATAGTGGGGACAGTATATCATTTCGCCTGTTTTCTTGCAATCCAAACCGCGATACGGCCGCTCTCTTCCGTCAAAATCCCATGCTCAGCGATACCAGCAGCATCCCCACAAAATAGGTAAAGCTGTTGGCGCGCAGATGCCGGTCCTTCGGCTCCCGGGCGAACTTATGCAGCGTGATGAAATAATCGCTCAGCATGAACAGCGTCAGCCCCAGACCCATCAGCAGCTCTCCCGTGCCGCCGCGCGTCAGCGCCATCCACAGCCCCAGCACGCCGTCCACCGTGACCACCGCGAGATACGCCTGCATCCGGCCGTCGTATTTTCTCAGCTGCAAAAAGCCCTTTTTCCGTCCGAGCTGAAACATTCCGTACAGCGCCACGCCCGGCAGCAGCGCCCACCAGCCGCCGCCCCGCCCCTCCGGACCGAGCGCCAGCCGGCACACCGTCTGCGCGATAAAAAACAGATTTGCCGCCGAAAAGGCCACGCCGCCCAGCGAAAAGCTCCACAGCAGCAGCACGTCGCCCAGAAACGCCAGCGCCAGTCCGCCCATGCCGAGCATCGCGGACTCCGGCGCGCCGCCCCGCACAAACTGCACCAGCCCGTACAGCAAAAACAACGCCGCCATCACGATCTTGTTGGCCGCCCGGATCCGGATGCTGCTGCCCGTTTCCACCAGCAGATAGCTCACCAGCATCACGCCGTACAGCCCAATGTATACATATTGGTATATGCTCATTTGCTTTTCCCTTCAAAAAGCGGGACTGTCCTCATCAGACAGCCCCGCCCACCTATGTCATCCTCTTACTCTGTCGGGAAGCTCTCCCCGGCGTAGTTTTCTGCCATCCAGTCGGGATAATCCAGCGCGCCAATCACGCTGTTGATGTCGCAGAAAGGCGCGACATACGGCGTCTCCGCCGCGTAGATATCCTCGGGAATGCCGTCCTGCGAAGCCATGAAATCATCGGCCAGCGCGTACTCCGCGACGTAATCGCGGAACTCGTCAAAGTGGGGATACGCCCCGTCCTCGCCCGCGGCGCCGCCGTTTTCGGCATACCAGGCCTCATAGGTCATCGGGAACACCACGCCGTCCGGCGCCTGGTCCACGTCGCCGCTGCCCGTGAAGTTCGCGATGCTCTCGTCATCCGGGCTCGTCGCCGCCTCGAGCGCCGCCGTCAGATTGCCCTCGTTGCCCTGCCAGAAGCTGTCCTGCATCAGCGTCTCGTAAAGATACTCCTTGTATTCGGCAAAGCCGGGATATTCCTCCTCCGCGGCAGGCTCCGCCGCGGGCTCCTCGCTCGCCGGCTCTTCACTTGCGGGCTCCGCGGACGCCTCCTCGACCTCCGCGATCTCCGCGCCGACCAGACCGCCCAGCAGCTGCGCGACCAGCCCGCTGCCCGCGTCCAGCGTCAGCAGACCCTTTTCCTCGTCATAGGAGATGCTGACCCCCAGCGAGGACAGCAGCTTGCCCAGATTGAAGCGCAACGAGCCGTCCACGCTGTCGCCCTCCACGCTGATGGCGCCGAAGTCCATGCCGTTGATGCTCAGCGAAAGGTCCTCCTCGCCCCCGGCCGCAAAGGCCCCAAGCCCCAGCACCATGCACAAAGCCAGCGCCACTGCCAGAATCTTATAAGCTTTCATAACGGTAACTCCTTTTCAAAAAATAAATCTTTGACAATAGTATACCATCAACCGCCCGCCCTTGCAACGAGAAATCTCATTTCGGTTGACTTATCCCTGCTATAAAAGGATGGCGGCGCACTATAAAAGGATGGCGGCGCGCTTGAATGTGGGAAGGCTTTGTGATAACATGGTACTTGTATAGGTTTACCCATAGAACGGTCGGCAAAAAGGAGAATCCGCCATGCGTTATCCCATCAGCGTACAAACATTTGAAAAAATCATCGAGGGCGGCTATGTCTATGTGGACAAGACCGACCTGGTGTACGACCTGGCTCAGGAGAATGTGTGCTTTCTCTCCCGGCCGCGGCGCTTCGGCAAGTCGCTGCTTCTTTCTACTCTGGAAGCTTACTTTTTGGGCCGGAAGGAACTGTTCGCCGGCTTGAAAATGGAGACCCTGGAGACCGAGTGGCTGACCTATCCGGTGTTTCGGATTGACTTTGCCGCAGGGAATTACTTCAACACCGATGAACTGTCAGCGAAGCTGGAAGGCTATGTCTGTGGATGGGAGGAAATTTACGGACGGAATCCGACCTTTACCGGGTTGAGTGACCGATTTCAGTATGTTTTGGAGCAGGCCTACAAAACCACCGGCCGCAAGGCCGTGGTTCTCATCGACGAATATGACAAGCCCCTGTTGGATGTCATCGGAGAGCCGCAGGAGGATATCAACCGCAATATTCTCAAGGGCTTTTACGGCACCTTCAAGTCAGCGGACGCCAGCCTGCGCTTCGTGCTGCTTACCGGGGTGACGAAGTTTTCCCAGATTTCTGTTTTTTCCGGCTTCAATCAGCCGAATGATATCAGCATGGATTCCCACTACGACGCGCTCTGCGGTATTACGGAGGAGGAGCTTTACTCCGTCTTTGCCGAGCCCATTCGGCAGATGGCAACCAAACTGGAGTATTCCGAAGAAGAAATGAAGGCCATACTGAAAAAGCAGTACGACGGTTATCATTTCAGCGAGGAGATGCTGGATGTGTATAATCCCTTCAGCCTCATCAATGCTTTTAACAAGCTGAGGATAGAGGATTACTGGTATCGCTCCGGCACGCCCACCTATCTGGCGAAACTGATGGAAGGCCACGCGGTCAACATGCAGGCGCTTCTTTCTCAACCTTACGAGCCCCGGTATTTTGTGGATTACCGGGCGGATGTCGAAAACCCGCTGGCCATGCTTTACCAGAGTGGATATCTCACCATTAAGGGCTATAATAAGCGAGACAGGGTTTATACCCTGGATTATCCCAATGATGAGGTTCGCAACGGTTTTATCACCCTGATAGCCGGGGGGTATTTCAAAAAGCCGGAGGATGTGGCGGCTCACTGGATTCTGAACCTAGCCCGCATGCTACGCCGGAGTGCCCTGGAGGAGGTGCGGGACGCCTTCACGGCCTTTCTGGCCTCCATCCCATACGAAGCGAACAAGGACGAACGGGCCAAGGATTTTGAGACTCACTTCTCCTATACCTTCTATCTGATTTTCCGCATGCTCTCGTGCTACACGACCCTGATTGAAAAACAAAACAGCAAGGGCCGGGCGGACGTGATTATCGAGAGCGATAACGACATCTACATTTTTGAGTTCAAGCTCGACGGCTCCGCGCAGGAGGCTTTGGACCAGATTGAAAAACAGCAGTACGCGCTCCCGTACCTGACCGACCCCCGCCCGGTGCGCAAAATCGGCGTGAATATTTCCTCCGCCTCCCGCACCGTGGCCGACTGGCTGGAGGCGTAAAAGTCAGCATCCGATCCCCGCCAAAACGGTATTCTTTGAATGGTATATTTTACGCAGGAGGGACGTCCACATGCCCGATATGGTCACCCGTTGGCGGCCTTCGCTGCGACGTCGGCCTCCTCTTCGCCCCTCGAGCCAAAGGTCCTCGGATCTTCGAGCCACTGTATAAGTGAGCTCCCCTCATCATGAGATCTGATTCAGTGGGATCACGAAACCGATTAATTTGAACTATTTATATACTAGCAGCAATTTGCAACAAATTAAAAAGCGAGGAAGAGACTTTATAATGAAGAATTTTGGATTTGTTCTGGCATCAAAAATGTTGGTTGATGGCAAACGCAAGGTTCGGTATATGTATCGCGAGACATCAACCAATGTTCAGGATAGTGGCTGGCGATTCTTTTGCGGGGATGAGGATGATGAATATGTAAATATGCCGGAAAATATCGGCGTTTATGACATTAATACGATTCTCTCTTTGGATAAGAGCATACTTCCTTACCTTGAATGTTCTGTTGGAACTGCTTTTGAACGAGAAAATGAAGATGCCACTTTTAGCATATCAATTGGGTTTAACTCTGATATGGAGTGTGATTGATTATGGCGCTCCATCGTCCCTATATTCGACAGGATGTTCGTGAAGAGGTTGAGCGCCGCGCTGAGAAAAATGAGAAAGGTCAGTTTCTGGATGCGAACACGCATGAGCCAATTGAAGGACAATACGATCTCGGACACAAAGCCGGTCATGAACACTGGCGTGAAGCTGAGCAGGCAGAAAAAGAAGGCCTTTCTCAGGATGAATTCAATGATAGGATGAATAATCCGGACTTTTATCAGATTGAGGATCCTCACGAAAATCGATCGCATGCTCATGAAATGCCTGCAAATGAACAAGTTGAAGGGCAAACGGAATACCTGGGCTCCGCTGCCGCCCCGGCGCAGGATGCCGGAAGCACGGAGAATTATATGGGCTCTGCCGCCACGCAGACCGAGGAAACGGGCAGCGCCGAGAGTTATCTTGGCTCTGCTGCCGAAGCCTCCGCCGAGGCGGACAGCGGCCCGAGCGCGGACCATTCCGCCGAAATGGAGTAACGGACTATGTCACACCAGATTATTTTTGGCTCATCGGTTCTGACCAACACGCCGCCGAGCGTTCCCGATCCGCGAATCGAATTTCCCGGACAGGTGTTGAACGGCAGCCGCGGCTTCCGGCTGAACGAGGATTTGCTGGCCCGTCACGTGCTGCTTCTGGGCGGCTCCGGCTGCGGCAAAACAAACGCCTTCTGCTATACGCTCGAAAATCTCCGCCGCACCATGACACAGGATGACATTGCCATCATCTTTGACACCAAGGGAGAGTTTTACGACCTGTTCTCCCGTCCCGGCGACTATGTCATCGGCAACAGCGCCCGCTTTTGCCGGCAGAGCCACACCTGGAATATCTTTGATGAAATTCTGGCCGACGGAGAGGACGATGCCAATCTGTCCATGAACGCCCGCGAAATGGCCGCCGCTCTCTTTCACGACCGGGGCTCCTCGACGCAGCCGTTTTTCTGCAGCGCCGCGCGGGATATTTTCCGCGGCATCCTTCTCCACTTCCTCCGTCAGGCAAAGGTGGACCCCACCTGGCGCGACAAGCTGAACAACCGGGATCTGACGCAAGCCTTCAAAGCCTTTAAGGTGGAGCACTACCTCAAAATTTTCAATCACTATCCGGATTTGCGCAGTCTCCTGTCCTACTTTGGAGACGGAACCTCCAACCAGGCGCTGGGTGTCTTCGGCGAGCTGAACAGCATGCTGTCGGACTATTTCATCGGCATCCTTGCCGAACACAATCCCGCCCGGTCCATTTCCATGCGGCAGGCCGTCCGGGCTAAGGGCGGACGGGCTATTTTTGTGGAATACGACCTGTCGGTCGGCGAAACACTGACCCCCATATACCGCCTGCTGATCGACCAGGCGCTCAAAGAGGCGCTCGGCCGAACCGCCGCCGGCGGCAGCGTGTATCTGATTGCCGACGAATTCAAGCTTCTCCCCAAGCTGCAGCACATCGACGACGCGCTCAATTTCGGTCGCGGTCTGGGCGTCCGGGTAATGGCCGGCATCCAAAGCATTGACCAGCTCTACGATGTGTACGGCCGGGAACGGGGCGCCGTCATCGCCGGCGGCTTTGGTTCGCTGTTCGCCTTTCACACCAACGACGCCTCCTCCCGGGACTACATCACCGGACGTTTCGGCAGCAACATTATGGTTTACGAATATCATGACACCCAGTCCAACCGGATGACCGCCAAAGAACGCGACGGCCACACCGTGGAGGAATGGGACCAGCTTGAGCTGGGTCTGGGCCAGGCCGTCATCGGTCTGGGATACGACGCGCCCTTCCTGTTCCAATTCGACCGATACGGGGGATAACGACAGCCATGCAGAATAACCACTCCCTGGACCGCTCCAATCGCCGGGTTTCCAATCTCTATTCCAGCCGGGGCAGCCCGGAGGACATCAGCTCCTTTCTGTTCGATAACGGACTGCCTCTCTCGTTTGTAATAAGCGGCGGCGTCAGCCCCGATGAACGGCTTCGGGCCGTCGCGCCTGTTCTGGACCAATTTGCGGGCCGGATGCCGATCATCCTCCTCCACGCAGGGGACTCGTATATGGAGGCGTTGGTCCACGACGCGTGGCAAAATGCCGACGGGGCGGGATCGGTTCCCTGTTGGTTGTGCGGCGAAAAAAGCCCTCATTTCGAGCCGTTTTTCCGCATGACCGAGAGCCAGATTGTGACCTGCTGCCGGCTGCTGGCGATCAAGCTGAGTTACTCCGTCACGCCCCGCTTTGAACGCGTGGTCCGGGCGCATCTCGGCATTTTGACCGAGCTGAACATTCCCTTCAGTCTGTCCGGTCTGTATTATCTGTGCCAATTCCGGGACATGGGCGAGCTGCACGCCAACGTCATGGCGCTGCCCTGCGGCGAGTCCCGCGCCCGGGGCCTCTGGGCAGACCTGGGCGCCGACGCCGACAACGACACATCCTTCGATCTGTTCCGGGCCGTCATCCAAAACCTGGCGCGCGACGCGGAGACCTCCGGCTGGCGCGCGGACAACAACATCCGCGAGGCAAACTGTCTGTCCGCCGTCGCCAAAAACGCCATTTTCTCTCTACCGGTCAATGCGCTCTACTCCTCGCTGATTCTGCCCTATCTCTTCAGTGAGCTGACGATTCTGGGCGACCGGCCTTTCCTTCTTTTGATTGACAACGTCAAAATTACCGACAGCGATTTTCTGGCCTTTCTCTCCACGCCGACAGGGCAGACCGGTCTGGGTCTGCTTGCGGACAACATTGTGGACCGGATTGGGACAGAAGACGCGGACTTCTGGCGTCTTGCCGAGCGCATCCACTGCTTTGTTCTGTTCAAGCACGGTACGGCCCGCACGGCGTCCGCGCTGTCCGAGGTGCTGGGAAAATTTGATTATACCAAAGCGGAGCAGTCCCGGGGGATCAGCCACGGCTTTGGCCGTGTTATGCCGCGCGACCGGCACCGGGACGTACGTCTCACGACCGAAAACCGCTACCGGGTCATGCCGGAGGAATTTACCGCTCTCGGCCCCGGCCAGGCCATTATTTTCGATACCAAATCCGACCGGATTATCCGGTATAACTGACGAAAGGAGCCCCTGTCATGCCCTTTGATTTTCAATCCGATTCTTCCCGGACGAAATCCCGCTCGTTTGATGATTTCTCCTCAGACGGTTTTTCCTCCGACGGATTCTCTTCCTCCGGCGGCTTCCGGGACATGCCCTCCTTTGGCCGTGATGACGATGCGGACGAACGCCCGGCCTCGCGGGACGACTTTTCGCTGACGGACCGCTTTGACCGCTCGTCTCAGCCCCGCCGTGCGCCGAGGACCCCGCGGGTCAGCCGGCGTCCTTCTGACTTTCAGTTCCCGTGGCGGATTGTCCTGCCGGTTCTGGCCGTCATCGGCATCGTCGTCCTGTGCGTTGTTTACCGGGATGCGATCTCCGCCTTCCTTTCGCAGGTGCTGGCCTGGGTTTTGACGGTTGTCATCATTCTGCTGATTCTCCGCTGGCTGATTTTTCCCCGCCGTCGACGGTAACGGCCGCAAATTTTTTCTCCGTTTCCTGCAAATCGGTATTGTTTTTCCTTTTCCACCTGTTATATAATATTTAAAATATGGTCTGATATATTTTGATATATTTATTCACCTTTTGCCGCTGCGGTATCTCGCCGCTGCGGTATCTCGCCGCTGCGGTATCTCGCCGCTGCGGCTTCGCGCCGCGACGGCGTTTTTCGTTTCATCTATCAGAGGAGTGTTTCAACCATCATGACAAAAAAGAGAATCCTTGCCCTTCTGGCGCTGGTCGCTGTGGTGCTGGCGCTCGGATGCCCCGGTGTTTCCGCCTCTGCGGACGACTCCGGCGACCGCAGCATTGTCCTTCTGATTGACAAGAGCGGCTCGATGAACCAGACGGATGCCGCCCGGCGGAATCTGGACTGCGCCAAAATGTTCGTCGACTCACTGTATATCGAGTCCCTGCACGATCCGGACGCGGGCACGGACGGGGTCGGCTTCCGGGTGGGCGTCATTGCCTTTTCCAACAGCACGGAGATTATGACCGACCTGACGGACATTTCCTCGGAAAGCGGTCTGGAAACCGTCAAGACCGCCATCGATTCGATTTCCTATCGCGAAATCAACACCGGCGGCACGGACATGGGTCTGTCGCTATACGAGGCCGTGGACATGCTCTGCGCCCGGGGCGACAGCAGCGAGTGCACGGTGGTCCTCTTCAGCGACGGCTATACCGAGGCGGTGGATGAAGCCGCCTCCGAAAATTATCTTTCCACCGCGCTGACCACCGCGCAGTCCCTCGGCTGCGAGGTATATGTAGTCGGCCTGAGCCAGCAGGGCGATTGCTTTGAGGAGGAAGGCATCGACGCCATCCACCGCATCGCCAACTCCACCCAGACCGGCTCCGGCGTGGCCTCCCCCGACGCCGATGATACCGACGCCGCCGGTCTTGTCAACTACAAAATCACGGACACCGTCCGTGACGTAAAGGACTTTTATAACGCCATTCTCGCCTCCTGGGCCGGCACCACGCCCGTCAGCATTGTCGACGGCGTCGTGGATCTGACCCAGCCCGGCATTCTCTATGCCAACATCTATGTCTACTGCGACGACGGCATTTCCTCGCCCTCCGTGGTCCGTCTGTTTGACCCCGACGGAAACGAGATTTCCTCCGACGCGGACAATCTCACCATCTCCAGCGGTAAATACTATGTCATCCTTACGCTCACCCTGCCGCAGCAGGGCATCTGGACCCTGGAGGTGGAGGAGGGCATCAACTACGACGCCAGTCTGATTCTGGTCACCGGTGTGGAGCTGGCGATGGATGTCCAGACCCGGGGCGGATACGGAACCGTCACCATCACCGGCACCAACGGCGGCAAAGATCTGGGTGACGAGTTCTATAGCGGCATCCAGTCCACGACCTGCACAGCCGTCGCCGGGGGTACTTCCATTCCCGTCGAGCTGACCTATGACAGCACCAAGCAGCGTCTGACCGGTCAGTTCACGGTCCCGTCCCCCGACACATACACCGTAACCGCGAACCTGACGCTGGCCCACGCCACCCGCACGGTCAGCGCGGAGGTCGACTTTGTCATGGACACCACGGACATCTCTATTCGCCTGCGGCAGCTGGGCTCAGCGGACATCCCCCTGCGCGCATACTGTCTGGACGGCTGGGACGACATTTCTCTGACGGTCAACTCCGCCACATGGACCAACGACCGACTGCTCCGTTCCGCCACGCTGAGCGGAGACACGCTTTCCGTCCGGGCCGGCCTGCGCATGGGCGAGACGGCTGTCACCATTACGGCGGTGGACGGTCTGGGTCAATCCCGGACGATTCAGGGCACGGTCACGGTCGCCTTCAACCCGCTGCTGCTTGTGCCGCTGGTTCTCATCGCGGCCGCCGTGGTTTTCTTCCTGCTCCGCTGGGTAAAGAAACACAACGCCGGTCCATACGGAGAATACACCATCATCCTGGAGCTCCGGGACGGCGGAAAGGCCTCCGCCCGCGGCTGCCAGCCGCCCCGCGGCGATACCTTCACAATCTACCGTCTGATTAAGGACGGTCTCACCCCCGAAAACCCCGCTCATGCCGCCGCCCTTCGCGCGCTGGAGGAAGCCCGGCAGATGCTCGATTCCGCGGCCTATACCGCCCACCTTGTCACGGACCGAAACGGTTATCATCATTACACCTACGGCCGCCTATCCGCCGGCAAACGCGCCTCGTCTCTGCTCGAGCTGGATGGTTATCTGGACACGGACGACTATGCGGATGGCTCTCCCTTCCGCAGCATCAAGCTGGAGTTTGACAACCGCGACGAGGAGCAGCGCATCGAATGGGAGGAACGCGAGCGCGAGCGCTATGAGGACGCAGACGAGGACGGTTGGGGTTAATCTTACCCCCGGCGACCATGCCTCCCCCCTATAACAAAAAATCATAAAAACGAATAAAAAACCGTAACGGCTGACCGCGCGGCGCCAGCCGGGAAAGAGAGGAATCCATGGCGTACTTAGACCAGACCAAAAAGAACAAGATTCAGCGAAATCTGACCACCCTGGATTATATGCAGGGCACCGGCATGATTTCCGAGTCCAAGCGGAAGCTCTCCGACGAGGTCTTCCTGTTCATCTCCAGCGGCGGTACCGGCCACAAAACGCTCAAGACTCTGCGTCAGCGTCTCGAGCGCTGCGTGGACGCGGACGAGCTGCAGAGAAAAGTCCGTTTCCTCGCCATTGACGCCGCCTGGGCGGAAATCGACCAGCTGGTCAACGAGGACGGGTTTACGGAAAGTGAGGTCGTCCGTCTCCCCTGGGAGGGCGCTCACGAATCCATCAGCCCCGCCAATCTTGCCTCCTCGCCCATGAAGACCTGGGTTGACCCCGAGCTGTATCGTCAAACCGGCGGCGAGGCCGGCACAAGAGCCGCCAACTCCGGCTTTGACAACACCGGCGCCGGCGCCTGGCGCCAGCCGGGCCGCGTCCGTCTGTGCCAGCCGAACACCATCAATACCCTGCAAAACGCCATTACAACGGCTGCAAAAGCGCTTTTTACCAACAACACCAGCGCTCTGAGCGTCTTCTTTCTGGCCGGTATCGCGGGCGGCACCGGCAGCGGCACCATCGTGGACCTGCCCTTCATCACCCGTCATATTATCAGGGAACTCAACTCGACCCGCTATACAAACTCCAAGTTTTCCGCCTATCTCCTTCTGCCGGACGCCTGCGGCAGCGCCATGGGGGACGACGCCGTCAAGGGCAACCGCAACGCCGTCGCCGCGCTGAAGGAAATCGACTATTACATGGGCATGCGTCAGCGCGACGAGGTGTTCGAAATGAACTACGGCACCGCCATGTCCGTCCGCATTCCCGAGAATATCTTTGATTTTTGCACGCTGGTCGGCGGTGTGGCGGCCGGCGGTCGTTTCTTTGCCGACCCGGCGGAGACGGCGCGCACCGTTACGGCCAACTCCATTCTCAACCTCATTGCTGTTCCGGAAAACAAACAACTCGGAGGTAAGGATATCTTCCTGGTGGACTCCTTCCTCTCCAACTTTGAGGCGCAGGCGGCGGATCGTGTCCGCGCCCACAGTTCGGTTCAATGGCCGCGCAGCCGCAACTACAGCTACAGCATCATCGGCTATTCCTCCTGCACCATTCCCCGGGATCTGATGACGGTCTACGTTGCCAAAAAGGTCTTTGACCGCATGTGGGCGGTCTTCCAGGAAAACAGCGGCGCCACCGTCAAGGCTGCCGAATCCTTCTTGGAAAAGGCCCACCTCGAACCGGATGATGCCCGCAACGCCCGCAGCGACAGCGAGCTGTTGGCCGCCTTTAACGCCGAGGCGGACCGCCGCATGCGCAAATACGGCCCTTACTACATGATCAATCTGATGAAACGCCTCAACGAGCTTTTCATCACGCTTGCAAACGAGTGCCGCTCCAAGGACGGCAAACTCCTGGCCGGAAAGAACTGGGGTCTCGCCGCGCGTCGCTACGGCGCGCTGGCCAACCTGGCCGCCGAACAGAACGACCGTCTGTACGAGGTCTATACCTTCGTCATTGAGGAGCTGAAGCGGCTGATTGACAGCAACGCCAAACTTCTGACCGATACGGAGGAGCACCAGAGTCTCTTTGGCAAGAGCTTCAGCTGGTCCCCGGTGGATCTGACCCCCGGCCATGCCGCGAATAACGCAATTGCCCGTTATCTTGACAATCTCTTCGACGAAGAGGACATTTACCGCAAGGCCGGCGCCTTCGTGGATTCTCTGGTGGACAAAAAGGACGAGTGGACGCAGCTTGACCCCCCGAACGGCGGCAGCGTCGGCGCCTTTGACTCGGCCCGGGTTATCCGCGACTTTATGCGCGCTCAGTTCCGGGACATCGTGGACGGCACGATGGAGCTTTTCCTTGTCAAGCTCTACAGCGGCGACGAGAAGGCCGTGCTTCCCACACTGCCCGAGAACCAGGACCCCCAGGGCTGGGCTCCGCTGCATACGGCCGCAAACACCCTGGTCCAGTGGCTATCCGACAACTCTGAGGCCATGTGTCCCACCGCTACCGGCTTCCTGCTGGCCGATTGCTACCGGAATGTCTATATCACGCTGCCGGACGGCTGCAAAAAGCTGAAAACCTGCGTAGAACAGGCGGCAGCCGGTCTGCCGAACGAGAACATCACCGCGGACAACATCTACGAAAGCTCCTCCCAGGACGAAATCGTCATGTACCGTCTGTATTCCGGCGTGCCGGCATGGGCGCTGACGTGGCTGGCGCAGGCGGAGCCGCATTACGAACAGTCCCCCAATGCCTGCGGTCTGCACATGGAGCACGGCGCCAACGGCCACGACTGGAGCCGTTATCCCGACCCCGGTCTGTACACCTGCCCCCGCCGCAGCGAGCTTGCGGCTAAGGCCGCGGCGCTCATGACCCGCGCCGAAGATCTCGGTCTTCTCGTGCGCACCAACCCGGACGCCGTCGGTGTCCCGCCGGAATACGATGTGCTGTACCTTGCCGGCAAGGCAACGGCCGAGGAGCTCTTCGCCGTTCTCGCGGCAGAGCCGGGCAAGTCTCTTGACCCGGCGGCGGTCCCCGCTGCGCTGAAAACAGCCGGCAAGCTCTCCGCCAAAAAGCTCTTCTACGCAAACCAGGTGCTCACCGCCGCCCCCACGGTCGCCGCCGACTTTGACATGGAGGCATTCAGCCGGCAGCTTATCTGCGAGGCGCTTCCCCGCCAGCAGGCTCTGTGGGATTGGCTGGATACCACCATCCCCGTCATGGACGAGCTTTACGCGCTGGTGGCGGCCCACAACGGCACGGCGTCCCTCGCCGCGCAGGCGCAGGCCCGCCGCGGCACGTTTATCGACGCCTGGCTGTGGGGGCTTGTCACCTACAACCGGCTCCGCAAGACCTGGTACACGCAGGACGGCCCGGAAAAGCCTCTCGGCGCCGCCCTGGACGGCAAACTGCGTCAGGAGTGCAGTGAGTATTTCGGCGCGCAGCAGTTCTTTGCGCTCGGCGCCGACCGCTACGACGAATTGGCCGACGCGCTTCGCGACGCGAAGGAGCAGGCCGACGACGCCCGTCTGGAGCAAATCGAGGCTCGCGCCGCCGCATACAAGGCCGAAATGAAGACCAAGGTCGATCTGAAGCGTTCGGACGAGGTTTCCTTCCCGATGGCCTCCATCGGCTTTGAGGAAGAGGCCCGCAGTCGCGGAGAGGACCCCGACGCCATTCGTGACTTCTACGCCTGGCTGGTCAAGCAGCTGTAATAAACGTTATTCCATTGCGCCCGGGACAGGCGGTCGGTCTGCCCCGGGCCGTCATCCTTTACCCCACGGGAGGTTGGTTCCATGGCCTTGATGCAGGAACTTACAAAACGGGCCGAACACTATCGCCCGCAAATCGGCGAATCGGAGCTTGGCCGGGCAGCGGTTGTGCTCTGGCAGCGGACGGATACCGCAGCGGATGCTCTCGGTCGGCAGCTGGCAGAGCAATACCCTCATATCGCCGGCTTTTGCCCGCTGGACGAAACACAGACGCAGCCGCTCTCCTCCGTCTGGGCGGAAGCCTCGTCGCGCGCCCTTTCTCTTTTCAGCCAAAGTCCGGTTTATGTTCTGTGGCTGTGGGACCAATCACAGCCGGAACCTCCGACCGCGGGGACACTGCCCGAGGAGACGGATTTTCTCTTTGATTGCTTCCGGACCCGGCCGTCCGGTGTCCGGCCCGCGGATTTTCACGTCTGCTGGGAACCCGAGCGCCGTGTCCTCTCCCCGTCGGACCTGATTCCCGCCGTTCTTTCGCTTCTTGCCGACAGCGGGCGCCAGACCGTCGGCGGGGGAAGGGGCGTGGTTTATGCCGAGCTTTTCAACGCCGTGGAAACAGCCTGGCTGCTGCATATCCACGGCCGGCTGAAGGCCGTTCTGGACCCGACGGACACGGCTCGTCGGCAGGCCCAAACCGAGCTGGAGGAAAGCATCCGCGATGCGGCCGTCCGGCCGCCGCGCTTTCGGGCCCTTCCGATGCGTATGCCCTATGAGGAGGAAAAGACCGGCCCGGCCGCTTGGTTTCGGCGCGAGGCGCCGCTCCGACGTTCTCCGGCCGAATGGCTGGCCATCCTGTACGGCGAGGATGCCGGCGGTAAACCGGGGTGCGAGCGTTATCTCGACGACCTGGAGCGCGCCCTGGCCGATGCCTGCCGCGAAAAGCTGCTTGCCCTTTTCACGCCGGCGTATTTATCCGGTCTGCCGCTCTCCTTTATTCTGCAGGCCCGGGACCATCTTTCTCGCCTTCAGGCCGAGGCCGGAACACGACGGACCGAAGCCCGTGAGGCGCTGCGCCGGACACTGCGAACGGGCGAAGACTTCTCCTGCGTCCGCACGGACGGTGAGACTCTGCTGCAAAAACTCAGCCCCTATGCCCGCGCATGGGACGACTGCGCCGCCGCCATGGCGGAGCACGCGCTTTGGACCCGAGCGGCAGAGCTTCTTGCCCCGGACGGCGAGCTGCTCCGTCCGCTGGCCGAACGGTACCGGCGGCTTGACGCGCTGCGCCGCTCGCTCCGGATGCCGGATGGGCGCATTGCCGACGACATGCCGCGCGAATCCGATTTGAGCGAAGAATCGCTTCTGTCCTGTCTGCCGCCTCCCACCGCGCTGACGGACCCCTCTATGTCAGAGGTTCTGGCGGCGCAGGGGCAGCGTCTGCGTGACATCGCGAACGCCAGCAGTGATATTCCTACCGTCGAGCTGTTCGTCGGTGAAACCGTCTTCTCTTCTCTTGCGTCTCTCGACGGCGTGTTGGAGCCGAACCCGGCCGGTGCCGGATACTCGCTGTGCGCTCCCCTGGGCGCGCTGACCTTTGATGTGGTCCGTCCGGCGCATTTCGGGGATTACAGCGTGCTGATGGCGCGCAGAACCTTTCCAAAGGAGGATTGCGGTCTATGAGCTGTCATGTAGAGGTCATCAGCGCCAACGGACGTCTGCAATATCGCGGTCTGACCAACCGGGATGAAGGCGGCTCCCTTGTTCTCACGCCGCGGCGCTTCTGTCCCCGCACGGAGCCCTATGTTGAAACCATCAGCACGGCGCTCGGCGGTACGGACCAGTGGAAAAGGCTGTCCGACCTGCCGGACGGTTTGTATGAATACACCCTGCAAAACGCCTCCGGCACTCCCATCGACGGCACCGACTGGGTATATCACGGCCGAAAAAAGCTCGTTCTGACTTCGACCTTCACGGACAAAAAGGCCGCCGACGGCTCTCTCTGGCGCCGCTACACGCTGGTCTCTCCCTTCGCGCTGGAGGAGGGGGATTTGCGTCTGCAGCCGGAGACGGCTCTCGCCGCCTCTATGGCCCTGCCGGCCACCCGCCGGGTGGACAACCGCCACATTGTGCGTTTTATGCTCCGGGTGCGCGAGCGGATGCCCGTCTTGTGTGTGCTCCCGCCCTTGAATCTTGCCATTGACACGACGCGTCTGCCTCGTTTGTAACAATATTTCCGACTTACCGGAGGAGGATGAAAGATCTATGTCCAAAGCTGTCCCTGTTCCGCCCGCCGCACGGGTTCCGATTACCTGCACCTGTCCCTGGTGCGGCACGGCGGATTACAATATAAATCAGCTTTTCAACCTGCGCGAGGAGCTGTTGGCGGCCGTGCCGCGCAGCGGTTTTCCGTTTGAAGACTTCCGTCGTCTTGTGGATTTATGTCCCCAGAGCGCGATGTTCCCCATCTATGATCTGAAGCGCTGGCTGCAAAACCGGCAGCACCCCACCTCCGGCACACACACCGGACGTCTGGTTCTCCCGGTGGACGACTGGCTGGCCCGCACGGAGCTTCTTGTACGCGACGCCAAAGAGGAAACAGCCAAGCTTTTTGCCTCTTTAAAAGACCAACTGCGCAAGCCCGGTATGCCCCAAGCGCTGATCGACCGGACAGCAACCTATTATACCGAGCAGCCGGACGGCAATCTGCCCTTCAATGCCATCAAAATCGACGGCATGGAGGGCGGCCGCAACGAAGACCGCTTCTGCTGTCGCTGCGGCAAGCCTCTGTCCTACTGGACCGGCATGTATCCGGAAATCCTTCTGACCGTTATCGGCGGCCCCCGCATGAGCAAATCCACCTCTCTGGCCGCCTGCGCCAGCTTTTTCCTGTCAAACAACAACTATGACATTCGCTGGCGGCAAAGCACGCGGGACAAGGGCTGGACCCAGTTTGAACAGCTGGCTCTGACCCCCTATCACAGCGGCGTTCGCGTCAAGGCCACCGATGCCGGCGCCGATGAGGATATTCCCCGCTTCTCCGTTCTGGTGGAAATCGGCAATCCCAACAATCCGCGCCAATGCACCCGCCGCGTTCTCTCCATCGTTGACATCCCGGGCGAGTATGTCTTCGGCTCGGAAAACGGCGGTCGCCCGGCCCCGGAAATTTTCCGCAAATACGAGCCGATTTACCGCAACACCGACTGCGTCTGGTTCATTACGGACGGTTCGGAGCTGCGCCAGTTCTGTGTCAGCGACGCGGTTGGGGACGGCGCGCGGGACCGTCTTGCCCCCTTTGGCTTTGACACCAACGCAAAACCAACCTCCACCGCAAATCTGGTGGACGGACTGAACGAAATCCGGGCTCTCTTCCCGGCCAACACACCCGCGGTGTTCCTCTTCGGCAAGAGCGATGCCTTCCTGTCCGACGGCGCCGCCGCCGGCAATTCGGACCTTTTTTACTGCTCCGGATACGACGAAAACTTCCGCGAACAGCATCTTTACTCCCTGCAAACCCTGCAGGGCGGCCGCATTCCCGTCCTGCGCATCGGGGACAACTGGTTCAACCGCGCGAGCGATCTGCGCGCCGCGCTGGAGGGCGTCAACGCGGATCTTGTCAACGGATTTTGCCAAGCCTTTCCGGTGCACACCTTCCTCGCAACCTCCAACTACGGCTGCACGCCGGATCGGGACCGTGGCTGCGCCAAACGCCCCTTCCAGACCGAGCTTCCGTTCCTGTGGCTGTTGGCTGTAAAGGGACTGCTTCCCGTCGTGGACTTTCGTCCGGATATCAAGGAAAAAAATTATGTCCTGGCGGCCCAACCGGAGGACAGCGCCCCGGATTATCCGGTTGACGAGCGCAGCTGGCGCAATCTGTGCCGCAACGATCAAATTGAAAACCGCCCGACAGCCCGCCGCCGCGGTCTGTTCGGCCACCGCTGAAAGGAGAGCTTTGCATTATGGCATCCACCATGGAACTGCTCTACGGACACGCCGGGACCTACAAAACCTATCTGTCTGCCGGCGGCGCCCTTCGTGACAGCACAAAAAAGGAACTCATCCGGCGCATCAATCGTCTGGCCAATGACGCGCCGCTCAACCAGACCTTCTTTTTCATCCGGGAGGAGAGCGCGCTCTGGGCCGTCGCCGGCTGCTGCGCGCCGCAGCAAAAGGAAGGTCGTCTTCTCTCCCACGCCATTCTCGTCGCGATGGACCGCGGCGACACGGACTGCGCACAGACGCTCTGCCACTCGAACTTTGCCGGGGAGGACAGCTTTTACGCCGCGGACGCGGCGGGCGGCGTCTTCGAGACCGGTTCCCTCCCCGCCGAGCATTTTTTGACCCCCGGCGACGCAAACGACGCTCTGGCGGACACTGTCTCCGACGACAATTGGGCGGCCATCGCCGCGCTGTGTCTGTATGAGGCGGACATCGGCCGCAGCGGCCGTCTGGCGCTGGAGGTACCGGCGGACACGGACTATCTCGCCTTCTGCCGCCATGCGATGGCAAAGATTCTCCGCTGTGTCCCCGCGGGTCTTCTCCCCGGGCTCAGCTTTTCCACCGGCACCGACTCCGCGGAGAATTTTGTCCTCTGCTTTGTCCCTGCGGGCCGGGAGCTTTCCTCCGGCATGGTCCGTCTGCGCCCCGTTTCGGAAAGCATTGCCATGCCCGGGGAAATAAACGAGGACATGGCTCGCGTTCTGTCGCTGCTGGCCGATGGGGAAAGTCTGTCGACGCTGCCGGCTCTGTCTGAGCTTGAGGAGCGCGCCCCCTTCGGCACGCTTCGTCTGCAGGACTACACCTTTGCCATTCGACGCGCTCGTCTTCTGCAGCAGCCGGATGCTCGTCTGGCCCTCCTGTACGGCGAAACGGCCGCCTCCGCAGCCTCCGATTCGATTCGTGTGCAGATTCTTTGCGCGGACCTGCAGTCGCAGCCGCTTTCTCCCGAAGCGCTGTTGACCGGCGAGCCGGCGCTTTCTGCCGCTCACTCCCTGCCGGAGCTGGACGCGGCGCTGCAGCCCTACGCGCCCGCTCTGCGCGCGGCGGACTGCCGTCTTGGCGAGCGGCTTTCTCACACGCTTTTGCAGGCCATTCGCCCGCAGGGAGGCAACGAGGAAATCGCCGCCTTCCGGACCGCCTTCGCCTCCTCCCCCGTGCGGGAATTGATGGACCCGTCCATGGCGGAACGCTTTGACACCGCCCTGGCAGCCCAGCAGCTCAAGAAAGCCGACGAACGGCTGACCCATCTGTGCGTGGGTCCCTGGAACACCTGGGACCGGCGCAGCATCGAGGACCTTCTGCAAACCGAAACCGATGTCTCTTTGCGCGACCGGCTTGACACGCTGGCGGCCGACGCGCTGGAACGGGATAATCCCCCCCGCCGTGATAAGAAAACCGTGGATTCCTTCTGCAAGGATCTGTGTCCACTTACCACCGATCCCGTATCGGGCCGTCTGGCCGCCTGGCATGACCACCGGACGCGTCTGTGGCAGCAGGAAGCGGAAGAAGAGGCCGCCGCCCGGGAGGCCGCTGCCAATAAAGCCGCTGCCGAGCGTTCTGCCGCAAAGAAAAACGCCCGCTCCTCTTCCGTCTATACAAGCAGACGCAAGCCCTTCCCTTGGAAGATTGCCTGTCTGATCTGCGCGGCGCTGGCTGTCGCGTCCATAACGCTTAATGTTATCTTGCTGCTCAATTCCTCCTCGTCTCAACCGACGGACCCCGTCGCAACGGAACAGACCCGGATTGTGTCCGACGAACCGGAGCCCTCTCCCACAGCGGAGGCTGTCACGCCTTCTCCCACGGCGGAGCCGACTCCTGCCGCTGTTGCTTCCGAGGAGATAACCGCCGCCGATGAAAGCGAAGCGGAACCCGTTTCCGACCCCCTCGTCGAGGAAGAGGGCGCCGTGCCAACCGACACCGAGACCCCGGATACGCAGGAGACTCCGTCCTCCCTTGGCGAAAACAGCGGCTCCTTTGCCACGCCGACACCGGCTCCCGAAACCGTGACCGACACCGATTCAACCGATGCCGACACCTGATTATCGCCGGGGCTTTTCGTCCGGCTACGACCCGGACGATGAGTTTGACCGGGAGGGGCGCTTCCCGGCAAGCCGCCGCGCTCGATCTGCCGCCCGGGAAAAATCCGATTTCGCGCCCCCGCCGCCTGCCGCCGCTCGTTTTGGCCGGAACGACGAGGACGAGGACGAATTTCCCGTCCGGCGATCCCGTCGACGCCGCTCTCATACCCACGGCCGCCGGCGGCGTCTGCTGCCGACGCTGCTTGGTCTGGCGCTGCTGCTTCTGTGCGTCCGTGCCTTGCGCTCCACAGATTCGACCCCCGACCCTGCGGACACGTATTCCGCCTCCAAGCAAGTCCTCTCCCCCGCGGAAAACACGCTCCCGGACGACACCGCTTTCCTTTCCTCGACGACCGCATCGTCTTCCACCCGGGAGGATGAGGTCTTTCGCTACCGCCGCTCCCTGCTGAGCGGGACGGAGCTTACGGCCTATGACCGGATCCGCGCCGCCATTGCAAACCGCGAGGCCCGCGTTTCCGATTTGACCGGTCTGGACGCGGACGAGCTTTTCGAGCTCTGCTCGGCCGTCTACGCGGACTGGCCGGAATATTTCTGGTTTAGCGGCAGCACGAATGCCTCTACCTATCGTTCCGGCAGTCTGACCACCGTCACTCTGACCTTTACCTATACCTGCTCCGCGACGCAGATCGACCGCTATAACGAACAGCTCGAACAGGTCTGCGCTCCCATTCTGGCCTCGCTGGCCGGCCTGTCGGATTACGAGCAGGTCAAGGGTCTGTATGAGACTCTGATCAACCGCACGGTCTACGACTATGCCTACGAGGACGACCAGAGCATGCTCTCCGTTTTGCTGGAGGGGCGCGGTGTTTGCGCCGGTTATGCGGCCGCCTTCCAATATCTCTGCGGTCGCCTCGGGCTTCCCTGTCTTCGGCTTTCCGGCCTGGTAGACAGCGGCCCCCACACATGGAATCTCGTTCAAATGGACAGCGAATGGTACGAGGTTGACGTCACCTGGGGCGACCCGACAACGGAGGACGGCTCCCAGACGCTCGTGTACGACTATCTGGGGCTCACCACAGACCAGATGAACCGCGACCATCAGCCGGAAAACCGTTCTCTCTACCCACTCTGCACCGCGACCGCCTGCAATTATTTCCGGCGAGAGGGGCATGTTATGGACGACTATGACGAGGACGCGTTTTACGCTCTTTTGCTCGAGAGCTTCCGCACCGGAACCGAGATACCCATTCTCTTTTCCGACAGTTCCTCCTGCGCCGCCGCCGTCGAGACCGTGTTCGGCAGCGGCAATGCCATCGAGCAGCTGCTCGAACGCTTCCGTTCCGAGGAGGGATACCCCTCCCAACCCTTGCACTATTCCTATTCCACCAACGACGCACAGGGCCGTCTGTCCGTTCTTCTGACCGTGACGGCATGAAAAAAATACGGCGGCTGCCGCCGCCGGAAGGGGGAACCCACCGTGTTTTGTACCGATTGTCATCGTAAAATTCCGGACGTAATCCTGGAATGCCCTTATTGCCACAAGCCTCAGACCGCCGCGGCCGTTTCCGTCCGGTTTCAGCCCGCCGGTGCCCAATCTGTGACCGCGGCGCCTCCGCGGCCCCAATCCGAACCGGCTCCCAAGCCGAAGTCCGAGTCGAAGCCGGCTCCCAAGTCCGAACCGGCCCCCGGCCCGAAATCCGAGCCCAAACCGGCCCCCAAGTCCGAACAGGCACCCGTGCCGAGATACGAGCCGAAGCCGGCCCCCGACGACGAGCCGGGAAACGAGGCGTCAGGGGAGGGCGAAGACGGGC
>R18__coassemble_1476_pt1 | contig 28249 bp, 25 predicted proteins | sample R18__metabat2_low_PE_004 | metagenome-assembled genome bin R18
CCCGCGGCCGGGCCCAAGCCCGCCGCTTTATGTTCCCAATCATCGCCCCCCGGAGCGCCTGCTGTGCTAACAATATAACACCACGGTACCTGGAAGACCGTGCCCATGCTCACGCGCACGCAGCGGCGATAGAGCGGGTCGGTGCAGCCCTCGGTCAGCAGCACGGCGTCCATGCCCATCGCGGCTGCCGAGCGGAAGATGGCGCCCAGATTTGTGGGGTTCATCACGTCCTCCAGCACGGCGACACGCCGGGACGCGCGGCATAGCGCCTCCGCCTCCGGCAGCGGACGCCGCCGCATGGCGCACAGCACGCCCCTTGTCAGCGTAAAGCCCGTCAGCCGCCGCAGAATTTCCTCCCGCGCGGTGAACACGGGAATGTCTCCACAGCGGGCGATAATCGGGGCGGCCTGGCCCTCGATGTGCTTTGGGTCCATCAGCAGCGACACGGGACGGTAGCCCGCGTCCAGCGCGCGGTCGATGACATTCGGACTTTCGGCAATGAACAGCCCCTGCTCCAGATGGCGGCGGCTGACCAGCTGGTTTTCCGTCAGCCGGGCGTAGACATCCAGTTCCTGCGCGTTAAAATCCGTAATTTCAATGATGTTTGGCATGGCTTATCCGCCGAGCGACTCCCACTGTTCGTACAGCCGGTCGAGCTCCTCCTCCGCTTCCTTGATCTGTTCATAGATAGCCATCAGCTGCAGATAATCGCTGGCGCAGCGCTCCTCCTCGAGCTTCAGGTCGCGAATCTGCTGCTCAAGGCGGTCAATCTCCCGTTCGGTTTTGGCCAGCTGCTTCGCCGTATCGGCGGGCTTTTTGGGCGTGGCCGGCTTGGGGGCCTTGCGCTTTTCGGCGCGTTGAAGGTCCGTTTTTCGCTCCCGGGCGGCCAGATAATCCTCGTACCCGCCGCGATAATCCGTCAGCGTCCCCTTGTCCAGCTCCCACACCCGGTCGGCAAAGCTGTCAATCAGCCATCGGTCATGGCTGACCAGCAGCAGTGTGCCCTTATATTCCGCCAGCGCGCACTCCATCCATTCGCGGCTGGCGATATCCAGATGGTTGGTCGGCTCGTCCAGCACCAGCAGACTCAGCTCGTCCTTCATCAAAATACAAAGCTTCAGCCGGCTTCGCTCCCCGCCGGATAGCGCGCTGACCGGCTTGAACACATCCTCGCCCGGAAAGCGAAACGCCGCCAGCCGATTGCGCGCCTCCTGCGCCGTCAGACGGCACTCGGTGATGACCGTGTCGAGCAGCGAATCATTCGGGTTTGCGAACGCAACGATTTGCGGCAGATACCCGACGCGCACCGAAGGCCCGCGCCGCAGATAGCCCTCATCCGCCTCCAACTCGCCGAGCAGAATCCGGACCAACGTCGATTTGCCGCTGCCGTTATCCCCCATCAGAGCGATGCGTTCCCCGGGTTCAATCAGTAAATCCAGATTTTCAAACAGGACCTTCTCGCCATAGCTTTTCTTCAGTCCCTCGCACAGCAGAACCTCGTCCCCGTGAAAATCCTTCGCGGCGAAGCGGGCGGCCATGGATTTCTGCTTGCCGGGGCGGGGCGCGGTCTGGAGCTTTTCGATGCGTTTTTCCATGCTGAAGGCGCGTTTGTGCAGCTTGTCCGCGCCCAGAAACGCCCACAGATGCAGCTTGTCCGCCGCCTCCTGCAGATGGGCGATCTCCTTGCGGTTTTTCTCGTATTGCTTCATCATCTCGTCATAGCGCCGCTGTCTCTCCATGACGTAGAAGCTGTAGTTGCCGCTGTAAAACTCGCAGCGGCCGTCGCGGATTTCGATGGTGCGGCGGGCGATGGTGTCCATGAACCAGCGGTCGTGGCTCACGGCCAGCACCGTGCCGTGAAAATGCGTAATATATTCCTCCAGCCATTCCGTGCTGCGCAAATCCAGATGGTTGGTCGGCTCATCGAGCAGAAGGATGTCCGTGTTTTCCAGAATCAGCCGCGCCAGATTGACGCGGGTCTTTTCCCCGCCGGATAATTGCTCGAAGGGCTGTTGGCGCATGCGCTCGGGGATGTTCAGACCGTTTGCCACCCGGTCGCGCTCGTAATCCGCGCTGTACCCGCCCAAACGCTCGTAATCGGCCGTTAAACGGTCGTATTCGCGCATCACAGCGTCGGCAGGGTCCGTGGACATCTGTTCCTCCAACGCCCGCATACGGGCGGAAAGAGCGGTCAGATGCGATACCGCGCTGCGCAGCACATCCTCCACCGTGTACCCGTCCGGAAAGACGGGAATCTGCGAAATCAGACCGATGCGCTTCTGGCTTGGAATGACGACAACGCCCTCATCCGCCTCCAGCTCCCGGGTCAGAATGCGAAGCAGCGTGGTCTTGCCGCAGCCGTTTGCGCCGAGCAGAGCCAGATGTTCTCCCTCGTGCACGTCAAAGGTGATGTCCTCCAACACCGGGACACCCTGAAAGGCTATTTTGATGTTTTGTACGGAAATATCAATCATGGAAATTCTCTGTCCTGTTTATCCGAAGACGGCCTGCTGCAAAACGGTGTTCGCGATGGGGGCCGCGGTGGAATAGCCGCTGCCGCCGTGCTCCACCATCACCACGAAGGCGTAGGGGCAGCCGCTGTTTGTGATATAGCCCGTGAACCAGGCGTGACTGGTGCCGTCACCGACCTCGGCGGTGCCGGTTTTGGCGTGCATCGCAAGACCCGGAAAGTTCCCTGTGCCGTACTCCAGCTCCACGTTGTTTTCCAGCAGAGAATCGAGCGCTGCGGCGGTGGAGGCGCGCATCAGCGATTCGCTGCCGCCGCTCCGCGTGCACAGCATGGTGGGCTCGATTACCGTGCCGCCGTTTGCGATGGCGGCCACCACCCGCAGCAGCGCCAGAGGGTTCATCATGTCCTCATACTGGCCGATGCCCTCCCAGGCGGTGCTCGCGGTATCATTGCCGGCGGAAGGGAAGCTGCCTGCGGCGGTGGTGATGCCGCTGACGTCGTGCTCCTCGGTCAGCCCGTAAAGCGCGGCATAGCGCGAGAGCGTGTCGCCGCCCAGCTGCAGCGCAATTTCGGCAAAGGCGCAGTTGCACGAGTGGGCAAAGGCCTCGCTGAAGCTCTGTGTGCCGTGCACGCCGGCGCAGGTGACCGTGTCGCTGCCGATGGTCACGCTGCCGCTGCAATAAAAGCTTTGCTCCCAGATGTCCGAACAATTTTCCAGCGCGGCCGCGACGGTGATAATCTTGAACACCGAGCCCGGTACAAACGTGGCGCTCAGCCCCCGGTCGATATAGACGCCGTCGTAAGCGCCGCTGCTCTCGTCAAAGCCCTCATAGGGGTCGTAGGAGGGAGTGCTGACGCGGCACAGCAGCTCGCCGGTTTCATAGTTCATGACCAGCACACAGCCGCTTTGCCCGTTTAACGCGCGGTAGGCGGTTTCGTTCAGACGGCTGTCTATGCTCAGACACACGGTGCCGCCGCTGCCGGTGGTTCCGCCGATCAGGGAATAGCCGGTCAGCTCCGGCAAAAACACGGTCAGCGCGCCGCTGGCGATGTTGCCGGCTGTGTCGCCCACGACGTGCATGCAGGCCAGACGCACCGTGCGGTCCGCCGCGTATTCCAGTCCGTTCTCGCCGGCTGCGGCGAGAACCACGCCGTTTCGGTCGGTGACCGTGCCGCGATTGAGCGAGCCCGCGGTGTACACGCTGTCGTTGGCGTAAAACGAGGCCCAGCTGCCGCCCTGACTGACCAGACGGTACAGATACAGACCCAGACCGCCCACAATCAGCGCAATCAGCAGCAGCGCGGCTTTTGCTCTGGCTTTAACGGTCTTCATGGTTTACCCCCTGTGCCTCGGTCGGTTGAGGTTCAAATTCGTGGCGGAAGGAGCGGCGCAAAAGCTCCTGTTCCTCCGGCACGCCGATGCCGCCGGTGAATCGGTCCGGTCGGATAACGGCAAAGCTGGCCCCGGCGCGGGTGTCGCAGCTTTTGATGAACGCCAGCAGCATCCAGCACGAAAGCAGACTAGATCCGCCGGTGGACACAAAGGGGAACGTAACCCCCGTCAGCGGCAGAATGTCCATCGTGCCGAAGATATTCAGTGACATCTGCACCAGCATCATCGAAGCGGCTCCGCATCCGGCGATAATCTGATAGCTCGAGCGGTCGGCGTCTGCGTTGCGAACGGCAAAGCCGCACAGTACCAGCAGCGCGGCCACCGCGCACAGCGCGACAATCAGTCCGTTTTCCTCACTCAGCACGGCAAACACCAAATCCGTGTCGGCGGCGAACACGTCGATGAACCAGCCCCTGCCGGCGCCCTGACCGAACAATCCTCCGCTTGCGGCGGCGCTCATGGCCCGCACCTGCTGATAACCGCTGTCATACACATCCTCCCACGCATGTCCCCAGGTGGCAAAGCGCGCCGCGATATAGGGCTTGACCGTCAGCACCAGCAGACATCCGAGCGCGGCGCCGGAAACCGCCAGAAACACCGTGGCAAAGCTCCCCGAGCGCATGAAGGAGATAATCAGGAACGTCACAAAGAAAATCAGCGCCGTGCCGAAGTCGCCCATCAGCGCCAGTACACCCACACAGGCGGCCGAGTAGCCGATGAATAAAAACAGGTTTCGGTTGACGAACAGTCGGTCAAGCGTCGCGGCGCCCGCGAAAATATACGCAACCTTGACAAATTCGGATGGCTGAATGGTAAACAGGCCGAGGTTGATCCAATTCTGCGCGCCGTACCGCGCCTCGCCGAAGAGCAGATTTGCCCCCAGCAGCGCCAGCGCCGCCAGCCCCACCGGCCAGCGGAGTATTTTGATCCGGCGGATATCCCGCATCCATAGCCCCAGCGTCAGAAAGCACAGCACGCCCGCGCCGATGAGAACCATCTGCTTCATCAGCCCGTCCGTATCCGACGAACACACCACGCTGATCCCCAGCGCGCACAGGAAAAAGCCCAGCGTCTCCACCTCAAAGCCGGTGGTGCCCGCGGCGCGCAAAATGAAAAAATATACCCACTGCAGCGCCGCCAGCGCGCCGAACGCGGCCAGTATCGGCAAGAGCTCCTCCTCTCCGTGACTGCTGATTTGCTGCAGGCACAGCGAAAGCTCAAGCAATGTCAGCAAAAAGAAATGACCGAAGGGCCGAAACCGTCTGCCGGGGCGGTGCCGATAGCGCAGCAGCGACCGGCGTTCCTCCTCGGTCAGATCCACGAAGCGAATGGCCATATCCCCGACAGTCAGCACATCCGCGTCCTCCATCCGCAGACCGGTTGGGCCGACGGGACGGTTGTTGACCCGGACCGCGCCGCCGCCAAGGGAGAACACGTTCCACCCGCCGCCCGGAAAGCGAATCAGACAGGCGTGGAGCTTCTGGATGCCGGGCTCGAGAATGCGGCAGTCGGCATGGCGCGCCCGCCCAATCAGACATTCCCAGTGATGGATGGGCAGCATGACCTCCCCGGGCAGATACAGATACGCCCAGGTTTCCGGTTCATACCGCAGCGACAGCATGCTTCGCGCGCACCGGCACACAATCCACAACGCCAGCAGCGCGGTGCAGACACAGCCGATACGCAGCGCCAATGCGCTCACGGTCAGATTGTCGAATAGCAGCTTCAAGAAGATCTCCTATCTGTTTCGCTTATAATAATTCAATGTGTATTATACACGTCGGACGAAAGGTTGACAACCGCTTTGTCAGCCGTTAAGATGGGGGACATGAAACGAAAATCCTTGCTTTGGGCCGTCGGGCTTGCGCTGCTCGCGGCCGCCTGCATCGGGCTGTATATCGGCTCGACGCCGGGCTCCGCCGCGGCGGTGATATACGTCGACGGAGAGGTCTATGACCGGGTGGAGCTGCGCTCCGTGGTCTTTCCGTACGAGATGGTCGTCGAGACGGACTACGGCACGAACACCATCCGCTTTACGAACCATTCCGTCGCCGTGACGGAGGCGGACTGCCCCGGCAACGACTGCGTCCACCAGGGGGAGGTTGCCTCCTCGCTGATCCCGATTACCTGTCTGCCCCATCATCTGGTCATCAAGCTGGAGGGGGTGGACGAATGAAAACAAGACGTCTGGTCACTCTTGCGCTGATGACGGCGGTGTCGCTGATCGTGTGGGTAATCGAGGCCCAGATTCCCGCGCCGCTTCCGGTCCCCGGCATCAAGCTGGGTCTTGCCAACGTCATCACGCTGGCTGTGATGGCTCTGTTCGGGCGGAGGGACGCGCTGCTGGTGCTGCTCGCGCGCGTCGTGTTGGGCAGTCTCTTTGCGGGCAGCTTTTCCTCCATTGTGTTCTCGCTGTGCGGCGGGCTGCTTGCGTGGGGCGTGATGGCGGTGGTTATCGGTCTGTTTCCCCGTGGCAGACTCTGGGTGGTCTCCGTGCTGGGCGCCCTGGCGCACAACGCCGGCCAGCTTCTTGCGGCGATGGCTGTCACGCGGACGGCGGCGCTTGTGTCCTACGCCCCGGCGCTTGCGGCCGCGGCGATTATCACCGGCACCTTTACGGGGCTTGCCTGTCAGGGACTGGTCCGAGCGCTGGAAAAGCACGGTATTTTGAAATGATCGTGTTTACAACAAGAAAACACCCCGTGATTCCACGGGGTGTTTTCTTGTCTTGATGGGGAATTATTCGCCGTCGACAGCGTCCTTCAGACCCTTGCCGGCCTTGAAAACCGGGGTAACATGAGCGGCGATGGTGATGTCCTCGCCGGTGCGGGGGTTGCGGCCCTTGCGGGCGGGAACCTTGCGGGTATCGAAGGAACCAAAGCCGATCAGACTGACGCTTTCGCCGGCCTTGAGCGCATCGGTGATCGCCTCGAAAACGGCGGCGACGGACTTCTGGGCATCGGCCTGGCTGACGCCGGCCTTGGCGGCAACAGCCTTGACGAGTTCGGTTTTGTTCATGATGAACCTCCCTAAAAATTTTTGGTACTTACGTACTATAGCACATTTTCTCACTCTTGTATAGAGCTTTTTTTACATTTTCCTGTTATGAATCCAGCAGATCCAGGTATTCGAGCACCGGGGTCACGATGGTTTCGGCGGCGCCCGCCTGCATGAACGGGGTCAGACCGCATTTGGTCACGACGGTGGTGTAATCCTCGTCATAGGCGCCGCAGTCCACGACCTGCCAGTAGCAGGCAAGCCCCTGCTCAAAATCCTCGCAGGCGATGTCCCAGATTTCCATGGCCGCCAGCGCGGACACGGCATAGCTGAGATAATATAGCGGACTGTCAAAGTTGTGCTCGACATATATCCACGAGCCGTCGTAATCGCCGTAGGGTTCGATGCCGTATTCCGCCTCCAGCGCGGCAAACAGCTCGTTGAGCTCCTCCACGGTCATGGCGGGACTGTCATAGACCATGCGCTGGAACTCGTCGTACAGACACCCCGCGACCACCACGTCCACCAGACCCGCCATGTTCAAAAAGGCGGCTGTCCCCGCGTCGTCACCGAAGATGTCATTGTAGAAAAAGGTGAACAGCGCCTGCATCCCCTGGGAGTGAATCTCGAACAGGTCATAGCTTCCGGCGTCGACCAGCAGATTTTCAACGGGGTTTATGTACGCATCGGTGAAATGACCGAACTCATGACTGAAGTCCAGAAAATCATAACAGGTGCCCGAGGAGGTCATGTAGATATACGGCGTGCTGCTGCCGCCCATGGAAATGGTGAAGGCGCCATTCATGCGGTTATCGTCCATGCCGATGTCATACAGGTGGCTGCTCTTCAGCTGTGAAAAAGCCTCGACCGCCCGGTCGCCGAATTCGGGAATATATTCCTCAAACAGCGCCAGCAGCGTGGTTGTATTGCCGATGGAGGTGTACTCGTATTCATACCACAAATCACTCTCGCCAAAGCGCCGGACGTAGGTGTCGGCCAGACCGTCCTTCACCTCGTCGCAAAAGCGCTGCGCGTCGTCGGGAGAGTATTCCCGGACATAGAGATTTTCATACGCGTACTCGTTATAGCTGTCATAGCCGTTGAGCTCCGCCAGCTCCTTGCGCAGCTCGACCAACTCCAGATAAATCGGCGCGGCCGCCGCGTTCTGGGCGTCAATCAGCCCGTAATATACCTCGCAGTAGCCCTCGTAATCCCGGTAGTACAGCCGGTCGCCCTTTGTCCCTTCGAACATGCTCCAGGTCCAGTCCTGTCCGCCGTAGCGATAGGTGATGGTATCTTCGTCCGCCATCACGGCGTAATAGTCGTCCAGCAGCTCCGTCTCCCGGTGGTTGATTTCCTCCTCGCGTTCGCTCGGCGCGCTGTACGCGGCAAAATAAGCAAAGTCGTCCTCGCCGACATGACGGCGGAACTCCTCCGCGCAGGGGCCCTGCGTAATCGAATAACAGGCAGAGGTCAGATCAATCAGACATTCGTTATATAAATCCGTGTAGTCGAGATTTCGTTCGTACGCGTCATCGTCCGTCACATCGTCGCAATAGAGCAGATAGCTGTGCCAGTAGTCCTCGTCGAGCTGCGCGATTTGGTCGTACAACTCGTCATACAGCGCGAGAACCGTCGCGGCATCGCTCTGGCCGGCAGCTTCCGTGAGCTTTGCGAGCTCGGCGCGGAAGGCGTCCTCGTCAAATTGGTAGATATAATCCGTATCGACCCCGGCTTCTTCCTCGGGGAAGGCATAGGTCTCGGTAAGAGAGTGGAATACCTCATCGGCGCTTTTTGACGAATCCGTCAGCCCGCCGGAGCAGCTGACCAGATTCAGACTCAGCGTCAGCGTAAGAAACCAGGGAATAAACGATCGAAGCATACAGTGTCCTCCTTTGGGGTTGCGCGGGGTTACGAATCGCAGTGGGGAAGAAAACGATCCTCCAAAATGGCGGCGATTCGCTCGCTGGCGTGACCGTCGCCGTAGGGGTTGACGGCATTTTGCATGGCGGCGTAGCGCTCGGGGTTATCCAGCAGCGTCCGGCAAGCGTCATAGATGACGTTCTCGTCCGTTCCGGCCAGCAGCAGCGTGCCGGACTCCAGCCCCTCGGGCCGTTCCGTCGTGTCGCGCATGACGATGACGGGCTTTTTCAGATACGGGGCCTCCTCCTGAATGCCGCCGCTGTCCGTCAAAATCAGATAGCTGTGGTTCATCAGATTGTGAAAATCCAGCACGCCCAGCGGCTCAATCAGCCGCATGCGCTCCATGCCGCCCAGCTCTTCATCCGCCACCTGGCGCACCAGGGGATTGAGATGGACGGGATAGACGGCCTTGGTGTCGGGATAGCTTTCCAAAATGCGCCGGATGGCCCGGAACATATGGTGCATATGCTCCCCGAGATTTTCGCGCCGGTGCGCCGTGATGACAAGCAGACGGCTGCCCTCCGCCCAGTCCGTCAGCTCGGAGCGGTAATCCGGGTCCACCGTATAGCGCATCGCGTCGATGCCGGTGTTGCCGGTTACGTATATAGTCCCGGCATCCTTTCCCTCCGCCAGCAGATTATGCCTTGCCCGCTCCGTCGGCGAGAAGTGCCACGCGGTCACCAGACTGATGGCGCGGCGGTTGAATTCCTCGGGATAGGGGGAGTAGAGATTATCCGTGCGCAGTCCGGCCTCCACATGGGCCACGGGAATCTGTTTATAAAAGGCGGCGGTGGCGGCTGCAAAGGCCGTGGTGGTGTCCCCGTGGACAAAGACCAGATCCGGGCTGTAGTCCTCCAGCACCGCGCGAATGCGCTCAAGTGTGCGCGCCGTGATTTCAAAGAGTGTCTGGCCCGGCATCATGATGTCCAGATCGTAATCCGGCCGGACCCGGAACATGGCGAGCACCTGGTCGAGCATTTCGCGGTGCTGTCCCGTCACGCAGACGCGAACCTCCATCCTGTCCCGCTTTTTCAGCTCCAGCACCAGCGGACACATCTTGATGGCCTCCGGCCTGGTGCCAAAGACAAGCAGGGCCTTTTGCTTTCGTTCAGACATGGGTGAATCTCTCCTTTATCGGCCGCAATCGGCCTCGACATTGGTGGAACATGAGGCATTTTCCGCGTGAATCAGCGCCTCGGCGCAGCGCGCGCCGTCCGCCGCGGCGGACACAATGCCCCCGGCCCAGCCGGCCCCCTCGCCGCAGGGATACAGTCCCGCGCAGCCCGGACATTCAAGCCGCTCGTTACGCAGCAGACGGATGGGGGAGGAGGAGCGGGTCTCCGGCGCGGTCAACACGCTGTCCGATCGGTCAAAGCCCGCCAGTCTTGCCCCGAAAATGGGCAGCGCCTCCGCAATCGGCTGCAGCAGCACCGGCGGCAGAACCGTTTCAAGCGAAACTTCCTTCACACCCGGCTGATAGCTGGGTACCACATTTCGTGAGTATGCGCCGTGTCTGCCGAGCAGCGCGCCGACGGTGCTGACCGGCGCGATATATCCGCCGCCGCCCGCCCGATAGGCAAGCTCCTCAATCTCCCGCTGCCACCGCATGCCGCCCCGCCAGCCCTCGTGGGGGAACAGCGCCGGCCCCACGGCCGGCACCAGCGCGGCATACGCGTTCACCCCGCCCCCTGCGCGGCGGCTGCCCCCGTTGATAACAAGACGGCCGGGCTCACTCGCCGAGGGCATAACCTCCCCACCGGGACACATGCAAAAGCTGTATACCCGCCGCCCGTTCGGCAGCGTGACCGCCAGGGAATAATCGGCGGGCGGCAGATAGGGACTGTCCGCCATCAGACCGTACTGGGCGCGGTTGATGTCCCGCTGCCAATGCTCGATGCGGACGCCCATGGCAAAGGCCTTCGGCTCCATCGGCAGTCCCATGGCGTGCAGCGCTTCAAACGTATCCCTTGCGCTGTGGCCGCAGGCCAGAATCATCCGTCGGCAGGGGAGTGAGCGGCGCGTGGTTTCCACACCGACAAGACGGCCGTTTTCCGTGATCGGACGCAGCAGCTTTTCGGAAAAGAACACCTCGCCCCCCAAAGACTCGATGCGATGCCGGATGTTTTCGCATACGCCCGGCAGCAAATCCGTGCCGATGTGCGGCTTTGCGTCATAGAGAATATCCTCCGGCGCGCCGGCTTCCGTCATCGCCCGCAAAATCCAGGGGATGCGAACGCTTTTGACCCCGGTGGTCAGCTTGCCGTCGGAAAAGGCGCCGGCCCCGCCCTCGCCGAACTGAATGTTCGATTCCGGGTCGAGGAGACCTTGTGTCCGCATTCGCTCCACATCTGCGGCGCGCTCGCGTCCGGCCTTGCCGCGCTCAAGGACAATCGGCCGCATGCCGGCCTCTGCCAGCGCGAGCGCCGCGAACATGCCCGCGGGACCAAAGCCGACCACGACCGGTCGCTCATCCGTCGGGAGCGCTGTCGGCGGGGTCCAAAGACATTCCTCCGACTCCACGGCGCAGCCGTTTCGGAGCGCCTCCGCTTCCCGGGGAACCGCGATATCAACGGTATAGCAATAGCGGATGCGGTTTTTCTTGCGGGCGTCCAGACCCTTGCGGACGATACGAAGCGCGCGGACCGGCTGGCGGACGGCGTGGGAGGCAAGCTCCGCCAGTCTCTCCTCGTCCTCACCGGGGGTCAGAAAAAGATTTCGTACGCGAATCAAAGCATACCTCCCGCCGCCAGACCGGCCAGATGCCCGGAGGACCAGGCCCACTGCAGATTATAGCCGCCGCAGTCGCCGTCCACGTCCAGCAGCTCCCCGCAGAAATACAGCCCCGGACAAATCCGGCTTTGCATGGTCCGCGGGTCCACATCGCGGCAGTCAATGCCGCCCGCGGTGACCTGGGCGTCTTCAAAGCCGGCGGTGCCGGTCAGCGCAAGGTCATATTGCTTCAGCCGTCCGGCGACGGCCGCCAGTTCCCGGTCCGACAGCGCGGCGAGCGGCTCGTCCTGCGCGATGGCGCAAAGACGCACCACCGTGCGCCCGATGGTGTTGTGCACTGTGCCGGTCAGAAGCTGCCCCGCGACCGAGTCCGGAAAGGCGGCTCTTTTTTCCTTGAGATACTGTATGACGGACGGCCGGTCCGTGTCCGGCAGTAGATCCAGACGCACCACAGTGCCCTTCGGCGCTCTCGCGGCGTCGCGTGACAGCTCAAAGGCGGCCGGGCCGCTGACGCCGTTATCCGTAAACTGAATCTCCCCGCGGCTTTCCGCAAGAACGGTCTTGTCCTTTACCAGCCGGATGACGGCCTGGGTTCGGATGCCCTTGAGCGGCAGCGTCCCATTGTTCTCCGTCCGCAGACGGCATACCGCGGGAAACAGCTTGGTTCGCCGGTGGCCCAGCGCCTCCGCCAGCGCGTAGCCCTCGCCGGTACCACCGACTCGGGCCCCGGCGGCGCCGCCGCAGCAGAGGATGACGGCGTCAAAGCGTTCGGCTGCTTCCGCTGTACTTACATACCATTGTCCCCGGGAGCGCTCAACCGCGCGCACATCGCACCCGGTCAGCAGACGAATCCCCCGGTTTTCCACGCCCAGCCGCAGACAGTCCAGCACACTTGCCGCGTGGTCCGACAGGGGATAGACCCGTCCGCTGTCTTCCTCCACGGTCATCAGTCCCAGCCCCGCAAACCAGGCAAGAGTCTCTTCCCATCCGAATTCCGCCAGCGCATAATCCGCAAAGCCCATCGCTTCGCCGTGATAATGGGCCGGGGAGCAGTGACGGTTGGTCAGATTGCAGCGCCCGTTGCCGGTGGACAGCAGCTTCTTTCCGGGCCGGGCCTGACGCTCAAAGAGCGTGATTTGGTTGTCGGGATTTTCCGCGGCGGTCAGCGCGGCAGTCATGCCGGACGCGCCCGCCCCGATTACGGCTATGGTTTTCACAGCGCAAATTCTCCCTTGCAAACCGTGACCGCAGGACCGGTCAGATATAATTCCTCCACAATGCCGTCACGGCATGCGGTCTTTACATACAGCGTTCCGCCCGGGTTTTCCACCGTGAAACGGTCGCTGCCGCGCCCGGTCATGGCAAGCACCGCTGCCGTCGAGGCCGAGCCCGTCCCGCAGGCAAGCGTATAGCCCTCAACTCCGCGCTCCCAGGTGCGAAGCACGACGGTGTTTTTCCCCGTAAGACGGAACAGATTGATGTTCGCGCCCTTTGGAAAGGCCGGGTGATGGCACAGAAAGGCGGCGGTTTTTGCAAGCTCGTCCTCGCTCTCCTCGCCGGTGATTTCGAGCACCGCGTGCGGTACGCCGCCCTTTCCCAGCGTCAGATACGCGCAGCGAATGCCGCCGGCGTCACGGGCAAGATCTACGTCGGCCGGCTCCGACAGACGCACGGTCCAGCTGCCGTCCGCCTCGCGCAGCGCGTCCACGGGTCCCGCGACGGTTTCGATGCGAACCCGGTCGCGGATGCCCGCCAGATTGTCCCGACACCACTGGGCAAGACATCGTGCGCCATTGCCGCACATTTCGCCGGCGGTGCCGTCCGCGTTATAAAAACCAAGACGGACCGTGCCGCCCTCCCGGGGAGGGAAGGCAGCCATCAGTCCGTCGGCGCCGATATCCAGTCTGCGCCGGCATAGCTTTTCGGCCAGCGCGTTCAGATCGACACAGTCCAGCGAGCCGTCCGTTCCGTCCAAAACGATGAAATCGTTGCCGGCTCCCTGCATTTTAGTGAATTTCATTCGGCTCTCCTTGAAGCGCCGGAGCCGCAGCGGCTTCAGCGGCGCCTTTTTTGGCATGGCGCGCCGCTTCGTTTTCGCTCAGTCTGCGGACCTCCAGCATCAATAGCTCTTCATAATATCCGCGGCTGCTGCGGCGGATAAAGGTTCTCGGGTCATTCAGAAAATCCAGAAACTGCGTTTTCTGTATGGTCTTTCTAGCGCGGGCGATGCGGCGCCCTTCGGTATAAGTCATGGCGTTCTCCCTCTCAACCGGTGATTTCCTCGTGCTCCACCGAGCGGAAATACGGCTTTCCGACGATCAGCATGACAAACCCCGCGATAAACAGCACAATCAGTGACAGCACGCCCAGCGAGGCCTTGTCCGTCAGCCGGTACACCAGCGCGTACAGCGCCGGCCCGATGACACAGGAAAACTTGCCGAAGATGTCCATAAAACCGTAATACTCGTTCGAACGCTCCGGCGGAATCAGCTGGCCGAAATACGAGCGGGACAGCGCCTGTATGCCGCCCTGCACCGTGCCGACCAGCGTGGCCAGAATCCAGAACAGCACCGTGCTGATGGAGATGGCCTGCTCCTGCGTCATGCCGAAGAGCGTGTTGTAGTCAATCAAAAAGCCCATCGCAAAGCCGACGATAGTAATCAGCACATACATTGCCACCGAGGCGGAAATCAGCCGCAGCGTGCCGATTTTTTTGCTGACGCTGCCGAAATAAATGGAGCAGGGGACCGCCACCAGTTGGGTGATGACCAGCGCCAGAATCATGCCGATGGAGCCAAGCCCCAGCGTGGAGCCGTAGTTGGTTGCGATGGAAATGATGGTATCCACGCCGTCAATGTAAAAGAAGTAAGCAAGCAGGAAGAAAAACACAGCCTTATTATGAACAATTTCCTTCAGCGTGTTCTTCATGTTGATCCAGGCGTTGCGCTTGAGCTGGCGCGGCGGCGTGTCCACGTAATACACCTGCTCTACATTCTTCCAGAAGGGGATGGAGAACAGCAGCCACCACACGGATACGATGGCGATGGCGATTTTATAGCTGGGGATGGACATGTCCAGCGCAACCAGAATGACAATCGAGATGACAAACGGAATGGTCGACCCGCCGATATATCCCATGGCGTAGCCCCAGGTGCTCAGCTTGTCCATGCGCTCCGGCGTGGTCACGTCGGTCAGAAAGCTGTCATAGAACAGACACGAGCCGGAAAACCCGATGCGGCTTAGCATAAAGCCCAGAATCATCAGCACCCAGTTGTCGAACACGGCCATAAACAGCGTGAACACGACGCCGCCCAGCATGAACCACTTCCACAGCTTTTTCTTCATCCCGCGGAAGTCGCCGATGGCGCCCAGATACGGAGCCAGCAGCGCGGTGATCAGATTGGCGGCGGAGACGGCGTAGCCGTAGATGGTGTTGATGCGGCCGGCGTTTGCCAGCTGCTCCACGACCACGGCGAAATAAATCGGCCAGATGGCGGCGGAGATGTTCGTCGCCCAGATGGAGTTGGCCCAGTCATAAAAAAGCCAGGACCATTCCACCTTGGTAAAACGCTTTTTTAACATAGTGTCCTCCGTGGATTTGTATTCAGCAAAGAACGCGCGCGGCAATCGCGAAGAAAATCAGCAGACTGACCGCGTCCACCACCGTGGTGATGACGGGGCCCGAGACAATCGCGGGGTCCAGCTTCAGCCCCTCCGCCGCCAGCGGCAGCAGACAGCCGATCAGCTTGGCGCAAAGAACAATAAAGAAGATGGCGGCGCTGATGGCGCCCGCCGTCAGCATGGTCACGGCCTCGTTTCCAAGAAGCAGCCCATCCACCAGCCAGACCTTTGCAAAGCAGATGATGCCCAGTGTCAGTCCGCTCAGCGCGGCGATGCGAAGCTCCTTCCACACGACGGCCCAGAAGTCCCGGATGGTGATGTCGCCCAAACTCAGCGCGCGCACAACGGCCACCGCGCTCTGGGAGCCGGAGTTGCCGCCCGTGTCCATCAGCATCGGGATGAACAGCGCCAGACACAACATCAGTCCCTCGTCCAGCAGTCCCTCGTAATGGCGCACGATGATACCGGTGAAGGTAGCGCCCAGCATCAGCAATATCAGCCACGGGATGCGGCTGAGCCAGAAGCGCCAGGTGCTGGTTTTGAGATAAGGTTTGTCAATGGGAGTCATGCCGCCCATGATTTCGATGTCCTCGGTGGCCTCGTCCTCCATGACGTCCATGGCGTCGTCCACCGTGACGATACCAACCAGACGACTCTCGCCGTCCACTACGGGCAGCGCGGTGAAGTTATACTTGCCGAACATGGCGGCCACGTCCTCCTGATCGGCGTGGGTGCCGACGGAGATGACGTTTTCCTCCATGATGTCGGACAGAAGATCGGTTTCCTCGGCAAGCAGGATGTTTCGGATGGAGATGATGCCGGTCAGATGCCGGCCCTCGTCCGTTACGTAGCAGGTGTTGATGGTTTCCGAGTCGATGCCGGTGCGGCGGATGTGCTTGAGCGTGTCGCCGACCGTCATGTCGGGCCTCAGCTCGACATACTCCGTGGTCATGATGCTGCCGGCGGAATCCTCCGGATACTTGAGCATGTCGTTGATGAGCTTGCGGGTTTCGGAATCGGCCTGACGCAGAATGCGCCGGACGACATTGGCGGGCATTTCCTCCACCAGGTCCACGGCATCGTCCACGTACAGCTCGTCGACGACTTCCTTCAGCTCGCTGTCGGAAAAGCCGCGAATCAGCAGCTCCTGCGAGTCGCTGTCCATCTCGATGAAGGTTTCGGCGGCGATGTCCTTCGGCAGCAGCCGAAACAGCAGCGGCAGCGTGGCCTCCTCAAGCTCTTCAAACATCGCGGCAATGTCCGCGGGATTCATGGTGACGAGAATATCGCGCAGCGCGGGATATTTTTTCTGCTGCGCAAGCAGGGATACGGTTTGGTCCAGAGTAATGTTTTTTTCAGCCATAGTCCTTCCTCCTTTCGTTTGTGCCGCTCATCCATCCGATGAACGGCCTTTTCCCGGGTGAGAAAGGCACAAATTGGCCGTCTGTCAGCGGGCAATGAACGCCCGCCGTCTTCGGCCGCGTGTGCCGTTACTGTCACCGGTGTCCATTGCTTCACTTCCTTTCGATAAAATAAGAGAATACATAAAACGGGGTTTACTGCAGCAGATATTCCTCCAGCTCCGCCACGCTGTCGACCACGTGCAGACAGCCGGCTGCTTCCAGCTCCGCCCGCCCGCCGTAGCCGTAGCTGACGCCGATGCAGGGGATACCGCACAGCGCGGCGCCCTCCGCGTCGTGCATCCGGTCGCCGATGAGCACGGCGCGGCTCATGTCGATGTGACAGGTGTCCCGGGCGTAGGCGATGACGTCCGCCTTGTTTCCGCGCGTGCCGTCAAAGCAGCTGCCGGACACCAGCTCGAAATACTCCGCCATGCCGAACTTTTCCACAATGCGCTCGGAAAAGGGGGTCGGCTTGGTGGTGGCGACATACAGCCGCGCGCCCCGGTCCTTCAGCCCGGCAAGCAGCGGGACAATGCCGGGGTAAGGGGTGTTTTCAAACAGGCCGATTTCGCCGAAATATTCCCGGTAATCGTCCAGAAACCGGCGCGCGTCCTCCGGGTCCATGCCCCAGTAGTCCGTAAAGCTCTGCGGCATGGGCGGCCCGATAAAAGGGTAGAAGTCCTCGTTTTTGCCGGGATCCATGCCCCATTTCTTGCGGGCGTAGATGATAGCGTTGGTGATGCCGAGAGCCGGGTCGGTCAGCGTCCCGTCCAGGTCAAACAGAATCTCGTTCCAGCGCATCGTCAGCGGTCCTCGCGGAAATAATTCAGTCCCAGATTCGCCGGCGGCTGCTTGTCGCGGCTGTTGCGCATGCTGGTGAAAATCAGCACGATGACCGTGACAACGTAGGGCAGGATTTTGTAAATCTGCGTGGGGATGAAGACCAGCGGCACCCGCAGATACATGATCATCAGCGCGCCGAACAAAATGGAGCCCCAGATGCCGTTCAGCGGCCGCCACAGGCAGAAGATGACCAGCGCCACAGCGAGCCAGCCCACACCGGCCAGACCCTCGTGGTTCCACACGCAGCCGGCGGTGGTCATGATGTACACCATGCCGCCCACGGCGGAGATGCCGCCGCCGATCACGGTGGCGAGATAGCGGTATTTGATGACGTTGACGCCGGCGGCGTCCGCGGTGGCAGGGGATTCGCCCACGGCCCGCAGCTGCAGACCGGTTCTGGTTTTGTTCAGAAACAGATACATCGCCACGGCCAGAAGCACCGCGATATAGAAGAAGATGGTGTGACTGAACAGCAGCTTGCCGATCACCGGGATATTTTGCAGCGCCTGGGGGAAGATGGACTGTACATAGACGTCCTTCAGATGGTTGCTCAGCGCGACATAGCCGCCCTCGCGCACGCGCATGTATTCCCCGGCAAACTGGCCCACGCCCGTGCCGAAAATCGTCAGCGCAAGACCCGTGACGTTCTGGTTTGCCCTCAGCGTGATGGTCAGAAAGCTGAAAATCAGCGAGGCCAGACATCCGGCCAGAAACGCGGCGACGATGGCAATGGTAATAGCGGCAAAGCCGTTTGACGCGGCCTCGCCCACGGCCTTTTCGTAATAGAAGGCCCCGGCCAGACCCATGGCGCCGCCCATGTACATGATGCCCTCGACACCCAGGTTGAGGTTGCCCGAGCGTTCGGTGAGAATTTCACCCAGCGTACCGAACATCAGTACCGTGCCGAAGGTAACGGCGGCTACAATCAGCGATAACAGAGTACTCATTCGTTGGTCACCGCCTTTCCGTCTTCTTTGCTGCGCGAGGCGCGGAATATGATGCGATAGTTGATGAAGAACTCGCATCCGAGCATGCAGAACAGCAGGATGCCGGTCACGATGTCGGAGATGGAGGCCGGCACGGCGAGCTTTGTCTGCAGCGTGTTGGCGCCCTTGGTCAGAATGGCCAGAACCATCGAGATGGCAATCATCGCGAAGGCGTTGAGCTGGCTGAGCCAGGCGACGGTGATGGACGTAAAGCCGACCCCGTTGGCGATGCCGCTGGTCAGCGTGTGGTCCGCGCCCGCGGCAACCAGATATCCCACGATGCCGCAGATGGCGCCGGACAGGAACATCGTGCGCATGATGATGCGGCCGACGTTCATACCGGCATAGCGGGCGGTGTTTTCACTCTCGCCGATGACGGCGATTTCGTAGCCGTGCTTGCTTTTGTTCATATACAGATGCATGAACACAACCAGAACCAGCACGATAATCCACCCGATATGTACGCCGAAAATTTCCGGCAGACGGGCGTTGTCGTCAAACATGGGGATAATCTGGGAACCGGCGCGGCCCTCCCACGGACCGCCCTGCAGCCAGGCGGCGATGCCGATGACAATGTAGTTCATCATCAGCGTGAACAGCGTTTCGTTGGTGTTCCATTTGGCCTTGAAGATGGCGGGAATCAGCGCCCACAGACCGCCGGCCAGCGCGGCAGCGACAAACATGACAACCAGCAGCACCGCGTGCGGCAGCTTGTCATACCAGTACAGCGCGAAATACGTGCAGGCAATGGCGCCGGCGGTAATCTGTCCCTCCGCGCCGATGTTCCAAAAGCGCATCTTGAAGCACGGGGCAATGGCCAGCGCGCATCCGAGCAGCGGTACGGCAATTTTGATGGTCTGTTTGAGGAAGGTCGCCTTGCCGAGCGAACCGGAGATAATGATGCCGTAAGCGGTCAGCGGATTGGTCCCCGTAATCACCATGGGGATGCAGCCGAGAAGCAGCGCGACCACAATCGAGGCAATGCGAATGGCCCAGGCCTTGCGCGGGCTCATCAGATCGCGCTTGGTCAGACGAAGCAGAGGCTCCTTGATGTCCTTATTCATTCGCCGCGTCCTCCTTTCCGCCGCCGACGGAGGTCATCAACAGACCGATTTCCTCCTTGCGGGCTGTGCGGGCGTCCACAATGCCGGATACCTTGCCCCCGCACAAAACCAGAATGCGGTCGCACAGCTCCAGCAGCACGTCCAGATCCTCTCCGACGAAGATGACGGCCGATCCGTTCATCTTCTGTTCGGTCATCAGATTGTAGATGGTATAGCTGGTGTTGATGTCCAGTCCGCGCACGGCGTAGGCGCTCATCAGCACCGACGGGGCGGCGGCAATTTCCCGTCCGACCAGAACCTTCTGCACGTTGCCGCCGGACAGACGCCGCACGGGGTATTCCGTGCCGGGCGTGACCACCTGCAGCTCCTCGCGGATGCGGTCGGCCAGCTCGTTCGGCGCCTTGCGGTGCAAAAACGCGCCCTTGCCGTCCTCCCACGAGCGCAGCAGCATATTGCCGGTCATGCCCATGCCGCCGACAAGACCCATGCCCAACCGGTCCTCCGGCACAAAGGCGAGAGCGACGCCGGCCTTCTTGATTTCCATCGGGGTCAGACCGAGCAGATCCTTCTGTGTTCCGTCCTTGTCCGTAAAGCGGATGGTACCCTCCGAAACCGGCTGCAGACCGGCGATGGCCTCCAGCAGCTCCTTTTGTCCGGAACCGGCGATGCCGGCCACGCCCAGAATCTCGCCCGCCATCGCAGTGAAGGAGACTCCGTCCAGCTTGCAGATGCCTTCGTGGTCATAGCAGGTGACATCCGTCAGTTCCAGCGCCGGCCGCGGGTCGTCGTAGAGCGGACGATGGATGTTCAGCGTAACGGCGTGCCCGACCATCATGTCGGTCAGCTCCTGGGGGTTGGTCTTCGCGGTTTCGACGGTGGTGATGTATTTGCCCTTGCGCAAAACGGAGACCTTGTCGGAGATGGCCATGACCTCGTTGAGCTTGTGCGTGATGATGACAATGGCTTTGCCGTCTTTTTTCATCGCGCGCAGAATATCGAATAGACGCTCGGTTTCCTGCGGCGTCAGCACGGCGGTGGGCTCGTCTAGAATCAGAATTTCGGCCCCGCGATAGAGGACCTTGACGATTTCGAGCGTCTGCTTTTCGGAGACGGACATGTCGTAAATCTTACGCGACGGGTCGATGCCGAAGCCGTAGCGGTCGCTGATTTCCTTCACGCGGGCGGACACGGCCTTCAGGTCGTATTTGTCCTCCTGCAGACCAAGGGCGATGTTCTCCGCGGCGGTGAACACGTCCACCAGCTTGTAGTGCTGGTGAATCATGCCGATGCCGTGGTCAAATGCGTCCTTGGGGGAGTGGATGGAAATCGGCACGCCGTCGGCGTAAATCTCGCCCTCGTCCGGCAGATAGATACCGGACAGCATATTCATCAGCGTGGTTTTGCCGCTGCCGTTCTCGCCGAGCAGAGCCAGAATCTCACCCCGGTCGATGGTCAGACTGACATCGTCGTTGGCGACCACCTTGCTGCCAAAGCGTTTGGTTACGTGCTTCAGTTCAATTGCGTGAACAGATTCCAAAGGGCCTCATCCTTTCTCTTCGCACATTCGCGCAGACTACTTCAATTCACCCTATGGTACCAAATTGCGGCTTTATGTGCAAGGCGTAAAAGTATATATAGAGGCAAAAATCCGATTACAATTCGGTAAAAAAAGAAAAAGGAGACCGCCGAAGCGGTCTCCTTAAAAAGCGGGGGATAGGAATTAATACGCAGCGTTCAGCCACTCGATGCCGTCGATCTGCAGCGCGAAGTAAGGAGCGGACTGGAACACGGATTCGTGGAAGGCACCCTCATAGACGGCCTCTTCGGAATCGGCGGTAAAGTCGCCGTCGGTGTCGATGGCGAAGCAGGTGGTGACTTCCTCACCGCCCACGGTGAAGGTGCTGGTGTCGAAGACGTCGATCTCGCCCGCGGCGATGGCGGCGATGGTCTCCTCGATGGCCTCGGCCGTGCCCTCGGCGGCAATGGACTCGTTCAGATCGGTCATCACAACCGCGCCGTCAGCAAAGCCCTTGCACCAGTCCTGGGGCAGCTCTTCGCCGTTGAGATAGGCCTCGATGAATTCGACAAAGTACACGGACCAGTCGATACGGGTGGAAATCAGAGAAGCCTCGGGAGCAACGCCGGACATGTCCGCGTTGTAGCCGGTGTGATACACGCCGGCGGTCTGGGCGGCGGTGGCGGGGGTGGTGTTGTCGGAGTGCTGGCTGATCATGACGCAGCCTTCATCGCACAGAGCCTTGGCGGCATCGGCCTCGGCGGTAGCGTCGGACCAAGAGCCGACGAACTGAACCTTCATGGTCACGCTGGGGCACACGGAGCGGGCGCCCAGGAAGTAGCTGGTCATGCCGGAGATGACTTCCGCGAAGGAATAGGCGCCGACGTAGCCGATGACAGCTTCGTCCTCGGTGATCTCGCCGGCCTCGATCATCTCGTTGAGCTTCATACCGGCGACGACACCGGCGACATAGCGGCCCTCGTAGATGTTGGCAAAGGCGTTATGGGTGTTGTCCAGATCGTCAAAGCAGGAAGCGCAGTTGGTGCAGGAGACGAACTCGATGTCGGGGTAATCGGGGGCAACCTCCAGCATGAACGGCTCAAAGCCGTAGCTGTTGTTGAAGATGATCTCGCAGCCTTCCTCGGCGGCCTCGATGTTGGCGTCGACGCAGGTGGAGTCCTCGCCGATGTTCCACTTCATGACCCACTCGACCTCGATGCCCTCGGCAGCGAGAATCTCGGTGGCGGCGTCACGGCCGCGGGCGAAGTTGTAGGAATAGCCCTGGTCGTTCTCGTCGCCGATGCAGAGCAGACCGACCTTGATGGAGCGGGTGGCCTCGGTGGCTTCCTCGGCGGCGTCGGCTTCCTCGGCTTCCTCGGCAGGCTCGGCAGCGTTCTCGCCGGCGGCGAGATCGGCAAGCTGGCCTTCGATGGCAGACAGAGAGTCGTTGATGGCATCGATCTGGGCGGTGTCCACGCTCGCGCCGCAGGCGCACAGAGCCAGAGCAAGGCTCAGAGCGAGGACCAGAGCAAGAATCTTTTTCATGGTAATCCTCCTAAAAAAATAATTGACAAATATAGTTTCGGCCGAAGCCGGGTCGCGCTTTAATCCTCAAACTCGAGCCTGCCCTCGTCGTCCATATAACTGACGCGGGCCAGTGATTCGATGCGGATGCCCTGCTCGCGCAGCATGCGGCCGCCGGGCTGGAAGCTTTTTTCGATTGCGATGCCGGCGCCGACCAGCTCCGCCCCGGACTGGCGCACAATGTCGCACAGACCGGACAGCGCGGCGCCGTTGGCAAGAAAGTCGTCAATCAGCAGCACGCGATCCGTGGGCAGCAGATAGTCCCGGGACACGATGATGTCGTACACGTTGCCGTGGGTATAGCTCTCGACCTTGGTGGTGAAGACATCGCCGGCAATGTTTTTGGTTTTGGATTTTTTGGCGAAAACGACAGAGCACCCGAACACCTCGCCGGCCAGACAGGCCAGACCGATGCCGGATGCTTCGATGGTAAGAATTTTGTTGACGCCGCAGCCCGCAAAAAGGCGCGCCCATTCCTCCGCCATCTGACGGAAGAGGACGACATCCATCTGGTGGTTGAGGAATCCGTCCACCTTCAAAACCTGACCGGGGCGGACAATCCCGTCGCGTCGAATGCGATCCTCGAGAATTTTCATACGACCTCACTCCTCCTGCTGTCAGGCATGCCGTGCGCCTGTTCCTATAGTTAAGCATTTTACGGGATTTCGTTTCGTTTTGCAATCGGGTATTTTCACAAAATGATATTTTTTTTTATTCGGAATCAAGCGAGTTGCACAAAAAGGGAAGAAAACGGGTGATTACAGTCTGTAATATTATTATGTCAATGCCTTTTGTTACCGTTTGTCCGGCAAAGAAAAGACTTGCGAAATAGGGGAGGTGAGAATATAATAATGAAAATATAGTTTGGAATGCCGTTGGGAGGGATGCGTTTGAAAGGCAAAAAGATGCTTGTCACCGCGCTGGTGGTTGTGGTCTGTATGCTCTTTGCCATGAGCGTCAGCTGCTTTGCCATGGAGCTCAACCTCACCTCGCTCCTCGGCGGTCTCACCGGCAGCGGCGATGGCTGGCAGATGACCTTCCAAAAGCCCTACAGCACCATCACGCTGCAGCTTTCCGGCGGCTCGCTGCAGGTGCTCCTCGACTACGACCGTCTGGGGGACAACGACATTCTCGTCTCCGCCGACGGCACAGCCACGGTTTCTCTGCCGGACGGCGTGACGCTGCTCAATGTCCTGTTCGGCTCGTGGGATAACTCCCTTCTCGTTTCCTACCATCTGGATCTGTCCATGACGGGGGAGGAGACCGAGCTTTCCTCCGCCGACCTGACGGCCAGCTTTGAAGGCTCCGTCAACACCGCCACGCAGGAGGGCTCCTTCCAAGCTGTCATGGACGGCAGCACGGACCGCATTGTCTCCACCTCGCTCGGCAATGTCGATTTGTATGCCTGGGCGAAGGGCTCGATGGACGGTTCCGGCGCGGCGCAGCTCGGCGACGGCAGCATGGGCGCCGATGCCCGAGTCGGCGTGATGACCCCCTGGGGCGACATCAGCTTTGACATCACCGCCGACCAATATCAGACCGACGTCAATTTCTCCGCCGATCTCGACAATCTCCTCCAGATCTACTACGGCCCCATGCCGGAATAATTCAACACAACAAAAACGAACGGTTCTGCTCCAATAAGGAACAGAGCCGTTCGTATTTTTATTATGTTGTGATTTGCGCGACGCCGGTTCGTACGGCGGCCTCGCCGACGGCGCCGGCGACCGCGGGCGCCACCCGCGGGTCGAAGGCGGCGGGCAGAATATAATCCGGTCCAAGCTCTTTTTCTCCGACCAGCGCGGCCAACGCCTGCGAGGCGGCGAGCTTCATTTGCTCATTGATTTCCCGCGCGCGCACGTCGAACGCGCCGCGGAAAATGCCGGGGAAGGCAAGGACGTTGTTGACCTGATTCGGATAGTCGCTGCGCCCCGTGGCTACCACGGCGGCGCCGGCGGCTTTTGCGTTTTCGGGCATAATCTCCGGCGTGGGGTTGGCGCAGGCAAAAATAATGGGGTCCGGCCGCATGCGGCGGATGTCGTCCCCGTCAATCAGCCCCGGCGCGCTCATGCCCAGAAATACGTCGCTGCCGACCATCATTTCCTTCAGCGTACCCGACCGGCGTTCGGGATTCGTAACGGATGCCAGCGATTCTTTGGCCTCGTTCATGCCCTCCCGTCCGGGGACCAAGGCGCCCCTGCGGTCGCAGACGATGATGTCGCGCAAGCCGGCCTGCAGCAGCAGCCGCGCCGTGGCGGTGGCGGCGGCGCCGGCTCCGGAGATGACCACGCGGGTGTCCTCTTTGCGCCGTCCGGTCACCTTCAGCGCATTGGTCAGCCCCGCCAGCATGATGACGGCGGTGCCGTGCTGGTCATCGTGGAAAATGGGAATGGAGCAGACTTGTTTCAGCTTCTCCTCGATGGCAAAGCAGCGGGGCGCGGCAATGTCCTCCAGATTGATGCCGCCGAAGGACAGCGAGATGCGCCGCACGGTTTCCACAAACTCGTCCACATCCTGCGTATCCACGCAAATCGGGAATGCGTCCACATCGCCGAAGCTCTTAAACAGCAGACACTTTCCCTCCATCACGGGCATGGAGGCGGACGGACCGATGTCTCCCAGTCCCAGCACGGCGGAGCCGTCGGTAATCACGGCGCACAGATTGTGCCGCCGGGTCAGTGTCCAGACCTGCTCCGGGTCCTTTTCGATGGCAAGACACGGCGCCGCAACCCCGGGGGTATAAGCCAGCGCCAGCTCTTCCGCGCAGCCCGCGGGCGCGCGGGGGGTGATTTCGATTTTTCCCTTCCATTCGCCGTGCAGGCGAAGAGACTCTTCCGCGTAATTCATGAATTATTTCTCCTTATCGAGGGATGAAGAATAGATGCACTCGCCCCGGCTGTCGATGGCAACCGTGACCGGGAAATCCACTACCTCCAGCCGATGGATGGCTTCCGGCCCGAGGTCGTCAAAGGCGATGACCTCGGCTTTTTTTACACACCGGGCCAATAGCGCCCCGGTCCCGCCCGTCGCGGCGAAATAAACACAGCCATGGTCCCGGATGGCGTTCAGCACGGCGTCGGAGCGAAGCCCCTTTCCGATCATGACGCGCAATCCCTCACGAATCAGCCGCGGCGTATAGGGGTCCATGCGTCCCGCGGTCGTGGGTCCGACCGCGCCGATGACCCGGCCGGGCGCGGCGGGCGCCGGTCCTGCGTAATACAGCGCGCTTTTCGTCAAATCCACCGGCAGTGTCTCACCCCGGTCGAGCATATGGTCCATGCGCTGGTGCGCGTCGTCCCGCGCGGTATAGAGCGCCCCGGTCAAAAAAACACGCTCTCCGACGCGCAGGGCGCGGATGGTTTCCGTATCAAGAGGAAGCTGCAAATGCTTTTCCATGTTCCGCGCCTCCCTCATAAAACAGTCTGCGCGTGGCGGGCGCAGTGACATTGCAGATTGACCGCTACCGGCAGCGACGCAATGTGACAGGCCATGGTTTCGATATGAACGGCAAGCGCCGTGACGCTGCCGCCAAAGCCCTGCGCCCCGATGCCGAGCGCGTTGATGTCGTTGAGCATCGTTTGCTCCAGGCGGGCGATGTCCGCGTCCGGGCTTGCCTCTCCCACCGGACGCAGCAGCGCCTGCTTGGCGATCAAAGCCGCCTTGTCCATGCTGCCCCCGATTCCCACGCCGACAATCAGCGGGGGACAGGGGTTCGGCCCGGCTTTTCGCACGGTGTCAAGGACAAATTCGCGCACGCCCCGTTCTCCGTCCGCCGGGGTCAGCATGGCAAGCGCGCTCATGTTCTCGCTGCCGGCGCCCTTTGGCGCCACGGTCAGCCGGATCTGTTCGCCCGGAACCAGCCGCACCGTCAGCATGGCGGGCGTATTGTCGCCGGTGTTGACCCGGTGGTACAGCGGCATCGCGGCGACACTCTTTCGCAGATATCCCTCGGTATAGCCGCGGCGGACGCCCTCGTTCACGGCCTCTTCAAACAGACCGCCCGTAATGTGCACGTCCTGGCCCACCTCGGCAAACACCACGGCAAGCCCCGTGTCCTGACACAGCGGCGTGTAATCCTCCGCCGCGGCCGCCGCGTTGCGTTCCAGATCCGCAAACAACGCGCGGCAGACAGGGGACTGCTCCTGCGCTCCGGCGGCGCGAATGGCATCCAGCGCGTCCTCCGGCAGCAGAAGATTCGCCCGGATGCAAAGCTGCGCCACGGCCTCGGCAATTTGTTCGGTATGGATGTCTCTCATGCGCTGCTCCTTATAGGAAACACACGATGCGGGCGGACCCGGCACCGTGTGTAACATTTGTTCCGGTCAAGTCTTATGCGAGTGTTGTGCAAATCAGCCGGTTTCGGCCCTGCTCCTTGGCAAGATACAGATTGGCGTCGGCGTGATTGACAATATCGGCCGCCGTCATGCTGTGTCCGGAGGGAATCAGCACCAGTCCGATGCTGATGGTTTTGCAGAAGGTGTGCTCGTCAAACCGGAAGATCGCAGTCCTTCGCTCCTCCAGAATCCGTTCGCATATCGCCTCGGCCTCGGCGTCGGAGTGGAACAAAATGGCGAACTCCTCGCCGCCCCAGCGGCACACGCTGGCGTGTTCGCCCGCCAGACGCACACAGTCCTCCGCCACGCGGCGCAGTACCTCGTCTCCGACTGCGTGTCCGCACTCGTCATTTACGGTTTTGAAGTAATCGAGGTCCGCGATGGCGAACGCGCACCCGGCATCGCCGTTTTTGCGCAGCAGCTCGTCCATTCGGTCGTTGAAGCCGTAGCGGTTATACACACCCGTCAGCGCGTCGTGATTGTGCATGAAATAATAGCGGTTGCGGGCTTCCGTCAGTTCATTTGCCATCAGCGAGCGCAGCAGCTCGAACAAAAAACCGACTGCGAAAAAGGCCATATACAGCAGCGGAAACCGCAGCAAAAATGAGTCTGTGTATTCAATCTGCAGCAGCTCGTTGCCCGGTGTGGTCCAGAACAGAAACACCAGAATGCAAAACTGTCCCGCGGAAATCAGCGTTCCGTTTTTCAGCCCGTACAGCAGCAGTCCGCAGCTTGGAAGCAGCGCCACCCAGATGGCGCTGAACCCCTCCGGCTCGCCGAAAACCAGAAAGAAATTGAACAGGATAAAAATCTCGACCGTGCACAGATATCGTGTCCGTTGTTCCGTCAGCTCGGACAGCATGCACAGCCCAATGTTAAGCAGGTTCGCCACGCCGAATATCAGCGTGGACATCATCAGCATCCTCCACCCGGTGATAAGGTTGACCACCGTCATCAGCAGCGATACCATGGCGAAAATGATGTAGATAAAGAAAAACTGAATCCGCCGCCGAAGCCTGTCCTCGGTCAGCAGCTCGCGAAGTGTCTTGTCGCTCCGATAAATCAGTACCGGAACCGGCCGCCAGTCAGAAGCTTGTTTTGTCATATGTAAGACCTTCTTTATCGCATAAAGCGTGACAAATCAAACAGAGAAAACCGAAAAAATTCTTACTTAATAAAATATCAGAGTTCTCCTTCTGTTTCAAGTCTTAAGTCATGTTATTTTTTCTCTCGTGTTATAAATAATATGATTTCATTAGAAAACAAATGAATGAATAGAGGAGTACCATAAACAAAAAGACCCGAAACCAAACGGTTTCGAGTCTTTTTGTGGTGGAGATAAGCGGGATCGAACCGCTGACCTCTTGAATGCCATTCAAGCGCTC
>R18__coassemble_1492_pt1 | contig 27757 bp, 20 predicted proteins | sample R18__metabat2_low_PE_004 | metagenome-assembled genome bin R18
GAACCCTCTTCTTTGGTGCTTATTTGCATAAGCTTAGTTCTTACAATGTTTAATTGACAAGGTGCACGCTGCGCCGCCGCTTTCCGGTCCCTCGGAAGGGGCCCTCTCGCGAGGCGCTTTGCTAATATACCATCCGATATCGGCTTTGTCAACACTTTTTTTCAAAAAATCAAAACTTTTTTTCTTCTTTTTTTCGCACCCCAAAAGCTTGTGTTTTTGAGATTTTCCGACCCCCATATTTGGTCTTTTTGGATTTCCATCGAAGAAAAAAACTTCGCGGAGAACGGTGATTTTTTCGTTCTCCGCGAAGATTTCTTTGATTTTTCTTTTTTGTTTTTATTCCGCCTCGACTGTGAAAATTTCGTCCATGGACAGCTCCTCAAAGCCCTCGGCCCAGGTCAGCGTGTCGGCCCCGGCGGCAATCCAGCCGTCCTCCCCGTTCACCAGATCGTAATAGGCCTGCCAGGCGGCGTAGTAGCGCAGGTTGTAGGTGATGCCGGTGTCCGTGTCATAGTAAACGGGCGCGTCGGCGTAGCAGGGGATGCGCAGGATGACGGTATCCGTTTCCTCGCCCTCGATGACGGCGCTCTCGTATTCGCCCAGCGCGACGGCGGCCTCGTAGACAGCCTCCTCGACGTCCTCCTCCCACACGCAGCGGCCGGCGGCATAGACATCGAGCGTTTCGTCGGTGTTATAGGCGGCGTAAAGCTCCGCAAAGGCGGCCTGCTTGTCGTCTGCCGCGTCCAGGGCGGTCCGGATGGCCGCGGCGCTGCCCTCGACCGAGGCCTCGCCGGAGGCGCCGTCCGTCTCGGTCTGCGCGCTCTGGTGCGCGACGGTCATCTGGCACAGGCCGACGTAATCATAGGCCTCGGCGTAGGCAAGGGTTTCCTCGTCCCCGTAGGACGCGCCGTCGGTGCCGTAGAGCTTTTCAAAGCCCTGGGTCTGATACAGATAGTCAATCCGGTTGAACCAGTCCCACAGCTCCTCCGAGCCGTACATATTGGACAGATACTCCAAAAAGGCGGTCTCGTCGCCGTTGAAGCTGCTGTCGATGACGGTCTGGCGGGCGGTGGCGATGTACTCATCGCAGGCCTCGTCCGCCACGCAGCCGACCTCATCGAGCTTCGCTTCCATGATAAGGTACTGCTCAAGCAGCGTGACGGCGTTGGTCAGAATGACGGAGCCGTAGCTGTAGTAAATGCCGTTCTCGTCCTGGTACAGGGTGCAGGCGTCGCTCCAGCCGGTGATGGTCTGGCCCTGGCTTTCGAGGTAGGCCGTGTTGTAGGCGATTTCGTAGAAGAGCATCTGCCAGGTGGCATCCTTGCCGGCGATGGTGAAGACCACCTCGTCCGGGTCGTGGGAGGCGTAGGCCGCGGCAAAGTCCGGCTCAAAGGCGGGCTCCTCATAGGCGGTGATGACGGTTTTTCCGCAGGCGGCCAGACTGAACATCAGCGCGGCGGCCAGCACAAGGGCAGCAATTCGTTTCATGGTTTGGTTCCTCTTTTCGGTTATTCGCTTTTTTCACTATTGTATTGTATCACATCCGGCGAGGGAAAATACAGCCATTTTGTAAATTCTTACGCCTCGGATGCGGGCTTTCTCTCGGCGGCATAGGCGCGGATAAAATCCCGGGCCTCCTCCAGCACCCGGCGCGGGGAATTGAGCTTGAGCCCAACCGCCGGGTTCTGACCGGCCTGCACCTTGACGCGGCCGTGCCACGGCTCCTGCGCGTAGAGCGCGCTGATGGCGCCAAAGTCAAACTCGTCGAACACAAAGCGCAGCACGCCGCCCTTCTGGGCAATGTCCGTGATACCCACGGCGGAGGCCTCGCCGCGCAAAATGGCCACGTGAATCAGCGCGTTGACCGACGGCGGCGGATCGCCGAAGCGGTCGCACAGCTCGTCCGTCAGATCGTCCGCTTCCGCCTCCGTGCGCACCAGGGCAATCCGGCGATAGATGTCCATGCGCTGCTCGGCGTTGGATATATACGACTGCGGAATGTTGGCGGACACGGTCAGATCGGCCGAGCATTCCGTCCGCACGGGGACCGTCTCGCCCCGCGCCTCGCGCACGGCCTCCTCCAGGAGCTTGACATACATGTCATAGCCGACGTCCGCCATATGACCGGACTGGTCCGCGCCGAGAAGATTGCCCGCCCCGCGGATTTCCAGATCGCGCAGCGCAATGCGGAAGCCGGAGTTGAACTCGGCAAACTGGCGGATGGCCGTCAGCCGCTTTTCCGCGATTTCGCTGAGCACCTTGTCCTTGCGATAGGTCAGATACGCCGCGGCCCGCCGGGACGAACGGCCGACCCGTCCGCGCAGCTGGTGCAGCTGGGCCAGACCCAGCTTGTCCGCGTCCTCGATAATCAGCGTATTGACGTTCGGAATGTCGATGCCGGTCTCGATGATGGTGGTGCAGACAAGCACCTGGGTCCGGCCGTCCGACACGCGCTCCATCACATCCGACAGCTCGTGCTCGTCCATCCGCCCGTGCGCCACGTCGATGGTGACGTCCTCCAGCAGCTTCTGCAGCCGGGCGGCGCAGCGGGAGATGGTGTCGATGCGGTTATGGAGATAATAGACCTGGCCGCCGCGGGCCGTCTCCCGGCGGATGGCGTCCGCCAGCAGCTCCCAGTCGTGCTCGAGCACAAAGGTCTGCACCGGCAGCCGGTCGCGGGGCGGCTCCGTCAGCGTGGACATATCCCGCAGCCCCGTCAGCGCCATGTTCAGCGTGCGGGGAATCGGCGTGGCGGACAGCGTCAGCACGTCCACCTGTTTCGCCATCTCCTTGATGTGCTCCTTGTGCCCGACGCCGAAGCGCTGCTCCTCGTCCACCACCAGAAGACCGAGCTTTTTGAAGCGGATATCCTTCTGCAGCAGACGGTGGGTGCCCACCACAATGTCGCACGAGCCGTCCGCCAGCGAGCGCAGCGTTTCGCGCAGCTGGGCCGGTGTCGTAAAGCGGCTGAGAATGCCCGTTTTGACGGGATAGCCGAAAAAGCGGCCCAGAATGGTCTGGTAATGCTGCTGGGCCAGCACGGTGGTGGGGACCAGAATCGCCGCCTGGTACCCGTCCAGCACGCATTTCATCACCGCGCGCAGGGCAACCTCCGTCTTGCCGTAGCCCACATCGCCGCAGAGAAGGCGGTCCATGGGGACGGGCTTTTCCATGTCCGCCTTGATTTCCTCCGTGCAGCGGCGCTGGTCGCCGGTTTCCTCGTAATCAAAGGCGTCCTCAAACTGCAGCTGCCACTCGCTGTCGGGGGCGAAGGCGTGACCGGGCGTCTGCTGCCGCGCAGCGTACAGACGAATCAGCTCGCCCGCCATTTCCTTCGCGGCGGCGCGTGCCTTTGTCCGGGCGCGGCCCCAGTCCGTCCCGCCGAGCTTGGACAGTCGGACGGGGCTGTCCTCCCCGGCGCCGATATACTTCGTGACCATGTCCAGCTGCGTCGCCGGCACATACAGACTGTCCGACCCGGCATAGCAGATTTTCACGTAATCCTTTTCCGCCCCATCCACCGGCATGCGGAATATGCCGGCAAAGCGGCCGATGCCGTGGTTTTCGTGCACCACCAGATCGCCCACGGACAGATCCTCATAGCTGCCGATGCGGGCGCCGGCGGGAACGGCCTTCTTTCTCCTTGCGGTCCGCACCCCCTGCCGCAGCAGCTGGGAATCCGTCAGTACGGCCAGCCGCCTCTGGGGCAGCTCAAAGCCCGCCGACAGCGTTCCCACGGACACGGCGCACCGTCCCGCCGCGGGCAGCTCGGTCAGCTTTTTGTCCTCGTAGGCATCCAGCCCCTTTTCCCGCAGCATGCGGCACAACATCTCAGCCCGGCGCGCGTCGGAGGCCAGCGCCACGCAGCTCCACTGACTTTGCACATAATGGCCCACATCCTGCGCCGCCGTCTCGATGCTGCCGCCATAGGAGGGCAGCTGCAGCGCCGTCACGCCCGCCGTGGAGCGCATCGGCAGCGGATACTGGCCCACCGTGAAGCTGTCGGTCATGATGACGGGGAAATTTTCAAGCCCCGCGCAAAGCTCCTCCCAGCCAAGCTCGAACAGAGCCAGACTGCCCGCGACAACGCCGCTCTCGATTAGAGTCTTCTGGTCCTCCAGATGCAGTCGCCGGTGGCTGCGGGCCCGCTCGGCGCACTTGCCGGGCTGGTCCATCACAAGCACGGTATCCTCCCGCAGATAATCGAGCACCGTCGCGAACGCGGGATAAATCAGCGCCATGTACCGGTCCGCCGCCGCGGGGGTAATGCCGTTTTCCAGTTCCTCGGCATCCCGCAGCAGCACCGCCCGCAGCCGGTCCGGGTCAAAGCGCGCCGCATTTGGGTTGAGGCGGGCCGCCCTTTGCCGCAGCGCCGCGGCCAGCCCCCCGCGTCCGCCCTCGGCAAGACACGGCAGCGTCTCGGCCGCCGGCAGCAGCCGCATCTGACGCACCCGCTCGGTCCGCCGCTGGCTGGACACGTCAAAAACACTCAGCTCCGACAGCTCATCGCCCCAGAATTCCGCGCGGACCGGGTCGCTCATTCCCGGCGACCAGACATCCACAATGCCGCCCCGGCGCGCAAACTGGCCCACACCCTCGACCTTTTCCGCCCGGGCATACCCGATGCGAAGCAGCGCATCCACCAGCTCCTCCGGGTCTATCTGCATCCCGTCGCGAAGCGTAATCATCGCCCGCTCCAGCACGTCGCGCGGCATAGTCCGCTGCATCAGCGCTCCCACCGTGCACACGACCGGGGGCTTCGTTTCGTCCGTCAGCTCGCCCAGCACCGCGATGCGGCGATGCTCCGGCTGATGGGAGACCGCCTGCACGTCCTGCAGCGTGAATTCCCGCTCCGTCATCATCGGCACGGGCCGCCCGCAGAAGGAGGCCAGGTCCTCCGCAAAGCTCTCCGCCGCCGCGTCGTCCGGACACAGCACAAAAACGGGCGCATCCGCCCTCTCTCCCACCGCAGCGGCCAGACCCGCCCGGCATACCTCCGGCAGACCCGAAATGAGCGCGGGAAGACGGCCCCCCTCCAGCCACTCCGGGAGGGGAGCAATCGGTCCGTATTCCAGTATAGCCTGTTTTATTTTTTGCATGATTTTCTCCTCATCTCCTCTGTATTTTATACCACCCGCCGCCCTCTTTCAAGCGCCCCCTCCCGGAAATCCGCGGTGTGGAAAATTCCTCTTGTCGGATGTATCGTCTTGTGCTATAATTAAATGTTGTAAGTTATAATATAGATATATCTAAAATATATAGACAAAGGAACTTTTCATCGTATGGATTCGATTCGTGATATATGGAACGCCGTCCTCGAAAAAATCTCCCTCTCGGGCGAGATTTCCTCCACCGCCATGTCCGCCTGGTTTTCGGACAGCATCCCCGTCGCGCTTGACGGCACGCGCTTCGTGCTGCAGACCACCTCGGACTTCAAGCGCAACATCATCCTGCAGCGCTTCGGCGATACCATCCGCTCCGTTCTGGGCGACATTCTCAGCGGCGAGATCGATCTGCTCGTTGTGCTCGAGGACGAGCTGGCGGAGTATCTTCCCGCCCGGTCCGCCGGCGCGGATAACGGCGACGTACCGGAGGCCTCGGCCTACACCTTCGACCGCTTCATCGTCGGCCAGTCCAACAAATTTGCCCATGCCGCGGCGGAGGCGGTGGCGACCAATCCCGGCGGCGCGTACAACCCGCTGTTTCTCTACGGCAACTCCGGTCTTGGCAAGACGCATCTTCTCTACGCCATCAGCCATGTGGTCCGCGAGCGGTTCCCCGACTACAAAATCGCCTTCGTCAAGGGCGAGGATTTTACCAACCAGATGATCATGGCCATCCGCAACAACACCACGGATGCCTTCCGCCAGAAATACCGCAACGTGGATCTGCTCCTTGTCGACGATATTCAGTTTATTGCCGGCAAAATCGCCGTCCAGGAGGAATTTTTCAACACCTTCAACAACGTCTACGAGGCCGGACACCAGATTGTCCTCGCCTCCGACCGTCCCCCGCTCGAAATCAAGCGTCTGGAGGATCGGCTGCGCAGCCGCTTTGAGGGTGGTCTGATGGCGGATATCCAGCCTCCCGACTTTGAAACCCGCATGGCCATCATCCGCAACAAGGCCCAGGGCTTCGGTCTGTCCCTGTCCGAGGAAATCGTGGAATACATTGCCCAGAGCGTCACCGACAACATCCGCCAGATCGAGGGCGTGGTCCACCGGCTGACTGCCTTCCGCGACATCATGAACAACTCCATCGACCTCGAAGGCGTCAAAAACGCCATCAAGGACGTCATCCGCACCGGCGTGTTCATTCCCACCCCGGACATCATCATCCTCGAAACCGGCCGCTTCATGAGCGTGGACCCCGAGGACATCCGCAGCCAGAAGCGCAGCAAGCAGACCGCTCTGGCGCGCCAGATTTCCATGTATCTCATCCGCAATCTCACCAATCTGCCTCTGGTCGAGATCGGGCACGAGTTCAATAACCGCGACCACTCCACCGTTCTGCAGAGCATCCGCCGGATTGAGGACCTCATCCGCACCGACCCGACCGTAGCCGACAGCGTGCGCGACATCACCGCCAACATCAACTCCCGCGGCGGCTGACGCTTTCCACTTTTTTGTCCACAATGTGGGGTATAAACCGGTGGAAACTCATGGAGAAAAGCGCCCCAGATTTTCCTGTGAAAAACAAGCGGAGACACGGTGGAAAGCTTGTTGCCCTCTCCGCCCATACGGGACAAGCCCTTTGACCGGTTTTCCACATTTCCACAACCCTATTTCTTATAACTACTAAAATATATTCTATCTATCTAGCTGGCTGTCTGCGCGTTGTGTTTTTCGGACCGGGCGCGCGGCGGATCCATCGAACTATCATGTCCCAACAAGGAGGCTATCCCATATGAAATTCACCTGCGAGAAATATCTTTTTCAGGCGGCGGTTCAGACGGCATCCCGCGCCGCGTCTTCCAAAAGTCCGATTCCGGCGCTGGAGGGACTTCTGGTCGAGGCCGGCTCCGGCTGCGTCCGCATCACCGGCTATGACCTCCGCAAGGGCATCTATACCGAATTTGCGGCCGATATCGAGGAACCCGGCGCGCTGATCATCGGCGCCAGGCTTCTCGGCGATATCGTGCGCAGTCTGCCGGACGGCATTGTCCGCGTGGCATCCGAGGGAACCGCGATCCGCATTGTATGCGGGGATTCCGACTTTTCGGTCAGTGGATTTGACGCCGCGGATTACCCGGAGCTGCCGGAGGTGGATTTGCAAAACAGTATTTCCATCAACCAAAAAAAGCTCAGCGACATGATTCGTCAGACCTCTTTTGCCATCAGCGACAACGAAAGCCGCCCCGTGTATACCGGGTCGCTGCTGGAGTTGAAGGGCAACACGCTGACCATCGTGTCGGTGGACGGGTTTCGGCTGGCCCTGCGGCGCGAGGAATTCACGGACGGCAAGTTGGAGGACTGCCGCTTTGTCGTACCCGGCAGCGCGCTGAGCGACCTGGAAAAGCTCTGCACCGCCGAGGACGAGGACGTGGTCATCACGCTCGGCGCCAAATACATCTCCTTCGCGGTGGGGCGCACGGTGCTCATTTCCCGCCGGCTGGAGGGCGAATTTCTGGATTACGAAAAAAGCGTGCCCGACCGCTTCGCCCATATGGTGGAGGTTCGGCGCGAGGAGCTGGCCAGCGTGGTCAGCCGCGTCAGTCTGATTGTCGAGGACAAAAACAAAACCCCCCTGCACGTCACCTTTGGCACGGACGAGATTCGCATCCACTGCATGACCGGTATCGGCAAGGCGGACGACCGCTGCCCGATGAAGGGCGACTGCGGCGGGCTGGAAATCGGCTTTAACAATACCTATCTGCTCGAGGCGCTGCGGGCGGCCCCCGCGTCGGAGCTGAACATCGGCATCAACACGGGTTCCTCCCCCTGCGTCATTCTGCCCACGGACGACAGCCGCTCCTTTGCCTATATGATTCTGCCCGTGCGGCTGCGGGCGGGTACATGATTGTACGGCGCATCGCTCTGTCGGGGTTTCGCAATTACGACGAGGAAACGGCGGAGTTTGACCCCGCGGTCAACGTCATCGCCGGGGAAAACGCGCAGGGCAAGACCAATCTTCTCGAGGCCGTATGGCTTCTGACGGGCGCGCACAGCTTTCGGACCCGGTTTGACCGGGAGCTGATCGGGCATGAGTGCGACCGGGCGGGGCTGCTGGCCGATGTGGAAAGCGGCGGTCGGGACCAGACCATTTCCATGACCTTCCGCCGGGGCCAGCGCCGCGCCATCACGGTCAACGCGGTCAAAACCCTCTCCTCGGAGCTCGCGGGGACGATGACGGCGGTGCTGTTCAGCCCGGACGACCTGTATCTGGTCCGGGAGGGAGCGGCCGTCCGGCGGCGGCTGATGGACACGGCGATTGCCCAGCTGCGCCCCGGCTACGCGGCCATGCTGCGCGACTATAACCGGCTGTACGAAAACAAAAGCCATATTCTACGCGACTGGCGGGAAAAGCCCTCCCTGCTCGAGCCGCTGGACGAATTTTCCGACGGCATGGCGCGGCTGAGCGCGCGGATGATTCGATACCGGGCGGCCTTCACCCAACGGCTGGAGGAGGCGGCGCGGGACATCCACCGGGACTTTTCCGGCGGCCGGGAGGAACTGGGACTGCGCTATACCACGGTCAGCACCGTGACCAATCCCCGGGCCTCGGCATCGGACATTTATTACGAGATATGCGCCCACCAGGCGGCCCACCGGCAGGCGGAGCTGGACAGCGGCCAGTGTCTGACGGGAATCCACAAGGACGACATGGAGATATGGCTGGATGGTCGGTTGGCGCGGCCCTATGCCTCCCAGGGACAGACGCGCACGGCGGCGCTGAGCATCAAGCTGGCCGAGCGGGAGATGTTTCTGGCGGAGACGGGGGAATACCCGGTGCTGCTGCTCGATGACGTGCTGTCGGAGCTGGACGCGGGGCGGCAGGAATATGTCCTAAACCGCATCGGCGGCGGCCAGACGCTGATCACCTGCTGCGAGGACGGCTCCATCTCCAGGCGGACGGGCGGCCGCGTGATGACGGTAAAGGACGGACGAATCCGATGACCTATCTGTATCTTGGCGGCGAGGCCGCGGTCCGTTCGGACGAAATCATCGGCATCTTTGACCTGGACAAAACCAGCTGCAGCCGCATCACCCGGGATTTTCTGTCGGCGGCGGAGCAGCGGTCGCTGGTGGTCAACGCGGCGGAGGATATCCCGAAATCCTTTGTTGTGACCGCCGCGCGCAGCGTCATTCTGACCCAGCCGAACACGCCCGTTCTGGCGCGTCGATTGACGACGGAAGAAAGGAAACAGAACACGGCGGACTGAAAAGCCCCCGTGCGAAGAAAAGGAAGAGAGAAACAACCATGGCAGATTTCAGCGAAAAGGTAACGCAGGAATACGACGCATCAAAAATTCAGGTTCTGGAGGGACTGGAAGCGGTCCGGATGAGACCGGGCATGTACATCGGCTCCACCAGCTCCTCCGGTCTGCATCATCTGGTCTACGAGATTGTGGACAACGCCATCGACGAGGCGCTGGCCGGCTACTGCAACCACATCGAGGTGGTCATCGAGCCGGGCGACGTCATCCGCGTGGAGGATAACGGCCGCGGCATCCCCGTCGACATCCAGGAGCAGACCGGCAAGCCCGCTCTGGAAGTGGTCTACACCGTGCTGCACGCCGGCGGCAAATTCGGCGGCGGCGGATACAAGGTCTCCGGCGGTCTGCACGGCGTCGGCGCCTCGGTGGTCAACGCGCTGTCGGACTGGCTGGAGGTGGACGTGCACAAAAACGGTCAGATCTACCACATGGCCTTTTCGCGCGGACTGAAAACCGAGGACATGCGCGTCATCGGCACGACGGACCACACCGGCACGGTGGTGCGCTTCCATCCGGATCCGGAGATGTTCGACGACACCGTCTATGACTACGACACGCTCTATACCCGCATGCGGGAGCAGGCCTTCCTCAACGCGGGACTGCGCATTGCCGTGACAGATCAGCGCGGCGAGGAGCCCGTCCGGGCGGAGATGTGCTATGAGGGCGGCATTCGCGAGTTTGTGATGGATATCAACAAGGGTAAGACCCCTCTGCACGAGAACGTGATTTACATGCAGGGCACGCGGGACGACTCCATGGCGGAGATTGCCATGCAGTATTCCGACAGCTTCAACGAGGTCATGGTCTCCTTTGCCAACAACATCCTCACGCCGGAGGGCGGCATGCACGAGACGGGCTTTAAGTCGGCCCTGACCCGCGCCATCAACCAGTACGGCAAAAAAGCCAAAATCCTCAAGGAAGAGGACTCCGTCTCCGGCGAGGACTGCCGGGAGGGTCTGGCGGTGGTCATTTCCGTCAAGCTCACCAATCCCCAGTTTGAGGGCCAGACTAAGGCAAAGCTCGGCAACGCCGACATCCGCACGCTGGTGGACAGCGTGGTGTACGACCGTCTGATGGTCTATCTGGAGGAAAACCCCGCCGTCGGCAAGGCCATTTTGGAAAAGGCCATGATGGCCAGCCGCGCCCGCGAGGCCGCCCGCAAGGCCCGCGAGAGCGTCCGCCGCAAGACGGGGCTGGAATCCGGCCAGATGCCCGACAAGCTGCAAGACTGCAACGAGCGCGATCCGTCCCTGTGCGAAATTTACATCGTCGAGGGCGATTCGGCGGCCGGCTCTGCCATTCAGGGGCGCGACAGCCGCTTCCAGGCGATTTTGGCCATGTGGGGCAAGATGCTCAACGTGGAAAAGGCCCGCGCCGACAAAATCTACGGCAACGACAAGCTCTATCCGCTGATTCTGGCGCTCGGCGCCGGCATCGGACCGGAGTTCAACATGGACAAGCTCCGCTACCACAAGGTCATCATCATGGCCGATGCCGATGTGGACGGGTCTCATATCCGGACGCTGCTGCTGACCTTCTTTTTCCGCTATATGCGGCCATTAATCGAAAACGGCTTTGTGTATTCCGCCGTGCCGCCGCTGTACAAGCTGACCCGAGGCAAAAGCCAGCGGGTGGCCTATTCCGACGACGAGCGCGACCGCATTTCCGCGGAGCTGCGCGGCGGCAACGAGACGGCAAAGGTCGACATCAGCCGCTATAAGGGTCTTGGTGAGATGGACCCGCACGAGCTGTGGGAAACCACCATGGACCCCGAACGGCGCACGCTGCGCCGCATTACGCTGGACGACGCCGTGGAGGCGGACCGCATCTTCACTCTGCTCATGGGTGAGGACGTGGAGCCCCGGCGGGAATGGATTGAAACCAACGCCCGCTATGTCGTCAACCTGGACATTTAAGGAGCGGACATACAATGGCACACAACAGAGATTATAAGCCCGAGGACATTGCGTTCCCCGATCAGGCCATTACCCAGTCCGAGCTTGTCAGCGAGATGCAGAAAAGCTACATCGACTACGCCATGTCCGTCATCGTCGGACGCGCGCTGCCGGATGTACGCGACGGACTCAAGCCCGTCCACCGGCGCATTCTGTATTCGATGTACGAGGCGGGGCTGACCCATTCCAACGCCTATAAAAAATGCGCCACCGCCGTCGGTGACGTGCTCGGTCATTACCATCCCCACGGCGACGCCTCCGTCTACGACGCGCTGGTGCGTCTGGCGCAGGATTTCAGCATGCGCTACCCGTTGATTGACGGCCACGGCAACTTCGGCTCCGTGGACGGCGACCCCCCTGCGGCCTACCGATACACCGAGGCCCGCATGGCGCGTCTTGCGGACGAGATGCTGCGGGACATCGACCGGGAAACCGTGGACTTCATCCCGAACTTTGACGAGTCGCGCAAGGAGCCGCAGGTGCTTCCCAGCCGCTTCCCGAATCTGCTGGTCAACGGCTCATCCGGTATTGCGGTCGGCATGGCCACGAACATCCCGCCCCACAATCTGCGTGAGGTCATCGACGCGGCCATCTGCGTGCTGGATAACCCGGACGCCGGGCTGGACGAGCTGATGGCCTGTGTGCAGGGACCGGACTTCCCGACGAAGGGCATCATCATGGGCCGCGCCGGCATCCGCTCCGCCTATGCCACGGGGCGCGGCAAAATCACCATCCGCGCCCGGACCGAGCTGGAGGAATACGGCCGCGACAAGCGCACGCGCATCGTCGTGACGGAGCTGCCCTACCAGGTCAACCGCCGCGCGCTGGTGAAAAACATCGCGGAAAAGGTCAAGGACAAGACCATCGAGGAAATCTCCGACCTGCGCAACGAGTCCGACCGCAACGGCATGCGCGTTGTCATCGAGCTCAAGCGCGACGCCAACCCCCAGGTGGTGCTCAACAAGCTCTTTTCCCAGACACAGATGCAGACGACCTTCTCCATCAACATGCTGGCGTTGGTCGAGCACCAGACCCAGCCGCGTATTCTGTCCCTGCGGCACATTCTGGACGAATATCTGGCCTTCCAGGAGGAGGTCATTACCCGACGGACGGTCTATGACCTGCGCAAGGCGCGGGAGCGCGCGCATCTGCTCGAAGGGCTGCTGATTGCCCAGGAGAACATCGAGGAAGTCATCCGCATCATCCGCCAGAGCTACGACAACGCCCGCGAGCGGCTGATGGAACGCTTTGGGCTGGACGAGATTCAGGCCCAGGCCATTTTGGAAATGCGTCTGCGCCAGCTGCAGGGACTGGACCGCGAAAAGCTGCAGCGCGAATACGAGGAGCTCGAGAAGAAAATCGCCTGGTACGAGGAGCTGCTGGCGGACCCCGTCAAGATTCGCGGCGTGCTCAAAGACGAGCTGACCGAGCTGCGCGGCAAGTACGGCGACGAGCGCCAGACGGAGATTCAGGATGTCGAGGAGGAAATCGACGTCGAGGATCTTATCAAGGAGGAGGACTGCGTCTACACCCTTTCCGCCAACGGCTACATCAAGCGCATGCCCGCCACGGAGTATAAGGCCCAGCATCGCGGCGGCAAGGGCGTCGTCGGCATGAAGACGCGCGAGGAGGACAACGTCGCCGCGGTCTTTACGGCCTCGAGCCACGACTGGCTGCTGTTCTTTACCGACCGGGGCAAGGTCTACCGCAAGAAGGGCTATCGCATCCCGCTGGCCGGCCGTACGGCCCAGGGCGGCAATATCATCAACTATATCGCCATCGAGCCGGGCGAGAAAATTCAGGCCATGCTCCACGTGCGCGATTTCGGCGAGAACGAGGAGAAATATCTCTTCTTCACGACGGCGTCGGGTCTGGTCAAGCGGACGGAGCTGAGCGAATTCAAGAATCTGCGCAACAACGGCCTCCGCGCGCTCAATATCCGCGAGGACGACCGGCTTATCGGCGTGTCGCTGACCGGCGGGGAGGACAACATCCTTCTGGCCACCCGAAACGGCATGGCCATCTGCTTTTCGGAGACCGACGCCCGCGCCATGGGCCGCACCGCCACCGGCGTGCACGGCATCCGTCTGCGCGAGGGGGACGAGGTGGTTTCCGCTGTCGCCCTGCCGAAGCAGATTGCGGACGAGGCGGAGGAAAAGCTGCTGTTCCTGTGCTCCAACGGCTACGGCCGGCGCACGGAACCGGCGGAATTCCTGCGCGCCGGCGAGGTGCAGAGCCGCGGCGGTATCGGCCGGAGGTGCTATAAGCTGACGGAAAAGACCGGCTCGCTGGTCAACGTGTGTCTGACCGGGACTGACCGGGACGTTCTGATGATTCGCGACGACGGCACCGTGCTGCGTACGCCGGTGGCTGACATCGGGGTATACGGCCGCGCCACGCAGGGTGTGCGTCTGATGCGCGTGGCGGAGGGCGTACAGGTCATCTCCGTGACGCTGCTGGAGCACGAGGAGGACCAGCCCGCCGACGAAGCGCCGGATGCATCCTCCGCTCCGGAGGCGTAAGCTGCCGATGAAGGCTGTTTCCATCTGGACCGACGGCGCCTGCTCCGGCAACCCGGGGCCGGGCGGCTGGGGCGCCATTTTGCGCTACGGCAGCGCGGAAAAGGAACTGTCCGGCGGCGAGGCGCTGACCACCAACAACCGCATGGAGCTGACGGCGGTGCTGCGCGCGCTCGGTGCGCTCAAGGAGCCGTGCGAGGTCACGGTGTACACGGACAGCCAATATATCTCCCGCGCGCTGACGGATGGCTGGCTTGCAAAATGGAAGGCCGCCGGCTTCACCAAAAAGGGCGGGCTGAAAAACGCGGAGCTGTGGCGGGAGCTTGACGCGCTGCTGCAGCGCCACCGCGTCCGCTTTGAATGGGTACGCGGTCACGCCGACAACGAATACAACAACCGCTGCGACGCGCTGGCCGTCTGCGAGCGCGAAAGATTCGCAAAATAAAAAACAAATACATCCATTACGGAGAAACAATAAGGAGAACACTATGGAACAAAAATTTCCCCATCTGCTGGAGCCGCTGCGGATTCGCAATTTCACGCTGAAAAACCGCATGGCCTGCTCTAACTCCCTCCCGCACTTCCTGCAGGGACCGGAGGCCTACCCCGCGGAGAGCGTCATCCAGCACTACGCGAACAAGGCGCGCAACGCCTCCATCGTGACGTGCATGGGCATCAACAACTTCACCCGCGGCAAGCAGCTGCCGATGGACATGGACTTTGGTCACTTCCCGGACTACGACCTGTACGACACCAACTGCCAGAACTATCTGCTGCAGCTGGCGGACAATATTCACTTCTACGATTCCATCGCCTGTATGGCGATTTTCGTCGGCCCGCCCTCCGCCTACCCTCTGATGATTCCGAAGGGCCCGCAGGTGGAGCACATCACCAAGTTTGAGCAGACCCAGAGTCTCGACGCGCCCCCTCCCGCCGAGTTTGACATCGAACTGATCGACGGCCATCAGGCCCCCGACTGGTACACGGAGGAACAGCTGGAAAAGATTGCCGATTCCTACGCCGAGCAGTGCGGCATTCTCAAGATGCTGGACTTTGACATGGTGTCCATTCACATGTGCTACCGCGCCAATCTGCCCGCGCAGTTCTTCTCCCCGCTGACCAACAAGCGCACGGATAAGTTCGGCGGCAGCCTTGAAAACCGCATGCGCTTCCCGCTGATGGTGCTCGAGCGCGTCCGCCGCAAGGTCGGCAAGAACTTCCTCATCGAAATCGAGTGGAGCGGCGACGACGGCGAGGGCGGATACACCATGGAGGAGAGCGCCGCCTTCCTCAACGAGGCGAAAAAATACATCGACATCGTGCAGCTGCGCACCTTCGACGTGGACCCGGCGCATCCCACCAGCTTCACGCTGGAGGAGACTCCGTTCCTGTTCATGGGCGAGTACATGAAAAAGCATGTTCCCGATCTGGTCATCGGCGTCATCGGCGGCTTCCACTATCCGGAAACCTGCGAAAAGGCGCTGGCCGAGGGCAAGGCGGATCTGATTTACGCGGCGCGCGCCTTTGTTTCCAACCCCGATTACGGCCAGTTGATTCTGGAAGGGCGCGAGGACGACATCGTCCCCTGCCTGCGCTGCAACAAGTGCCACGGCCGCGGCGAGCACGACCCGTTTGTGTCCGTCTGCTCCGTCAACCCGACCATCGGCATCGAACACCGGCTCAACAGTCTGGTCAAGGCGCCGACCCGCTCCAAAAAGGTTGCGGTCATCGGCGGCGGCCCGGCGGCCATGCGCTGCGCGCTGTTTTTGCGTCAGCGGGGCCACGCGGTGGTGCTCTTTGAGGCGAAGGATCATCTGGGCGGCCAGATTGTCCACGCGGACTACGCGGACTTTAAGTGGACGCTGAAGGATTATAAGAACTGGCTGATTTACCAGCTGGACAAGCAGGGCGTGGAGGTCCGTCTGAACACGAAGGCCACGCCGGACATGGTTCGCGCGGGGGGCTTTGACGCCGTGGTGGCGGCTACCGGCGCGGAGATGCTGACGCTGCCCATCCCCGGCGCGGACAAGGACCGTCTGGTCTATGCGCTGGAGGCCTTTGAGCATCCGGAGAAGCTGGGTGAGCGCGTGGCGGTCATCGGCGGCGGTGAGGTCGGCGTGGAGACGGCGCTGTATCTGGCGCGTCAGGGCCACGAGACCACCGTGCTGGAGCTGCGCGACCGGTTGAGCGCCGATTCCACGGCCATCCACTACTACTCCATGTTCGAGGCCTGCTGGCAGGCGGAGCCGAAGTTCCACGGCATCACCGGCGTGAAGGTGGCCCGCATCGAGCCCGACGCCGTGGTTTACGCCGACGCCGCGACCGGCGAGGAGCACACGCTTGCGGTGGACACCGTGGTGATGTGCGCCGGCCGCGTGCCGAACACGGACGAGGCGCTGTCCTTCTACGGCAGCGCGCCGGAGTTCTATTCCATCGGCGACTGCCGCAAGCCCGGCAGCGTGCAGCAGGCGACACGTCAGGCCTTTGCCGTCGCGTCGCGCATCTGATAAGACCATACACAAACAGGGCCCGGCGGAGACGGCGGCAAAACGACCGTCTCTGCCGGGCTTCATCCCACAGAGAAAGGGAAAAGACCATGAGAATTCTGATTGCGGAGGACGAGCCGGATCTGCGCCGGACGCTGCGGGAGGCGCTGGAGATGAACCGCTACGCCGTGGACGAGGTCGGCAACGGCACGGACGCGCTGGACTATGTGCTGACCGGCAATTACGACGGGGCGGTGCTGGACATCATGATGCCGGGCATGTCGGGTCTGGATGTGCTGCGGCGGATGCGCGGAGAAGGAAACCACACCCCGGTGCTGCTGCTGACGGCGCGCTCGGGCGTGAACGACCGCATCGAGGGTCTCGACGCCGGGGCCGACGACTATCTGCCGAAGCCCTTTGATCTGGGCGAGCTGCTCGCGCGGGTGCGGGCCATGCTGCGTCGCCGGGAGGAGTTCACCCCGGACATTCTGTCCGTCGGCGCGCTGACGCTGAACAAAACCACCTTCGGTCTTGCCTGCGGCGGGGAGAGTATCTATCTGTCCGGGCGGGAATTCCATCTGATGGAAATGCTGATGGAGGCGCACGGAACGGTGGTGCCGACGGCCCGGATCATGGAACACATCTGGGGCTGGGATTCCGAATCCGACGTCAGCATCGTGTGGGTGTATATCTCCAATCTGCGCAAAAAGCTGGTCTCGCTCGGCGAACCGGCGGAGATACGCGCCATCCGCGGCGTGGGGTATCTTCTGGAGGAAGCAAAGCATGGTTAAGGAGCTGCGGCGGCGCTTTATCTGTATTGTCATGCTGTCGCTGCTGGCGGTCATGATTGTGCTGCTGGTGGGCATCAACGTGGCCAAATCGGCCGCCACCCGGGCCTCACTGGACGATACGCTGACCTATCTGGCCCGGAACGAGGGCGTATTTCCCTCCTTTACCCGGACGGTGACCGAAACGAGCGGGGCCTCGTCGGAGCTGACCGACGCCTCCGGAGAAGCGACGGTTGAGGAAGCCAGCGGCGAGGCCTCCGATACGACCACAGCCAGCGGCGAGATGCTTACCACGGACGGAGGAATGCGCTTTTACGGACGCTTTGAGCAGACGGCGGAATCGGAGTATGAAACGCGCTACTTCACCGTGGTGTTTGACACGGACGGAAACATCGTGGATACCAACACCCAAAATATCGCGTCGGTGACCGCGGAGGAGGCCAAAAGCATGGCCATTGCCAAGCGGGCGACCGGCAGCGCCTCAGGCTGGAGCGGCCAGTACCGCTGGCAGCGCTCGCAGCGGCCCGGCGGGGAGACGATGATGCTGTTTCTCGACGCGCGCCGGGAGCTGGACGACAACCGGACCTCGCTGGGGATTTCCTGTGTCATCGGTCTGGCGGCGTATGTGCTGGAGTTTTTGTTTGTGCTGGGCGTTTCCGCCCGCGCCGTGCGGCCGATGATGGAAAATCTGGAGCAGCAAAGCCGCTTTATCACGGGCGCCAGTCACGAGCTGAAGACCCCGCTGACCGTCATTTCCGCGACCAATGACATGATCGCCATGCAAAACGGCCCCACGGAATGGACCGACCGGATTCGCAGCCAGACGGATAAAATGCGAACCATGATCAACGGTCTTGTCCTGCTCAGCCGCCTGGACGAGGAAAACGCCGTTCCGCCCGAGAAGCTGCCCTTTGATCTGAGCGGCGCCGTGACCGATACGGTGATGGCCTTTGCCGACCCGGCGCAGGCGCGGGAGGTCCGCTTTGTCTGCGACATCGAGCCGGATATCGCCTTTACCGGCGAGGAGGCCGCCGTGCGCCGCGTGGCGAGCGTGCTGACGGATAACGCCGTGAAATACTGCGACCCGGGCGGAACGGTCTGTGTCCGTCTGGAGGGCGATCGCCATCCGATACTGACCGTGACGAACGATTACGCCCGGGCGGGCGAGCTGCAGACGGAGCGATTGTGCGAGCGCTTTTACCGCGCCGACAGCGCGCGCACCGGCGGCACAAACAGCTACGGTCTGGGTCTGAGCATTGCCGACAGCATCTGCCGCGCGCTGCACTGGAAAATGGACATCCGCACCCCGGCCGGCTCCTCGTTTGAAATTGCCGTCCGATTCTGACAAAACCCGATAACGAAAGAAAAAGAGCCAGCCGACGTCGACTGGCTCTTATTAATGCTGCCCTTATTATTGCTCCTCGTACACGGGGGCGGAATAGGCGGTCATGTTCAGCACGGTGGAGCGGATGGAGTCCATGGCCGCGCTGTCGCAGAGGTACCAGGTGCCGTTGACCTGCTGGACATAATTGCCGACAAAGGTGAAGATGGGACCGGAGGAATCCGACAGCGTGACGCTGACGGTGATGGTGTCGTCCCCCGTCGGCTCCTCGACCACCTCGCCGTCCGAGGTGACGGAGCAAATGACGCGAAGCAGGTCCGTGCTCTGCTCGGCGGTCAGAGGAAGCTGGCCCTCGCTGCCGTAGATGCTGTAGACCACATAGCTGCCGAGCACGGTCAGCTCGCTCTCACCGTCCAGGACGGTCTGCAGCTTGGTCATGTCGTCGCGCAGGGCGGTGATGGAGGAGCCGGGCTCAAAGAGGACTTCCTGCTCCTCGGGGATGATTTCCATCGCCCAGAGATCATCAAGCCCCTCCAGCCGGTAGTAGACATAGCCGTAATCGGTAATCTGCACGCGCAGCGCGTGGTCGCAGAAGAGGAAGGAATACGTGCTGCCGTCCGTCATGGTGAAGATGTATTCCTCCGTCTGGGTAATATCGAGCGTCTTGTCCGGCGTGGCCTCGGGCGCAACCACGGTGGCAGAGGCCAGGGCGGAAAAGACATCCCGGACCGTCTGGCTGTTGGCGGAGGTCAGCGTGGCGCCGCTGTTGCTGCGCAGACCGACGCTGACGGGGGTGTCGGAGTCGAAGTTGTCCGCGAAGGAGCGCATCCCGTCGTCGAAATACAGGTCGAAGAGATCAAACGAGTCGTCAAACCCGGGGAAGGCGATGTCCCACAGCGCGTCGCCGCCGGAGACGGTGTAGCAGCTGTCGCCGCGGCTTAAGTCCATGCCCGAAAAGCGCACGGAATAGGAGTCGCCATTCGGCATGATAAAGGTGAAGAGCGTCTCGTCCGCCGCCGCGTCCGCCGTCGTCTCGCCGGTCACGGTCATGCCGCGCATCGCCTCGAGCGCCGCGATGATGGTGGCGCGGTCAAACACGCCGGAGGCGGCGCCGCCGTCGGCCTCGTTGACGGTACGGAACAGAGCCACGGGGGTATAGTCGTAATAGGACAAATCGGCAAAGTCGGTCCAGCGCAGAATCTCGAACAGCGGGCGTCTGTCATAGACCTCGACCCCGTCCTCGGTCTCGGGCACGGGGGTGGCGGACGCAAAGATATCCCCCGACGGCAGAATGCTGACCAGTCCAAGGTCGTCGCAGCCGCCCAGACACAGCAGCAAAACCAACAGCACGGCCAGAGCCGTGATTTTTTTCATACGGAATCACCTCGCAGGAATTATAGCCCGGATAGTATATCACGTTGTAATCAAATTGTAAACATTTTTCCCGCTTTTCCCGCAGAACGCCTGCTCGTGGCACTGTCCATCCATAGGACAACGCCGCATGATTCCGGTGCGTAAGCAGCGACGGAAAATTTCCAAGCGGATTGCGTGCCGGAATTATGTGGCGCTGTCCATAATAAAAACAGCGGACCCGGCTTCCGCAAAAGGGAAACCGGGTCCGCTGTGTGAGCTGTATTACTCAGCCATCGCGTTGAGCTTCTTCGCCATCGCGGATTTCTTCCGTGCGGCGTTGTTCTTATGGATCAGGCCTTTCGAAGCGGCCTTGTCGACGGATTTCACGGCAGCCGTATAGGTCAGGGCAGCCTGCTCGCCGTCGCCACTCTGCACGGCCGTATCGAAATGCTTCAGCTGGGTTCTCAGAGCAGACTTGGCCGCGCGGTTCTTGGCATTGGCAGCCTTCTGCAGAGCGTCACGCTTCGCCGAAGATTTGATGTTAGGCATCCTTTCGCACCTCCCTTATAGTCTGAACCTGTGGTCCGCAGATGGACATTATACCAACACATTCAATAAAATGCAAGGACTTTTTTCTCTTTTTTGCATAAAAAATCAGGGGCGCGACATCTTGTGGTCATAATAAAAGAAACCACAAGAAAATGAGATTATGTAAACCAAATGTGGAAATGTTTCACGTGAAACATTGGCGGCGTGGTGGAAAAGACGGAATGTTTCACGTGAAACATTCCATAGCAATCCCATTGATTTTTCCGTGCGCCGTGGTATAATGGACAAACCCGAGGAAAGGAGGCGGTTTTTGTGAGCTGTGTCATCTGTGTGGCAAACCAGAAGGGCGGCGTCGGCAAGACAACGACCTGCGTCAATCTGGCGGCGGCTCTGCACAACCTCAACCGCGCGGTGCTGCTGGTGGATGCGGATCCGCAGGGCAACGCGAGCACCGGCATGGGCGTGGACAAGAACACCTCCCCGGATCTGTACGATGTGCTGCTGGGCGGCGTGCCGATGGAACAGGCGATTCGTTCAACGCCCTATGGCGATGTGGTGCCGGCGAATATGCAGCTGTCCGGCGCGACGGTGGAGCTGGTACAGCGCGCGGAACGTGACAACGCTCTGCGTCTGGCGCTGGAGCCGGTTCGCGACCGCTATGATTATATCTTTATCGATTGTCCTCCCTCGCTGGGCGTGTTGACCATCAATGCGCTGGCGGCGGCGGATCGGGTGCTGGTCCCGGTGCAGAGCGAGTTTTACGCGATGGAGGGACTGAGCGATCTGCTGACCACGATGAAGATGACCACGAAGCGCATCAATCCGTCGCTGGAGATTGACGGCATTGTCATGACCATGATTGACCGTCGCCTGTCCTTTGCCGAGCAGGTTTCGCGTGAGGTGCGCAAATATTTCGGCGATCAGGTCTATCGGACGGTCATTCCGCGCAATGTGCGCATCGCCGAGGCGCCCAGTCACGGCAAACCCGTGCTGGCCTACAGCCGGATGTCGCGCGGCGCCACCGCCTACGACTGTCTGGCGCTGGAGTTTATCAAACGGGAGCATAAGAGGAAAAAGAAATGAGTCAAAAACGAGGACTGGGAACCGGTCTGGGCGCGCTGTTCGGGGATGATATTACCATGACCTCCGATACCCTGCCGATTACCAAGATTGAACCGCGGCAGGGGCAGCCTCGCGTCGCCTTTGACGAGGAGGCGCTGCAGGAACTGGCGGACAGCATTGCCACGCATGGCGTGCTGCAGCCGATCACCGTGCGCCGCATCGACGGCGGATATTTTCAGATTATTGCCGGGGAACGGCGCTGGCGCGCCTCCCGGATGGCGGGGCTGAGCGAAGTGCCGGTCCGTATCATTGAGGCCGATGACCGCAAGGTGCAGGAGCTGGCGCTGGTGGAAAACCTGCAGCGCGAGGATCTCAATCCCATGGAGGAGGCGCGCGGCTATCGCGATCTGATGCGGGATTACGGTCTGACCCAGGAGGCAGTCAGCGAAAGCGTCGGCAAATCCCGTCCGGCGGTGGCCAATGCTCTGCGGCTGCTGAATCTGCCGGAGAAAATCGCGGAGCTGCTTGAGTCCGGGCTGCTGACCGGCGGGCACGCGCGGGCGCTGCTTGCGATTGAGGACCCGGAACTGCAGCTGGAGGCGGCAAACCGCGTCATCGAGAAGGACCTCTCCGTCCGCCAGACCGAGGCGCTCGCGTCCGTGCTGACCCGCAAGCCGAAAAGCAAAAAGAAAAAAACGCCCTCCGGCGACGGTGTGGATTATGCCGCCGTCATGGGCGAACGGCTCGGCTCCGCGCTGGGCCGCCGCGTCCAGGTGGTGGATGGCCGCAGCAAGGGGCGGATTGAACTGGAATACTACGGCGCGGACGACCGCGAGGCGCTGATTGCGGCGCTGCTGGAAGTAAAAATAAAATAAATACCCAGAGGTGTTATTAACATGATAGACATTAAATTAATTCGTGAAAATCCCGAAGACATCAAAACCCGTCTCAAGGGCAAGGAAGTCGACTGCGACGCGGCCATTGACCGCATTCTGGAGCTGGACGCCCGGCGCCGCGAGCTGATTGCCCGCAGCGAGGCGCTCAAGGCGGAGCAGAACGAGACCAGCCGCAAAATCCCGGCCATGAAAAAGGCGGGGGAGGACTGCACGGCAGTTATGGCGCGCATGGCTGCCATCAAGGAGGAAAACCGCGAGCTGTCCGCGCGTCTGACGGAGATTGAGGCCGAATACAACGAAAAGCTCCTCGGTCTGCCGAATCTGCCCGACCCGGATTTGGTGTTCGGCGGCAAGGAAAACAACGAGCCCCTGCGGTATTACGGCGAGCCGCATGTTTTCGACTTTGAGCCGAAAAACCATGTGGATCTGTGCACGGACCTGGGGCTGATTGACTATCCCCGCGGCGCCAAGCTGTCCGGCAACGGGTACTGGATTTATCGCGGCAAGGGCGCCCTGCTCGAGCGCGCGCTGCTCAACTACTTTATCGATACGCATCTGGCGGATGGCTACGAGCTGATCATTCCCCCGCTGATGCTCGGCGAGGAATGCGGTCTGACTGCCGGTCAGTTCCCGAAGTTTGCCGATGAGGTCTATTGGATCGAAAACGGCCACGACGAGCAGCGCCGCTTCATTCTTCCGACGGCGGAAACCGCGCTGGTCAGTCTGCACCGCGGCGAGATTATTCCCGAGGCGGAGCTGCCGAAGAAATACATCGCCTATACGCCCTGCTTCCGCCGCGAAGCGGGTTCCTATCGCTCCGACGAGCGCGGCATGGTCCGCGGCCACCAGTTCAACAAGGTGGAGATGGTCCAGTACACCACCCCCGACAAGTCCGACGAGGCCTTTGAGGAGCTGGTCGGCAAGGCGGAGGCGCTGGTGAAGGGGCTCGGCTTCCACTTCCGCACGGTCAAGCTGGCGGCGGGGGACTGCTCGGCCTCCATGGCGCGCACCTACGACATCGAGATTCACATCCCCTCGATGAACGGCTATAAAGAAGTCAGCTCCGTGTCCAACGCCCGGGATTACCAGGCGCGCCGCGGCATGATTCGCTGCCGCCGCGAGGACGGCACCATCGAGTATGCCCACACGCTCAACGGCTCCGGTCTTGCCACCAGCCGCATCTTCCCGGCTCTTGTGGAGCAGAACCAGCGCGCCGACGGCTCCGTTGTGGTGCCCGAGGTGCTGCGCAAGTATCTCGGCGGTCTGGAGCTGATTGAAAAGCTGTAAGCGCCCCTTCGTTCATAACGAAAAAGACAGGATTTCCTTTTCTTCGGAAATCCTGTCTTTTTGTTGTATTTGGACAGTGAATCTTACTCCCCGCAGTCTCCGCCGGCGGCGCGGTATTCCGCGAACGTATCGATTTCGCGGATGGCGCCCTCGCAGCAGGGGCGCAGCCGCAGGGAATAATGCTCCGGGAAACGGTGGAACACCACGTTGTCAAAATAAAGGTCCCGTTCCCCCGCTTCGTACAGACGCTCCACATCCGCGGCCAGCTGCGCGCCGTCCGTCTTGGACCAGAAACTGACGCCGTAGAGCCGCCAGCCGTCCTGTCCGCCGACCGCGACCTTGCGGATGCGGCCCTTCTCGTCCGGCCACATCAGCCATTCGTCCGACGGGCCGTAGTTTGGAATGCCCAGGTAATTGGACGCCAGGGGATTGTTCTCGTAAATCGCGGGGTCGTTGACGATTAAATCCGCCTCCAACAGATAGGCGTTTTGCAGGTGCTCTCTTGCGTAATAGACAGAGGAGATGGTGTTGGCGGAGGCGTAATCCGGGTTTTCGATAAACCGAATCATCGGATAGTCCGCCAGCAGCTCGTCAAACCGGTGGGCCAGATGGCCGCGGACGATGTAAATCTCCTCGATCCCGGCCGCAAGCAGGGCATCGAGCGAGGTGTCGATAAATCGCCGCCCGTTGAGGGACAGCATGGGCTTTGGCGTGACCGCGGTCAGCGGCAGAAGCCGCTTTCCGAAGCCGGCCGCCATGATAACGGCGCGCTGCGCTTTCATATTCATTATCCTCCCCGAAAATGAATGATGTGATTACAAAGGGCCGGTTTTACAGCTCTTCCTCCATAAACCGGGCGAGATCCCGGGCAGTATCCGCCGGCAGAAGCGGCGTTTGAGCGGCGTCGAGAATGTCCCGGACCTTCCGCTCGGCGCGGGCGATGACATCCGGCTCGCCGTCGGCGCTCCACTGCTCAAAGCTGCCCCAGTCGGACACCGACGGCTGCCAGCCCTCGCGGTAGTGCAGCAGCGTGGAATCCGCCATCAAAAAGTCCCGACCGTGCTCGATTTCCAGAATGGTGTCCACATCCAACGTCTCCTCGTTGACGGGGAAGCCGGCGGCAATGTGCCGCGCGCGGGCAATCAGCTCGTTGTCCGCCACGGTCTTGGCGAAGGAGATGGTCATCAGGTTGTCCAGACTCCCGGCGGACTGACTGGTGACATTTACGTCCATCAGCGCCATCAGCAGCAGACTCTGCATCGTCTCCGCCCCGGCCTGGTAATCCGGGCACTTGGCGCTGGTCACGCCGGTCTGGGCGCGGGCGGGCAGATGATAAAATTCCTTGAACATCTGTACGGCGCCGCCCAGCATCAGCGCGGTGTCGGGGCTGGCGCACTCCCAAGTGGCGCGCTTGAGATTTCCCGCCGTCAGCGAGGCGGAGGGCAGTACGGGCAGACCCGGCCGGGCGCACTGGCACAGCACAATGCCGGCCAGCGTCTCCGCCACGGCAAGAACCAGAATGCCGGCGACGGAGAAGGGCGCCGTGATGCCGCTCATCGGCGCGGACACGATGCACACGGGCTGGTTAAAATCGGCAAAGGCGAGAATCGTCTCGCAGGTGGTACGGGAGAAGACCAGCGGGCTCTCCGGGCAGACAATGCTCCATGTGACATACTTGTCCCGCATAAAGTCCGCGCCCCAGAAGCGCTCGAGCAGCCGCAGCAGACGGCGCTTTTCCGCCCCGTCGGTGTAATCCATCGGAGCCAGCCATGGCTTGTCGGTCCACAGCATGGCCTCGTACAGACAGCGCAGACCGCGCTCGCCTGTGTCGACGTCCGCGGGGGTCAGCGGCTGATAGCCGGTCATGGCAATCTCGGGCAGCGCCTGATAGAGCTTTTGCAGATCGCGGTAATCCGCCATGGTGGGGTTGTCGCGTCGCGTGCCGTCCGCGTCGCGCAGAAATACCTCGCCCCCGCAGGGGTGGATAATCAGTCCCTCGCCCACGGTGACGGACTTCGCCGGGTCCGCCGCGTGCACGCGGAAACGGTCGGGCAGACCGGCCAGACTCTTTGCGACGAGCTCCGCGGGCAGATAGACAATCTTCCCGTCGGCGCGCGCGCCGTGTTCGGTCAGCAGGGCGACGGCCTCCTCGCTTTCAAAGACAACACCTTTTTCGCTCAGAATACGCAGGGCCGCGTTATGGACGGCCTCCATTTCCGCCGGGGTCAGAAAGCCCGGCCTGGTTTGCAGGGACATGATATTGCTTCTCCTTTATGACGATGATTTTTCGTGAAACAGACGGACGTAGTCCTTGGCATACCGGTACTGCCGCAGGGAGTACTCGCCGAAGTCCACCCCCAGGGAATATTTATATTCGCACCAGTTTGACCAGAGCATGCCGCACATGGCAATGTAGGCATAGATTTTCCGCCGCAGGGCAGGCTCCGCGCCCTCCGGGAAATAGGCATCGATAACGGCCTCCGCCTCGTCCCGGTCGAGCATGGCGTAGACGATGAACATGGCGATGTCGACGTGGGGATCCTGCATCCCGGCGTACTCCCAGTCAATCAGCCGGATGCCGTCCGGCGTGAACAGGAAGTTATCCGGCACCGCGTCGATATGCGTCAGCGTTTCCCGGAGCTCCAGCGACTCGATATACGGCCGCAGAGCCATCACGCCGGCCTTGGTGGCGTCGTAATCGTGATAGATGGAGGCGCGGCCGCCGCGCAGTGATTCGTAATAGTCAATCTGGCCGAAGAGATCAAAGCGGTGGGGCACGGTCAGCCCCCTTTCGTGAAAGCGGCGCAGATAGCCCATGGCGGCCGCCACATCAGAAGGATTCCGGGGGTCGCAGACCCGCGCGTTGTCCAGGAAAACGGAGATTTTATAGCCGGTAACCGGGTCCATACAGACCACGTCGTCGCAGATGCGGTAGGGGAGAATGGTCTGATACACGGCATATTCCTTTGCCCGATCAATCAGCCGGTCGGTCCCCTCGCCGGGAACGCGCATCATGTACCGCTGTCCGCGGCAGCGGAAGAAAAAGGATCGGTTGGTCATACCGGCCTTGGAGATGGAAATATCCTCCAATTCAGAGGGGGAGACCTTCAGCGCTGCGGCGGCAAAATCCAGCGCGTCGGAGGAGAGACTGGCGGAGGCGGGATCGAGAGAGCGCAGCTGCTCGTAGGTGTTGATTTCCAGAATTTCGCGCTCGGTCAGCCGGGCGGCGAACACATCGAGCGCGACGCCGGGCGCGTCCTCCCAGTGGGCGTCCGCGGGGGCGCCGGACAGCGAGGCAATCAGCGCCTCTGTATCCCCCGCGGCCAGCCACGCGATGCCGACGGGATAATCCCCAACCGCGCCCGCGGGAACCGGCGCGAGGGCGCGGGAGCGAGGCACATACAGACGGCTTGATTTGCAGGGGCCGGGCTTCATCATGTACCAGCTGGCGTACTCGAGCGGGCGGAAGGGGTTTTCCTCGCACCACAGGTCGCAGGGCAGGATATATCCGCCGCCGCGCAGCGCGTTTGCCGCCAGCAGCAGACTGCGGCACGAGCCCGTCACGGCGTACTCCGGATTGACCAGCAGATTCACGCCGAAGGTGTCGATTAGATATTCGTATTGTTCCTTCATAAAGCCGACAACCACCGTGATGTCGGACACGCCGACCTCCTTGAGCTGGCGGATCAAGCGCTCGATGAGCACCTCGCCCCGGACGCGCAGAAGCCCCTTGGGCCGGTCGTTGTTGATCGGAATCATGCGCAGTCCGAAGCCGGCCGCCAGAATCACCGCGTGGCGCGGCGCGCGAAACAGACCCAGCGCCTCCGCCGTCGGCCGGTTCGACACCGACAAAAGCCCCTGCTCACGCAGCGAACGCAGCGTCTGGTTCACCTTTCCGACGGAGCAGCAGCAGGCGGCAGCCAGCTCGCGCTGGGCGCCCGAACGCCCATTGCACAAAAGCGCCAGGACCTCTTGTTCAAAGTTGTTCATGAAAAATAACTCCTCCCAATTGGTGAACACACAGCCCACTATACCACCCCGCCCCCCGGAATGCAAGCCGGAGCCCGGTGAAAAGGCCTTTGTT
>R18__coassemble_1569_pt1 | contig 24535 bp, 16 predicted proteins | sample R18__metabat2_low_PE_004 | metagenome-assembled genome bin R18
GAGCCCTCTTCATACGCATCGAGCTGCGAGTGCCACAGCAAAAAGCCGCAGACTGTCGCGAGCGAGCCGATCAGCACGCAGACAAGCGCCGTGAGAATAAAAAAAAGTCGCTGATTTTTCTGCAAAAAACAAACCTCCGCAAGGGCAACACAGCCGGGCGGCAGATGCCGCCCGGTGTCAATGTCCCGCGGCGGGGATAGCCGCCGTCAGGAATAGATATAGCTGTAACCAAGAGGATCGGTCGTGCTGCCGTAATACCATACCTCGTAATGGATGTGGTAGCCGGTGGACACGCCGGTGGTGCCGACATAGCCGATGACCTGGCCGCGGGTCACGCTCTGGCCCGCGGAGACAGCACGGGACGACATGTGGGCGTACAGTGTGCTGTAGCCGCCGGAGTGGCTGATGACCACATAGTTGCCGTAGCCGCTGCCGTAGGTGGAGGTGGCGACCGTGCCATCCGCGGCGGCCCAGATGGCCGTGCCGCCGGAGGCGCCGATGTCCACGCCGCTGTGGAAGCGATAGTCGCCGTACACCGGGTGCAGACGATAGCCGTAGTAAGAGGCAATGTAAGTGGTATAGGAGGGCCACAGGAAGGTGGAGCCGCTGCCGACACCGGCATCGCTGCCGCCGCCGGTGGTCGTGGTGGTCGAGCTGCTCTCCTGCGCCGCCGCAGCAGCGGCAGCGGCAGCAGCGGCGGCAGCAGCGGCGGCTTCCGCCGCCTTGGCCTCCTCGAGTTCCTCGAGCTTGGCGCTGATTTCCGCGTTGACGGCCGCCTCGGCCGCCTCCTGCTGGTCCATCAGAGAGTTGTAGGAATCGAGCTGGCTTTCCATCTCGGCGATGAGCTGGCAGGCGGCCTCGATATCGGCCTCCAGCTGGGCCTTGCGTTCCTCCAAATCGGCGCGGTTGGTCTCGTTTTCGGCGTACATCTCCTCGGCCTCGGCCTCGAGACGTTCCACCTTCTCGCAGGCGGCGACATAATCCGCCTCCAGGTCCTCATCGTAGGAGATAATCTCGCTGACAAGGTCGATGCGCGTGAGAAGATCGGAGAAGCTGGTCGCCTCAAAGATTACCTCGACATAGCTGAGAGTGGAGTTTTCCTCCATGGCGCGAAGACGGGTCAGCCAGCGCTGCTTTTGCAGCTCTTCGTCGGCGCGGGCTTCCTCGAGATCCTCGAGCTGGTTTGCAATCAGACCGTCGATGATGTCAATCTGTTCCTGGATGACATCGAGCTCCTGCTGGGCCAGCATGTTGCGCTGGTCGAGGATTTCCTTCTGCGCGATGACGCCGGCCTGCTGATAGGACACATCGTCAATCTGGGCCTGGATGGCGCTCATCTGGGCCTGGATATCCGCCCGTTCGCTGGTCAGACTGTCAATCTCCGCCTGGATGGTGGTGCTGGAGGCAAAGGCATCCTGCAGCACGGCCGCGCCCAGGGACAGAAGCATCAGTAGGACCAGAATCAGACAGACAACGGAAATAAATGTTTTTCTGCGTTTCATGGGTATATCGTAAATCCTTTCCCGCTTATACCTTGAGGTAATTGCGGATGGCAATGGAGCTGCCGAACACGCCGACAATCAGACCGACGCCCAGGCAGGTGCAAAGCATCAAAATCGAGAACTGGGCAAAGGGCAGGAAGGTCATCAGCGTGCCGACGATGCCCGTCATGATGCGGGTGGTCAGCACGTCATACAGTCCCCACTGAATCAAATAGGCCAAAAAGCCGCCAAACAGTCCGAGAAGCGAACCCTCCACAACGAAGGGGAAGCGGATAAACACGTCTGAGGCGCCCACCATGCGCATGATGGCGATTTCGTCCCGGCGGCTGACCGTGGCAAGCTTGATGGTGTTGGCCATGATGAAGACGGACACAATGACCAGCACGACAATCAGAACCAGGCAGATGGCGCTGGTGACATTGCGCACGGTAATGAAGCCCTCCGCCACGTCCAGATGGGCGTTGACCTTGGCAATGCCGGGAATCTCGTAGAGAGCCTCCTGGGTCTGGCTCATCATGGAGATGTCGTCAAGATAGACCACAAAGCGGTCACGGAAGACCTCCGCACCGACGTCCTCGAACAGGGACTGGTCCTCATACTGGGAGGAGAACTGTTCCATGGCCTCTTCCCGGGTGACAAACTCGATGTGGTTGACGTTTTCCGCCATGGAAACCGCGGGACCAAGCGCGCGGGCCTCGTCCTCGGTGAGGGATTCCTCGACGTAGGCGATGATTTGGTTATCGGCCTCGAGTTCGTCAATCATGGCGTCGATGTTCAGCGCCAGCAGGGAGAAGGTCCCCATGATGACAAGACAGGCGATGATGATCGTAATCGTGGCAAAGGACATAAAGCCATGATTGAAGATGCTGGTAAAGCCCTCTTTGATCAGATAGCCGATTTTACTGGATTTTTTCCTGGTTTTTTTATTGGATTTCATAGCTGTAGTACCCGTTCTTTCCGTCAGCATTCACCTTGCCCTTTTCGATGGCGACCACGCGCTTGGAGAAGGAGTTGACCAGCTCCTTTTCGTGCGTGACCACAAGGACGGTGGTGCCGAGCGCGTTGATCCGATCCATCAGAAGCATCAGCTCCAAACTTTTGGCCGGGTCGAGGTTGCCGGTGGGCTCGTCGGCAATGAGAAGCTTGGGGTTGTTGACAATGGCGCGGGCCACGGCCACACGCTGCTGCTCGCCGCCGGAGAGCTCCCGGGGGTAGCGCTTTTCACAGCCGGTCAGACCGACCAGATCGAGCACAAAGGGAACCCGCTCGCGAATTTCACGGCCGGGCGCGCGGACAACGTGCATGGCAAAGGCGATGTTTTCGTAAACGGTCTTGTCCTCAATCAGACGGAAGTCCTGGAACACGACGCCGATGGTGCGGCGGATGGCCGGCAGACGCCGGTTGCGGACCGTGCCCATGTTGTAGCCGTTGACCTCCAGAATGCCCTCGGTGGGGCGAACCTCGCCGGTGATGAGCTTGATGATGGAGGTTTTGCCGCTGCCGGAGGGACCGACCAGGAAGATGAACTCGCCATCTTCGATGGTAAAGCTCATGTTGTCAATGGCCTTGACACGGCTGCCGGGATAGGTCATGGACACATCTTCAAAACGAACCATAAAGTATTGCTCCTTAGCTTCAGTACTTCCCGTTGCGGGAAGAAAGATATTTACGGACCATCAGCGCGACCTTGAAGACAATGGCGTGGTCAAAGCGCCGCAGATCCAAACCGGTAAGCTTGCGGATTTTTTCCAGCCGGTAGACCAGTGTGTTGCGGTGGATGAAAAGCTTACGGGAGGTTTCGGAAACATTGAGGTTGTTCTCAAAGAAACGGTCGATGGTAAAGAGCGTTTCGGAATCGAGGGAATCGAGGGAGTTTTTGCGGAAGACCTCGGACAGGAACATCTCGCACAGGGTCGTCGGCAGCTGGTAGATGATGCGGCCGATGCCGAGATTTTCGTAGCTGATGATGGACAAATCGGACTCGAAGACCTTGCCGATTTCGATGGCGGTCTGGGCCTCCTTGTAGCGGTCGGCCAGCTCGCGCAGATGATAGACCGTGGTCCCGATGCCGATGGTGACGGAGACATTCAGCTCGTGCTCAATGGCGGAAAGAACCTCCGCCGCGAGGCGCTCGGCCTCGTCCTCCGACGCGGCGGAAGAAAGCTGGTGAATCAGGACGACGTCGGTGCCGTTCATGGAGAGGATATAATTTTTTTCCCGGTCGGGATACATCCCCTGCAGCAGCTCGACAAGCGGGGCGTCGGCGCCCACAGACTGACGGACAATGAAGACAGCACGGGGCGCCTCGGTATCGAAATGGAGCTCCTTGGCGCGGACATACACATCGCCGGGGAGAATGTTGTCGGAAAGAATATTCTTGATAAACGTGACGGCGTCGTGACGGTCGTCGTAGATGCTCTTGGCCTCGTGGAGGGCAACGGCGGCCGGGACGCACAGACAGCGGGCCAACTCGTCCTCACCGGAGACAAAGGCAAGATATTCGACCTCGTCCCGGTCCGGCGTGACGGCGCGCAGCGTATAGCCGGCGGAGCAGAAAACATTCGCGCGTTCCTCCCCCTCCGGAAGAGAAAGCCCCTCCAGCCGGGAGCCGATCAGAGTCAGATCCGACGAGGCGACCACAAAACGCTCGGCATCGATGACGCCAATGACACGGGTGGACGCATCCTTGAGCTGAAGAATCACGCTTTGAAAAATACGGCTTGACATAGACAAACCTCCCTTATACCCACGAGTACCAGCCTATAGTAGTATAATTCTTGTGAATTTTCAATAGAAAGACGCAAACTTTTTGTTAATTTTATTAACTATTGTCATTTTCCATGAGCAAATACAACAAAAAACAGACGGGATTCCCGTCTGTTTTTACAAAAGTATGGGATATTATGTCAGGAGCCGAATTTTGCGAGGTGACGCTTGAGCGCCTCGAAGGTGTCGTCGCTGATGTCGTGCTCGATGCGGCAGGCATCCTCGCGCGCGAGCTCCGGGTCAATGCCGAGGCGGCACAGTCCGTCCGTCAGAACACGGTGGCGCTCGTATATCCGCTGAGCCACAGCCTCCCCCTCGGGCGTGAGATAAACGGGGCCGTTATTTTCCATGGCGATATAGCCCGCATCGCGCAGGCGATGCGTCGCGTAGCTGACGCTGGGCCGGCTGACGCCAAGAAATTCCGCCACATCCACCGAGCGGACCGTGCCGTTTTGCTCCCGGAGGATAAGGATGGCCTCGAGATAATCCTCGGACGCTTTGTACAGCTGCATAAACGTCTCCCCTTCCCAAAGGAAATCATTCTGTATACACCCAAAACACGCATACAATTATACAGTAAAAATCAACATTCGTCAAATAAAATGACGTATGACCGCAACAAAAAAGCCCTCTGCCGAGGCAGAGGGCTTTGGTAAACAGGGATAATTACTCGCAGGAGATGACGACACCGGAGCCGACGGTACGGCCGCCCTCGCGGATAGCGAAGCGAAGGCCGTTCTCGATGGCGATCGGGGTGATCAGCTCGACGTTCATGTCGACGTTATCGCCGGGCATGCACATCTCAACGCCCTCGGGGAGGGTGATGACGCCGGTCACGTCCGTGGTGCGGAAGTAGAACTGCGGACGGTAGTTGTTGAAGAACGGAGTGTGACGGCCGCCCTCGTCCTTGGACAGAACGTAAACCTGGCCGGTGAACTTCGTCAGGGGGTTGATGCTCTTGGGAGCAGCCAGAACCTGACCACGCTCGACGGCCTTCTTGTCGATGCCGCGGAGCAGGCAGCCCACGTTATCGCCGGCTTCGGCGTAATCGAGGGTCTTGTGGAACATCTCGGTGCCGGTGACGACGGTTTCCTTGGTCTCCTTGATGCCGACGATCTCGACCTTGTCGCCGATCTTGACGGTACCACGCTCGACACGGCCGGTGACGACGGTGCCGCGGCCGGTGATGGTGAAGACGTCCTCGATGGGCATCAGGAAGGGCATGTCGGCCTTGCGGTCGGGGGTCTTGATCCAGCTGTCAACAGCGTCCATCAGCTCCCAGATGCAGTCATACACGGGGGCGTGAGGATCGGTCTCCTCGGAGATGAGGCAGTTGAGGGCGGAACCCTTGATGATGGGGGTGTCGTCGCCGGGGAACTCGTACTTGTCGAGCAGCTCGCGGACTTCCATCTCGACGAGCTCGAGCAGCTCGGGGTCGTCGACCTGGTCGCACTTGTTCAGGAAAACGACGATGTAGGGGACGTTAACCTGACGGGCGAGCAGAAGGTGCTCACGGGTCTGAGCCATGGGGCCGTCGGAAGCGGCGATGACGAGGATGCCGCCGTCCATCTGAGCGGCGCCGGTGATCATGTTCTTGATATAGTCGGCGTGGCCCGGGCAGTCAACGTGAGCATAGTGACGGGCAGCCGTCTGATACTCGACGTGAGCGGTGTTGATTGTGATACCACGAGCTTTTTCCTCGGGAGCCTTGTCGATCTGGTCATAGCCCATCAGATCGGCGCTGGTGGGGTCGGCCATGTTCAGGACCTTGGTGATAGCGGCGGTAAGAGTGGTCTTGCCGTGGTCGATATGACCGATGGTGCCGATGTTGACATGCGGCTTGGAGCGGTTGTACATCTGCTTAGCCATTGCTAATCCTCCTAAAAAATCACAGTAAAATATAATAACTTTTGTTGATTTGCAGTTCAAACATAGAAAGTATATATGAAAACCTTCCTGTTTGCAACTATTTTTTTGCGCCGGGACGAATCAGTACTTGGATGCGTTGGCGCCAAGGAGCTTCTCGCGCAGCGAGGCGGGAACCTCCGTGTAATGACTGGGCTGCATGGTGTAGTTGGCGCGGCCCTGGGTGCGGCTGCGCAGATCGGTGGCGTAGCCGAACATGGAGCTGAGCGGGACATTGCACTCGATGACCGTGGCGCCGTTGCGGAATTCCTGACCCGCAATCTGGCCGCGGCGGGCAACAATGTCACCGATGACATCGCCCATGTATTCCTCGGGCGTGGTCACAAAGACCTTCATAATCGGCTCGAGAAGAACCGGGCTTGCCTTTTCACAGGCTTCCTTGAAGGCCATGCTGCCGCAGATTTTGAAGGCCATATCCGAGGAGTCAACCTCGTGATACGAGCCGTCGAGAACGGTGCATTTGACATCCACCACGGGGCAGCCGGACATAACGCCGGACTCCATGGCCCCCTGGATGCCCAGGTCGATGGCGGGAATGTATTCCTTGGGAATGTTGCCGCCGGTGACCTCGCTCTTGAACTCGTAGCCCTTGCCGCTTTCGTTCGGCTCGACGAGCATCTTGACATGGGCGAACTGGCCCTTGCCGCCGCTCTGACGGACGAAACGGGTGTCCACGGTCGCGGAACCGGTGATGGTTTCTTTATAGGAAACCTGGGGCTTGCCGACGTTGGCTTCCACGCGGAACTCGCGCAGCAGGCGGTCCACGATGATTTCCAGGTGCAGCTCGCCCATACCGGCGATAATCGTCTGGCCGGTCTCGGCGTCCGTGTACTGGCGGAAGGAGGGGTCCTCCTCGGCCAGCTTGGCCAGCGCCAGGGACATTTTCTCCTCCCCGGCCTTCGTCTTGGGCTCGATGGCCACGCGAATGACGGGTTCGGGGAATTCCATGGATTCAAGAATGACGGGATGCTTTTCGTCGCAGAGCGTGTCGCCGGTTGTGGTGTTTTTCAGACCGACAACGGCAGCGATTTCGCCCGCGTTAACGGTGTCGATATCCTGACGATGATTGGCATGCATCAGAAGAATGCGGGACAGACGCTCGCGCTTGCCCTTGTTCGCGTTCAAAACCGTGGTGCCGGCCTGGGCCGTACCGGAGTAGACACGCATGAAGGTCAGACGGCCGACATAGGGGTCGGTCATGACCTTGAAGGCAAGAGCGGAGAACGGCTCGTTGTCATCGGGACGGCGGTCCTCCTCCTCGTCGGTCTTGGGCGACACGCCGGTGATGGCGGGTACGTCGACCGGGGACGGAAGATAATCCACGATGCAGTCAAGCAGCTTCTGGACACCTTTGTTGCGATAGCTGGTGCCGCAGGTGACGGCAACCAGTTTGCCGGAAACCGTGCCCTTGCGGATGGCATCGCGCACAAGCTGGGGGTCAATGGGATCGCCGGTTTCGATGGCAATCATGATGGCTTCCATCAGCTCGTCGGAGAACTCGGACGCGGCATCGAGCAGGGCGTTGTGGTATTCCATCGCCATGTCCATCATGTCCGCGGGGATCTCCTCCACGCGCATGTCCTTGCCAAGCTCGTCGTAGTACATATCGGCCTTCATGTCAACGAGGTCGATGATACCGCGGAAATCCGCTTCCGCACCAATCGGCAGCTGGACGGGGACGGCATTGCATTTGAGCCGTTCCTTGACCATGTTGACGACGTTGTAGAAGTTGGCGCCCGTGATGTCCATCTTGTTGACATAGATCAGGCGGGGAACGTTGTAGTTGTCTGCCTGACGCCAGACGGTTTCGGTCTGGGGCTCGACGCCGCCCTTGGCGCAGAGCACCGTGACGCTGCCGTCGAGGACGCGCAGACAGCGCTCCACCTCGGCGGTGAAGTCCACATGGCCCGGTGTGTCGATGATGTTGATGCGGTGTTCACGCCAGAAGCATGTGGTCGCGGCGCTGGTGATGGTGATGCCGCGCTCCTGCTCCTGCTCCATCCAGTCCATGGTGGCAGCGCCCTCGTGGACCTCGCCCAGCTTGTAGTTGACGCCGGTGTAGAACAGGATGCGTTCGGTCGTGGTGGTCTTGCCCGCATCGATGTGGGCCATGATGCCGATATTTCTTGTTTTTTCGAGGGGTACTTCTCTCGGCATGTTCGTTTACCTACAATACAGTCGTATGGTCGGATTACCAGCGATAGTGCGCGAACGCCTTGTTGGACTCGGCCATCTTGTGCGTATCCTCGCGCTTTTTCACGGCAGCGCCTGTGTTGTTGCAGGCGTCCATGATCTCACCGGCAAGCCGCTCGGCCATGGTCTTCTCGCTGCGCTTGCGGGCATAGCCGACGAGCCAGCGCAGACCCAGGGTCTGACGACGGTTGGCCCGGACCTCGATAGGAACCTGATAGGTGGCGCCGCCGACACGACGGGCCTTGACCTCGAGACTGGGCATGATGTTGTTCAAAGCTTCGGTAAAGGCGTCAAGCGCATCCTTGCCCGTCTTCTCCTTGATCATGTCAAAGGCAGAATAGACAATCTTCTGCGCAACGCCCTTCTTACCGTCAAGCATGACCTGGTTGACCAGCTTGGTGACCAGGACGCTGTGGTAAATAGGATCCGGAAGGATCTCTCTTTGGGGAACGTTACCTCTTCTGGGCACTTTTACTTCCCTCCTTCATAAAAATGAATTCACCGGTACTCGAAAGTGTCTTTCGACTTCCGTATGCGCCCTGAGAGGTTTATATATAAGTATAAAAACCAACAGGGACGCTGCTGGGGATAGGATTATTTCTTGGGGCGCTTCGCACCGTACTTGGAGCGGCCCTGACGACGACCGTCGACACCCTGGGTATCGAGAGTACCGCGGATGATGTGGTAACGGACGCCGGGGAGATCCTTGACACGGCCGCCGCGAATCATCACGACGCTGTGCTCCTGCAGGTTGTGGCCGATGCCGGGGATGTAGGCCGTCACCTCGTAGCCGTTGGTCAGGCGGACACGGGCGATCTTACGCATGGCGGAGTTCGGCTTCTTGGGGGTCGCCGTACGGACCGCGGTGCAGACGCCGCGCTTCTGGGGGCTGGAAAGATCGGTCTCGCGGTTGCGGATCGTGTTCAGACCCTTCTGCATGGCCGGGGAGGTGGACTTGTAGACAGACTGCTGTCTCCCTTTGCGGACAAGCTGGTTAAAAGTAGGCATGGTTTTCCTCCTTTCCTCAAATATTTTTGCTCACGCGAAAACAGATTTTATCACCATCGCGCGGACAAGTCAAGTGGGCAGTCCCGATTTTTTCGGGGCTGCCCACAATTTTTTTGACAGGGAAATCAGATGGCGTTGGTGCGGCCGACCAGAACGCTCAGATCGACGTAGTCCTCGGCCTCGGAGGACTTCTCCTCGTCGGTTTCGATGTCGACGCAGCGGTACATATCCAGACCGGTGCCGGCGGGGATCAGCTTGCCGATGATGACGTTTTCCTTCAGACCGACCAGATGGTCCACCTTGCCCTTGATGGCGGCGTCGGTCAGGACGCGGGTCGTCTCCTGGAAGGAGGCGGCGGAAAGGAAGCTTTCCGTGGCCAGAGAGGCCTTGGTGATGCCGAGAAGGACGCGCTCGAAGGTGGCGGGAGCCAGCCCCTCCTCCCCCGCTGCCGTACGGGCCGCGATGGCCTTGTTGGCGGCGCGGAGGTCGCTGATGTCGATCATGGAGCCGGACAGCAGCTCGGTGCTGCCGGAGTCGATGACGCGGACCTTCTTCATCATCTGGCGGACGATGACCTCGATGTGCTTGTTGTTGATGTCAACGCCCTGCTGACGATAGACCTTCTGGACCTCCTGGACCAGATAGTTGCGGACGCCCTGACGGCCGAACTCGTCGTCGTCGACGCCGCGGACGCGAAGCACATCGTGGGGGTTGAGAGAGCCGCGGGTGATTTCCTGGCCCTGCTGGACCCACTGGCCGGCGGAGACCAGAATGCCGGCGGAATAGGGAATCTGGTAGACGCGGGTGTCGCCGAGTTCCTCGTTGGTGATGGTGACGGCGCACATAATGTTCTTTTTGGTGTCCTCCATGGAGACAACACCGCTGATTTCCGCCAGGATGGCCATACGCTTGGGCCGGCGGGCCTCAAAGAGCTCCTCGACACGGGGAAGACCCTGGGTGATGTCTTCAACGTCGGAACCGGCGGCGCCGCCGGTATGGAAGGTACGCATGGTCAGCTGGGTACCCGGTTCGCCGATGGACTGGGCGGCGATAACGCCGACCGCCTCGCCGGGGCTGACGGGCTCGCCGATGGCGAGGTTCATGCCGTAGCAGCGGGCGCAGACGCCGCTCTTGGCCTCGCAGCAGAGGACCGTGCGGACGCAGACGCTGTAAATGCCGTGGGCGCGCAGGATATCGGCGTCCTCGGAGGCAAGCATGTGGTCGGTGTCGAAGAGAATCTCGCCGGTGGCGGGGTCCGCAATCGGCCGGGCCGGGAAGCGGCCGCGGATGCTCTCTTCATAGGACTGGGCCTGGTTGGCGCCCTCGACCTCACGGAAGCCATGGGATGCAAGCAGCGCCACATCCTTGGCGTCAAAGGGCTTAAAGCGCGGGACGAGCAGCTCGCCGGTCTCGGGATCGCGAATGTCGATGGTGGCATACTTATCCTCGAGCGCATCGGGCAGCGCGTTGCCCTCGGCATCCGCGATGGTGCAGCGCATGGTCTTGTCAAAGAGGACGGAGACCTCGATGCCCTCGGTGGAGCCGCAGTCGAACTCGCGGATGATGACCTCCTGCGACACATCGACCAGACGACGGGTCAGATAACCGGAGTCGGCCGTACGCAGAGCGGTGTCGGCCAGACCCTTACGGGCGCCGCGGCTGGAGATGAAGTATTCCAGCACGGTCAGACCCTCGCGGTAGTTCGCCTTGATGGGGATTTCGAGCTTTTTACCGGCGGTGTTGGCGACGACGCCGCGCATGCCGGCCAGCTGACGAATCTGGTTCATGGAACCACGGGCGCCGGAGTTGGCCATCATGAAGATGGGGTTGAACTCGTCCAGGTTGGACTGCAGGGCCTCGGTGACCTCGTTGGTGGTGCGGTCCCATTCGTCCACGACCAGACGATAGCGTTCCTCGTTGGTGATGAAGCCGCGGCGGAACTGCTTTTCGATTTCGGGAATGCGCTTGGATTCCGTCTCGTGGATGATGTTCTTTTTGGCCTCGGGGACGACCATGTCCGAAATGGAGATGGTAATCGCGCCGATGGTGGAATATTTATAGCCAAGCGCCTTGATCTTGTCGAGAACCTCGGACGAAATCGTGAAGCCGTGGCGGCTGATGCAGCGCTGGACAATCTGGCCGAGCTTTTTCTTGTCCACGCGGAAGGAGATTTCCGGCACGAACTCGTTGGCCGGGTCCGAGCGGTCGACAAAGCCCAGATCCTGCGGGATGGACTCGTTGAAGATGATGCGGCCGACGGAGGTCTCGACAATGCCGGAACGGCGCTCGCCGTCGACCACCTTGGTGAAGCGGACATGAATCGGCGCGTGGATGCCCACCACATGCTCGGCATAGGCCATGAGAGCCTCGTTCTGGGAGCAGAAATACTTGCCGGCGCCTTTCTCGTCCTCGCGCAGATAGGTCAGGTAATAAGAGCCGAGAACCATGTCCTGCGTGGGCACGGTGACGGGCTGGCCATCCTGCGGACGGAGGAGGTTGTTGGCCGAGAGCATCAGGATGCGGGCTTCGGCCTGGGCCTCGGCGGACAGAGGCACGTGAATGGCCATCTGGTCGCCGTCGAAGTCGGCGTTGTAGGCGGTGCAGACCAGCGGATGCAGACGCAGAGCGCGGCCCTCCACCAGAATCGGCTCGAAGGCCTGGATGCCGAGACGGTGCAGCGTCGGGGCGCGGTTGAGAAGCACGGGGTGCTCGCGAATGACGACGTCCAGCGCGTCCCAGACCGCGGTTTCCTGCTTGTCGACCATCTTTTTGGCGGACTTGATGTTGCTGGCGACGTGGTCCTCGACCAGCTTTTTCATGATGAAGGGGCGGAACAGCTCAATGGCCATTTCCTTCGGCACGCCGCACTGGAAGAGCTTGAGATCCGGGCCGACCACGATGACGGAACGGCCGGAGTAGTCAACACGCTTGCCGAGCAGATTCTGGCGGAAGCGACCCTGCTTGCCCTTGAGCATGCCGGACAGACTCTTGAGCGCGCGGGAGTTGGCGCCCGTGACGGCGCGGCCGCGGCGGCCGTTGTCGATCAGAGCGTCGACCGCCTCCTGCAGCATGCGCTTTTCGTTGCGGATGATGATGTCCGGGGCGTTGAGCTCCATGAGGCGCTTGAGACGGTTGTTGCGATTGATGACGCGGCGATAGAGGTCGTTGAGGTCGCTGGTGGCAAAACGGCCGCCGTCGAGCTGGACCATCGGGCGGATATCCGGCGGGATGACCGGCAGAATGTCGATGACCATCCACTCGGGCTTGTTGCCGGACAGGCGGAAGCTCTCCACCACCTCAAGACGCTTGACAATCTTGGCCTTTTTCTGGCCGCCGGCGTCCTTGAGCTCCTCGTGGAGCTCGGCGCTGAGGGCGTCGAGGTCGATGTCCTGCAGAAGCTTTTTGATGGCCTCCGCTCCCATGCCGGCCTCGAAGTCGTCCTCGTATTTCTCCTTCATCTCGCGGTAGTCCTTCTCGGTGAGAATCTGGCACTTCTGGAGAGGAGAATAGCCGGGGTCGGTCACGATGTACGCGCCGAAATAGAGGACCTTTTCAAGCGTGCGGGGCGTGATATCCAGCAGCACGCCCATACGGGAGGGCACGCCCTTGAAATACCAGATGTGGCTGACGGGCGTGGCCAGCGCGATGTGGCCCATGCGCTCGCGGCGCACCTTGGCCTTGGTCACCTCGACGCCGCAGCGGTCGCAGATCTGGCCCTTGTAGCGAATCTTTTTGTACTTGCCGCAGTGGCATTCCCAGTCCTTTGTCGGTCCGAAAATGCGCTCGCAGAACAGACCGTCGCGCTCGGGCTTGAGCGTACGGTAGTTGATGGTCTCCGGCTTTTTCACCTCGCCGTGGGACCAGGACAGAATCATCTCCGGAGAGGCGATTCCGATTTTGATGGCATCAAAAGGAGTATAACTCATTATTCCGCATCCTCCTCATATTCCGAATCCGCGTCGGGCTCGATTTCTTCGGGCTCAAAGCCCTCATCGCCGATGCGTTCAATGGCAAAGCCGCTCTCGTTAAACTCGTGGTTGGAATAATTGCGGTCCTCCCCGCGGTTGTTTTCCACGGAGGAGAAGCTCTGCGGATAATCCTCTTCCTCGTCGTCCTTCAGCTCGATTTCCTCGCCGTCGCGGTCGAGAACGCGGACGTCCAGACACAGCGACTGCAGCTCTTTGACCAGAACCTTGAAGCTTTCGGGAACGCCGGGCTGCGGGATGTTGTGGCCCTTGACAATGCTCTCGTAGGCGCGGACACGGCCGGTCACGTCGTCGCTCTTGACCGTGAGGATTTCCTGCAGCGTGTGAGCCGCGCCGTAGGCCTCGAGCGCCCAGACCTCCATTTCGCCGAAACGCTGGCCGCCGAACTGGGCTTTACCGCCGAGAGGCTGCTGCGTGACAAGACTGTAGGGGCCGGTGGAACGGGCGTGGATTTTGTCGTCGACCAGATGATGGAGCTTGAGGAAGTAGACCCAGCCGACCGTGACGGGGTTGTCAAACCACTCGCCGGTACGGCCGTCGCGCAGCTCGATTTTTCCATCCTCGCGCAGACCGGCCAGCTTGAGACTGTCGCGAATGGAGGTCTCGTTGGCGCCGTTGAAGATGGGGGTGGCCACCTTCCAGCCGAGGGCATGGGCCGCGTAGCCCAGATGGACCTCGAGCACCTGACCGATGTTCATACGGGAGGGAACGCCGAGCGGGTTGAGGACGATGTCCAGCGGGGTGCCGTCGGGCAGATAGGGCATGTCCTCCTTCGGCAGAATGCGGCTGACGACGCCCTTGTTGCCGTGGCGGCCGGCCATCTTGTCGCCGACGGAGATCTTGCGCTTTTGCGCAATGTAAACACGGACCACCTGATTGACACCGGGCGACATTTCGTCGCTGTTTTTGCGGGTGAAGACCTTGACATCGACCACGATGCCGCTTTCGCCGTGGGGGACCTTGAGACTGGTGTCGCGGACCTCGCGGGCCTTTTCGCCGAAGATGGCGCGGAGCAGACGCTCCTCCGCGGTCAGATCCGTCTCGCCCTTGGGCGTGACCTTGCCGACGAGAATGTCGCCGCTGCGGACCTCGGAACCGATGGTGATGATGCCGCGGTCATCGAGGAACTTGAGCGCGTCCTCGCCGACGCCGGGAATATCGCGGGTGATTTCCTCGGGGCCGAGTTTGGTGTCGCGGCTGTCGCACTCGTGCTCTTCGATATGGATGGAGGTGAACACGTCCTCCATAACCAGACGCTCGTTGAGAAGGATGGCGTCCTCGTAGTTGTAGCCTTCCCAGCTCATGAAGCCAACCAGAATGTTCTTGCCGAGACTCAGCTCGCCCTGGGAGCAGGAGGGACCGTCGGCGATGACATCCCCCGCCTTCAGCCGTTCGCCCACGGAGACGATCGGACGCTGGTTCATGGCGGTGGACTGGTTGGAACGGGCAAATTTGATAAACGGATAGTCCTTGATCTCGCCGTCGTCATACTCGACCACGGCGTGGTCGCCGTCGACCGAGAGGACAACGCCGTCTTTCTCGGCCAGGACGCAGACACCGGAGTCCACGGCGCACTTGTGCTCGATACCGGTGGCGACAATGGGGGCCTCGGTGACCATCAGAGGCACGGCCTGACGCTGCATGTTCGCGCCCATCAGAGCGCGGTTGGCGTCGTCGTTTTCGAGGAAGGGAATCATGGCCGTCGCGATGGAGACCATCATGCGCGGGGACACGTCGACGTAGTCGACCTTCTCGCGCGGGGCCTCGATGATTTCGTCGCGGTGACGAGCGGTCACGCGCTCGTTGGCAAGACAGCCGTTGTCATCGAGAGGCTCGCTGGCCTGGGCCACGATGAAGCGGTCTTCCATATCGGCCGTCAGATAGTCAATCTCGTCCGAGACATGGAAGGTCTCTTTGTCGACGCGGCGATAGGGCGCCACGATGAAGCCGTATTCGTTGATGCGGGCAAAGCCGGCCAGATAGGAAATCAGACCGATGTTCGGGCCTTCCGGCGTCTCAATCGGGCACATGCGGCCGTAGTGGCTGTAGTGCACGTCGCGGACGTCGAAGTTGGCGCGCTCGCGGGACAGACCGCCGGGGCCCAGAGCGGACATACGGCGCTTGTGCGTCAGCTCCGCGAGGGGGTTGGTCTGGTCCATGAACTGGCTGAGCGGCGAGGAACCGAAAAATTCCTTGATGGCGGCGGTGACCGGGCGGATGTTGATCAGGGACTGGGGAGTGACCTGGTCCAGATCCTGAGAAAGCATGCGCTCGCGGATGACGCGCTCCATGCGGGAGAAACCGATGCGGAACTGGTTTTGCAGCAGCTCGCCCACGCTGCGGACACGGCGGTTGCCGAGATGGTCGATATCGTCCACCTCGCCGATGCCGTGAGCCAGGGCGTTGAGGTAGTTGACAGAGGCAAACACATCGTCGACGATGATGTGCTTGGGAATGAGCTCGTCAAGGTTGTCGGAGACGGCCTCCTTCAGAGCGGCCTCGTCGCTGCCGTACTGCTCGAGCAGGCGGCTGAGGATGAGCCAGCGGACATTCTCCGTCACGCCGACCTCGGTCGGGTCAAAGGAGACAAAGGGAGCCATCGGCACCATGCCGTTGCCGAAGACGCGCACGAGGGCGCCCTGCTCGTCATAGACCTTCGCCTCGAGCAGACCGCGGCTGCCGATCTGTTCGGCGCGGTCGCGGTCGAGCTTTTCGCCGGCATCGGCCAGAATCTCGCCGGTCTGCAGATCGACAATGGCCTCGGCAAGCGGGTGGCCGACAATGCGGCTCCAGACAGAAAGCTTTTTGTTGATTTTGTAGCGGCCGACGTTGGTCAGATCGTAGCGGCGGCGGTCAAAGAACAGACCGTCAAGAAGACTCTCGGCGCTGTCCACCGTGGGGGGATCGCCGGGACGCAGCTTGCGGTAAATCTCAAGAAGGGATTCCTCGCGGGTATGGACGGTGTCGCGCTCAAGCGTGGCGACCAGACGCTCGTCGCCGCCGAAGACCTCGAGCAGCTGCTCGTCCGTGATGGCGCCGGCCTCCACATCGGGGACACAGGTCAGCCAGGTATAGGGCTTTTCGGGCGAATAGGCGCCCATGGCGCGCAGCAGCCACGTAACCGGCAGCTTGCGGTTTTTGTCGATGCGGACATAGAAAATGTCGCCGGCGTCGGTCTCGTACTCCAGCCAGGCGCCGTGGTACGGGATGGTCGTGGCGCCGTACATGCTGGTCTGGGTCTTGTCGGTGTGGCGCTCGAAATAGACACCGGGAGAACGGACGATCTGGGAGACGATGACACGCTCCGCGCCGTTGATGATGAAGGTGCCGCCCGCCGTCATCAGCGGGAAGTCGCCCATGTAAATCTCCTGCTCTTTGATCTCCTCCGTCTCGCGGTTGCGCAGACGGACAGAGACCTTGAGAGGGGCGGAATACGTGGCGTCGCGCGCCTTGCATTCCTGTTCGTTATATTTGGGGGGATCCTTCATGGAATAGTCCACAAAGGACAGCTCCAGCGTGCCGGTGTAGTCCGTCACGGAGGCCACGTCGTGGAACACGCTTCTCAGGCCGCTTTCAAGGAACCAATTGTAGGAGTCCTTCTGCACCTCAAGAAGATTCGGCATGGCGTCAAGCTCGGGGGTACGGGCAAAACTCTTTCGCACAGTCTTGCCGTAGTTGACATCCTTTGGTATCAAATCGATCACTCCTTCGGATAAAGATACGCCCGGTGCGGTTGTTGCTTTTTGCGGATTACCTCTTGATTTCCGACGCAAGGTCTGTTAGAATCAAGACAGGTTAGAAAAGGTGGGTATTCGCCCCCATTTTCAAAGCATAGCGCATTATATTAACACGGGCCACCCCCGTGTGTCAAGCATTTTATCGAGCGGCGGAGGGTTTTCCGCCGTTTTTTCTTTGGGAGAACCGCTTATGACACAGATTGGCGCATTCCTTATATTATATGCCGAGGCATTACTGGCCCTCGGACTGCTGTGGCGCGAGGGGCTGTGGAAGGACCGACGTCTTCGAGCGGCGGCAATTGCGATTGTGGCAGCAAGCTTTCTGCTGAGACTGTGCTGTCTCAACTACGAAACACTCGATTATCAGGACTGGCTTGTCACGTGGCTCAACGCCATGCGCGAGGCCGGCCCCTGGCGCGCGCTGGGCGGCGAAATCTGGAGCTGCAACTACAACGTCCCCTATCTGTATTTTCTCGCCTGCATCGCAAAGAGCGGACTGCGGGATCTGTACTGGATTAAGCTGTTCAGCATTTTGTTCGACGTGGTGTGCGCCCACGGCGTGCTGCGGCTGGTGCGGCTGGCGGGCGGCGGCAGGACGCGGCAGCTCGTCGGCTTCGGCGGCACGCTGCTTATGCCGACGGTGATACTCAACGGCGCGCTGTGGGGCCAGTGCGATGTGGTCTACGCCGCGTTTGCCGTGTGGAGCATCGTGTTCGCGCTGGAGGAAAGGGGCTGGGCAAGTCTTGTCTGCATCGGCATCGCCTTTGCCTTTAAGCTGCAGGCCATCTTTTTGATGCCGGTGTTTCTGGTTTTTCTGTTCACGGGAAAAATCCGGTTTCGGCATCTGTTCGCCTTCCCCGTCACCTATTTTATACTGGACATTCCCGCATGGATTGCGGGGCGCGGGCTGAAGGAGCTGCTGCTGATATACTGGAACAACACCGGCTCCATCGGCAGCGGACTGAATTATAACTCCTCCTCGATGTACACTCTGTTCACCGTGGCAGAGGGCAGCGAGAGCGGCGCCGCGCGCATCGGCATCGTGGCCGCCTTCACGCTGTGCGCCGCCGTGTTTTTGTGGTCGTGGGTGAAAAGAGAACGGCTGAATAACCGCGCGCTGCTCGCGCTGTGCGTCGTGTTGTGCATCGGGGTGCCGTGGCTGCTGCCGCACATGCACGACCGGTATTTCTTCATGGCCGATGTGCTCAGTCTTGCGCTGGCCGTGTGCGTGCCGGTGTACGCCCCCGGCGCCGCGTGCGTCAGCTTCGGCTCGCTGCTGGGGTACCACGCCTATCTGAAGATGCGGTATCTGCTGCCGATGAAATACGGCGGCCTTGCCATGGGGGTCGCGCTGGTTCTGACCGCCGTCACCGCCGTTGACGCCGCCCGCCACTCCCCCGCTCTGCCCAAGGCGGATTCCGATGCGCCGCCGACCGACTCGCCCATCCCGGACTGACAAAAAAGTGAGCGCGCTTTTGGGCGTGCTCACTTTTTTGTATTTTGTCACGTTCCCGTCACATGCGGCGACAGCGCAGCTCGTAGCAGGGTTTGGCCGTGTCGTAAACCCCGGTGATGACCTCGGATTCGAACAGCGCCAGTGACTCTCCGGAGGCAAACTCCGCCGGAAACAGTTCCTCCGCCTCTTCAATCCGGCTCATCCGGCAAAGAACAGAGCGACAACGGCCGGCCGGGAAGGAAAGAACGCTCTCGTCCGCATCCCCCTCACCGAACACCTCCGTAAAAACATAGCGTTGACACACACCGCCTTTGTAGGTATATAGAAATCCGTAGTAAAACCCGGTCCGGAACCCCAGCTCCACCGCCTCGAAATGCAGGCGGCCCAATGTTTTGTTAAAATCCAAATCGGAATATTGATTTTGAATCGCCCGGACAATGTAGCGCCGGGCGGTTATTTCATACTCCAGCGGTTCGGACGAGACCATAAGCCGATCCCCGCGGCGAACCGCCTCTCGCATTTCTTCCACAAAGCGAAGCCCTTCATGGATGGCTTGAATTTTTTGCTCCGCCATTTTGCCGGCGTCCTCCATCAGACGGACTGCATCAATACTGCTGCCGCTGCAATAGTGAGAAAATTGTTTGAGAGGGATGCCCAGCTCCACGCAAAACCGGATGGCCTGAATCATGCCGAGCTGACTGGGAGCATAGTAACGATAGCCGGTATCCGGATCCACATAGGCCGGGGTCAGCGCCCCGATGGCATCGTAATAGCGAAGGTTCTTGATATTCACGTCCATGATGCGCGAAACCTCACCGATGCTTAAAAACTGATTTTTTTCCATCATAGCCTTGACTCTCCCACAATAGGATGGTTTAGGGTTATTGTAAGAAATTTTATAAGATAAGTCAACAGAAGGAATTTTTTCATGGAACAGAGGCTGAATATCCAAATCCACACCGCTTCCCTGCTGAAATTTTCTTTGCCAACGGTTTTCTCCATGCTGTTTGTCGGCATCTATTCTATGGTAGGGGGCGTTTTCGTCGCGCGACTGGTCAGCACGGACGCGCTGTCCGCCGTGAACATCGTTCTGCCATTGGTCAATATCTCCGTCGCATTGGGCATGATGTTGGCCACCGGAGGCAGCGCCATCGTCGCCCGTCTGATGGGCGAAGGGCGAGACTCCGAGGCGCGACAGACCTTTTCGTATCTGTTTCTCGTTTCGTTCCTGCTGGGGGGCGTTCTGGCTGTTCTCGGCTTGCTTTTCGTCGAACCGATCGTCCGTTTTCTGGGCGCCAACGAGCAGATTTTTGACTATTGTCTGCAATACGCCAGGGTCACACTGTATCTGTTCCCCGCCGGAATTCTGGCCATGATGCTGCTGGTGTTCACCATTACAGCCGGTCGGGCGCAGATCGGGTCCGCGCTGGCCGTTGTCGGCGGGGTCAGCACCATCGTACTCGACTGGCTTTTAATCGCCGTAATGAAGCTTGGCGTTACGGGCGCCGCGTTGGCCGCCGGACTCGGTTACGCAATCCCGGCCGCCGCCGGAATCATGTATTTCTTCCTTGCCCGCGGGGGCACTCTTTATTTCGTGAAACCGAAAGCAAGTCTTGTCGTGCTTGGGCAAAGCTGCGTCAACGGTTCCTCCGAAATGGTGACCAATCTGTCGCTGAGCGTGGTGACGCTGCTGTTTAACCGCGCGCTGATGCGTATGGCCGGCGCGGACGGCGTGGCCGCTATCACCGTGATTTTATATGCGCAGGGCTTTTTCAATTCCGCCTTTATGGGCTATTCCACCGGTATCGCGCCGGTCATCAGTTTCAACTTCGGAAGCGGCGACCGGGACAAACTGAAAAAAATTTTCCGTCTGTCGCTGCGGATTGTAGGCATCAGCGCCGTGATAATCTACGCCGTTTCGCTGCTCTGCGCCAAGCCGTTGATGGCCGTGTTCGCTCAGGAAGGCTCCACCGTATACGAAATGGGCGTGCATGGCTTCCGGCTGTTTGCCTTCTGCTTTCTTTTCATGGGGTTTTCCGTGTTTGCTTCATCCCTGTTTACCGCTCTGTCCGACGGAAAAACCTCCGCCATCATCTCCTTTTCCCGCACGCTGGTGTTTGTAAGCGCCTGCATTTTGCTGCTGCCGCTGGTCATGGGACTGAACGGCATTTGGCTTGCCGTACCAATCGCGGAGCTTCTCGGCGTAATTGTGAGCGTATATTTCTTCCGTCGCTACCGGGAAAAATACGGCTACCTTTAATCAGAAGGAATAAAACGAAAGAAATGACATATAGAGGAGGCATTTTATGAAAACACCCTATCCCCATCTGCTCGGTCCTCTGACCATCGGGAACACCACGCTGAAAAACCGCATGTGCTTCCCCAACGCCAGCCCGCACTTCCTGCAGGGACCGGAAAGCTTCCCCAGTGAAGCGTACCGCAAATTCCATGCCACACTGGCCCGCAACGGCGCTGCTTACATTGTGATGGCGCCATGGTCCAACCCGATGCAGAGAAAGGTCGGCGCGCCGGATTCCATCCGCATGCAGAATTTCGACATGTCCGACCCAAGCGTAACCAACTATCTGTGCCAGCTGACAGACGATGTCCATTTCTATGGCAGCAAGATGAGCATCAGCAGCGACATCATTCTGAACAATTTCCCGGAGGGATATTCCTTCTCCGGCGGGATGCCGATTTTTGTTCTTCCGGACTGGCCGGCTGTGGAAACCAAAATGTTCCCGGCCGAACGTTTTGACGAGCTGCTGGCCGGTTATCTGGACGCCGTTGCCGTGTACAGAGAATGCGGATTTGACATGACCACGCTGAACATCAGCTTTCTGTTCAATCCGTTCTTCAACTCCCGCACAGACGAATACGGCCTGCAGACGCCGGAAAACGCCGCTCGCTTCCCCAAGCTGGTTTTCCGGGCGCTCAAGGAACGCTTCGGTCCGGATTTCCTGATTGAAGCCTTCGTTTACGGCGAATGGGCCGGCGCGTACACAACACAATGGCTTGCCGAGGTTCTCAAGGAGCTGGAAGGCAGCTATGACATTCTCTCTATTAAAGAAAAGGACGCCGCCGCCAACCATCCCACCGGCTATCAATTCACCAAGGGATACCACCCGAATCTGGAATACGCCCGCATCTTCAAACAGGCCGGCATCCGCACCCCCATCGCTCTCAACGGCGGCTATCAGGACCCCGACGAGCTTGAGAGCTATCTAGCCGAGGGAAAATGCGATTTGTTCAGCATGGCAAGAGCTTTCTTCGCCGACTTTGAATTTTACGACAAAATGGTGGAGGGACGTGCCGACGACATCACGCCCTGTCTTTGGTGCAACAAGTGCCACGGCACCATGACTGCCCCCTGGCTGACCTTCTGCTCGGTGAACCCGCGGTTTGGTATCGACCCCGGCGTGCTTGAGACCATCCCCTCTCCCGGCGAGAGCAAGAAGGTCGCTATCATAGGCGGCGGTCCTATCGGCATGCGGGCGGCGATTATGGCCGCCGAGCGCGGACACGCCGTCACACTGTACGAGAAAACCGGATATCTGGGCGGACAGCTGTATCACAGCGACTTTGTCAGCTTCAAGTGGCCGCTGAAAAACTACAAGGAATGGCTGAAGCGTCAACTGGATAAAAAAGGCGTTACGATTCGTCTGAACACGGAAGCAACCCCGTCGCTGATTGAACAGGAGGGCTTTGATGCCGTCATCGCCGCCACGGGAGCCAAGCCCCGCATTCCGGCCTACGCCCGGGAAAACGGCGAGCTGAAGCCCGGTCTTGTCCGGCTGCTGGATGTATTCGGAAACGAGGACCGTCTTGGCCAAAAAGTCATTATCGTCGGCGGCAGCGAAACCGGCGTGGAAACCGGCATGCATCTGTGCGAGCAGGGCAAGGATGTGACGGTCATGACACGACAATTTGAAATCGCGCACGATGCCTCCCATCTGCACTCCATCACCATGGCTATCATCGACTATGACGAATACGGCATGGAAATCATCAAGGGAGCATGGGAAAAATACCCCAACTTCCACAGCATCGTGAAAGCCTCCGTCAAAAACGCCACACCGCATTCCGTTACCTATACGGACGAACTTGGCGAGGAGCACACTCTCGACGCCGATTCCGTCATCATCTGCGGCGGCATGGAATCCTGCCGTGAGGAGGCCAACGCCTTCTTCGGCTCGGCGCCGCGGTTTATGGTCGTGGGCGACTGCGACAAGGTCGCCAATCTGCAGGCCGGCAACCGGGCTGCCATGGGGCGTGTCGCCCAGCTTTAATCTGCACAACAATCTGCACAATAAAACAAAGAAGGAGGCAACGACAGATGAACACCAACACCCCCGTTCCTGATTATCAAAAACAATTCAGCAAACGCACGGTATTGAACTATCTGGCTGCATTTCTCTCCCCCTTTGGCTACAGCGGCTTCAGCGCCATGCTTTTCTCCACCTACATCAGCTTTGTATACACCGAGTATCTGGGTGTATCCGCAGCGGCGATCGCCAGCGTGGTCTCCGTCGGCGTTATTGTCGATGGTGTCACCGATTTTCTGATGGGGATGGTCATGGACCGGGTCATCACAAAATGGGGCAAGGTCAAACACTGGTTTTTCCTGTCCGCTGTTCCGGTGGCCATCAGTATGTATCTGATTTGGGCCGTTCCGCAATCCGCGGGGTCCACCTTTAAAATCGTCTGGGCTTTCATATCCTACAACCTGTTTTGCACATTGCTGACCACCGTCCGGGTTCCGGCCCAGACATTGCCGGCTCTCGTAACGGATGATGAGCAGGTACGCACAAATCTCGCCTGGATTTCCGCCATCGGCATCGGCATTGCCTCAGCCGCCATCGGATGGATTGTGTCCCCGATGCTCGGCGCTATGGGCGAGAGCATTGTGACCTTCCGAATCATTGCCGCGATATGTGCCGTCGGCACCGTAATTGTGCTGGTAGCCTCCGGACTGTTTACCACCGAGCAAAGAGACGGAAGCGAGTGGAAAACCATCAAGGAAGTTTATGTCGCCTCCAACGGCGGCAAGGAGGAAACCGTCTGGCAGCAGTTCGGCAATCTGATTAAAAACAAATATTACTGCCGATACCTGCTCATCAACATCCTCCAGGGGGCCGGAACCTACTTCATTTTCGGCGTCATGGCCTATTGGGTACAGTTTGTGGCCGGCGATTTGACCAAGGTCGGCATCGTCACCACCGCGTTGAACATTCCGAATCTGGTCGGCGCCGCGCTGTATATTCTGGCAGCGAAGAAGCTCTCCTCCAAACAGATTTGTCTGTACGCCATTATCATCCAGGCCGTGTGCGCCGTGATTATGTGGATTGTCGGCGCCAAGATGTGGACCATCCTGATTGTGCTGATGTTTATCAAGAGCTTTTTCGGAGGAGTCACCACGCCCACCTGTCTGGTCATCATCCCGCAGATTGCGGACTATGGCGAGTGGAAAACCGGCTCCCGTCAGGAAGGACTGTGCGCGTCCGGTTTCATGGTTCTGGAAAAGATCGTTATCGCCTTGGCCACAGCCATCACGGGCTTTGTTCTTTCCGCCAACGGTTACGAGGGCGGCGGTGTTGCCAGCGCGCAGGCTGTCAGCTCCATCAACTTCCTTTTCCTTGGTCTGCCGGCTATTTTCCTGATTCTCGGCGCATTCAGCTGGCTGCTGTATGACCTGGACGACGAAAAGATGGCCCGGTATCGCGCCGAGGTAGAGCAGCGCAAAGCTTCCATCCTCGAAGAAATGAATAAGGGCGAATAAGCCCTTGTTTCATAAAAAACAAAAAAGGAGAAAAATGTATGAAGAAAGCAGGAAAAACACTGGCTCTGGTTCTTGTGCTGAGTCTGTTGTTGGTCTTTGGAGCCATGGCCGACGATTTCTCCGTAAGCGTGCCGTTCAACGACACCTATTACGGCTACGGCCAGATGGATCTGACCATCGGC
>R18__coassemble_1583_pt1 | contig 23901 bp, 19 predicted proteins | sample R18__metabat2_low_PE_004 | metagenome-assembled genome bin R18
ATTAATAGAACGAGTCGTACAGCGGATACACGGCGTAGGCCTCGCCGGTCGCCCGCCACTGCACATAGGCCCGCATTACATCGCCCCGGTCACCCGTATAGCGGATTTCCGCCAGAACATTGTAGCGGTCAAAGCCATCCGCCTCCGCGTTCCACTGGCCAATGTCTCCCGCCCAGGGCGCCGCGGGATAATCCGCCGAATAGTCCGTCAGGAAAAACGAGCGCTCGCGCTCCTCGTCCTCCGCCACGTCGTAGATGGAGCGGCCGTAGTCCGCGTAATCCTGACCCAGCAGGTCGAGAATCGTGGGCAGAATGTCCTCCTGCGAGACCGGCGCGTGGTTCACGGTCAGCTCCGTGCCGGTCTGACCGGCGGGCTTGATCATGAACAGAGCCTGGAAGCACTCGTAGTGACCATGGTCGGTGGAGATGATGATGGTGGCGTCGTCATACAGCCCCAGCGCCTTCAACTCGTCGAAATACTCCGACAGCATCCGGAAATAGCCGCGGCACTGCTGCTCGCGGGTAACGGTTCCCTCCGCCGCCAGAGCGCCGGTCTCATCCACCACAAAGGGCTCGTGCGCGCCGTTGAGGTGATACCAGACGGCGGTGTGCTCGCTGTCGTTGAGGGAAATCCCCTCCGCCTGCAGGCGGGTGCGGAAGTCATAGGCAATGGCCATGCTCTGCGCATTTTCGTAGCTGACGGCCTTGTTCACCCAGTCGGTTCCGCTGGAGGACACCCCCGCCATGCTTAAATTTTTCAGCGCGCTCGGCAGATAGCGATAGGCGCTCATTCTCAGCGAGCGCCACAGCAGCGTGCCGCGATTGCGCAGATTGCCGGCGGAGACGACGTTGTCAATCTTGCCAAGCATGTTGGCGGCATCGCCCGCGACATAGTTGGTCTCGGCGTACAGCCGCACCTCGTAGCCGAGGGAGTGCAGCGTGTCGTAGAAATCCACGCACTGGTCGCTGCTCCAGGCGTCGGCCAGATATTGCAGGGAGGAGACCGTGGTGTCCTCCCGCTGATGGGTCAGCAGACAGCACATCGACGGGAAGGTGCGGATATAGGTGCTGGACATGTTGTCATAATACGTAAAATCGCCAAACTCCTCCCGCAGCTCCGGCCAGGTCTCGAGGACCGTATCCATCACCAGCGGAGAAAACTGATCGAGCGTGATGACAATGACATTGGACCCCTCGCTCAGCGCGAACTGGTTCTCGCCCGAAAGCTGGTAGTTCTCCGTTGCGCCCTCGCTGCTCCAGGTGGTGGCCAGGGACACACCCTGGGCCAATATCACCGCCGCGCAGGCAATCACGCAGCCCGTCCGGCACTCCTCCGGCCAACGAAGCGCGCAGACGATGCCGCCCGCCAGCAGCGCCGCCCAGACCACTGCGCTCACGACGCAGCGGCCCACATGCTCGCTCAGCACATAGCTCGTACCGTCCAGCGTGCCGATGTCGCCGTTTAGGAACATGCCCTGCAGATACATGGCCACGGTCAGTCCCGCAAAGACAGCCGTCACGGCGCCAAAGGCCCGCCCCCGCGCGAGCGCCGCCAGCGCCGCCAGAACCACCGTGCCGCCCAGCGTCGCCAGAATGCACGGTCCGACCAGCTTCGACGGGGCAAAGGTCATGTAGTAGCGGTTGGAGTTGAGGATGTCCAGCGTGCCGAAAAACACCAGCGTGAACGCCATCGCGAAGACCGGCACCGCCGCAAAACCCAGGCGCCGCAGATAGGCGCGCACCGATTTGGCGCCCGTTGTTCCGGATGTGATCTGTTTTGTCATAAAAAAAATCCTCCCCATCGGACGGCGCGCCCGGGACTTCCGATTCGCGGCTGTCCGCATAATTTTCCATAACGACCCCAGTATAGTAACCTATGGATTATAGCAGTAACACCTTAAAAATACAATAAAAGAATGCCCTATTTAGTAAACTTCTTTCTTTTTCCCCGGCATTGACAAAAAGGTTATCCAACCAGTATTATAAATCATCATCATGCTTTTCATCATTTCGAAAAAAGGAGAATGCGTACCATGACCGTATATACCAACGCCCGTTTTCTCTCCTGCGAGGAATCGAACCGCGTGGGCAGCGCCATGGCGGTGGATAAGGGCCGCATCGTCTGGTTCGGCGACCGGGCGGAGCTGCCCGCCGCGTACCGCAGGGCCAAAACCGTGGATCTCGGCGGGGCTGTGGTGACCCCTGCCTTCGGGGACAGCCATATGCACTTTGAGTCCCTGTGCATCTTTGAGCAGAGCTTTTATCTGATGGACGCCGCCGATTTTGACGAGTGCGCCGCCATCGTCCGCGCGTACGCCGATTCCCGCCCTCGGGACAAGGTCCTGCTGGGCTACGGCTGCTCCGCCCACGTCGTGAAGGAGGGCCGTCTTCCCGAGCGGGCCGACATGGACCGGTGGACCGAGCGTCCCCTGATGATCATCAAATACGACGGCCACGCCGCCGTCTGCAACAGCGCCATGATGGCCATGCTGACGGACGAGGTCCGCTCCGACCCCGGCTGCCGGGAGGACAGCGGCTGGCTGTACCAGAACGCCTTTTTCAAGGGCGTGAACGAGGTCACCGGCCGCATCCCGACCATGCGCATCCTCAAGGGGCTTTCCGTCGGCGCCAACATGCTGGCGGAGCGCGGCATCGGTCTGGTGCACAACGTGGAGGGCGTCGGCTTTGCCAACGACCTGGACGTAGACATGATTCGCTTTCTGGCCCCCGGTCTGCCGCAGGCCTACCGCATTTTCTTCCAGACGATGGATCTGGAGGCGGTGCGAAAGCGCCATCTGCCCCGCGTCGGCGGCTGCTTCCGGCTGGCGCTGGACGGCTGCTTCGGCTCGGAGGACGCCGCGCTGCTGCAGCCCTACGCCAACGATCCTTCCAACCGCGGCGTTTTGTACTACACCCAGGAGCAGGTGAACGACTTTGCCATCCGCGCCAACCGCATGGGGCTGCAGATTACGATGCACGCCATCGGCGACGCCGCCGTGGAGCAGTGCATCACCGCCTATGAGGCGGCCATGACGGACTGCCCGCGCGCGGACGCCCGTCACGTGATGATTCACTGCTGTCTGGTCAGCCCGTCGCAGCTGGACCGCATCCAAAAGCTCGGTCTGTGTCTGGCGGTCCAGTCCCCCTTCATCTACTGGAAGCAGGAGCCACAGGAATACCTTGACCGCATTCTCGGTCCGGAGCGCGGCGCGGCGCTCAACCCGCTCGGCAGCATGCATCGCCGCGGCATCGTGGTCGCGGACGGCTCGGACGGGCCCTGCACGCGGCCCAATCCCCTCGCCGCCATGGCCTGCTCCGTCAATCACCCCGACCCCAACGAGCGGCTCGACCGGCTGCAGGCGCTGCGCATGATTACGGCCAACCCCGCCTATATCAGCTTTGACGACAAAAACCGCGGCACGCTGACCGTGGGCAAGATTGCGGACTTTGTCGTGCTCGACGGCGACCCGCTGACGGCGGAGGACATTGCCTCCATCCGCGTCAAGGACCTGTATCTCGCGGGCAGACGCTATAACGGCCGCGTGCCCGGCGTGCTGGGTCTGGCGCTGCGCAGTCTGTACGCCTCGCTGTTCCGGCGGCAGTTCATATAAAGGAGTCTTCCCTGTCATGATGGACGAAACCAGCGTTTCCCGGGTTCGCGCGCTCTTTTGCGAGGCGCTCAAAACCGACCCGGCGGACGTTCTTCGCATCTACGAAAATCCCGGGCGCGGCATTTCCAACGATACCTACGTCATCGAGACAATCGGCGGCAGCTATCTGCTGCGCATTCCGGGCCGCGGGACGGATTTATTCTGCAATCGCGCCTATGAGTGCGAGGTGTATGCGCGTCTGGCCGGGACCGGCCTGACGGACAGCGTGCCCTATTTTGACCCCGAGTCCGGCGTCAAGATTTCCGTCTATATCCCGAACGCCCATGTGGCCCGCACGAACTGCGAGAGCGATCTGCAGCGCGCGATGGCGCTGCTGCGCCGTTTCCATGAACAAAAGCTGCGCTTCGGTCCCGCGAACACCGCGCCGGACCGTCTGCTGTATTACATGCAGTGCGTGGAAAAGGTCGGCGGGGAGGCATTTTACCCCGACGGCTTTGACGCGATGCGCCGGGCGGTGGAGAGGCTGCGCCCCGTGCTGTACGGCGACGAGAGCGCCTTTCAGCTGGTCCACGGCGACGGACTGCCCCACAATTATCTCTTCCCCCCGGAGGGGGACCCCATTTTGATTGACTGGGAATTTGCCTCCGTCAGCATGCCGTGGGAGGATCTGGGCGACTTCTGCCACGACGGGGACCTCGCCCCGGACGAGTGCGTGCATCTGCTTGCGCTGTATCTTGGACGCGCGCCCACCCAGGAGGAGCAGGCGCGGCTGTTCGGCTACTGCGCGGCGGCGGCCGGCATGTGGTGCGCCTGGTCGGTCTTCAAAATCGCGATGGAGCCGACGCGGCGGGAATTCTATACGGACTACGCGGCGCTGGGTCTTCGTTATGCCAACGACAGTCTGGCCGAGATGCGCCGTCGGGAGGGGTGGACATCATGCTGACCGAGAAACAATTTCACGCGCTGCGAGAGCGCGCGCTGGCAGGCTCTGCCACAGCGGAGGAGCTCACGGCGCTCGAGCCCTACCGCATGAAAAGGGCCGTCTTCATGGCGGCCGGCTTCGGCAGCCGCATGGTGCCCGTCACGCTGACCACGCCAAAGCCCCTTGTCACGGTCAACGGCCACCGCATCATCGACACGCTGCTCGACGCCGTGCTGGCCGCCGGCATTACGGAGATTTATCTTGTCCGCGGATATAAGGCGGAATGCTTTGACGTCCTGCGGGAGAAATATCCCACGCTTCACTTTGTGGAAAACCCGCTGCATGACCGCACCAACAACATCTCCTCCGTGCTGGCGGTAAAGGACTGTCTGTCCAATGCCTATGTGTTCGAGGCGGATCTGGTGCTGTCCAATCCGGCGCTGATCAGCCCGTGGCAGTACCGCTCGGGCTTTCTGGGCGCCCGGACGGAGAAGACGGACGACTGGTGTTTGACCACTGACGACGAGGGCGTCATCCTCTCCGTGCAAAAGGGCGGCCGGGACTGCCATCACCTCTTCGGCGTCAGCTGGTGGACGGAAGCGGACGGGCAAAGGCTCGCGGAGGACATCCCCTCCGTCTTCAACACGGAGCCCGAGGGGCAAAACCAGTTTTTCGAGGCCGTCCCCCTCACCTTCCGCCGGGACCACTACCGCGTGTACGTCGGCGAATGCAGCTTTGACGACATCGTGGAAATCGACACCTTTGACGAGCTGTGCGCGCTCGACCCCTCCTATCGCAGCTGAAATCCATCGGATACCAAAACACAAACACGGCTTTCCCCCTCCCGCAAGAGAAGGGAAAAGCCGTGTTTGATTTTTGTCCCGGTCAGACTTTCTTCGGTTCCTCGTCGGGCTTGAACAGCAGTTTTTTGATGCCGCCGACAAAATCGTTATACAAATCGTTGAACGCCGGCAGACCCAGCAGCCACAGCAGAAGCACGGCCAATCCGAAGGCCAGCGGCAGCATCACGTACCAGTGGTCCATCGCCGGCACATAGGGCACCACAAAGATTTTCAGGAAGAAAATCACGTAGGCATGCAGCAGATAGGGCATCATCGTGCGGGTGCCGCCCTCGCTGGCCAGCGGCATGTGCCGGTCCGGCACCGTGACAAACATCGCCACGATGAACAGTCCCGACACGCCATAGCCCGCCAGCCGGAGCAAAATGCCCTTGACGGCGCTGTAGCCATAGGCGGAATAGGAATCCCAGTCATAGAAAAAGTCGATGTCGTACACGCCGGACAGCTCCGCCCAGCCGACAATGGCCACCACGACAATCGTGGCCGCCGTGACGACCCAGCGGTTGAGATTCTCGATCTTTGCCATGCCCTCGCGGCTGAGAAGAAGACCAAACATGAAGTACGGCAGAAACACGATGGTGCGGCTCAGACTCAGAAAACGGCTGACGTCCGGCAGCAGTCCGACCAGCAGCGCGACCACGATGCTGATGGGGACGATGCCGCGGATTTTCTCCAGCCCGCGGGCCATGATGTTCCAGCAGAACATGCTGAGCATGTACCAGTACAAAAACACGGGCGTGAAGATATTGTCCGTATAGGTGCCGCCGTAAATCAGGAAGAAGATGCCGTCAAAGATAATGTACGGAATCAGAAAATCGCCGATGGCGGTACGGTAGCGCTTGTCGGTGTTTTTGGAAAAATACCCGGACAGAAAGCAGAATGTCGGCATCGTCACCAAACGTGACCACACCACAAACAGTTCCAGAATCCCGGTGCAGGTGATGCCGGTCTGGGTCAGCGTATGCTCCGCAATCACATTGAATAGCAGCAGATACCGGACGTTGTCCGCCCGGAACCAGCGCTTGCGCGCCGGCTTTGCCGTGAGCTGTTCAGCCATAAAAAAACTCCTCCCCTTTTTCCGTTTCATTCATACGGGTGAACTTCAATATAGTAAAGTAAAAAAGCATGTCTGTCAATTCTTTTTCCGCCGACGCGCGCTTATTCCTCCGTCATGACCAGCCGGTCGAGGTAATTGCCCCAGAAATAATCGGCCACAAAGGTGCCGTAGTGCTCCGCGCTGACATAGACTTTTGTCAGCGACGGCACATTGGCGAACAGATCGATGCCGGGCACCAGCACATTCTGGCCCTCCGCGTCGATATAAATCGAAGTCAGCCGCGGGCAGCCGTCAAATCCGTGCTGATAGATGCGCTGCAGATTTTCCTGGATGCGGATGGTCTCCAGTTTATCACAGCCTTCAAAGGCGTAGCCCTCGATGGCGAGGACCTTGGTCCCCTCATAGCTCCAGGGGATTTCCAGCTCCGTCGCCTGCTTGCCCTCGTCGGTGACGCCGACGATGCTGAGTCCCTCGTTATATTCGCCATAGACAAACAGCGCCGCGTCGCGGCTTGAGCCCTCCACCTCGGGCACGGGCGTGGGGGTGGGCGTGGGCTCGGCCTCCGTTTCCTCCGTCGTCTGTGTTTCGCCGGAGACCTCCCCGGAACTTTCCCCGGAAGCCTCTCCGGAGGCGAGCGGATCCATCGCCCGGCCATCCGTCCCGCGGACAAAGGCCTCCTGCACCTCGACGGTCTTAATTTCGCCGTCCAGAAGCAGATTGCTCAAATCCTGCAGCAGATGGCCCGTGTGGACCGCCACACCGCGGGAGTTGACATGATAGTTGGTGTCAAAGAAATAGCCCGCCGGCAGAATGTAGTCCTCCAGATTGGAGATGACGGCGCAGTCAAGCTCCTCCCGCAGCCAGCTGGCATAGGCAAGGCGTTCCTGCTCGTCCTGCTGCACGGCCAGCTCGTTCATCGGCGGCCAGGACCATACCACCTCGGCCCCCTGCCGCCGGGCATAGGCCGTGTATTCGTTGACATAGTCGATGAAGTCCTCTTCCACAATGGACGGGTCCAGATCGATCAGATGGTCCACATCGTACCACTCGTCCATGTCCGGTCCCTCGCGCTCGAATATCATGTCGCCGCGTTCGTTGAAGGAATCCCGGTCATACGCGCCGTCCGTGCTGGGCTTGCCGTAGCGGTAAAAGGTCAGCTTGCGCGAGGCAAATTCCCAGAAGCTGCTGAGCATATCGCCCCAGTTGTGAGCGCGAATCTTGAAGAGCATGGTCAGATCGCTGTCGCAGCACTCCCACATGCCCTCGCCGTTGAAGGTCATAGACATGGTCTGCGCGTCGGTTTCCGGCGCGAGCACGACGATGTCCCCCTCGTTGAGATTCCCGCGGGTCAGATCCATCATGATGGTGGTCCCCAGCGGGCCGTACAGACCGAAGTTGACGACCTCGTACCCCAGCTCCTCGCTGAGAAGAGCGCTGTCGATGCCGAAGGCGACGCTGCTGCCGCCGATGATGATGATGCGGGGCTCGCCGCTTTTGGCCGTATCCTTCAAAAGACGGTATTTGACCGCGAGCTCCGCCAGATACGTATTGTCAAACTGGGTCGGCAGCAGCAGCACGGTTTCCGCCACAAGCGCCGCGCCCAGCACCAGCACCAGCAGGACAATCAGAGCGGTTTTGATCGGTTTTTTCATTCCGTCACCCCCGCGTTAAAACTGGAAGTAAATGAAGGCGGACGCGCCGTCCCCCCCGAGCAGCATCAGCCACGCGCACGCGATGGCCATGACCAGAAACGCAATGCCCTCCGCCGTCACAAGCTCGCCGCCCTCGGGCTGCCGCAGGGAGCGCCCCTGCGCGAAATGGAGATCCACCAGCGCCATAATCACCAGACTGAGCGCGATAATCACAAGCCGCCGCCCCGTCAGCTCCATGCTGACGAGAAGCCCCGCGAGCTGCCAATCCGTGAACAGCGCCCGCAGCAGCACACCGAGGTCCGCCACACTGTTGGCGCGGAAGAAAATCAGCGCGAAGTTGCACAGGATAAAAGTCAGCGCCATGCGCCACCAGCCGTAAAGCCGCCCCTCCGTGTTCACATGCAGCCGCTTCCACAGCGCCTGGCGCGGCCGGTCCGTCAGCTGTTCCACCACCTGGTAGAGCCCATGAATGGCGCCCCACAGCACAAAGGTCCAGGCCGCCCCGTGCCACAGTCCGGACAGCACAAAGGTCACAAACAGCGCCACGCATTGCGGCAGCACAATGCCAAGCCGGCGATTGCCGAGCTTTTTGCCGAGCTTGCGCGCCTTGCGGCTTAGCTTTTTGTTGGTGGCCAGAGGATAGAACACATAGTCCCGGAACCACCCGGTCAGACTGACGTGCCAGCGGGTCCAGAATTCCTGAATACTCTTTGACCCAAAGGGCAGACGGAAGTTCTGGGTCAGCCGGATGCCAATCAGCCGCGCGCTGCCCAGCGCGATGTCCGTATAGCCGGAAAAGTCGCAGTAGACCTGGAACGTGAACAGCACCGTGGCCAGCGCGACTGCCGGGCCGCTCGCCGTTTCCGGCGCGTTATAGACGGCGTTGACATAGGTGGCCACGCCGTCCGCCACCACGACCTTTTTGAAAAAGCCGCACAACAGCAGCTTCAGCCCCTCGATAAGATTGTCCCGCGTGAAGGTGTGCTCCGCCTTCAGCTGGGGCAGCAGATCCTGCGGCCGCTCGATGGGCCCCGCCACCAGCTGCGGGAAGAAGGAAACAAACAGCGCGTAATATCCGAAGTGGCGCTCCGCCGGGATGGTCCCGCGGTACACATCGATAACGTACGAAAGCGTCTGGAAGGTGTAAAACGAGATGCCGACCGGCAAAATCAGCTGCAGCGTCAGATCGTCCACCGGCAGCCGGACCGCCCGCAGAAGCCCCGTGACGGAATTGGAAAGGAAGTTGAAATATTTAAAGAAAAACAGCACGCCCAGACACGCGCACAGCGTCACGGTCAGCGTGATGCGCCGCTTGCGCTTGTCCTCGCGGACGCGTTCCATCACAAGCCCCGCGACATAGGACACCACGGTTGTGAACGCGATGAGAAACACGAGCTTTGGGTTCCAGCTCATGTAAAAATAATAGCTGGCCCCCAGCAGCATGACCCAGCGCCACCGCTGCGGCAGGAGGAAATACAGCGCGGTGACCACCGGCAGATAAATCAGAAACTGGATGGAGTTGAAGTTCACCCGCGCTCACCTCCCGTCCGAAACAGCAGACCGGCCGCCGCGCTGACAAGGTAGAACAGCAGAAGCTCTTCCTCCTCCAGCCCCATAAAGAACATGACAGGGAGAGCCGCGGCCAGCCAGATCAGGCATGCGGCTCTCCAGATGCGGTTGTAGGTCTTTACCCACGTGCCCAGCCCCAACAGGATGACCGACGGCGCGCAAAGCAAAACCATCTTGAAAAACGCTGACATAGATACCTCTGTTTCCACGGTCCGCCGATGGCGGAAAAAACCGCATGGTTCTCCCCACCCTCAGCAGCACATCCGGGTCCCCACCCTTTTGTTTATGAGACGGACCGGCGTCCCTCTCAGTCTTCTGTATCCGCCGTGCCGGCGGCCTCCTCCGCCGCGGCGGAGGCAAGATACGCGTTGAGATCCTCGGCCACCATCTGCGTGTAGACCAGCCGCGACTGATAGCACAGATGATAGTCGTCGTCAAAGAAGTTTTCGGCGTCGAGAATGGCGTCGTGGATGTCCGTGATAATGGGCGCGGTGAACCATTCCTCCATATAATCCTGGAAGGCGTCGAAGTCGTCCTCCTCCTGGTAGGTGTAAAGCGCGTTGCGGTTGTAGGGAGTCCAGGTAATCACCGGGGTGACGCCCTTTTCCCGGAACTGGGCATAGCGCACGTTGCAGTCGTAAATCATAAAGCCGTACAGCCAGTCCGCGCCGAAATACACCCGCCGTCCGCCGTCAAAGTCGGAGGTCTGGCCGTTCACGTGGACCGTCAGCTCACCCTGGTCGGTATAGTAACCGTTCGGCGCGAGGGTACACTTGTAGTCCTCGTAGCTGGTGTCCGCCATGGTGCTGCGGGCGGAGAGGAATTCGTAGAAGCAGTCAAACAGCAGACTGTATTTGTTGGCCCGCACCCAGCTGAACACGTTGTAGCAGCCCTCAAAGGAGCGGAAGGTCTCCCACGTGCACTGCACGCCGCCCAGCTGCCAGTAGCTGTATTCCGGGATGTGCAGCAGAATGTCCCCCTCGTTCATATACGGCAGCACCCACAGCGAGGTCATGTCGAAGAGGTTTGCGCCGTTGGTGCCCATGTTGATGACGTAATAATCGCCGTCAAGCAGCTCCTCCATCTCGGTGCAGTCGATGGCGTAGTTCGTGCTCGAGCCGCCGATGCAGACGATTTTGGGGCTGATGTCCTTGGCATAGACCACGCACTCGATTTTTTTGGAGTGGTTGTTGAACCAGGTCGTAAAGCGCGGCGCAGTGGCGGCGCTGAAATAGACGGTGTAGAGCGCGCTGTCGCTGTCGAAGGTTTCGTCCGACAGATACGTCAGCGAGTCAAACAGCACCAGCGTCACCAGCGACTCACACCGGTTGCAGGAATAGTCCTGCAAAAAGCGGTAGCAGTCCGGGATGATCAGCGTGGTCATGTCCGCGTCGCTCAGCGCGCCGGACATGATGCCGATGACGGGCTCGCCCTTATACTCCGTCGGCAGGCAGAGCGTCTCCACCCCGCCCTCGTATTCGCTGATGAACCAGGCGCTGTAGGCATCGGAGTATTCAAACTCGAACAGCTCCGTGTCCGCCTCCTCCGCCCAGACGCACCACAGATCAATGACCCGGTCCGTATCGTGGAAGGCCTTGCCGCCCAGATTGACCATCTCGCCGCTGCCGTCCGGCTCGTAGGAATAGCCGATGAGCTGGTACCCCTCACGTTCAAAATACCCAAGGGACGCCAGCGTGTTGGGGTAGAGATAATACGCCAGCGAGAACTCCTGCCAGTAGGTGTCGGCGCCGGTCTCGTCCCCGACGACCGAACCGCCGTTGAGATGGTAGCACAGCAGCACGGACTCCGTCCCGCGGAAGTTCGCGTACAGGCGCGTGTCCTGCTCGAGCGTGAAGGTATAGTCGGGGTCATGGCTGATGTCGATGCCGCCGTCGGAAAGCATGCCGCCGGTGGTCCAGCAGTAAAAGCCGTACCCCTCCGCGCAGACGGCGTGCGCCGTGATTTCCGTCCCGGAGGCATAATATCCGTCCACGCAGGCGCTGTAAGCGTTGCCCTGCGTGCTGTCGCAGACGATATCGAACAGATACTGCACCTCCGCCGCCGGTCCCGCCGTCACCGTCACGCCCGAACAGGACGCGCACAGCGCCAGCAAAATCAACACCGCAATCAAAACCGGAGCGGACAGAAAAACGCGCTTTTTCACCATGGTCACACCTCAAAACACACAGGCTGAAACGACTCTGAGAAGCAGGGCACACTTTCGCCTATATAGAATAATAGAACCACCGTTCAAAGTCAACCACAAAACCGACTCCCCGGCTGTCACAATTGTTATTTCCGTAACAATTTCCTCCCTCACGGGCTTGACATTCCCCCGGATTCGTAGTAGATAATAGAGTGTGTTTACATGGGGAGGTATAGCATGAGGGCACAAACCATTCCCGCGCTGCTCGCGGAAACGGCGGAACGTTTTTCGGACCGCATCGCCGTCGCCGACGAAACCGCGGCTCTGTCCTTCCGCGCCCTGCGTGAGGAGGCGGAGGCCGTGGCGGCCCGGCTGCTGGCCGGGGACATTCCGGCCGGTCCCGTCGGCATCTACGCCGGCCGCCGGGTGGAGGTCATTGCCGCCATGCTCGGCGCGGCGCTCTCGGGGCGCTGCTATGTCCCGCTCAATCCCCTGGCCCCCGCGGAGAAAAACCGCGCCATCCTGGCCGCGGCCGGTGTCCGCGTGCTTCTGGGCGCCGAGGGGGATTACGACGGCACGGACGTTGGCTGCCGCTTCCTGAGGCACGAATGCGGTGCGCTGCCCCGGGCGGCCGGGATTCCGGTCGTCCCGACCGATCCCGCCGACCCGCTTTATATCATCTTCACCTCCGGCTCCACCGGCGCGCCGAAGGGCATCGTCAAAAGCCACGGCGCGGTGCTGGATTTTGTGCGGGCCTACACGGAGGAATTCGGCTTTGACGAAACGGAGGTCATCGGCAACCAGACCCCCTTCTGCTTTGACGCCTCCGCGAAGGATATCTATCTGATGCTCTATATCGGCGCCCGGATGGAAATCATCCCGACCGCGCTGTTTTCCTTCCCGGTCCGTCTGGTGGAATATCTCAACACAAAAGAAATCACCTTCCTGTCCTGGGTGCCGTCGGCGCTTGCCATTGTGGCGCGGCTGCGCACCTTCCGGGACATTCTGCCGACCACGGTGCGGCGCGTCTTTTTTGTCGGCGAGGTCTTCCCCGCCCGCGATCTGAACGCCTGGCGCGAGGCGCTGCCCGGCATCGAGTATGTCAACCTCTACGGCTCGTCGGAGCTGGCGGGCATCTGCTGCTTTTACCGCGTACCGGGCGAGGGGCCATGCCCCGACCCGCTGCCGCTGGGTCAACCGCTCGGAAACAGCGCGGTCTTCCTCGGCGAGGACGGGCGCATCACGGACTCCGACCGCGGCGAGGTCATGGTGGTCTCCGACGCGCTGGCGGACCGTTATCTCAACGATGACGCCAAAACCGCCGAAACCTTCGTATCGCTCACGCTGCCGGATGGCCGCGCGGTCCGCGCCCTGCGCACGGGCGACTACGCCTGCCGGCGGGAGGACGGGCTGCTGGTCTTCACGGCCCGCAGCGACGGACTGATCAAATACAAGGGCTACCGCATCGAGCTCGGCGAGGTCGAGAGTGCAGTCAACGCCGTGGACGGCATCGTGCGCGCCTGCGTCCTCTATAACGCGCAAAGCGAGCGCATCACCGCCTTTGTCGCCTGCCCGGACGAGGGGCTGACGCTGCGCGCGCTCAACGATTCGCTGCGCGAGCGGCTGCCGGATTACATGCTGCCGCGGCGTCTGGTCCGCATGGACGAGCTGCCGCTCAACGCAAACGGCAAAATCGACCGCACCTATCTCAAAACACAGCTGTAAAGGAGGCGTTCCACCCATGGATACCCCCGCCCTGCGCGCGCTGGCGTCCCGCTACGGCACGCCGTTGTATGTGTTTGATGCCGACGCCTTCGCGCGCCGGCTGCAGCTGGTCCGCCGCCAGCTGGGTCCGGCCATCCGGCTGTGCTATTCCATGAAGGCCAATCCCTTTCTGCTCGCCTGTCTGCCGCCGGAACTCAACAATCTCGAGGTCTGCAGCCCCGGCGAGCTGACCATCTGCGAAAACAGCGGCATCGAGCTGTCGCGGGTTATCTTTTCCGGCGTGAACAAAACCGCCGAATGCATCGAGCACGCGATGGACGCCGGGGTCGGCGTCTTCACGGCGGAGAGCCGTCTGCATCTCGAGCGCATCGAGACCGCGGCCGCGGCCCGGGGCCGCACGGTGCCGGTCCTGCTCCGACTGACCAGCGACAACCAGTTCGGTCTGGACGAGGAGGAGCTGGTCGCCCTGGCGGCGGCGCGGCAGGAGCGCTTCCCCCACTGCGATATGTGCGGTCTGCATTATTTTTCCGGCACGCTGAAAAAACGCCCCTCGCTCATCGGCCGCGAGCTCGATAAGCTCTCGGCGTTGGCGGACCGGCTCCGGACCGAAACCGGCCTTGTCCTGCGGCGGATGGAATACGGCCCGGGTCTCTGGATTGATTATTTCGGCGCAGATCCGGACGCGGCGGAGGAGGCGCTTCTGGCTGAGGCGGCCCCGCTTTTGCGCGCCATGGGCGAGCGCTTTGAGCTGACGGTGGAGATGGGCCGGTTTTATTCCGCCCCCTGCGGCGACTATCTGACCACGGTCATGGACAAAAAAATCAACTGCGGCTTCCGCTATCTGATCGTGGACGGCGGTCTGCACCAGATGAACTACGACGGCCAGATGAAGGGCACCCAGATTCCGCCGCTGCGCAATCTGACCGAACGCGACGCCCCGGCGGAGGACTTTGCCGTCTGCGGCAGTCTGTGCACGCCAAACGACGTGCTGGTGCGGCGCGTCCCCCTCGCGGAGCCGGAGCCGGGCGACATCCTGTGCTTTGGCCGCACGGGCGCCTATTCCATCAACGAGGGCTTCGCCCTGCTGCTAAGCCGCGATCTGCCGGCGGCGGTTGTCGTCTTTGCGGACGGGCGGGAGCGCCTTGTGCGCGGGCACATCCGTCTTGACCCCTTCAACACCCCCGCCCCCTGACACGGGCGGGAGAACCAACCTTGTCAATCCTTTGAATCGGGGAGGTATTCGATGGATATAGATTATTTTTCCAACAAAGAGCTGCGGGCCATGGGCTTCAAGAGCCTGGGCAAGCGGGTGCTGATCTGCCGCACGTGCAAAATCTATCACACGGACCAGATCACCATCGGCGACGATGTGGAGATTGACGACTTCACCATTCTCAACGGCAACATCGACATCGGCAGCCACATCCACATCAGCTCCCACTGCGAGCTGTACAGCGGCGCGTCCCGGATTGTGCTGGGGGACTACGTCGGCATCTCGTCCATGTGCGCCTTTTACGCGCTGACGGACGATTATGTCGGCCCCTACATGCAAAACCCGACCGTTCCGCCCCGCTTTCGTCATCTGACGGAGGAGCCGGTCCTCATCGACCGCCACGTGCTCATCGCCACCGGCTGCACCATTCTGCCCGGGGTTCACATCGGCGAAGGCTGCTCCTTCGGCGCGAAAAGTCTGATTTCCCGCTCGACGGAGCCCTGGGGCGTCTACGCCGGGGTTCCCTGCCGCCGCATCAAGGAGCGCGACCGCGGCATTCTCGAGGTGGAGCAGCAGCTGCTCGCCGCCGAGGCCGGCCGCAAACAGCGCGCCGCATCCTCGCAAACCAAATAAAAATTTCAAATATACTTACCGGAGGTTGCTCACAGGCATGAAAGAACAGGTACTCGAAATTCTTCTGGACGTGGTCCCCGATGTGGACTTTGAACACGAAACCGATCTGATCGGCGACATGCTGGTGGATTCCTTTGCCGTCGTCGCCATCGTCAACGAGCTCAACGACGAGCTGGATATCGACATCCCCTCCCGGGAGATTCTTCCCGAGAATTTCCGCTCCCTCGACACCATTGTCGACCTGGTGGAGCGCTACAGCTGAGAAACAACAAAAATAAGCATACAAGAACAGGAGTGTAACACTATGGCATTGATGACCGGCGAACAGTATGTGGAAAGCATCCGCGCCCTGAAAACCAAGGTATATCTTTTCGGCGAGCTGGTGGAAAACTGGGTCGACAACCCCATTCTCCGCCCCTCGCTCAACTCCGTCAAGATGACCTACGACCTGGCCCAGCTGCCGGAGTACGAGGATCTGATGACCACCGTCAGCCCCTTCACCGGGGAGAAGATCAACCGCTTCACCCACATCCACGAAAGCACCGCCGACCTGATCAAAAAGGTCAAGATGCAGCGTCTGTGCGGCCAGAAGACCGGCGCCTGCTTCCAGCGCTGCGTGGGTCTGGACGCGTTCAACGCGGTCTACTCCACGGCCTATGACGTGGACAAGGCGCACGGCACCCATTACTTTGACAACTTCAAAAAATACATTCAGTACGTTCAGGAAAACGACCTGACCGTGGACGGTGCCATGACCGACCCGAAGGGCGACCGCGGTCTGGCCCCCCACGCGCAGGCCGATCCCGATCTGTTCCTGCACGTGGTGGAACGCCGCCCGGACGGCATTGTGGTCCGCGGCGCCAAGGCCCACCAGACCGGCGCCTCCAACTCCCACGAAATTCTGGTCATGCCCACCCAGGCCATGAAGGACGAGGACCGCGACTATGCCGTCGCCTTTGCCGTGCCCATCGACGCCGAGGGCATCTACATGATCGTCGGCCGCCAGAGCTGCGACACCCGCAAGTTGGAGGAGGGCACGCTTGACCGCGGCAACCCCACCTTCGGCGGCATGGAGGCTCTCGTGGTGTTCGACGACGTATTTGTCCCCAACGACCGCATCTTCCTCGACGGCGAAAGCGAATTCGCCACCGTACTGGTGGAGCGTTTTGCCAGCTATCACCGCCAGAGCTACGGCGGGTGCAAGGTCGGCGTCGGCGACGTGCTCATCGGCGCGGCGGCCACGGCAGCCGACTACAACGGCGTGCCCAAGGCCTCCCATGTCAAGGACAAGCTCATCGAGATGACCCATCTGAACGAAACGCTGTACTCCTGCGGCATCGCCTGCTCCGCCAACGGCTGGCAGACGCCGTCCGGCAACTTCATGGTCGACACGCTGCTGGCCAACGTCTGCAAGCAGAATGTGACCCGCTTCCCCTACGAAATCGCCCGTCTGGCCGAGGACATCGCCGGCGGCGGTATGGTCACCTGCCCCTCCGAGGCCGATCTGCGCAGCCCGGTGGTCGGCGCCGCCGTGGAGAAATATCTGCGCGGCGTGGAAAGCGTCTCCACCGTGGACCGCATCAAGATCTGGCGTCTGATCGAAAACCTCACCCTCGGCACGGCGGCTGTCGGCTACCGCACGGAGTCCATGCACGGCGCCGGCTCCCCCCAGGCCCAGCGCATCATGATCTCCCGCCAGGGCGATATCAACGGCAAAAAGCGTCTGGCCAAGGACATCACGGGCATCAAGGACTAATCCCCGGCCCCTATTCCCTGGTCCCTAGTCCCTAATTTATTACGCGGCCGGCGGACAGCCGGCCGCTTTTCACAGGAGCAAGCAAGGATGAAAATCACGGTTCTGGTGGACAACACCCCCGCCGGCGGGCTCGACGGGGAATGGGGTCTGAGCTTTTATATCGAATACAATGGGCACACGCTGCTGCTTGACGCGGGCGCGTCCGATTTGTTTGAACAAAACGCCGACGCGCTGTCGCTCTCGCTTGAGCGGGTGGAGGCGGCCTTTTTGTCCCACGCGCACTACGACCACGCGAATGGTCTGCCCCGCTTTCTGGAGCGAAACGACACCGCCGCGCTCTATCTGCAGCCGGCGTGCGGCCGCTGCTATAAGTGGGAGCGCCACCGCGTGAAATACATCGGCGTCCCCCGGGCGCTGGAACGCCGTTGGGCCGGGCGCATTCGCCGCCCGGCGGGCATTCACAGTCCGCTCGAGGGCGTCACCGTCGTCCCGCACAGCACGCCGAATCTGGCCGCCGCCGGGCGGCGGGAGAGCATGCTGCTGCGGCAGGGGCTGCGCTTTCGCCCGGACGACTTTGCCCACGAGCAAAGTCTGGTCTTCGACACGCCGGAGGGGCTGGTTATTCTCAACTCCTGCTCCCACGGCGGCGCCGCCGAGATTATCGCGGAGGTCGAGCGCGCGCTGCCGGGCCGTCCGGTCCGCGCGATGATCGGAGGCTTTCATCTGTACAACAAAACCGAGGCGGAAATCCGCGCCTTCGCGGCGAAGCTCCGCGCAAGCGGCGCCGAGCGCATCTACACCGGCCACTGCACCGGCGAAAACGGGATGGCGCTTCTGCGCGAGGAGCTCGGCGAGCGGGTTTATCCGTTGTATACGGGTCTTGTCATCGAGCTTTCGTCATGCCATAAGCCGATTCCGTCTCCTTGACTTTCCGCCCCTCGCGTGATATTCTCAAAAGCGTAATTTGGGTAATTTTTAGGTTGCCGATAAAGGAGCACTCTCTCATGAAAAAAACAGCCAAGCTTCTCTTCTGCGCCGCCGGTCTGGCCGTATGTCTGTCCGGCTTTGCTTCCGCGTATCTCGATCCCTCGGTCATGAGCTATATGATCCAGATTATCGCGGGCGTCATCGTGGCCGTCGGCGCTACGGTCGGCATTGTCTGGCGCCGCGCCAAGAAAAAGGCCCAGGCCGTCCTGAACATTGACGAAAACGCCAACAAGGAGGTCGAGGAGGACGTCGTCGCGCTGGAGGATGACTCCCCGGCGGAATAAGCCCGACGGTCCGCACGCCATGAGCATTGCCGCAGCCAAAACAAAATCCCCCCCCGCCCCGAAGTGGCCTGTCCGCTTCGGGCTGTCGGCGTTGGTCGCGTTTTTGCTGGCCTACACCGTTCTGTTTGTCGGGCCGGTGGACGTGGTCTGCTGCAACCAGGCGTACCTCAGCTTTTCGGCGGGGCCGCTGGTGGCGCCGCTGCTGGGACTGACGATTGCGTTCACGATTGTACCGGCCGCGTTGGTGTCGCTGCTGCGGGGCCGCGCGTGGATGGGCGCGCTGGCGGCGCTGTTCGCGCTGGCGCTGATGTGTTATCTGCAGGGGCTGCTGCTCGACGGCCGCATGGCCTCCCTCGACGGCAGCACCTTCCGCTGGCAGGACGACCCCGGCAGCGCGTGGACAAACCTCCTTATCTGGCTGGGCGCGGTGGCGCTGTGCACGGCGCTGGGGCTGCTGTTTCCGGAGACGGGACGCGTGGTCATCGCGGTGGCCTGCGTTTCCTGTGTGTTCGGCCAGACGGTGGGTCTTGTCAGCACCATCCCCTCCGATTCCGCAAGCGAATACCAGCTCGACGGCGAGCTGGAAATGACGCTCTCGTCCGGGGACAACATCGTTCTGTTCACCCTCGACCGCATGAGCGCCCTGATTTTCGAGACCAATCTGCGCTACGACTCGGAGCTGGGGGATTTTCTGAAGGACTTCGAGTTTTACAACAACATGTGCGGGGAGTACCATCTGACCTTCCCGTCGCTGGCGTATCTGGCGACCCATGTCCACTATGACGGAACGCAGCTCACGGCGGATTATTTCCACGACGCGTGGAACAGCGACCTGTGCACCAACTTCTACGACACGCTGCACGAGCTGGGATATGACGTCCGCTTTTACATGGAGCCGAGCTATATCTCGCTGACGGCGGACAACATGCTCGGCAAGGTGGACAACGTCGCCAAATCCGGCACGCTGACACTGACCACGGGCTTTCTTGACAAGCTCTTCTCCATCAGTCTGTACCGCTATGTGCCCGTCATGCTGAAAAACGGCTTTTGCATCGCGACGGCGGACCTTGCCGCCGAGGTGCGCTACGACGCGCTCGAGCCGGTGGTCACGAACGGCTATTTCTACGACACCGTACGCAGCGGTCTGACGCTGCAGTCCGACACCAACAGCTTTGTCTGGTACCACCTGGAGGGGGCGCACTCCCCCTTCACCATCGGCTGGGACGGCAGCTTCCTCGAGGAAGAGCCGGAGGAGGTCACCATCTCTGTCCGCGTGTCCCAGCTGCACGGCTATCTGCTGATGATCGAGGAATACATCCAACAGATGAAGGACCTCGGCATCTACGACAACGCCACCATTATCATCTCCGCCGACCACGGCCATTACGACTGCTTCATGCCCGCCTTTCTCATCAAGCCCGCCGGTCAGACCGGCGACGCGCTCACGATCAACGAGGCCCCCGTCACGCAGCAGGAGGTCATGCCCACCATTCTCTCCCTGCTGGGCCGGGACTACTCCGACTACGGCACGACGATCTATGACTGGAGCGAGGGCGACGAACGCGAACGGGAGATCCGTTTCTGGCGCCACATGGACGAATATCCCGAGGCGTCCTTCATCGGCGATTTTGACCAGTTTGACGTGGTGGAAAACGGCTTCACCCGCTTCAATGTGATGTGCCTGGAGCGCTTCACCGGCGGCCGGGACGAGCTGATGGAGGTCATGAACGACTGGTTCTACGACGCCGTCGCCGACGAGATTACGCCGATTGCCGACTCCTTCTATTGATTCACTTTCCAACAAACAATAACCCCCCGTCTGTACGGACGGGGGGTTATTGTTTGTTGGAAAATCACGCTTCCTCCTCGCGCAGCTGCATGCTTGTATACAGATTGTAGTACAGTCCCCGCTTTGCCATCAGCTCGTCGTGGGTGCCGCTTTCGGCAATGCCCCGGCCGCGGATGAACACAATCCGGTCGGCGCTGCGGATGGTGGACAGCCGGTGCGCGATGATGAAGGCGGTCCGCCCGGGCAGCACGCGGGCAATGGCGTTTTGAATCAGCGCCTCGGTCTCGGTGTCGATGGAGCTGGTGGCCTCGTCGAGCACAAACAGGGGCGGGTCCGCCGCGATGGCGCGGGCGAAGGAAACAAGCTGCCGCTCCCCGGCGGACAGGCGGCTCCCGTTTTCGCCGACCTCGGTGTCAAAGCCGTTTTCCAGCCGGGCGCACACCCGGTCCGCCGAACCCAGCGCCGCCGCCCGGCGGATATCCTCCTCCGTGGCCTCGGGACTGCCGTAGCGGATATTCTCCGCCACCGTGCCGGAAAACAGCTGCGGGTCCTGCTGCACATAGCCGAGATTGGCATGCACCCAGTGCGGACTGCGCTCGCGCAGATCCACCCCGTCCACATAAATCGCGCCCCGACTCGGCTCGAAAAAGCGGCAGACGAGGTTGACAAGCGTCGTTTTGCCGGCGCCGGTTTCGCCCACCAGCGCCACCGTACTGCCGGCCGGCACGTCCAGACTCACGTCCTCGAGCACGTAATCATCCTCCGCCGCGTCCGGATAGCGAAACCACACGTGCTCCAGCCGGATGTGTCCCCGCAGCGGCGGATAGTTTTCCCGCCGGGGAGCCAGCGCGTCTCCGTATCGTTCGACCAGCTCCGGCGACAAGGTTTCCTCCGGCTGCGCGAGCAGATCCGTCACGCGCTCCACGTTGACCTGGGCCTGCAGAAATTCGTTGAACATAATCGACAGGGAGTTGATGGGGTCGAGAATGCAGATGGCGCACGAGACAAACGCGCTCAGCACGCCGTAGTCGAGTGTCCCGTCAAGCACCTGCGTCCCGCTGCGGCACAGCGCCACCGCCACCGCCATCGACCCGAGAAATCCGACCAGCGGCAGATACACGGCGTCCAGCCGGGACACCCGCAGTGAGTGGGCATACATCGCCCGGGTCAGAGCGCCGAAGCGGCGCGCGTCGGCCGACTCGCTGACCAGCGTTTTGGTGGTTTTCGCGCCGTGGATGTGCTCGTTATAAAACGAGGTAATGGCGGCGTTTGCCTGCCGCACGGCGCGGTTGGCCGCCATCATGTTCGACCGGAACAGCGCCGACACAAGCACCACCGGCGGCAGCACGCACAGCATAATCAGCGCGACGCCCGGATGAATGATGAACATCGACGCAATCAGCCCCAGCAGATAAAATCCGTGCCACACCACGGCCATCATGCCCCAGCTGACAAGACCCGATATCTTTTCCGTGTCGCTCATCACCCGGGCCAGCAGATACCCCACAGAGGTCCGGCTGTAAAAGCCGATGGGCATCTTCTGCAGATGGACAAAGCAGACCCGGCGCATGTCCTGCCCGCTGTGCATCTCCATCACCATGCAAAGCCGCGAATAAATCACCGTGGTCGCCGTCTGGATGGCCACAAGCACCAGATACACCACCGTGAACAGTCCCAGCCCCTCCGTCGTGCCCGGCACGGCAAAGCGGTCCACGGCGTACTGGGTAAACAGCGGCACCGCCGCGTCCACCGCCGCCGAAATCAGCATCAGAATGACCGACACGATAATCCGCGTCCGGTGCGGCCGGAAAAAGGGCAGGATTCTCTTCCACAGACCGGGCTCCGGCCGGGAGCCGTGGTCGCGCTCGGTATGGTCCGTCATGCCGTCTGCCCCCCTTCCGCCGCGGCGGCGCTTTCCTGGATGCGGCACACGCGGGCGTAGTGTCCGCCCAGTTCCATCAGCTCCCGATGAGTGCCGCACTCCGTCACGCGGCCGTCCTCAAGCACAAGAATGCGGTCCGCCTCCATCAGTGTGCTGACCCGGTGGGAAATCAGCAGCACCGTCCGCTCTCCCGCCGCCTCGCGCAGTCCCTGCCGGATGCGTTGGTCGGTCTGCATATCGACGGCGGACATGGCGTCGTCGAGCACCAGCACCGGGCTTTGCGCCGCGAGCGCGCGGGCAATGGCCACGCGCTGTCTCTGGCCCCCGGATAGCGTCACGCCGCGCTCCCCCACCACGGTGTCGTATCCCTCCGCGAAGGACAGGATATCCTCGTCCACGGCGGCATAGCGCGCGCAGCGGCGCATATCCTCCTCCGCACAGTCCGGCGCGGCGGCTGTGATATTCTCCCGAATGGTTTCGGAAAAAAGAAACGGCTCCTGCATCACCAGCGCCACATGCCGCCGCAGACAGTCGCGCCGCAGCGTGCGGATATCCCGGCCGCCGATGGTGATGCGTCCCTTGTCCGGCTCCTCCAGCCGGGTCAGAAGCAGTGTCAGCGTGCTTTTGCCGCTGCCCGTGGCGCCCAGCACGCCCAGTGTGCCGCCCCGGGGCAGCCGGAAGCTGACATCGCGCAGCACCTCCTGCCCGCCGTAGGAAAAGCAGACGTTTTCAAACACGATGTCCCCGTCCGGGAATACGTCCGAGGCGTCCGGCTCATCCCGCTCCGGCTCCGCGTCCAGAATCTCCTGCAGACGGGCGGCGGAAACCTTCGCCTTGGACATCTCCGACAGCGAACGTCCCATCTGGCGCACCGGCGAGGCCAGCGTATGCGTATAGCTGATGAAGGCCAGCAGCACGCCAAGACTGGTCTCGCCCCGTGCCACCAGCAGCGTTCCCACGCACAAAATAGCGAGCATCTGCAGACACACGGCCATATCCCCCATGCCCCAGAACAGCCCCATCGTATACACCATCCGCACCCAGCTGTCGATGTATTTGGCGCCGATGCGGTCGAATTTTTCCAGCTCCTGCTTTTCCCGACCGAAGGCGCGCACCACGCGCACGGCCGTCAGATTCTCCTGCACATCGGTCAGAAGCTCTCCCTCGCACTCGTCCGCGTACAAAAACTGGCGTCCGATCCGCCGATAGAAAAACAGCGAGTAGCCCACAATCACCGGCACGCTGGCCGCGAACACCAGCGCCAGCGTCCCGTTCATGCCGAACATAATGCCCAGCGCGGCCGCCAGCAGCAGCACCGTGCGGACCACCTCGATCAGCTGCTCGGACACAAAGCGGTGCAGCGTCTCCACGTCCGCGGTACAGCGCTGGATGATATCCCCCGTCCGGTTCTCCCCCAGCCAGGAATAGGGCAGCGCCTGCACATGCCGCAGCAGCGCGTCGCGCAGCCGCAGACTGAACTTTTCCGTCCCGCGGGTGACACAGACCCGCCCCAGACCGTTGAACACACCGCCCAGCGCGGCCGTCACGGCAATCGCCGCCCCGCACAGCACCAGCCGCTCCCGCAGCGTCTCCCGCCCGCCGAGCAGCCCCATCAGCAGCGCCGGCAGCGTGTCCGCCGGCTCCGAGCCGATGACGTTGTCCACCGTCAGACGGATAATCTGCGGCGTGAGAAAGCTGAACCCGATGCTGACCAGCGACCCCAGCGCCGCCAGAGTCAGCATCCCGATGCTGCCCCGCGCAAAGCCCGCCACGGTCTGTTTTCGCCCTTTGTTTTTCATCCGTACCTCCGCGCCCC
>R18__coassemble_1601_pt1 | contig 23430 bp, 19 predicted proteins | sample R18__metabat2_low_PE_004 | metagenome-assembled genome bin R18
ATAACAGACAGCACTGCATAATGCAAGTGCTGTCTGCGTGAATAATAAGCGATTTCAGTTGTTACGCAGCATAAGAAATTGGGTGTAGGCGGCGAGCGCCTCGGAATCGGGGAAATCGGCCAGCGCACGAAGCGCTGTGTCGGTGTATTCCTCCAGCAGCGTCCGGCAGCGTTCCGCCCCGGACAGAGCGCAGATGCCGTCGCCGTCAAGCATGTCGTCCCGCAGCTGAAAGGCCATGCCGAGAGCCGTTCCGAACGCCTCGGCGGCCGAGACTTCTTTGTCGTCTCCCCCGCCAACGATGGCCCCGATGGTACAGGCGGCGGCAATCAGACAGGCGGTTTTGCGTCCGTGGGTTCGCAGCAGCGACGGTTCGTCCGGGTCGTGGTCAAATAAATCCTCCTGCTGACCGCCGCAAATCCCCGCAAGCCCGGCTGCCTTGCCCAAAACGCCGACACAGCGCAAAATTCGCTCCGGCTCCCCCTGTGTGCTCGCCAGCAGCGAGAAGGCCTCCGCCTGCAGCGCGTCTCCGGCCAGCAGAGCCTCCGTTTCGCCGAAACAGACATGACAGGCGGGCATGCCGCGCCGTTCGGTGTCGTTATCCATGGCGGGCATGTCATCGTGAATCAGCGAATAACTGTGCAGCAGCTCCACGGCGCACGCGGCGGGCACCGCCGCCTCCGGCGCAGCTCCGCACAGACGGCAAAACTCCAGCGTCAATACGGGACGAAGTCGTTTTCCGCCTCCGGCAAGAGCGTAACGCATGGCCTCGCGAAGCGCGTCCGCCCCGTCCGCCCGGTCCGGGAACAGATGACCGAGCGCTTCCTCTACCCGGGCGCGCAGCGTGTCAAAGTGCGTATTCAAAGGTCTCCTCCTCCGGGCTGCCGTCGGCGCCCTTTCGCAGAGCGACGACCTTTTGTTCCGCATCGCTCAACAGTGTTTCGCAGCGGCGAATCAGCGCGGTCCCCTCTTCAAACAGGGCAAGACTGTCTGCCAATGGGGCGGTGCCCTTTTCCATCTGGGACACGATTTCGTCCAGACGTTCCATGGCCTGTTCAAAGGTCGGTTCGGTTTTCTTCATGGGGATATACCTCCTGTGTTATGCAATCGGCGGCGCCGTTATGCAGCTGCAGCCGGATGCGGTCGCCGGGGCTGAGCTGACGGATGTCGGTAATGGGCCGGTCCTCCGCGCTGATCAGGGCAAAGCCGCGGGAGAGAACCTTGAGCGGACTGAGCGCGTCGAGCTTGGACGCCCGTTCGGTAAAGGGTCTGCGCAGCGAGGAGAGCGTTCGTTCCTGTGATAGTAAAAGCTGCGTCCTTGCGGAATCCAGTCGCATTTGCAATTGCTGAATATAGGCGAGGGGATTCTGCATCGTGGGTCGAGAGATAATCTCCCGGATTCGCTCAGAGCGGGAGGACAGCGCATTGTTCATGGCCCGATCCAGTCGGATTTGCAGGGAGCGAACCTGTTCCATAAGCTCGTTTTGGTCCGGCAGAGCAAGCTCCGCGGCGTTCGAGGGTGTGGCGGCGCGCAAATCGGCCACGTAGTCCGCGATGGTAACATCCGGCTCGTGTCCCACGGCGGAAATGACGGGCAGCGAGCAGTCATAGATGGCGCGGGCGACAATTTCCTCATTAAACGGCCAGAGGTCCTCCAATGAGCCGCCGCCGCGGCCTGTGATGATCAAATCCGCGACCTTCCACCGGTCGGCGTAGCGGATGGCGCCCGCAATCTCCGCCGCGGCGCCCGCCCCCTGTACGCGGACGGACATCACGACAAGCTCCGTCATCGGCCAGCGCTTTCCGGCCACGCGGATAATGTCCCGCACGGCGGCGCCGGTACCGGAGGTAATGACGGCAATGCGTTTGGGATAGCGCGCAATGGGCTTTTTGTGCGCGGCGTCAAAGAGACCCTCGGCCTGCAGTGATTTTTTCAGCTGTTCAAAGGCCAGCTGCAGGTCGCCGGTTCCCTCCGGCATCATGCTGTCCGCCACAATCTGATACGCGCCGTCACGCTGGTAAACGGTAATCCGACCGGATAAAATGACGGTCAGACCGCTCTCCGGACGAAAGCGCAGCCGCGCCGCCTGGCTCCGAAACATCACGCAGCGGATGGAGGATTCCGCATCCTTAAGCGTGAAATAATGGTGGCCGGAGGAATGGATTTTATAATTGGAAAGCTCCCCCCGGACGCAGACCCGCTGAAATTGGGGGTTGCTCTCCAGGAGAAGCCGGATGGATTGGTTAAGCTGGGAAACGGACAGAATGCTCTCGGTCATGTGTCGTCACCCGCATCGAGAATGGGGGCATCCTGCGCCGCCTCGGTGGTGTTCTCCGCCGCGGAGGTGTCCGGGTCCGACTGCGCCTCGGGATGGTCAGCGCGATAAATGCCGCCCAGGACGCCATTGACGAAGGAGACAATCTCGCCCTCGTCGTAGCCCTTGGCGATTTCCACCGCCTCGTTGAGCGTGACCTGAGGGGGGATTTCGTCCTCGTAAAGAAGCTCATATAAGGCCTGGCGCATCACGGCCATGGCGGTTTTGGAGATGCGCTCGGCGCGCCAGCCCATGGCATGGGCCTCGATCAGCGAGTCGAATTCGTCCCTGTGCGCGGCAACGCCGGCGACACAGCGGCGGATAAAGGCCATCTGCTCCTCGTCCGGGCGCTCGCCAAACAGACGGTCCTCTGCGGAAAGAGAGCTGTAATGCTCTTCGTCAAAAAAGGTATCCAGCGCGGCGTCGATGCTCTCGCCCCGGGCGCCGGTAAAGGAAAGTTGAATTGCGATTTCACGCGCGGTTGTTCTGGTCATGAGAATCCTCCGAGGATAGAATAAAACGGAAATGGGGCCGGGTCAGCCCTCAAAGGCGATGCCGGTCACGTGGACGTTGACGACGACGCCCAGACCGGTGACAGACTCCACCTCGCGGCAGATGCCCTCCTGCAGACGGGCGGCGGTCTCGGTGATGGAGCGGCCGAACTGAACAGTGACCTGGACATCGATGGTGATTTTGTCCTCGATGAACTGGATTTTGATGCCCTTGGAGTTTTTGCGGCCGAAGATATCCGCAAGCTCGGGGATGGTGCTGTTTTCAAAGCCGGCAATGCCGTCTGTGTCGGTAACGGCCGCCGTGACAAGGGCGCTGATAACGTCCTCCGAGATGTTGACGCTGCCCTTGTCGGATTGTTTGGTTACATAGTTTTCAGCCATGATAACACCTCCTGAAACCGAGATGGATTATACCACGCCGCCTTGCTCCGTGTCAATTGAATGCGGCGACTCGTGAACGAATTGTAAAACTGGGGCGACGGCATTGACAAAGCAAAAATGTGTTGTTACTCTATAAAATTAGAATAGATTGATATTAAGGAGAAATCCATGCGACAGATTCTGACTTCCTATTGGGGAAAGTACCGCAATTCCCTGTGGCTGACTCCGATTTTTGTCCTTCTGGAGTCCATTGTCACGCTGGCGCTGCCCACCCTGATGAGCAGCATCATCGACAGCGGTGTGGCGCTCGAGGACCGCGGCGCCATTATCCGCTATGGCATTTACATGATTTTGCTGGCGCTGCTGAGCGTGGGCGCCGGCTGGCTGAGCACATGGCACGCAACCCGCGCCTCCAACGGCTTTGCCTCCAATCTGCGCCGGGCGATGTACGAGAAGATCCAAAGCTTCTCCTTTGGCGACATTGACCGCTTTTCCTCCGCCAGTCTGATCACCCGTACCACGAGCGATGTCCGCACGCTGCAGACCAGCATCCAGATGATGCTGCGTACGCTGGTGCAGTGCCCCTTTCAGCTGTTGGTGGCGCTGGTCATTGTCTTTACGTACAGCTGGAAGCTGGCGCTGATTTACCTCATCTCCATCCCCGTTTTGTTCCTGTCCGTCATTTCGATGATGAAGGCGGTGGACCGGCTGTTCGACGCCGTGCAGAAAAAGCTTGACTCTCTCAACGCGGACATCCAGGAAAATCTGACCGCCATCCGCGTGGTCAAGGCCTTTGTCCGCCAGCATTACGAGCGCGAAAAATTCCGCAAGGCCAATGACGAGCTGACCCACGCAAACCTCCGCGCGGTAGGGCTTGTTATTTTCATCAGCCCCATTGCCACGATTATTCTCGACGCCGTCACCATTTCGCTGTACTGGTTCGGCGGTCGGATGGTCGCCTTTGGCGAGATTCAGTCCGGTCAGCTGCTGGCCGTGGTCAGCTATCTGACCCAGATTATGTTCAGTGTGCTGATGTTCTCCATGGCGCTGATGCAATATACCCGCAGCCGCGCCTGCGGCGAGCGTGTCAACGAGGTGCTGCAGACCGTGCCCGATATCCGCGACAGCGAGACGGCGGTCCCCTGTGTTGTGGCGCCGGGCGAGGGCCGTGTGGAATTCCGTCATGTCTTCTTCCGTTACCAAAAGACCGGCAGCGGCGAGGACGTGCTGCAGGATATTTCCTTTGTCGCCGAGCCCGGCCAGACCGTCGCCGTCATCGGCGGCACCGGCAGCGGCAAATCCAGTCTTGTCAACCTCATCCCCCGCTTTTACGACGTCAAGGACGGCGCGGTGCTCGTCAACGGACGGGATGTGCGGGACTATCGCATGACCGACCTGCGTCAGGCGGTCGGCATGGTGCTGCAGAATAACGTGCTCTTTACCGGTACCGTGCGCGAGAACATCCGCTGGGGCAAGGCGGACGCGACGGATGCCGAGATTGAGCAGGCTCTGCGGGACGCGCAGGCGTGGGATTTCGTCTCGGCCATGCCCGAGGGGCTCGACACCATGCTCTACCAGGGCGGCGTCAATGTGTCCGGCGGCCAGAAGCAGCGTCTGTGCATCGCGCGCGCCATGCTCAAAAAACCCGCCATTCTGATTCTGGATGACTCCACCAGCGCCGTCGACTCCGATACCGAGGGCCGCATCCGGGAGTCGTTTGACCGCAATCTGAAGGACACCACGGTGTTCATTATCGCGCAGCGGATCTCCTCGGTCGTGAACGCGGACCGGATTCTGGTTCTGGACGAGGGCCGCATCGCGGCGGACGGCACGCACGCGGAGTTGATGCAGACAAGCGCGATTTATCGCGATATCTATACATCCCAGATGGAGGAGGCGCTGGCAAATGGCTGACACGAAAAAAACATCCGTCTTTCGCCGGATGAAAGAGCTTCTCCGTGTGGATAACGTGGATACGAACGACGCGAATCTTTATAAGGACATCCGGCACGGCCCCGGAGGCGGCAAGGATTTTCGCAAGCCCAAAAACACGAAAAAAACCTTCCTTCGCATTTTGAGCTACGCGGGCAAAAACCGCTGGCTGATCGTGCTGATTGTGCTGACAATGCTGCTGTCCACGGGCTGCTCCCTGGCGGCGAGTTACTATCTCAAGCCGTTGATTGACGATTATATCATCCCTCTGGTTACGCAGGAGGCAAAGGACTTTTCGGCCCTGCTGACGCAGCTGCTGATACTGGCCGCCATTTATCTTACCAGCGGGCTGGCGTCTTATCTCAACTCTCTGTTTTGCATGCGTCTGGCCCAGTGGTCGGCCAATGCGCTGCGCCGGGATCTGTTTTCCGCGCTGCAGGACATGCCCATTTCCTTCTATGACAAGCACACCCACGGCGAGCTGATGAGCCGCTTCACCAACGACGCGGACAACGTCCAGATGTGTCTGGAACAGGGCATCATGCAGTTTTTAAGCGGCATCATCACCTTTGTCGGCACCATCGCCATCATGCTGTACATCAGCTGGCGGCTGTTTCTGATTACGGTGGTTACGGTCGCGATCAGTCTGATTCTGGTGCGCTCGGTCGGCAAATACTCCAAGATTCTCTTCAAAAAGCAGCAGGCCTCTCTCGGCGCGCTCAACGGCTATGTCGAGGAAATGACCACCGGGCTGAAGGTTGTGAAGGCCTTTAACTACGAGGAGCGGTCCAAAGCGGAATTTGGCGGACTGAACGACGAATACACCGAAAACTCCATCTTTGCCAACTTCCTCGGCATGGTTATCATGCCGACGCTGAACATGGTCATGAACCTTTGCTACGCCGTGACGGCGGTTATCGGCGGCTTCTATACACTGACCGGCCGCTTTACCATCGGATCGCTTGGCGTTTATCTCAACTATACCCGTCAGGTCGCGATGCCGCTGAACATGATGTCGAACCAGGCCGTCACGCTGCTCAGCGCTATTGCCGGCGCCGAGCGCATCTTTGCCGTTATCGACGCCGAACCCGAGATTGACGAGGGCGGGGTCACCCTGGTCCGCGCCGAGCGCGCGCCGGACGGCTCGCTGCGCGAGAGCGAGAGCGGCGAACGCACCGGCCTGTGGGCGTGGAAAATTCCGGATGAGAGCGGCGCTTCTACGTTCCGGGAGGTGCGCGGCGATGTGCGGATGGAGAACATTGTGTTCGGCTATGTGCCGGGTCAGCCGGTGCTAAAGGGCATCTCCGTCTGGGCGGATGCGGGTGAAAAAATCGCCTTTGTCGGCTCGACGGGCGCGGGCAAAACCACCATCACAAACCTCATCAACCGTTTCTATGAGCTCGACAGCGGCCGCATCCTCATCGACGGCATTGACGCCGTGGACATCGCCAAAAGCTCCCTGCGCAGCTGTCTTGGCATCGTGCTGCAGGATACCAATCTTTTCACCGGTACGGTCATGGACAACATCCGCTACGGCAATCTGGATGCGACGGACGAGGAATGCATCGAGGCTGCCAAAATCGCGAACGCGCACGGCTTTATCTCCCGTCTGCCCCACGGATATCAGACCATGATTACCGGCAACGGACAGAATATTTCCCAGGGTCAGCGGCAGCTTTTGGCCATCGCACGCACCGCCGTCGCCCGCCATCCGGTCATGATTCTCGATGAGGCCACCAGCTCCATCGACACCCGCACCGAAAAGCTGATTGACCGCGGCATGGACGCGCTGATGGACGGACGGACCGTGTTTGTCATCGCGCACCGGCTTTCCACCGTGCGCAACGCCCGGGCGATTGTTGTCATTGAACACGGCGAAATCGTGGAGCGCGGCAGCCACGAGGATCTGCTGCAGCAGCAGGGCCGTTATTATCTGCTCTATACGGGCCAGACGGAGTTGGACTGATGGATACGTGGGAAACTTTGGCGGCGCAGTGCGCCGCGTGTACGCAGTGCCCGCTGGCCGAGACCCGGACCCATGTGGTGTTCGGCGTCGGCAGCCGGCAGGCGGATATCATGTTCATCGGCGAGGGTCCCGGTGAGCAGGAGGATCTGCAGGGCGAGCCCTTCGTCGGCCGGGCGGGGAAGCTCCTCGACGATATGCTTGCGATGATTGACTTGTCCCGACAGGATGTATACATCGCGAACATCGTCAAGTGCCGTCCGCCGAAAAACCGCGATCCCCTGCCCGAGGAGCAGACGGCCTGCATCGGCTGGCTCTATCGCCAGATTGAGCTTGTCAATCCACGGATGCTGGTGTTTCTCGGCCGCATCGCGGCGATGGTGTTTATCCGGCCCGACTTTCGCATCACGAAAGAACACGGTCAGTGGTTTGACGTCAACGGCCGCAAGGCTATGGCGCTGTATCACCCGGCGGCGCTGCTGCGCGACCCGGGCAAGCGGCCGGAGACCTTTGTGGATCTGAAGGAAATTCAGGCGGAGCTCCGTCGCTGCCGGACGGAAAAGGAGGCATGAACGTCATGCAATACAACCGAATTCGCACCTTTGACAAAGCCGCCCTCCGAGATATCTGGCAGGCGGGCTTTGCCGACGGGACGGAAAATATCGACCGCTTTCTCACGTGGTTTGGGGACAAGGCAAGCTGTGTTCTCGCGGATGAGGACGGCAGACCCGTCGGCGCCATGATGGTGCTGCCCGGGCCCGATGTGCGGCTGCTGCGCCGGGAACAGCTTAAGACAGCCTATGTCTACGCGCTGTCTGTGCTGCCCGCCTCGCGCTCGAAGGGGCTCGGAAAGGAACTCTACCGCGCCTGTGTGGACGCGGCGCTGCGCGAGGGAGCGGACGCCGTCTGCGTGCTTCCCGCGGAGGAGGGCCTGTATCCGTTTTATACCGATGCGCGGGAGAATGTCATTCTGACCCGCGCCCGGGAGGCGCGGTTTGCGCGCGCGGATTTTGCCGGTATAGACGGCGGTCTGTGCGCCCGTATTGACTATTATCGCTACGGCGGCATCCGCGAGAGCGTGCTCTCCGGCGAGCCTCACGCCGTCATGACGGATGAATATCTCGAGTGGGAGGCGGAGCTGCACGAGCAGTACGGCGGCGGCTTTTTCGTTTCGGAAAGCGGCTGCGCCGTGACGGAGGGCGACGGAAAGCAATGTCTTGTCTCCGAGCTTCTGGTTCCGAACGGCGATCCGATGAAGCTGCTTGCGGCCGTCGCGTCGTTCCACCCGGCGGAGGAATATATCGTCCGCTCTCCCCTGTTTATGCCTGGACCCGGCGTTGAACGCGATTTTATGCTTGCCGCCCTGCGGCCGGACTTGAAGGCATACCTGCCGGACGATATCTGGTGGGGCCCTGCCTACGAATAAAAAAACATCTGCCTCGCGGCAGATGTTTTTTTATTGGCAGATGTTTTTTTATTGGATGGAGTCTTCCGGCGCTTGCAGCAGCCCCAGCAAGATCCAGGCGGCCGGGCTGACCAGAATCAGTCCCAGGCCGAAGAAATCCTGCACCAGGTAGGCAAGCAGACCGAAGCCGATGGCTTTTTTGAAGGCCGACTTGTTTTTTTGAAACAGGGGCAGCATCCCACGGATAAGTACGAACAGATATCCAATCAACCCCAGCAGCCCCGTGCAGCACAGGACGCCCAGATATACGTTATGCGCGTTATCCACGCGGACGGACAGCACTTGACCCGTTTCCACGACATATCTTGACCAGACAATGTCCAGCCGGGACGCCAGCGTGCCGGGACCGCCGCCGAGCAGCGGGCGCTCGCGGAAAAGCGTCAGCAGCTGCTGCCAGATTTCCACCCGGTGCGAGCCAAAGGACGGATCGGCCCGGCCGTGCAGCAGCTCGGACAGCTCCCACAGCGTGCTGCCATCGGCGGGCCAGCACAGCACGACCACCAGCGCCACGACAGCGGCGACACCCTCGGCCATAAGAATCTGAGCGGTCTGTTTTCGGCCCTTGCCCAGCATGGGCAGAGCGACGGCCGCCGCGGCAATCAGACCGACATAGGCCGCCTCGCATTGGGAGACAACCACCAGAATACCGGCCAGGATTCCCGGGATCAGAAGCAGACGATCCGTTTTGCGCGGACCTCGGACACCCGCGACAACGAGCGCCGGGAAGACCAGACACAGCCAGGCGCCCAGAATACCCGTGTTGCCGACGGTGCCAAGATACGTGCCGGTATAGCGCACGCCGCTGTCATAATACGTCAGACCATTCGGAAACAGTTCAAATGGGTTTTTGCCCGCCAGCTGCAGAAAAATCGGGACACTGTTGCACAAAACGAACAGCCCCATGGCCCAGAATATCCATTGCCGTACCCGGCCGAAGCGGGACATCAGATACGCCGCGAGCAGCGCGCCGAGCGTATAGACCAGTCCGTCGTAACGTCCGCTGCCAAGCAGCACGTCACTGCCCGGCGATACCACGGCCGACAGTCCGCAGACAAGCGCGTACAGCCCAAGCGCGATGGCAAAGGTCGAGGGCCGACTCAAGGTCAATTCCTTTCGAATCAGCGCCCATACCGCGCACAATACCATCAGCGCCAGAAATCCGGCGCTCGCGACGGTGATCGCTTTGGTTTTGCATTGCGTGATGTCCGCATAGCCGTTTGGTCCGAAGAGCATCGGATATATCAGCAGCACAAACAGTGCGTACAGACCGCACAGAAGCTCCGCGTCCTTACGCGCCGTAAACGGTCGTAAGGACGATAAAATGGTTTTCAGCTTATTCATAGGGAACGTATAACCGTGCGGACAAGGGGCTGCGGCGCCGGAGGCTCCGGTCCGATGCGGCAGCAGGACAGGTATGTCTTCTCTGCCGCCTCCGCCTCCGCCTGCGTACGAGCGTGAATCACGGCGAGAGTCTGGCCCGCCCGGACGGGCTCGCCGATTTTTTTGCCGAGCTCCAGTCCGACGGACAAATCAACGGGGCTGTCCTTTTTTGCGCGGCCGCCGCCGAGGCGCACCACCAGATTGCCGATTTCCAGCGCGTCGAGAGCAACGACATAACCATCCTGCGTGGAACGAACCTCGCGCCGGACCGGCGCGGTGGGAAGTCTTGACTCATCGTCCACGGCCTCGGCGTCTCCGCCCTGCGCCTGTATAAAAAGACGGAAACGTTCGAGCGCCGCGCCGCTTGTCAGTGTGTCAAGCAGCCGGGCGCGGGCCTCTTGCTCGGTATTGCAAACATGGCAGGCAAGCAAAAGCTCGCTGCCGAGCGCCAGACAAAGCTCGACCAGATCGGGCTCGTTTCGCCCTTTCAGAACCGCGAGTGTTTCCCGGACCTCCAGCGCGTTGCCGACCGTACGGCCGAGGGGCTGGTTCATATCCGTCACAAGCGCCGTGACCCGTTTGCCAGCCAGACGGCCGACCTCGGTCAGCTCCTTTGCCAGCGCAAGAGCGTCTTCCTCGGTTTTCATAAAGGCGCCGCGGCCGGTTTTGACATCCAGCACCAGCGCATCGGCATCGGTGGCGAGCTTTTTGGACATGATGCTGGACACAATCAGCGCAATGCAGTCCACCGTGCCCGTCACGTCGCGCAGGGCGTAGAGCTTTTTGTCGGCCGGGCAGATGGAATCCGACTGGCTTGCGATGGCGAGTCCGACCCGATTGGTAAGCCGGGTTACCTCCTCATCCGTCCACTCGCAGCGGAAGCCGGAGAAGCTCTCCAGCTTGTCAATTGTGCCGCCGGTATGGCCGAGACCCCGACCGGACAGCATCGGCATTTTTACCCCACATTCAGCCAGCATTGGGCATAGAATCAGACTGATTTTGTCCCCGACGCCGCCGGTGGAATGCTTGTCCACCCGCACGCCGTCCACACCGGCAAGATTCATCACAACGCCGCTGTCACGCATGGCAAGCGTCATACACAGCGTTTCCTCCCGCGTCATGCCCGCAAAGCAGATGGCCATCAGCATGGCGCTCATCTGGTAATCCGGGATGATATTGGCGGTATATTGCTCAATCATCCAACGAATTTCGTCGGGCGATAGCGCGAGCCCTCTGCGTTTTTTCAGAATCAGTTCGGTCATTTGCATGGGAAAAGCCCGTCCTTTTGATCATGATTGTGGCTTACAGATAGATACGCGGTACGCGCGGCGCCACGGCGCAGGTCAGCTCGTAATGGATGGTACCGGCCTGTTCCGCCACGGTGTCGATGGGCATGGCGCGGCCGAAAATCTGGGCCACATCGCCCGCCTGAATTTCGGGATAATCCGTCACATCCAGCATGCACATATCCATGCAGATGCGTCCCACCTGGGAAACGACGGCGCCGCCGACGGAAACCCGCAGCTTGTTGGACAGCGCGCGGTGCAGACCGTCGGCATAGCCGATGGGGAGAACCGCGATGCGGGACGGACGCTGCACCGTGAAGGTGCGGCCGTAGCTGATGGTGTCGCCGGGCTCGTGCGTTTCGATATAGGCGATGCGGCTGTATAGCTCCATAGCGGGCGTCAGCGCGATACTGCCCCGGTCGACGCCCGGGTACATGCCGTACAGCGAAACGCCGGGACGGACCATGTCCATATAGGTCTCCGGGAAGGAAATCATCGCGCCGCTGTTCGTGCAGTGGTGAATGACAAAGCGCTGCCCCCAGGCGGCCTCCACGGCCTCATAGCTCGCGCGGAAGCGGGCAAACTGTTCCAGCGTGAATTCCCGCTTGCCGGGAACCTCGTCCGAGACGCAGAAATGCGTAAAAATACCCTCCGCCTGCAGACCGGGCAGACGGACGGCGGCAATGGCATCGTCCACCGCCGCATTGCCGAAGGTACGGAAGCCGGTCCGGCCCATGCCGGTCTCGAGCTTGAGGTGGACGGTCAGCGTTTTGCCGGAGCCCGCGAGAGTATGACTCAATGCCCGGGCGTAGGAAAGCGAGCCGACGGCCTGTGTAATCGAAAGCTCCGCAAGCTCAACGGCGTAATCCGCGGGGGTAAAGCCGAGAATCAGAATCGGCAGCCGGATGCCGGCCTTGCGCAGAATGCGCGCCTCGTCCAGACACGCGACCGCCAGATAATCGCAGCCCTTTTCCTGCAGCATGGTGGCCACGGGCACCGCGCCGTGGCCGTAGGCGTCCGCCTTGACCACGCCGAGAAAGCGGCAGCCCGCGGGCAGCGCCGCGCGCATGTTGCGATAATTCGACTCGATGGCGCCGAGCGAAACCTCGGCCCAGGTGCGTTTTTTCAAATCTTCCATAGTTGAGCTCCTGTTATAGTAAGTAATGGATTTTCCCGACGATTATATTCCAATCCGCCCCCGGCGTCAATTGTATTGCAAATTCTGTGGTTTTATGATATAAGTAACACTTAGTTTATTTTCGGTGCCGGCTGCGCTGTCGGCGTTTTACAGACGCAGTCCGCCGGTTTGCAAGGAGAACACGTATGAAAGAAAAACTTCAGGCCCTCCGAGAGGAATCGCTTCGCGCCATCGGCGAGGCCGTGGATTTGTCCTCGTTGGAGGCTCTTCGCGTCCGGTATCTCGGCAAAAAGGGCGAGCTGACCGCGATTCTCAAGCTCATGGGCAAGCTCTCCGACGAGGAAAAGCCCGTCATGGGCAAGCTGGCCAACTCCGTCCGCGCGGAGCTGGACGCGGCGATCGAAGAGGCGCGCAAAAATCTCGGCGAAAAGGCCATGCAGGCGCGCCTTGCCCTTGAGCGGCTGGACGTCACCGTGCCGGGCGATTCGGTCCGCATCGGCTCTAAGCATCCTCTGACCAAGGTTATGGACGAGGCAAAGGACATCTTCATCGGCATGGGCTTTACTGTCGCCGAGGGGCCCGAGATCGAATGGAGCGACTACAACTTCACCAAGCTCAACACCCCCGAGGGGCATCCGGCCCGCGACCGGCAGGACACTTTCTATTTCACCGATGACGACAGCATCTGTCTGCGCACCCAGACCAGCCCCATCCAGGCCCGCGTCATGGAGTCCCAGCCGCTTCCGATCCGCATCGTCTCCCCCGGCCGTGTCTACCGCAAGGACGAGGTGGACGCCACCCACAGCCCCATGTTCCATCAGTTCGAGGGTCTGGTTGTCGACAAGGGGATCACGATGGGCGATCTGAAGGGCTGTCTGACCACGATGATTCATCGGCTCTACGGCCCGGATACGCGCGCCCGCTTCCGCCCGCACCACTTCCCCTTTACGGAGCCGAGCTGCGAGGTGGACATGGAGTGCTTCGGCTGCCACGGCAAGGGCTGCCGCATCTGCAAGGGCGAGGGTTGGATTGAACTGCTCGGTGCCGGCATGGTGCATCCGCGGGTACTGGCCGGCTGCGGCATCGACCCGGAGGTTTACTCCGGCTTCGCCTTCGGCGTCGGACTCGAGCGCATGGCCATGATGCGCTACGGCATCAACGACCTGCGTCTGATGTACGAAAACGACGTCCGTTTCCTGGCTCAGTTCTGAGGGAGGTAGTAAAGCATGAAACTTTCCAGAGAGTGGCTGAACGATTTCACCAAGATTTCGGCCTCTGACAAAGAATACTGCGACCGCATGACCATGACCGGCTCCAAGGTGGAAGGGGTCGAGGTCACCGGCGCCGACATCCACAACGTGGTCGCCGGCCGCGTCACCTTCATGAAAAAGCACCCGGATTCCGATCATCTCTGGGTGTGCAAAATCGACGCCGGGCAAAGCCGGGATCTGACCATTGTCACCGGGGCGCAGAATGTCTCCGTGGACGACATGGTCCCCGTGGCTCTCGACGGCGCAAAGCTGCCCGGCGGCAAGGAAATCCACACCGGCGCGCTTCGCGGCGTCACCAGCGAGGGCATGCTCTGCTCCCTGGGTGAGCTGGGGCTTGACACCCACGACTACCCCTACGCCATCGAAGACGGCATCTTCATCATGCGCGAGCCCTGCGCACCGGGCGACGACATCTGCCGTGTGCTCGGTCTGGGCGACAGCGTGGTCGAGTTTGAAATCACCAACAACCGCGCCGACTGTCTGTCCGTCATCGGTCTGGCGCGCGAGAGCGCCGCGACCTTTGGCACGGAGCTTGTCATCCCCCGTCCGACGGTTCGCGGCAGCGGCGACCGGATTGAGGATTATCTCACCGTGGAAATTGCCGAGCCGGAGCTTTGCCCCCGGTATACGGCCCGCATGGTCAAAAACATCCGCATCGAGCCCTCCCCCGCCTGGCTGCGCCGGCGGCTGAGAGCCTGCGGTATTCGTCCGATCAACAACATCGTGGACATCACGAACTATGTCATGCAGGAATACGGCCAGCCGATGCACGCCTTTGACTATTCCTGTGTCGAGGGCAACCGCATTGTGGTCCGCCGCGCCGCGCAGACGGAGTCCATTGTCACGCTCGACGGCACGACGCGCAATCTGACGGGCGACATGCTGGTCATTGCCGACTGCGAAAAGCCCATTGCCGTGGCCGGTGTCATGGGCGGCGGCAACAGCGAGATTCTCGACGGCACCCGCACCATCGTTTTTGAGTCCGCCAACTTCAACGGCACCTCCGTCCGCAAAACCGCCATCGCGCTGGGTATGCGCACGGACGCCTCCTCCAAGTTTGAAAAGGGTCTGGACCCCGAGGGAACGATTGACGCCGTGCAGCGCGCCTGCGAGCTGGTGGAGCTGCTGGGCGCCGGTGAGGTCATCGACGGCATGATCGACGCGGTGGCTCGCGAGTATCACCCCGTTTACGCCCCCTTTGAGCCGGACAAGATCAACGCTCTGCTCGGCACTCAGATTTCGCGCGAGGACATGGTGGCCATTCTCACCAAGCTCGACATCCGGGTGGACGGCGACCGTGTTGTGGCGCCCTCCTGGCGCAGCGATCTGCAGATGGGCGCGGACGTGGCGGAGGAAATCGCCCGGTTCTACGGCTATGATGTCATCGAGCCGACCATGTTCGGCGGCGCGCTGGCCCAGGGCGGCTATTCCCCCAAGCAGCAGTTTGAAAACCGCGTGGCGGAACTGTGCCGCGCGATGGGCTTTACGGAAATCATGACCTATTCCTTCGGCAGCCGGTCCGCCTGGGACAAAATCAATCTGCCGGCGGATTCGCCCCTGCGCAATGCCTTTATCATCCAGAATCCGCTGGGCGAGGATACCTCGGTCATGCGTACGACGGCGCTGCCCTCGCTCCTTGACGCGATGAGCATCAACGCGGGCAAGCGCAATGCGGAGGTTCGTCTGTACGAATTCAGCCGCACCTATGCCCCCCGCGGCGAGCGGGAGCTGGCGGACGAGCACGTGTGGCTGACGCTGGGCGCCTACGGCGGCGGGATGGATTTCTTTGCTCTCAAGGGCTGTGTGGAGGAGCTGCTTCGCATCATGCGGGTGGAAAATCTCCGCTTCACGGCGCTGCGGGATCAGGCCGGCATGCATCCGGGCCGCTGCGCGGCGGTGTATTGCGGCGAGACAAGCATCGGCTATCTCGGCCAGATTCATCCCCTGGTTTGCAAAAATTACGGTCTGGGTGACGATTCCTTTGCCGCTATCCTTGATTTTGACGCGATGCTGCGGCTGCAGGGCGCGGAGCGCGGCTTTACGCCGCTGCCCCGGTTCCCGGCTCTGACGCGCGATATCGCCGTGGTCTGCGACGATGCGGTCAGCGCGGCGGAGCTGACGGATGCGATTGTGTCCGCGGGCGGCGCGTATCTGGAGTCCTGCCGCCTGTTTGACATCTACACCGGCGATCCCATTCCGGCGGGCAAGAAATCCGTTGCCTTCTCGCTGACGCTGCGGGCGGCGGACCAGACGCTGACGGACGAACACGCCGACGAAACCGTTACCGCCGTGCTCAAGGCGCTCGAAACAACTTACGGCGCGTCGATTCGCTGACGATTTCATACTTTTGTAATACTTATTTCATAATTTGTTGTTTCTAATTTCTTAATTGGATACTATAATGTTCCAAGGGTGAAAGGAGGGATTCCTAATGGGAGAATCAACCCGCAAGTTCAAGGTGCTCGATCACAGCAGCGAAATCCGTCAGATTTTATCATCCGTTTACGATTCCCTGGTGATAAAGGGATACAACCCCATCAATCAGCTGGTGGGCTACATTCTGTCCGAGGATCCCACGTATATCACCAACTACAACAACGCCCGCGCTCTCATCTGCCGCGTCGACCGCGACGAGCTGCTGCAGGAGCTGTTGACTTCTTATCTGCAAAAGCCATAAGTTTTTCTATCCCGCGCGAGAACATCACGCGGGATTTTTTCTTATATTATGTCTTGACAAATGGAGAATGTGTGCTATTATACTTCTTGCGCGTAGCGGGATTGTGTAAAGGTAGCACAGCGGACTCTGACTCCGTATGTGAGGGTTCGAATCCTTCTCCCGCTGCCAAAAACTCCGAGGTCCGTTGGGCTTCGGAGTTTTTTTATCCCCGTTTGACAGGGGCTCGCGCCCGTTGTAAAATAGGTTATCCATCGATGGGAGTGATTCGATTTGAAAACACTGCTGATCCTCTTCGGCGGCTCCAGCTCCGAGCATGAGGTTTCCCGTAATTCCGCGCGCTGCATTCTCAACAATCTCGATGCATCGCATTACCATATTCTCACCCTTGGCATCACCAAGCCCGGCGAATGGATGTTGACCCGCGCCACGCCGGACCAGATTGCGGATGGCAGCTGGGAATCGCGCGGGGATAACCGCCGCGCCGTGCTCTCCCCTGCCCGCACGGATCACGGTCTTCTGGTCGAAGGCGACGGGGGCATCGAGCGCGTCCGGGTCGACTGTGTCTGGCCGGTGCTGCACGGACGCTATGGCGAGGATGGCACGATTCAGGGCCTGTTTGAGATGAGCGGTATCCCCTATGTGGGACCGAATGTCTTTTCCTCCGCGGTCTGCATGGACAAGGCCAAGGCGAAGGTCCTTGTGGCCGGGACCGGCATCCGCCAGGCGGATTATTATCTTTTGCACCGGACGGACTATCGCGCCGGGGCGCAGAAGGAGCTCGACGCCATCGGAGACTATTTTGCCGGTCGGCTGCCGCTGTTTGTCAAGCCGTGCATTGCGGGCTCCTCGGTCGGCGTGACTAAGGTCACGGACCTTGCGGCGCTGCCTGCGGCCATCGAGACCGCCCTTCGGCACGACAAAAAGGTCCTGATTGAACAGGCCATCGTCGGCCGCGAGGTCGAAATCGCCGTTCTCGGCAACGAGCATCCCGAGGCCTCCGTTGTGGGCGAGATTCTGTCCGCGAACGAGTTTTATGACTACAGCGCCAAATACATCAACAGCGCCTCACGTACGGTGGTTCCGGCGGACATATCCGACGAAAGCTCCGACGCGCTGCGCCGGGCGGCCGTCACGGTCTATCGCACGCTCGACTGCGAGGGGTTGACGCGCTGTGATTTCTTCCTGACCGAGGACGGAACCCCGGTTTTCAACGAGGCCAACACCATGCCCGGCTTTACGAACATCAGCATGTACCCCAAGCTCTGGGAGGCAAGCGGTCTTGTCTACGCAAGACTCCTGGACCGACTGGTTGAGCTTGCTGTGGAGGCACACCCGGAGGGACCTCTGATCCTCGAATAAAAAAAATACCCCATCCGAACCGGGACGGGGTATTTTTTTATTCCGTGATGGCTTGCATGACCTGCGGCAGATAGCGCAGGATATCGGTGGGAATCATGCCGTACTCCCCGAGCGCCTCGGCGGCGGCATCACCGGCCGCGGCGTGAAGACAGCAGCCGGTCAGTACGGCCTGTTTGAGCGGCAGCTGGCACAGCATGGCGCCGAGAATGCCGGTCAGAATGTCCCCGCTGCCGCCCCGGGCCATGCCGGGGTTCCCCGCCTCGATGCGATAAAGCGTCCCGTCGGGGAAGGCGACGAGCGTGCGGTGTCCCTTGAGCACCGTGACGCAGCCGTGCCGCCGCGTAAAAGCGGCGCAGTCGCGCTCCCGGTCGCCGCTGCGGTCCGGGAACAGACGCGCAAACTCCCCCTCGTGCGGGGTGATAATCAGCGGAGCCCGGTACTGCGCAAAGCGCTCCGTTTCCTCCGCGAGAAAAAACAGCGCGTCGGCATCTGCCACCGTCGGCTTGTCGACCGGCAGACGGAGAAACAGCCGCCGGGCGTCGTTCGAACGCCCCATCCCCGGCCCCACCGCAAGCACGCTGCAGCGACGCAGTCGTTCCGGCAGATGCTGTCCAGTCAGCGGAAAGGGCATCGCCTCGTCGTTTTTGACGGCGGTGACGGCATAGATTGACTCCGGTACGCCCAGACTAACCAGCCCCGCGCCGCATCGCACGGCGGCCCGCGCGCACAGAGTCGGCGCGCCCGTATACCCGACGCAGCCGCCCAGAATCAGCAGATGCCCGTAATCGCGCTTGCTGCTGTCCGGCGGGCGCTTCGGCAGACGGACGGAGTCGGAACGAATCGAAATGACTGACATGGCGATCACCTCTCTTTGTCCTTCATTATAATTCATCCACCGGCTTCGGTCAATCCGATGCCGGTTTTATATTGACAGGAAAAAGACAAGTCGATATAATTCAGAAGAACAGAATTATATTATTGAAAGGAGAACTCCAACATGAAAAAATTCGGCAAGCTTCTCTCTCTTTTGCTGACGATGGCGCTGGTGCTGTCGCTGGCAGGCGGCGCCTTTGCCTCCTCCGGTGAGGCCAGCGGCGAGGCCAGCGGCTCTTCGGGCGCGGATATCTCCGGCATGCTCGCTTTAAGTCAGTATGTCTTCGTCGCCTCACAGGGCGAGATTGCGGACGGCAGCGTTGCCGCGGACTATTACGGCGTGTACACGCTCGGCGGCGAAGGCGAGGCGGCCTATGTTCCGGCGGCGTTTGACGGCGATGTCACCGTTTATGCGGACAGCGCGCTGCAGATCCCGGCGGAGGGCGTGAGCGTGTCTATAGCGGACGGCAGCTTCACGATGACCGGTGTGGCCGAGGAGGGCAACACCGCCTATTATCTCTCGACCGGTGAGGCCGGTTATACCACCGTCCTCTACGTCGTCTGCGAGGAATACGAGGGCGAGGACGCTGTGTTGACGCTTTCCGATGGGACCGAGCTGACGCTGACGACCTATGCTCCCAACATGCGCTATGGCGATTATGACGCCGTGACGGACGCGAACGCCATCGAGGGCGACACGTCTGTATACGTCGGCGGCAACCGCACGGCGGTCAGCCTCGACGAGCTGACTGACACGGAGAATTTCGCGGGCTACGAGACCGAGGTCGCGTGGTATCTGCGCTCCGGCATCACGAACGCCGGCGATACGCTGACCACCTTCGGCGACAAGATGTACGGCTACGAATACGCCGTCAGTCTCTACCGTCTGTTCCAGATTGTCGTGGACCAGGTCACCAGCGTGGCGGGCTTTGTCGATCCCGGCGACTTTGTCGGCGCCATGTTCTCCAATGACCCCTATTCCGACGCCGTATCCGCCACCATCCAGGGCAACATCTGGAACGGCATTTACACTCAGATGAGCGACGTGAAGGATTTGGGCGAGGGCTTCTATCTGACGGAAAACATCGAGGGCGTCGAAAATCTCGGCACCGGCGCCGTGATTACGGCGGAGTTTGCCTATGTCGGCATGTACAATGCCTTTGCCTCTGACTGGACCACGCTCAATGAAGACGGCTTTGCCATGGCGGAAACGCTCGAGGCCGCCGCGGCGGAGTTTGACGGCGGCGCGGTGGAGCGTCCCGCGGACTACACGAACGAGGCCAAGATGTACGCCGTGGCCGTGTGTCTGATGGGTCTTGACGAGGCTCCCGCGGCCGACACCGTTCTGACCAAGGCAGAGGGCTGCGCCGTGCTGTACGCCGCGAAGGATTACGTCATGACAAAGACCGCGCCCGACGCCTCCCGCGCGGAGCGCACCGGTTCGGCCTTCTCCGACCTCAGCCGGTTCTTCGGCGGCGATTATGGCGACTGCATCCTCGTCACCGAGGACAACCTTGACGAGGTCCAGGCCGGAATCGACGACGCCGATCTCATCAGCGAGGAGGGCGCTGCCATCCTCATCAATAACGCCGGCTCTCTGACTATCACGAACAACACGGTCAGTCTGGTCGGCAACGCGGATGTCGCCGTGAATGACATTCTCACCCTTTCCGACGCACGCTACGCTTTGGACGGCCAGGAGGCCGCCACCGATCCCACGCACGACGGCTTTGTCTACAACGCCACCAGCCGCAACGCCTTCTATCGCTTCGCGGTGGGCGCCGGCATGGCGGTCTGGGGCAAGAACTCCGTGGTCAATCTGCGCAGCGATAACGGCACCATCGTTCTCGATGCCGAGGCCTCCGGCTCCTCGCAGCAGGCGGGCAACATGGCCGGCGGCGCCTATGTCGGCTTCGGCGGCACGCTGAACATCACCAACGCCGTCGCCTACTCTGGCGGACAGCATCTGACGAACATCCTCTATAACGGCTCCGTGCATTATCTCGACGCCTATGCCGTAAGCTCCGGCCGTGTGTATTCCTCCGACTTCTGGGGCGGATACCAGGTCTTTGAGGACAGCGTCGCCACCGGCGGCTGCGTCACGGACGAGCCCACCACGCTCATCTGCAAAAACTCCGTCTTCGGCAACAGCCTGGGCGGCAACGGCTTTGCCTCGCAGTACTTCGAAAACTGCCTGATCAACGCCTCCGTCGCCACCTTCCAGAACACCACCTCGCTGGTGACCGACTGCGGTGGTCTGACGCTGGTCAACTCCGTGCTGAACGGCGGCTCCTCCTTCGCGGCCGTGACCGGCTGCGAGCGCGCCATCATCACGGTGGTCGATTCCGCTATCGTGCTGACCGGCAATACCCTCGCGACGGTCGGCAACCACGCGCCCGTGAACGCCATCACCGACGTCACCGTTGATCCCGCGAATCTCGACGAATATGTCGCTCTGTGGGACGGCGAGATGGCCATCCGCTTCTATGGCGAGAACAATCTGACCATCGTCGGCGACGGTCTGACCGTCAGCGTGGCCGAGGGCGGCGTGCTGACCGTCTATTCCGCCAATCTGACCGAGGATGACATCGTCAACACCGGCGCCGGTGAGCTCATCGTCGTCACCGACGATGCTTACGGCACCGTGAATCTGATCGCGTAAGCGCAAATCACAACAAAAAACAGGAGCCCTCGGGCTCCTGTTTTTTGTTATAAGGCGGCACCGCACAATTCTCGGCACGCAATCTGCTTAGAAATATTTCCGACAGATTTCACAAAAATGCTCGGCAATACACAAAGTATTCCCAGTCGGCCGCAAAAGGAACGGCGGCCGACATAACTCTCGGGAGTATGAGAGCCATGCGCTTTTTGTCTCATCTGCCGAAAAATTTCTCGGCGCATCTTACGCACCAGAATTATGCGGTGTTGCCTTACGCCTTGTCCATCGGCAGGTCGCCGAGATTACGGTCGAGGTCCGTGGAGATGCCGTCGATGGCAAGCGGGCGGAAGCCCTCGGCGGTGACGGTCAGTGTCCACTCCCCTTCAGGGAGATTGTTGAACCAGAAGTCGCCGTAGGCGTCCGATTCGGTCTCGTAATCCCCTTTTTCGCCGGTCAGTCGACAGCGGGCGGCGATGATGACCTCCTTTTCCACGGGATCATAGAGCGTGCCCGCGACGAAGCGGCCGGGAATGTGGCGGTAATATACCCGCGGGGACAGACCGGCCTCCGGCTGCGGAACGACCGCATCGGGCGCCTCGCGCAGAAGCTCCTCCTCATCCCCGTAGCGGAGCGCGTCCGTCGGACAGGCATCCACGCAGCGCGGCAGCGTGTGTCCGTGGTCGAGCAGATGGGCGCAGCCGGTGCATTTCTGGGCGATGCCGCTGTCGGGGTGGAAATAGATGACGTCGTAGGGGCAGGCCTCGGCGCAACGGCCGCAGCCGGTGCAGAGCTCCGGACGAATCAGAACCAGCCCGTCGTCCCGTTTTTCGATTGCCTTTTCCGGACAGACGTCGCGGCAGACGGGGTTGTCGCAATGATTGCACAGACGCGGGATATAATGAATGCGGACCTTGGGAATGGTGCCGCAGACATGCTCCTGTACCTTCATCCAGAACTGGCCGGTCAGCGGCTGGGCGGCCGCGTAAGGCAGCCAGTCGTTGAGCGCGTGCTCATCCTTGCACGCCAGCTGGCAGTTGAAGCAGCCGCTGCACCGGGCGATGTCGAACAGAAAGATTTTACGCATCGGCGTTCCCCTCCTCATGAATCAGCCAGCCGTCCAGACACACACCGGCATCGGGGTCGACCGAACGGGCAAAGGCCTCGGGATAGTCCCGTTTCCAGGCCGCCATTTCCTCGTCGGTGACCTTCTGCACCTCCACCAGAAAAGCGCTGACGGCCATGCCGGTGGCGTTGAGGGATGTGGTGTTTTCGGGCGTGATGGTGTTGATGGCGCCGCCGCGATCAAGCCAGCCCGGAATGATCGGGTCAAGACGCGAGCCGTGGTCGACATAGCACGTCCGGGGGATCAGCCGCTCCGTGACATAGGCGGCGCAGAGCACGATGCCCCGTTCGTTGAAGACCTTGACAATATCCCCGTGGCGGATGCCGCGCTTTTCCGCCTCGGACGGATGCAGCCAGCACGGCTCGTATTGATAGCCGTCCGCGGCGCGGATTTTCATCGTCTCGACCTCACGGTTCCAGACGATGTCATCGCACTGGGCGTGCATGCGCCAGCGGCCGTGATTGGACTGGCACAGCAGCGGGTATGTCTCCGCCCGGCGGCTGGAAAGACGCTCGTCGTGACTGGGGCCGGATTCAATCCAGTGCGGCACCGGCGGGCGTTCGGGGTCATCGGGGAGATTTTTGTGCAGCTCCGTAGAGAAATACTCCAGCTTTCCGGTTGGGGTGGAAAGCGGATGATGCTCGGGGTCGGTGAAAAATTCGTACAGACCGGCGGGCAGACGGTCGAGCTCCTCCTGCTCCTTGCAGGGAACGACAAAGATTTTGCGGCGGCGGAATTCCTCCCAGGTCATGTATTCCTCGCAGCCGGTTGCCTTATAGAAAAAGCGGACGCGCTCTTTTTCGGTCAGATTGCCCGTATAGGCGGCCAGATACTCCGGGCCGAGCTTTTCCGCCACACGGGCGCAGACGTCAAAGTCCGTGACGGATTCCCCTCGCGGCGGACAGCAGGGCTCTTCCAGATAAATCGAGGTGAAGCTGCCGGAGGACATATCGTTGCCGAGGTCGTTCATCTCGTGCTTGGTGCAGACGGGAAAAATCAGATCGGCAAAATAACAGTCGTTTTCCAGCCAGGGGTGCTGGGCGATGATGGTTTCGATGGAGGGGTCGCGGAAGGCCTGAATCGAAAGATTGCCGTCGTT
>R18__coassemble_1629_pt1 | contig 22559 bp, 11 predicted proteins | sample R18__metabat2_low_PE_004 | metagenome-assembled genome bin R18
ATGGCCGTCAGCTACGAGAACGTCGAGAGCATGGCCATCAACTACGATTTCCTGCCCCGGCTGCGTTCGGATGGCATGACCATCGGCGACAGTGAGAACACGGCGGTCTGGTATCATCTGCAGGGGGCGCATTTCCCGTACATCGTGGACTATGACGGCGAGTTTGTCGGTGAGGGCGAAACAACACGCGCCGAGCAGCTGCATGGCTATCTGATGACGCTGCAGTATTATTTTGACTGCATGAAGGAGCTGGGCATTTACGACGATGCCACGATCATCATCTCCGCCGACCACGGCTACTTTGACTGCTTCCAGACGGCGTTTCTGATCAAGCCCGCCGGCCAGACGGGGGACACGCTGGAAATTCGCCATGCGCCGGTGTCGCAGGACGATATCTGGGCGACCATTCTGGACGTGCTGGGCCAGGACTACGAGGACTATGGCCGCTCGGTCTACGACGTGGCCGAGGACGAGGAGCGCGAGCGCTCCACCTGTATCTGGGGCTATATGTACGGCTATCCCGATGTGGACTGGATCGGAGACATCGACCAGTGGGACGCCACCAGCAACAACTATCTGCGCTATAATGTCATGGCGGAAATCTTCTATACCGGCGACCGCGACGATATTTACGAGGAATATCTGATGTGGTACAAGTACGGCTATGTGGACGAGGTCCATCCGCTGTATGATTCTTTCTATTAATACGAAGGCAACGGGAGTGGGGACATGATTGATTTTCTTGCACACTGGTTTGGGTATGTGATGGAGTGGTGCTACCGGCTGATACCGAACTGGCCGGCGGCCATCGCGCTGTTCACGCTGCTGACGAAAATACTGTTGCTGCCGGTTTCGCTGTGGAGCGACCGGAACGGACTGCGCATGGTGGCCATTATGCCCCAGGTGAACGAACTGAAGGCCCGCTTCTTCGGGGACAAGGAGCGCATCGGCGATGAGCAGGCCGCTCTGTATAAGCGCGAGCATTACCATCCGTTGCTGTCGCTGGTGCCGCTGGCGCTGCAGATTATCATTTTGATGGGTCTGATCGGCGTCATCCACCAGATTACGGACTCCGGCCGGGCGCCGGGGCTCGGGCTGATGCCTGTGGAAGACGGCGGCGCGGCTCTTTTGATGCCGGTGGCGGCGGCTGCGGCGGCGGTGGTGCTCGGCTGGGCCCAGAACCGCATCAACCCCCTGCAAAAGGAGCAGGAGCGCATGGAGCAGCTGAGCACGAACGGCGTGTCCGTGGTCATCTCGCTGGTGCTGGGGATGTTTGTGCCGGTCGGCGTGGCGCTGTACTGGGTGTATTCCAATCTCTTCACTATTCCGGTGCAGGCGGTCTGCAATCTGATTCTGCCGCCGAAAAAATACGTGGACTACGCCGCGCTGGAGGAAAGCCGCCAAAAGCTCGGCTCTCTGCAGGAACTCGGCAAGGACGAATCGAAGGAGCTGCGCCGCCGCGGCCGCGCCGACTTCAAGCGCTTTTTCAAGGTGGCCAACAAGCGGATTGTCTTTTACTCCGAGGCCGCCGGCTTTTACAAATACTTTGAGGCGATTATTGCGGAGCTGCTGGCCCGGACCAATGTGGTCATCCACTATGTGACCAGCGACCCCGACGACCCCATCTTCCGCAAGGCGGAGGCCAATCCCCGCATCCAGGCGTACTACATGGGCGTCAGCCGTCTGATTACGCTGTTTATGAAAATGGACGCGGACACGGTCATCATGACCATGCCGGATCTGAACACCTATCACTATAAGCGCAGCTATGTCCGCAAGGATGTGGAGTATGTCTATGTGTTCCACGGGCTGTTTTCGGGTCTGGGCACGCTGCGCAAGGGTGCGCTGGACCACTTTGACACGCTGCTCACGCCGACGCCGGGCTTTGAAAAGGAGCTTCGCGTCTGGAACGAGCGGCAGGGGCTTCGGGATCAGAAAATGGTCCCCTGCGGCTACTGCGTGGCGGAGAGCATGGCGGCGCAGTATGACGCCATGCCGAAGCAGCAGCACGCCGTGCCGACGGCGCTGATAGCGCCCTCTTGGCAGGATGGGAACATTCTGGTCTCGTGTCTGCCGGAGCTGGCGGAGTCGCTGCTGGGGGACGGGTGGGACGTGACGGTGCGGCCCCATCCTCAGTTCATCCGCCGGTTCCCGGCGCAGATGCAGGAAATCATCGCCGCCTGCGAGCGCTTCGGCACGGAGCGGTTCCGCTTCCAGTTGGACTTCGCCTCCAATGAGACGGTGTTCATGTCGGATCTGCTGGTGACGGACTGGTCCAACATCGGCTATGAATACGCGCTGGCCACGCGCAAGCCCGTTTTGTTCATCAACACGCCGCGCAAGATTGTCAACGAGGAGTGGACCGAGGAGGATATCGACCGCTACAGCGTGGACTCCAAGCTGCGCGATGTCATCGGCATCGCTCTTGCGCCGGAGGAAGCCGCCTCCCGCGGCGCCGAGGCCGCGCGCCGGCTTTATACCGAGCGCGACGCCTATACCGAAACCATCGACCGCGTCCGCGCCGAGCGGGTGTACCACTTCGGCGAAAGCGGCAAGTATGGCGCGTTGTATCTCATCGGCCGCATGGTGGAGCGCCAGAAGGCGGAAAAAGAGGCGGCTGCCGCCAGGGAAAGCAAAAAGAAAAACAAAAAGAAATAAGAGAGGGTAAAGAAAATGCTACAGCATTGTGATGGAAGCTATACGCAGCGGGCGCTGGATTTTATCGGTGAGGACTGCGTGCGGTGCTTCTATCTTTATATGGATCTGGAGGAATACGGCCCGGACCGGGAGTTCACGGACCTCTGGCTGCAGCTGGAGGGGGAGAATATTCAGGCGGTATTCTATCGCTACTACAACACGATGCATCTGTTCTCCCGGCAGCTGCCGGCGCTCGAGGATGCGGCGGCGCTGCTGCGGGAACAGGCTCCACACACCATTATCTCGAACGAGGAGAACATCCGCGCCCTGCAGCCGCTGCTCGAGGGCGAGTGGGAGTTGGAGATGAGTGAGATTATCACCGCCCCCCGGCTGATGGAGGGTGAGTGCAGTCTGCCCATCCGCCCGGCCGACGAGGAGGACATCCCCGACATCGTGTCGCTGATGATGACCGAGCCGATTTATAACACCATCTATACGGCGGAAAGTCTGGCCGAACAGCTTCGCGGCCGCATCCGGGACGGCTTTGGGCGTCTGTTTGTCATCCGGGACGAAACGGGCCATCTGGTCGCCACGAACAATACCAGCGCCGAGACAAAGGATTTCGCCGTCATCAATGGTCTGGTGACCGACCCCGCCATGCGCGGCCGCGGTCTGGGTCGGGCCATCACGGCCAGCACCTGGAATCTGGTCTTCCGCGAGGGGAAAAAGGGTCTGGCCCACCTCGGGTGCGAAAACGAGAACACGCTCCGTCTGCACCATGCCATGGGCTATGACTTCATCGGCCGTTCCGCCCGCCTTGTCCTGAAGGAGGAAAGCGCTTGCAATGGCGCGGAATAAATGATATACTTCACCGCGTGTAAAAATTACCGGAAGGAGATTTTTTCAGTATGAAAAAGATGAAGCTTGCCTTTTACGTTCTGTGCATGGGCGTGATTCTGACCGGCTCTGCCGCGGCGTATGTGGACGCCTCCGTCACCACGATGGTGCTGCAGGCTGTGGTCGGCGTGGTCGTCGTTGCCGGCGCTGTGTTCGGTGTTGTCTGGCGCAAGGCCAAGAAAAAGGCCCAGGAGGTTCTCAACATCGACGAGAACGCCAACAAGGTCGTCGAGGACGACATCGTGGTGGACGAGAGCACCGCGGCCGAGCTTTCCGCTGAGCAGTCCGCTCCCGCCGACGCGGAGTAATCCGTTTATACAAAATACGCAAAAAAACCGCCTTCCTTCGGGAGTGGCGGTTTTTTTGACAGGCCGGATGTCTTGCGTATTGCCGCATGCGGCGGTACAATGGACAAAAAACAGGGAGAGGAGTCAGGATATGAACGAACGGTGGAAGCTGGACGCGCTTTATCCGGCGCCGGACGCGCCGGCGATTGCGGAGGATATGGCGGCGCTCCAAAGGGAATGCGCGGCGATGCGTGCCTTTGCGGAGCGGGAGCCGGGGGAGGACAGAGCCCGCTATGCGCGCGAGTATTTCGCGTTGCTTGAGGGCATCACTGCCCTGGCGGAAAAGCTGGGGGTCTATGCCTCGCTGCGGCAGGCGGCGGACACGGGCGACGGAGATGCGATGACGCTGCTTGAGCAGGTGTCGGCGGCGCTGAGCACCATCGCGGGGGCCACGGCGGCCGTGGAGCGGACCATCGCCGCCTCCCCCCCGGCGCAGGAGCGGATCGCGGCGGACGACGCGCTGCGCCCTTACGAATATCTGCTGCGGCGCATCCGGTCCGACGCGCGGTATCTTCTGCCGCCGCGAGAGGAGGAGCTTCTGGCCCGGATGACGATGTCCGGCTCGGACGCCTGGGAGCAGCTGCACGATACCATCACGGCGGGGCTTTCCGTGCCCTACCGCGGGGGCACGGAAACGCTCTCTTCCATCCGCAATCTTGCCAGCAGCCCGGACCCGGCGGTACGGCGCGAGGCGTACGAGGCGGAACTGGCCGCCTATGCCCGGATTGAGGACGCCGGCGCCTTTGCGCTCAATTCCATCAAGCTTGAGACCGTGACTCAGTGCTCGCTGCGCGGGTTTGACTCCGCTCTGGACCGCAGTCTGGTCCAGGCCCACATGAAGCGCGAGACGCTCGACGCGCTCTTTGCGGCGATGGAGGAATATATGCCCGTGTTCCGCCGCTATCTGCGCGCCAAGGGACGGGCGCTTGGGCATGACAACGGGCTTCCCTGGTATGACCTCTTCGCCCCGATGGGAAAGCCAGGCCGAACCTATACGCCCGAGCAGGCGCGCGAGACGCTGCTGGAGGTTTTTACGCCCTTTGACGACGAGGTGGCGGGGGTTATCCGCCGTGCCTTTGACGAGGAGTGGATTGATTTCTACCCCCGCCGCGGCAAGGTGGGCGGCGCCTTTTGCTGCATGGTATACGGGGCGCGGCAAAGCCGCGTGCTGACCAACTTTTCCGGGCAGTTTTCCGATCTGGTGACGCTGGCGCACGAGCTGGGCCACGCCTTCCACAACGAGATGCTCTTTGATCACCCGATTATCTGCAAGGACGAGCCGATGCCGCTGGCGGAGACCGCCTCCACCTTCAACGAGAATGTGCTGGTGTCCGAAATTCTCCGCCATACCCGGGATCCGCAGGAACGTCTGGCTCTGATAGAAAACCAGCTCGCCGACGCCTGCCAGATTCTCTGCGACATCGACAGCCGCTTCCGCTTTGAAAAGGGAGTTATCGAGGACCGCGCCTCCGGCTTTATGCCGGCGGCGGAGCTCTGCCGCCGCATGCTGCAGGCGCAGGAGGAGTCCTATGGCGACGGACTGGACCCCACGGTCCGCCACCCCTACATGTGGCTTTGCAAGGGCCATTATTACAGCGGCAGTCTGTCGTATTACAACTTCCCCTATGCCTTCGGCGGGCTGTTTGCCCGGGGGCTGTACGCCATGTACCGGGAGGAGGGCGCCGCCTTCGTGCCGAAGTACAAGCAGATGCTGCGCGCCACCACGGTGATGGACGCCGAGGAGGCGGCGGCCCTGTGCGGCGCGGATTTGACGGACAGAGCCTTCTGGACCCGGGGGCTGGAGTCCTACCGGGAGGAAATCGACGAGTTTATCTCCCTGCTGTGAGGCGGCGGCACATAGGGATACATCGTAAAAGAACAACTGCTCCGGACGGACCGGGGCAGTTGTGTTTTTTTTATGACGCTTTCTTTCGCGGGCGCAGCTCGCACAGCAGCGACGCCCCGATGATCAGCACGGCGCCGACCAGACCGGCGGGAGTCAGCCCCTCGCCCAGAATCAGCGCGGACAAAATCAGCGCCGACACGGGGTCAATATAGCTAAGCACCGCGATGGACTGGGCCTCCAGCCCCGCCATCCCCGTGAAATACAGCGCGTAGGCAAGACCCGTGTGCACCACGCCCACGATGACCAGCATCCCCACGGCGGCGCCGGTGACCGGCTCCGTCATCGGCTGCTCCGTCAGCAGCAAATAGGGAATCAGAACCACGGCGGCGGACGAGAGCTGCACAATGGTTTTTTCGTACGCGTCGTCCAGCGGGAGCAGTTTGTTGAGAATCACCACCGCGGCATAGAGCACCGCCGCCAGCAGACCGAGCGCGACCCCGCGCAGATCGCCCCGGCCGATGCCGCCCTCTGTTACGCCGCTGACCAACACCATGCCGCCCAGCGACAGCAGCACGCACACCAGCTTGCGCGCCGTGAGCTTCTCCCGGAAGAGCAGCGGGGAGAGCAGAATCAGAATGGTCGGCTCCATGTAATAGCACAGTGTGGCCGTGGCGACGCTTGTGTATTCATAGGCCTCAAACAGCACAATCCAGTTAAAGCCCATCAGTCCCCCGGCCAGAACCAGCAGCGCAATCGTCCGCCGCGGGACGCCGCGCGCAAAGCGGTGCTTTTTCAGCCTTGTGAACAGCAGCAGACACACGCTGCCCAGAATGCCGCGGACAAACGCCAGCATGCCCGAGGAAAAGGGGATGTACCGGCGAAAAATGCCGATGGTGCCGTAAATCAGCATGGCGCCGATCATCATCAGATAGGAAGAGGTGCGTGTTTTCTTCATGGCATGCTCCAGACCTTATACATGGTCAGATGGTTTTCATCGCCCTCGCGATCATAATCCACCCGGTCCATCGTCTGCCGGACCAGATAGATGCCGAGACCGCCAATCGTCGGCTCGCCGGTAGGGGGCTCGTCCCGGGACTCGTTCGGGTGGAAGGGAATGCCGTGGTCCGTTACGGTGATGCGGGCGCAGTTGGCCTCAATGTCCAGCGTCACGGTCATGTCACCCTCGCCCGCGGGATAGGCGTAGTCCACTACATTGCCGCAGATTTCGTCCAGCGCCACATCCAGCTCGCGCCGGATATTCTCCGGACAGCGATGCCGGCGCAGCATGGCGTCCATGGTGTCCAGAAGAAGCTCGATGGAGTCGGGCTTCGCGCTGACGCGGAGAGTCTGTGTTTCCGGACGGAGGTCGGGGGTGAGCCGCAGCGTGAGCAGCGTCCGGTCGTCGTAGGGCTCGGCGCCGTCCGTGAAGCGGCTCAGCGTCTCGCGCAGCGCGGGGCACAGCGCCCCGTCGGTCTCCTGCCAGGCGCTCACGGCTGCTGCCAGCCGTTTCTCGCCGAAAAACTCGTTCTCCCGGTTTTCCGCGTCGGTCAGTCCGTCGGTGAAAACAAGCAGTGTGTCGTCCCGCTCCAGACGCAGCGTGTGCGCGCGAAAGCGGCTTTGCTCGAACAGACCGAGAAGCGGGTCCGGGTCGTTTTCCAGCCGGCGGACGGAGCCGTCCCCACGCCGCACCAGCGGCGGCACATGGCCGCAGCTGACATACTTGCCGACGCCCGTGCCCATGTGGATGCTGGCAATCCACAGCGAGACAAACATGTTCTGCGGGTTATCCCGGCAGAGCGTTTCGTTCACCAGCGAGACGGCGTCCTGCAGCGTGTGACAGCCGCGCAGGGCCAGACGGATGGTATCGCGGGCCCGCATCATGAACAGCGCGGCGGGCAGTCCTTTGTCCGACACATCGCCCACGAGAACCACGATCTGTTCCCCGGACAGGAAGTAATCATAAAAATCGCCCCCGACGCTTTTGGCCGGCTGCATAAAGGCCCGCACCGTCACGCCGCGCTCCGACCGGCGCCATTCACCCGCGGGAAGACTGGACTTCTGCAGCTCGGCGGCGGCGGTCAGCTCGGACTCCATGGCGGCGGATTGGGCGGAAATTCGGGACTGGGTTTCCACCAGCTCCCGGCCGCGGACGGCAATCGAGCGGCAGATTATGCCGATGATGAAAATCACGATGCTTTGGGGAAAGTATAGGTCCGATATCACGCTCAAGGGGTCCTGCCACAGGGAGATGCCCTGCCAGCTGTGCCACTGACGAAGCGGCTCGCTGCAGATCTCTCCCAGCACATTGCCCCACACCGCCAGAGTAAACAGCGTCCAGGCGTGCAGAGTTGTCAGATGAATTACGCGCCGGTTATAGTACATGGCGCTGATGATAATCGGACCGAAGACCAGAAAGTTTGCCGCCAGAGGATTGATAAAAAGAATGAGCGCACTGGAAAGCAGAAACGCGCTGATAATCAGCTGCCGCAGCCAGATTGCGTCGTGACGGACCCGCCGTCCGATGCCCCAGACCAGACAGGCGGCGGCTCCGGTTCCCAGCATGGTGCACACCAGCGCCGTGGTCGGCAGATAATTCCGATTGATCAGACCGTAGATGCCCAGCAGAATATACAGCAGTCCCATCAGCCCCAGCGCGGCGCCGCAGCGGCGGTTGGTGCGAATCTCGTTTTCGTGAAACAGGGAGGCGTAGGTCGTATTGGTTGGATTGAGAGACGATTGCGTCATGGAAGCTTCTCTCCTTCCGCCTTAAAAGAAGGCCTTGTCGTCGAGTGTGGAAACCATGTTCTCCAAATACTCCTTTCCGGTCAGCGGCCAGGAAAAGCCGAGCCGGTAGAGCGCCTTGGTCGTGAAGGCCGTGTCGGAGGTGACCTTGACGCGCGTTTCATACTGACTTTCGCGCACCGCCTCGGCGGAGTTTGCCTCGTCGTCGCTGTAGACCATCAGGTCCGTGACGGAGCCGTCCGTGCGGTTGAGATAGGCGATGAAGCCCGTAAAGGCGGTGATGTCCTCCTGCCCGTCCAGCGCGGTCTTGAAGCGCTCTTCAAAGATCTCCCGCTCCACAATGTCAATCCGGTAGCCGCGGTCGCGCAGCGCCTGGATGAAGTAAGCGTAATGAATCTCGTGACAGTTTTTGGCGTGGAACACGGTGAAACGGTCCGGCGTGCCCGCCAGCAGCACCAGCGCCTCCGCCACCTTGTCGATGGGGGAGAACTCGATGCCGGCGTCAAGCATGTCCACGGGATAGCAGCCGAGCTTGATATACCCCTGCATCAGCTTCATCAGACCGCTGTTGGAGGCGTTGATCTGGTATTCGCCGTCCGAGTCGCGTGCGGCCAGATTGCCCAGACGGATAATCTTGCCGCGGATGCGGCCGCGGGAGGTGGCGTCGATGATGGCCTGCTCGGCCAGGTACTTGGAGTAGACATACTTGTTTTCCAGCGACTGACCGATGTTCAGATTGTATTCGCGGAAGCGGAAGTCCATGGGGATGCTGCCGTTGACGGACTCGCCGCACACGCTCAGCGAAGAGGCCTGCACCAGTCTTGCCCCACGCCGCTCGGCCAGAGCGATCAGATGCTCCACGCTTTCATAGTTATCGCGGACCAGACGGTCGCCCTCGGCAAAGTGCTTGACGTTCGCGGCGTTGTTGATGATGGTGTCAAAGCAAAGCCCCTCGAGCTTCCGGTCAATGTCCTCATCCGCCAGGTCGCCGTCCACAATCACGGTGCGGGCGCGCTGCGCCTCGCCGTACCAGTCCTCGAAGTAATAGGTCATGGTCAGCTGGAAGCGGTCGGCCGCGCTCAGTCCGTTCTTGCTGCGGACAAGACACACGACGGAGCCGTCGGTTTTCTCCATCAGCGCCCGGTAGACATGCGAGCCGAGGAAGCCCGTCACGCCCGTCAGCAGCACGTCGCCCACGCCCTCGCTGCGGATTTGCGGCAGGTTGGCCGTGACGTTGTATTCCAGACAGGAGTAGTCGTACTTTTCCTTTTCGCTGCCGGCCGGGGCGAGGATGTCCTCCGACTTCGCGCCGCGGACAAAGGCGGCCAGCTTTTGCGGCGTCGGGTTTTCAAAGAAATTCTTGAACACGATGTTATAGCCCGCGCTGTCGCATTTGACCACCGCCTGCGCGGCGGAAATGGAGCTGCCGCCCAGAGCGGAAAAGTCCTCGTTCGCGTACACCTTGTCCAGTCCCAGTACCTCGCCGAAGATGTCGCAGAAGCTCTCTTCGATCTCGTCCTGCGGCTCGATGCCGGCCTCGGCAGCGGCGCGCTCCGGCACGGGCAGGGCGCGCTTGTCCACCTTGCCGTTGGCGTTGAGCGGGATTTTATCGAGCTGCGTGATGACTTCCGGTACCATATAATTCGGCTTCTGCGAGCGGATAAAGGCCTTGAGTCCCTCCGTGTCGAGCGTACCCTCCGCGACAACATAGGCCGCGATATACTTGCCGCCGCCCGGCGCGTCAAAGGCCTGGACCGAGGCGTTGCGCACCGACGGGAAGGCGCGGATGACCTGCTCCACCTCCGTCAGTTCTACGCGGAAGCCGCGGATTTTGATCTGAGCGTCGCGGCGGCCGACAAAGTCCAGCCGCCCGTCCGGCAGCCGGCGGACCAGATCGCCCGTGTGATACAGCCGCTCGTAGCGCTCCTCGGTCGTGTAGGGGTTCGGGGTGAAGGCCTCGGCGGTTTTTTCCGGACGGTTCAGATAGCCGCGGCCGACCTGGCCGCCCGCCACGCACAGCTCGCCGCAGCCGCCCGGCGGCAGCAGCCGGCCGAAGCCGTCCGCCACATAGAGCTTTGTGTTGCCGGAGGGAACGCCGATCGGCTGCAGACTGCCGCCGTCCGTCACGACCTGATGGCAGACGTAGGCGATGGTTTCGCTCGGGCCGTAGCCGTTGATGAAGCGGAAACGCTCCGGCGGCGTGAAGGGCACGAGCTTTTCCCCGCCGACCAGCATGGTCTTCAGTGTGGGGCAGGTGGTGATTTCGGCGAACATGCGTCCCATCTGGGTGGTGATAAAGCCGTGGGTGATGCCGTTTTCGCAGTAAAAGGCGTCCAGCTGCCGCAGATCCAGCCGCAGCTCATCCGGGACGATATACAGCCCGGCGCCCGCCATCAGCGTGGTGAATATATCCATGATGCCGGCGTCAAAGCCGAAGCTTGCGTAGGTGGCCACGCGGGCGGCCCCGTCGAGCCCCATGGTCCGCGCGTGGTTATGGTGGAAGCAGACGATGTTCCGGTTTTCCAGAATGCAGCCCTTCGGTGTGCCCGTCGTGCCGGAGGTGTAAATCAGCACCAGGGGATCCTCCGGCCGGTCATTGGGTGTGTTATCCTCCGCCCGCGGCAGAGAGGCCAGCTCGTCTGTGTAGAGCACGTCGCCCTCGTATTCATCAAGCAGCGGCCGCAGCGCGCGGTCCGCGATGACCAGCCGGACCCCGGCGTCGCGCACCATGAAGTTCAGCCGCTCTTTCGGATAGCTCGGGTCCAGCGGCTGATACGCCGCCCCGGCGCGGACAACGCCCCACGCGGTGACGGGCATGAACTCGTTGCGCGGAATCAATACGGCGACATAGTCCCCGCGCCCGATGCCCTTGTCATGCAGCCGGGCGGCCAGACGCGCCGTGATATCCTCCAGCTCGGCATAGGTCAGCGTCGTGTCCTTATAGCGGACGGCGAGTCGGTCCGGGGTCTCCCGGACGCGCTTTGACAGGATGGACCAGACGCTTTCGGTCCGGTCATAGGGCCGCTCCGTCGCGTTGAAGCGGTCTAAAAGCCGCGCGGTTTCATCCGTGACAAAGGACACCTCGCGCAAAAACTCCCGGCGGGTAAACTCGCCCAGCGCGCAGTCGAAGGCGTCCACCAGCGCGCCGATCAGCCCCTCCGTATAGCGGGTGTTGTCGTAATCCGCCTTATAGACAAAGCGCGTGCCGTCGTCGTATACCTGCAGCGACAGGGGCATTTTTTTGTCCGCCATGGCGACGGGCAGCTCCTGCGCCGGTCTGCCGCAGAAACGCTCAAAGCCGAAGTCGCTCCCCTGATAGATGAACATGACGTCCGGCTGTACGCCGAAGTCGTGGCTGACCTCCGCGAAGGAGAACAAATCGTTGACCATGCTCTCGAGCAGCTGGGCCGAGACGCTCTTTACCAGCGCGAGGGGGCTTGTGTCTTCCGTTCGGACGCAGACGGGCAGCGTTTTGACCAGCATCGAGACGGTGTCCGCGGTGCGCGAGTCGCCGCGGCCGTTATAAACAGTGGTGAAGACGGCGTAATCCCCCGCGTGATAGCATCCCAGCACGTAGCCGAACACGGACAGCATCAACCCGTTGACGCCGACGCCGTGCGCGGCGCAGAAGCGTTCCACCTCGCGGCGGCGCTGTTCGTCGGAGCGCCGTTCCAGCGCGCCGCTGTCCATTGGCGCGCTGGGGGAGCGGTCCTCCTTCGGCAGAAAGTCCGTGTCGAGCCCTGCGAGCATGGTCTCATAGTGCGCCCGGGCCTGCGCAAGCTCCGCGCCGCTGCGGGCGGCGGCCTCCGCCGCGGCAACATCATAGCCGGTAAAGGTTTCTTTTTTCAACGTTTCGCCCGCATAGGCGCGGCCGACGTCGCGCAAAAACAGATTGATGCTGGCGCCGTCCGCAAGAATGTGGTGCACGTCCAGATACAGATACAGTCCGTCGGCGTGAATCAGCTCGATGCGAAACAGCCTCTCGCCGAGCAGTGTGAAGGGCCGCAGCAGCCGGGCCCGCAGCTCCTCGATGGAGGCGGCGCGGCGCTCCGTGATGTCGTCCGGGGTGAACAGTTCGTCGTCCCGGCGTTCCTGGCGCACGGCGCCCTCGGTGTTGGTGAACAGTCTCGTCTGCAGATAGCCGTGGGCATTGACGGCGGCGGCGAGCGCCTCCTTCAGCCGCGGGACCTCCAGCGCGCTGTCCACGCGCAGCAGCAGCGGGACGTTATACTGCGTCTCGCCCGGGTGTGTCAGACACTCGATATAGATGCCCTCCTGGGTTTTGGTCAGAGGGTAGTCCTCACGCGCGGCTTTTTCCTCCGCGCCGCCGAGCGCGCGGATGTGGCGCTCAAGCTTTGAGATGGTCTCGTTCCGGCGCAGGTCACGCAGCGTCAGCGACACGCCGAATTCCTCCGCCAGCAGCACGTTCAGTCGGATGACGCCGATGGAGGTCAGCCCCGCGCCGAACAGATCCGTTTCGATGCCGAAGGTCTCGTGACCGATGACTTCCGCCACGCGGTCGAAAATGCGCTGCTGGACGTCGTTTTGCGGCAGGACGAGATTGTCCTCCCGATGCTGCGGCACGGGCAGAGCGCGCTTGTCCACCTTGCTGTTGACGGTCAGAGGAATTTCGTAGAGCTGGATGGTGAATTCCGGTACCATATAATCCGGCTTCTGCGCGCGGATGAAGGCGTTGAGCGCCTCGACGTCCAGTGTGCCCTCCGCGACGACATAGGCGGCGATGAACTTGCCGCCGACCGGCGCGTCAAAGGCCTGGACGGTGGCGTTTTGCACCGGGGGGAAGGAGCGGATGACCTGCTCCACCTCCGTCAGTTCCACGCGGAAGCCGCGGATTTTGACCTGGGCATCCCGCCGCCCGACAAAATCCAGCCGCCCGTCCGGCAGCCGGCGGACCACGTCGCCCGTGCGGTACATTCGCTCGTAGCCCTCTTCCTCGGTGAAGGGGTTGGGGACAAAGACCTCGGCGGTCTTTTCCGGTCGGTTCAGATAGCCGCGGCTGACCTGGATGCCCGCAATGCACAGCTCGCCGCTGGCGCCCGGCGGCAGCATCCGGTCAAAGCCGTCCACCACATAGAGCTTTGTGTTGCCGTTCGGCACGCCGATCGGCTGCAGACTGCTGTCGTCCGTCACCACCTGGGAGCAGACGTAGGAGCTGGCCTCGCTCGGGCCGTAGCCGTTGATAAAGCGGAATCGTTCCGAGGGCTGGAAGGGAACCAGCTTTTCCCCGCCGACCGTCAGGGCCTTGAGCGTGGGGCAGGTGGTCATCTCGGCAAACATGCGGCCCACCTGTGTGGTGATGGCGCCGTGGGTAATGCCGTTTTCGCAGAAAAAGGCGTCCATCTGATGCAGATCCAGCCGCAGCTCGTCCGGCAGGACATACAGCCCGCCGCCCACCATCAGCGTGGTGAAAATATCCATGATGCACGCGTCAAAGCCGAAGCTCGCGTAGGTGGCCACGCGGGCGGAGCTGTCCATGCCCATAATCTGTATGTGGTTGTGATACAGGCACACGATGTTCCGGTTTTCCAGAATGCAGCCCTTTGGCGTGCCCGTCGTGCCGGAGGTGTAAATCAGCACCAGCGGGACCTCCGGCCGGTCGTTCGGCGCGGTGTCCTCCGCCGGGGGCAGCGAGGCCAGCTCGTCCGTGTAGAGCACGTCGCCCTCGTATTCGTCGAGCATCGGGCGCAGCGCGCGGTCGGCAATCACCAGCCGCACCCCGGCGTCGCGCACCATGAAGTTCAGCCGCTCCTTCGGATAGCTTGGGTCCAGCGGCTGATACGCGGCGCCGGCGCGGACGATGCCCCACGCGGTGACGGGCATGAACTCGTTGCGCGGGATCAGCACGGCCACAAAGTCCTCGTGCCCGATGCCCTTGCCGCGAAGACAGGCGGCCAGACGGGCCGTCAGATCGTCGAATTCGGCATAGGTGATGGCGGTATCCCCGGAGCGGACGGCGAGACGGTCCCCACCCTCCCGGATGCGCTCGGACAGAATGGACCAGGCGGTTTCCGTCCGGTCATAGGGGCGTTCCGTCGCGTTGAAGCGGTCGAGTCGGCGCATGATTTCGTCCGTGACCAGCGGGATGTCCCGCAGCCGCTCCGCGCGCAGAATGCCGTTTGCCACGCAGGAAAACATGTCGGCAAAGCAGAGAATGTTTTCCTCGCTGTACAGCGCGTCGCGGTAATCTAACTGCAGCCGGTACCGGTCGCCGTCGGTGCAGAGCATCACGTCCAGATTCGACAGCGCGTCCTCGCAGTCCAGAAGCGTCTTGCGCACGGGACGGGCGTCGAGCGTGAAGTCGTTGATCAGCTCGCCCTGGTAGACGTATTTGATATCCGCCCGGATGCCGTGCCGCCCGGCCAGCTCCGCAAACGAGGCGCCGTCGTGGCGCATGGAGGCGAAATAGCCGTCCCGCACGGCCGCCAGATACTCGCCGACGGGACTGGTTTCGTCGATGCTGTAATACAGCGGGAAGGTGCGCACGAAAAAGCCCACGGTGTTCCCAAGCGGCCGATTGCGGCGCCCGCTTTCCACACTGGCGAAGAGCGCCTCCGTCTGGCCCGTGTATTTGGCGAGGGTATAGGTAAAGGCGGCGAGCAGCACCACGTTTTCCGTCACGCCCTGTTCGGCGGCAAACCGGCGGACCGACGCTCGGTCCACACCGAGATCCCGGTGCAGCATGCGGCAGTGGTCCGTGTTCTCCTCCGCGCGGTCGGGAAGCAGATTGGAGTCGGTTTCCACCCCGCCGAGCAGCGTGGCGAAATAATCATAATCCGCCAGCCGGGCGGCCGCCTCGTTCGGAGCGTTGGGGTCCGGCGCCGCGTCGAAGGGGGTGACGCTCTCTTCCTTGAGCTCCTGCCCCAGCCACGCTGTTTCCAGCGCCCGGTCGAACACATTGGTGGAAACGCCGTCATACACCAGATGGTGGATGTCCATCAGCAGATAGACCTGCTCCTCCGTCCGGTACAGCGCCGCCCGGCACAGCGGGGTGCCATCAAAGCGAAACGGTCTTGCAAAGCCATCCCGCCGCGCGGCGTACGCCGCCTCGGTAAGCTCTTCGCAGGGGCAAATCCGGGCGGGCGTGTCGGTCTGCACCAACTCCGGCTGGCCCTCCCGCACCAGTACGCCGCAGGCGAACGCGGCGTAGTTCGCGGCTACCCGGTCAAAGGCGGCCCGCAGCCGCTCCTCATCCGTGTCCGGGGGGAAGGCGTATTCAAACGTGATGTTATACTGCAGAGCCTCCTCGCGGTTGACGCATTCAAGATAAATTCCGGTCTGCGTGTCCGTCAGCGGCATGGAGCGAAGAATATTCATGGACATTTCCTCTTTTCTGTGGAGCGGTTGATTTTGTCGCTTGTTATTTGTTCCAAAACGGTTCGGCGTCTTTGCATATGGCAAGTACTTCTTCCTTTGAAAGAAGCTTTAAGCTGTTTTCTTCATTATACCTCGGAACGGTTATGGCGGACATAAAGGTTCCGTCCTCGGTTCCTTTTTCGTGCCGTGCGGCAAAAACAGAGCCTTTGGGAATAAAATACATGGGACTTGCGTCCCCTTCAATCCCTAAAAGCTTTACGGAAAGCTTCCCCTGCGTGTCGATTACCCACAGCTGCATAGAGGAACCGGCAATGTATACCCAATATTCATCACAGTCGATTACATGAAATTTTGTATCAATATCCGGAAAAACATAGTAATAGATGCTTCCGGAGGGAGCGCGGTCTGCTTTGTCATAGGGGTAATGTTCGATGGCAAACAGCCCGTCTTCCGGATGGCGCATAAAGTTGTATTTCTTTATCAAATCGTTTGCTTTCATTTCCTGTTTCCCTGTTGTGCTTCCTAAAGCAGATGGTATGCATTTGGCGCTTTCCTCACACCAAACGGATTGGATCGGAATATCCTCAAAAAGCGTATGGGTGTTTTTGCGTGACATGCTTCTGTATAGTCCTCCGAGTGAGCATTGACAATTCCAACAGCCCGCGGGAGGGCGTAAATCGCAGTCGAGCCGATTATTGCAATCCTATGGCAAGCCCGACCAAAAGCATAGCGGAGGTCAGAACAAGATTCATCAGCTGGAACTTTCCGGAGTGCTTTGCCCAGTCGACGTAGCTTACATCCGCCAGCCCCAAAGAAATAAGAAGCGCCGGATTCGTCGCGTAGAATGTGTTTGAGAAACCGTCTCCGAAGGCAAAGGCAACGCATACAAGCTGTGCCGAAATTCCAAACGGTTCTGCCAGCGCAACAAGAAGCGGTGTAAGCATTACGGCCTTCGCCGAGCCTGAAGCGATTACGAAATTCAGAAGAAGTACGATCAGGTAGATAAACAAAATAACACTCCATCCCGGAAGATGCGAGGCCGCCTGAATCGCTGTCTGAACCACATAGTCAAGGGCTCCCGCAGTGGACAGCGTGTACTTGATTGACGATGCCATGAGAATCATCAATACGGCCGGAAGCATGGACACGGAGCCGTTCAGGAACGATTTTCCGAGCTCCTTTCCGCTCATGCCCGCGGTCTTGCAGGAAACAATCCCCGCAATAAGAAACGTAACCGATACGATGACGAAGGTATAGTCTCGTAACGCCGTGATGAAGGCCGAGCTCAGGACAATCAATATTCCGAGAATCATCAGAACCGCGAAGCGAATAACGGCCCTGTCTTTCCTGACGTCGCGGACAAAAGCGGTCCCATCATCCGATGAAATCTCGTCCTCGGAACCGGATGCTGTAAGCTCGCCCCCCGGGCCGGAGAGAATGTGTGCGTCTGTCCTGCTCTTTGTCCGTTCCACCTTCATCGCATGATGTCTCGTAAACAGAAAAAGCAGAATATATATCAGTACAAAGTTGATTGCCCGGAACCATGCGCCCGAGAACATCGCAAGACCGGCCAGTTCCTGCGCTATTCCGATTGTAAAAGGATTAAACACGCCGGCGGCAAATCCGCAGCCAACAGCCAGCAAGCTCATCGACAGGCCGGTCATCGGATCCCAGCCAAACCGGAGGGTCAGCGCGCACACAATCGGCACCATCGGCACCACTTCCTCAAAGGAACCGATTAAAGAGCCAAGCGCCATGAAGAAAAATATTATCACCGCCATGAGCTTGTACTTGCTGTTCGAGTACTTGTCGGCGATTTTATCAATCATGTAACGCATTACGCCGAAATTTGTCAGCGCATTGAACACACCGCCGATCACGAGAAGGAACACGATTACGGCAAGCAGTGTCACCATATCATCCGAGCCGAGCACAAGGATCGGCGAAAACGCCCATTTCCAGAACGGAATACCACCACACGGTATCGCAAGGGTCGCAATATAACTGAGAACCATAAGAGCCGCAATGATTACAAGCGCCGTTATGAATGATTTGATATTTATAAACGAGTCGCTGTTTTTGCTGCTTTTTTCTTTTTTATCGACCGTTTCAGGCAGATTTTCCTTTTTTGTCACCGCTGTTTTCATATTTACGCCCTTTCCATCAGATACCGGTAAAATGTAACCGCCGGTTCCAGAGTTGAAACATCTACATTCTCGTCGTTCGCGTGGATACTCTCAAGCTGCTGCTCATCGATAACAAAGGGCACGAAGTGATAGCAGTTTTCGCAGAGCTTGCCCATGAAGCGCGCATCGCTGCAGCCCGTCATGATGTAAGGAACGGGCTTAACCCCCGGAAAGGCGCTTTCAACCGCCTGCTCCATTAGTCTGAATTCTTCGGTATTGTAATCCGAAAGCGGTGAATCTATTGCGGGATCCAGCACTTCCGTTTCTATGTCATACTTTTCCGCAAGCTCCCTCACTGCCTGAAGACTGGATTCAAATCCCTGATGATGCGATACCCTCATGTTTCCGATAATGCTTGCCTTTGTCGGCAGTACATTTCTTCCGTTTGAACCCTCTGCCATGGTAAAGGCGATGGTTGACTGAACAAGAGCCCTTGGGGTTCCGTACGACTTTGACATAACGGACTTGAGAATCGGATTAAACAGGACAGGATGGCGGTAAACAAAGCGCATTGGCCCTTCGACGGATAAGGCGAGTCTTCTGAACATTTCCTCAATCACAGGCGCAACCTCAACCTCGAAAAGCCCCGCGGCGTCCGCTTTCTGCATGAATTTCCCGAGTCTTACCAGAGCCGTATCCTTGTCCGGCGCCGATGCATGCCCCCCGAAGTCTCTTGCGGTAAACCGAAGATCGGCACAGCCTCGCTCGCCCATTCCTATCATGGCGAAGGTTCCCTTTGCTCCGGCTATGGGTTCATACATGATCATTCCGCCTTCGTCCAGGACGTATTGAAATCGTATGCCTCTGTCATAGAGAACCTGAGCAAAATATTCCGCCCCTTCATAGGTTGTTTCCTCGCAGCAGGACGATTCAAAATATATGTCGTTTTCGGGCACGAAGCCCTCCTCGGCAAGCTCATCGGCTGCCTGAAGCATGCCCCAGAGACCGCCCTTGGTATCCAGGGTTCCTCTTCCCCAGAGCTTGCCGTCAAACACTTCTCCCGAAAATGCCGGATGACTCCATCCATCCGCAACGTCAACCACATCATGATGGTTCATGAAAAGCACCGGTTTTGTCTCGCCGGCTCCCTTTTCATCCGCCTTGCCGTTCTTTCCGTTCCACTTGAGGAGAATGCTGCCCTCATATTCTTCCCACTCACAGGCTCCGGTAATATGCGGAAATAGTTCTCTTAACAGTTCGTGAAATTCATAAAATTTGGCCAGATTCTTCTGCCCATAGTATGAAATCGTCTCATGGCGAACCATACGGGCTAGATTGTTTATATATTTTTCGTTCCCATTCATTGGCGTATCATTCCTTCTTTCACTGCCTTAGATCGGATGAAATCCATCCGATTTACGTGAATAATACCATTTCTCTTCTGAAGCAGATAATCGGTCATGATTACATGTTTTTTGTAATTATCACGGATTGCTTCCGGTGCCCTGTGCTCGCTGTCCTCTGTCTCCCATATCTCCGTTTCACAGTTCGAAAAATGCCCCCGCATCCCGAAACTTCTCGATGCGGGGGCATGGCGGCACCGCATAATTCTGGTGCGTAAGATGCGCCGGGAAATGTTTCTAATCGCGCCCCCATGCGAAGCGGGGGTTGTGCCCGCCGCCTTCCTTTTAAGGCGGACGATTCTGTGCCGAAAATTGTGTGGCGTTGCCTTATGTTACCAAACCAGATCTTCCGGCGTAATCTGCGGGTGCGTTTCGGCGAAGAACTTCAATCCTTCGTTCAGGGAATGCAGCTCCGTAAGCTCTGTCAACACCTTTCCGGCATCACTGAAGGCCGTATAGTCGGTGTTTGTAAGATATCTATCGCAAAGCGCCACAAGATATTCCGTATCATCCTGAAGCTCCTGACCGTCCTTTACAAGGCATACATAAGGGTAGGGGCCGTAGTTTTCCGAGTCAAAGGTACTCTCCCCGGTTTCGGAATCTATGAAACGGTCCGAGGGGTCAAAGCCCGCCTCGACGATGGCCTTTATTTCACTGCCGGTCATATAAATCGCGCAGGGATTGATGGCGCTTGCCGGGAATATCGAATTGATTACGCCCACTTCCATCGTTCCCTTATACACAACGGAATTGCAGACGGACGCGCTCTTCCAAGCCGGCAGCAGCTCTCCTTCCGGCGTATAGGGTGCTATCGTCACATCAACGCCGCCTTCTATGCCGTTTTCGGCAAGAGTTTTCTCAACTGCCTCGGCAGCGGATATAGCCACAAGCTTTGCCGTGTTCTCATAGTCAAGGTCTTCGGGGAATTCCGCGAGGATTTCCGTTTCCTGGTTCAGATTCTCATCGTTGCACTTTTCGAGGGTTGTAAAAATCTCCTCGAAGCTGCCCTCTCCTGCAATGTATTGATTGATGACCTCACCGGTGATGACGATGGAATTGGTATCGAAGCTGTTGTAGTACCAAGGCTGGATGAAGCCGGTTGTAACGGTTTCGTTGTAGGCAGCGTAAAGACGGTCAGCACCCATTTCATAATTGTTTACGGAAACATAGCTGTCCTTGGAAATGCTTGATACGAGGGCCGTAGCCTCGTCCGTGGTCATAAATTCAAGAATCTGGAAGACCTTTTTCAGCTTTTCCGCTTTGTCCGCGGCCTCCAGGTCCTTGTTTACATACACCCAGCAGTTGTCATAGTAGGTGTAGCAGTTATTATCGCCGTTCTCGGAGATCCACGGTATCGTCTTGTAGGTATCGTGCAGCTCCCTGCCGGTTTCATTGCCCTCGTCATCGTATTCCGGGCCGTCGTAATGATCTACGGAGTTCAGAATGCTGAACCAGAACAGAGCTCTCGTCTTCATGAACTCGTCGCTTCCCTGCCAGTCCTGAGTGTGGAATACACCCCAGAGGCCCGCCTCGGTCCACCTTTGGAAATATTCGGAGGCCTCCATGAATTCGTCGACGGATTTCGTACCCGCCTGAAATTCCTCGAACCAGCTGCTGCCGTCCGTCTTTGAAAGCCACTGAGCTCCCATCAGATGAAAAAGCAGATTGAAGCCGTGACCGGTGGCGGCTCCGTCCGTAACCGCGAATTTGATCCCGGCTTCGTCGCACTTTGCCTTCAGCTCAACCATGTCCTCAAAGGTCTCCGGCAGATCCCATCCCATCTCGTTGAGCAAAGTCTCATTGTAGGTGATGCCGATAAGCTTTGAGGAAATAGGCAGCTGATAGATCGCTCCGTCCGCCGTCGTACAGTTGGAGAGCGTTGTCTGGGTATACGTCGAGGTGACGGAGGTGCGTGAAAGCAGGTCAACGCAGCTATCCTTAAGCAGCGCGTCGTCCGTCTTTGATGCTGTGAAGACGATATCCGCCGGAAGATCGCCATTGGCGAAATACAGCTTCGTCATATTCGAGGTGTCGTAGCAGATGTGATATACGAATTCCACATCTATATCCAGCTTTTCTTTAATCATATCCGCAAGCTGGGTGTAATAATCCTCTCCGTTACCAAGAGATACCAGCATGGTCACGGGGCTTTCGTCCTGCGTGACCTCCGTGTCACAACCGGTGAGGGAAAATACGGTGACAAGCGCCAGCAGAAATAGTATTGCTTTTTTCATTTTTCCGAATGCTCCTTTCTTACGTGGCGGGCAATGGTTCTGATTACCTCGTCTATATCGATGGGCTTTGACAGATGGGCATTCATGCCCGCCTCCCTCGTGGCTTTGATGTCGCTTTCAAAGGCATTGGCCGTCATGGCCAGAATCGGAACCGTTCCCGCGTCCTCCCGGTCAAGGGCTCTTATAGCCTTTGCGGCCTCGATGCCGTTCATTACCGGCATCATGACGTCCATAAGTATCACATCGAAGCTGCCAGGCGCATTTTCACTGAAGAGGTTCACCGCCTGAAGGCCGTTCACCGCCTGGGTGATAATCGCTCCCTCAGCCTCCAGCAGCTCACAGGCAATCTCCATATTCAGTTCATTATCCTCCACAAGCAGCAGCCTCACGCCGGTGATGTCCGTATCTCCGGGGGCGGAAAGCTCCTCCTCTCTTTCCGCCGTGTCGATCACGAAGGGGATCGTAACGGTGAATTTGCTTCCTTTTCCGTATTCGCTTTGAACCTCGACGGTTCCCTGCATCAGATCGGTCAACAGCTTTGTAATCGACATCCCGAGGCCGGTTCCCTTGTACTCGGAGCGGGCGCCCCCCTCATCCTGTGAAAACGGGTCGAATATTTTTTCCAGGAATTCCGGCTTCATGCCAATGCCGGTATCTTCTATTTCAAAGCAAAGGATTGTCTTCTCGTCTACGGCTTCCTTTTCCGTGCAGGAGAAGGTGATGGTTCCGCCGTCGGTGGTGAACTTGACGGCATTGCCCAGAATATTGATGAATATCTGCCTTAAATGCAGCTCGTCGCCGAATACCCTTGGATGCTCACAGCGGATATCTGTTTTCAGCTCCAGATTTCTTTCGGAAATCTGTCCCCTGATGATGCTGCAGCAGCTGTCAAAAACAGTCCTGATATCGATGGGGCTGGAAGCGATTTCGGTTTTGCCCCGCTCTATGCGCGTCATGTCGAGAACATCGTTGATAAGCGAGAGCAGATGGGC
>R18__coassemble_1637_pt1 | contig 22361 bp, 20 predicted proteins | sample R18__metabat2_low_PE_004 | metagenome-assembled genome bin R18
TCGCACCAAACGTCCGCCGAGGGATTTGTTAAGAATATATCCACTATTGCAATGCGGACCCAAATTCGATATTATGACTGTGTGCGCTTATCCGCAAATAGGGGCGCGAAACCCCTTTCTTTCTATAGGAGGTACCCGGATGTCAATGGAAGCACTCGATGCCATTGCTCTGGCAGAGGAGAAGGCCCGCCAGACCAAAACGGCGGCTCAGCAGGACGCGGCCCGTTCCGTGGAACAGGCCCGGCTTCTGGGCGAGGCGGCTCTCGCGGCGGCGGAGGCAAAGGCCGCCGACGAGACCAGGGAACTTTTGCGCCGCTCGGATGAAAAGGCCAAGGAGGACGCCGCTGTCCTCGCCTCCAATACACGCAACCGCCGCGCCGCCATGAAGGCGCGCGCGGACAAAAAACAGCAGGACGCTGTTTCCTTCGTTCTGGAAAGGATTGTGAACGGCTGATGTCCATTGTACGGATGAAAAAACTCCGCCTGCTGGCCGTTCGCGGAGAAAAGGACAATCTTCTGCGGGAGCTGCTGCGTCTCGGCTGTGTCGAGCTGCGCGAGCCGGAGGAGCTTTTGGCGGACGAGGGCTTTGCGGCCCGTTTTCGCCCGGAAAGCGGCAATCTGACCGCCTGGCGGGAGGAATACGCGCTGCTTGGCCGCGCGCTTTCGATTCTCGACCGGGAGGCCCCGGCCCGCAAGCCGCTTCTCGCCCCCAAGCCCCGCGTGTCCAAATCCACGGTCTTTGACGAACAGGCGCTCGCGGCGGACCTCGAAACGGCTCACCGTCTGGTTGAGCTTGACGAACATATCCGCGCTGCCGCGGAGGAGGAACTTTTGCTCAGCCAGCGCATTGCCTCGCTGGAGCCCTGGCGCGAGATGGAGCTGCCGCTGGAACGGCGGGGGAGCCGTCTGTGCTCCTTCCATCTTGGCTCCATGCCGGCGTCGGTCAGTCCGCAGGAGGCGGCGGAGGCCGCCGCGGCGGTGTCCGAGGCGTCTCAGCTTGTTTTTATCCACTCCGATAAAGAACAGCACTGTGTTTTGGTCATTTGCCTCAAAACCGAGGCGGAGGCGGTGCTCGAGCCACTGCGCATGCGCGGCTTTGCGGATGTCTCCTTCCCCGGTCTGACGGGCACGGCGCGTGAGAATATCTCCCTGCTGCAGACCGAGCAGCGCAAGCTCGCGGCCCGACGTCGGGATCTGGCGGCGACCATCGCGGCAGAGGCGCCGCGCCGCGCCGCTTTGCAGCTCAGCGCCGACCGCGTCGGTCTGAAAATCGCCGGCGGTGAGGCGGCGGAGCGGATTTATTCCGGCGGCAGCGTGCTGGTGATGGACGGCTGGTGCCCGGCGGAGCGGGTTTCGGAGGTGGAGCGCCTTCTGGCCGGGGCTGACTGCGCCTGGGAGTTTTCCGACCCGACGGAGGAGGAATACCCCTCCGTTCCCGTCAGTCTGAAAAACAACCGTCTGACCAATCCTCTGAACATGGTCACCAACATGTACAGTCTGCCGGCCTATGACGGCATTGATCCCAACCCGCTGATGGCGCCGTTTTTCATTTTGTTCTACGGCATCATGATGGCGGACATGGGCTATGGGCTGCTGATGATGATCGGGTCGCTCGTGCTGCTCGGCCGTATGCATCCCAAGGGCGGCATGCGAAACTTTGCGGGTCTTCTGGGTCTGTGCGGCATCACCACCTTCCTGTTTGGGGCGATGACGGGCGGTTTTTTCGGGGATATCATTCCCCAGGTCGCCATGCTCATCAATCCCGACACGACGCTCCGCGAGCTTCCGTCGCTCTTTACGCCGCTCGATGACACGATGATGATTCTCATCGGCTCTTTGTGCCTCGGCGCAATCCAGACCATCACCGGCATGGTTGTCAGCGTTGTATACAAATGCCGGACGGGGGACACGCTCTCCGCGCTCTTTGACGAGTGCGCCTGGTGGCTGATTCTGGCCGGGCTGGCGCTTGCGCTGCTCAAGGTCGGCGGCCGGTTGGGACTGGTTATTCTGGCGGTCGGCGGTCTGGACCTCATCGTGGGCCAGTTCGTGATGAAAAAGGGCGTTTTCGCGGCGCTCGGCGGTCTGGTGGGCGCCATCTACAACGGCGCGACCGGCTTTTTCAGCGATATTCTCTCTTATTCGCGTCTGATGGCGCTGATGCTTTCCGGCAGCATCATTGCCTCGGCCTTCAATACGCTGGGCGCGACCAGCGGCAATGTGGTGGTTCTGCTGGTCATCTCCCTGATCGGCAACGCCCTCAACTTTGCCCTCAATATTCTCGGCTGCTACGTGCACGACCTGCGTCTGCAGTGTCTGGAATTTTTCGGCCGCTTCTACAAAGACGGCGGCCGCCCCTGGCAGCCTCTTACCATGGACAATACAAAATATACCGATATCATCAAGGAGGAAGTCTGAAATGCAGAGTTTGTTTGAAGCCTTTGGGGGCATCGCCCTCGCCTTTTTGGGAGCCGGTCTGTGCGGCGGTCTGTGCTGCCTCGGTTCGGCTAAGGGTACCGGCATGGTCGGCGAGGCCGCGGCCGGCGCGCTGGCGGAAAACCCGGAGCTTTTCTCCAAGTGTCTGATTCTGCAGGTTCTGCCCGGTACTCAGGGTCTTTACGGTCTTGTGGTCTGGTTTTTTGCCCTCAGCCAGATGGGCGTGTTCGGCGGCTCGATGCTGGATCTGACCATCGTGCAGGGCATGCGTATTTTCTCTGCCTGCGTGCCGATGGCAATCGGCGGCTGGCTCAGCGCGCTGGCCCAGGGCCGCGTGGCGGCAGCCTCCATCAACATTGTCTCCAAAAAGCCCAATGATTGGTCCAAGGGCATCATCCTCTGCGTCACGGTGGAGTTCTACGCCATTTTGTCCCTGCTGATGTCCATCCTGATGCTGATGAATGTTCTGAAGATATGAACGGACTGGATAAAATCACGGCGCGCATCGAATCCGACGCGGCTGCCGAGGCGGCGGCCATCGCCGCGCAGACGGCCGAGCAGTGCGAGGCTCTTCGCGCCGAATACGAGGAGCGGGCGCAGCAACGCTACTGGTCGCTTGTATCCGAGGGCGTCAAACGCGCGGAGGAACGCGTGGAGCAGCTGTCCAAGGCGGCGGATATGGAAGCGCGCAAGACCATTCTCGCCTTCCGCCGGGAAACCGTGGATGCCGTTTTTGACGAGGCGCGCGCCCGCCTTGCCGAGATGAAGGGCGCGGAGTACACAGACTTTCTGGTACGCCAGGCGGTGGCGGCAGCGCCGGACGGACAGGGCGAGTTGATTTTCAACGCCTCGGACGCGAAAAAATACGGCGCCAAGGTGGTCTCCGCGGCGAACAAACAGCTTTCCGAGAGCGGGGTGCATGCCTCGTTGGTCCTTTCGGGGGAGACGGGGGATTTTTCCGGCGGTCTGATTGTCCGCTGCGGAAAGGTCTCCGTCACCTGCACGACGGAGGCGCTGCTTGCCCAGGCCCGGGAGGAGCTTTCTTCCACAGTGGCCCATATGCTCTTTGACTGAACTGAGATGGGGAAACCATGAAAAAAGTCAAACAAACCGACTATCTGTTTCTGTCGGCCAACCTGCGCGCACGCGAGGTGAACATGCTCACCGCCGAACGCATCAGCCGCATGGTGGCGGCGCCGGACGCGGCGGAGGCGGCGCGGATTCTGACCGAGTGCGGCTATCCGGAGCTGCGGGACACGGATGACGTATCCCTCGAGCTTGCGATTGCCGCCCGCCGGCAGCAGCTTCTGGAGGAAATCGAACGCCTCTGTCCGGAAAAAGCGCTGGTGACCTGCTTCCGCATGCGCTATGATTACCACAATGCCAAGGTCCTGATCAAATCCATTGGCGCCGAGGTGGACGCCGAGCGCGTGTTTTCGCCCTGCGGCCGCGTCTCCGTGGCGCAGCTGATGGACGCGGTCTATAACGACAGCCCGGACGGTCTTCCGCCGGCGTTTGCCCGGGCGTTGTACGACTCGCGCATGACGCTGGCGCGGACGGGCAATCCGCGTCTGTCCGACATCGTGCTCGACCGCGCCCATTATGCCGAGATTCTGGCGGCCGCGCGGGAGCTCAGCTCGCCGTTTTTCGGCTCGTACATCCGCTTTTGCGTGGATCGATGCAATCTGCGGGCGCTGGTCCGCTGTCAGCGCGCCGGGATGGATTATTCCGCCTTCGCCGCCTCGCTGATTGAGGGGGGAGAGATTTCTCTCGGCCGCTTCAGCGAGCAAAACTACTCCGTCGAGGGCGTGACGCGCGTGTTCGACTTCGGTCTGCTCAAGGACGCGGCCAAATTGGGCGCCGCCGCGGTGGAGGGAGAGAGCCTCTCGCCCTTTGACCTTGCCTGCGACAATGCGGGCAACACCTTCCTGCAGCGGGCGCAGGCCGTTTCCTTCGGCCAGGAGAGTGTGGTGGCGTTCTTCCTGTCGCTGGAAGGTGAGTTCACCGCCGTCCGCATGCTTATGCAGTGCAAAAAGCTCGGCATGAGCGCGGCGGAAATCTGGGGAAGGATGCGTGAAAGCTATGTTTAAGGTCGCCGTTGTGGGCGAGAGCGCCACGGTGCTCGGGTTCAAGGCTCTGGGGCTGGATGTTTTTCCGGTCGAGGGCGAGGACCAGACCCGGCGCGCGCTGCGGGAGCTGCTGCGTCCCGACCGGGAGAACCCCTATGCCATCATTTATCTGGAGGAGGGACTTGCCTCCTTCGTTGCCGACCTGACGGAAAAACGAAAGGACGACCCATCGGTGTCTGTCATTCTGATTCCCGGCCGGAACGGTTCTCTCGGCTTGGCGCAGTCCGAACTGCACGCCTCCGTCGAACGGGCGGTCGGCAGCGATATTCTCAAATCGTAAAGGGTAGGAGAGTTATGAGCGGTACAATCACAAAGGTATCCGGTCCGCTGGTCGTGGCCACGGGACTGGCCGACGCCAATGTGTCGGACGTGGTCCGTGTCGGCGACAGTCGTCTGATCGGAGAAATTCTGCAGATGCGCGGCGACAGCGCATCCATCCAGGTCTATGAGGAGACCGGCGGCCTCGGCCCCGGGGCGGCGGTGGAAACCACCGGCGCGCCGCTTTCCGTCGAGCTCGGACCGGGTCTTCTGACCAATATTTACGACGGCATCCAGCGTCCTCTGACGGAGATTCGCGCGCTGACCGGCGATACGATTTCCCGCGGCGTGGAGGTTCCCTCCGTCAACCGCAAAAAGGAATGGAAATTCGAGCCCGCCGTCAAGCCCGGCGATATCGTCCACGAGGGCGATGTAATCGGCACCGTGCGGGAGACCTCCGCCGTGGTGCACAAAATCATGGTCCCGCCCGGTCAGGGCGGCGTCGTGGACAGCATCCACGCCGGCAGCTATACCGTGGAGGAAACCGTTGCCGTCCTGAAAAACGAGCAGGGCGAGACGACCAATCTGACCATGCTGCAGCGCTGGCCCGTCCGCGTGGCGCGCCCCTATAAGAAAAAGAACATGCCCTCCCGCCCCATGAACAGCGGCCAGCGTGTCATCGACACGCTCTTCCCGATTGCCAAGGGCGGCACGGCGGCCGTGCCCGGCCCCTTCGGCAGCGGCAAAACCGTCGTACAGCACCAGCTGGCCAAGTGGTCGGATGTGGACATTGTGGTCTACATCGGCTGCGGCGAACGCGGCAACGAGATGACCGACGTTCTCATGGAGTTCCCGGAGCTGACGGACCCCCGCTCGGGCGAGAGTCTGATGCAGCGCACGGTGCTCATCGCCAACACCTCGGATATGCCCGTCGCCGCGCGCGAGGCCTCCATCTATACCGGCATCACCATCGCGGAGTATTTCCGTGACATGGGCTATGACGTGGCGGTGCTGGCCGACTCCACCTCCCGCTGGGCCGAGGCTCTGCGCGAGATGAGCGGCCGTCTGGAGGAAATGCCCGGTGAAGAGGGCTATCCCGCCTATCTGGCCAGCCGTCTTGCGCAGTATTACGAACGCGCCGGCGTCGTGGAGTGCCTCGGCTCGGACGGTCGTCAGGGCTCCATTACGGCCATCGGCGCCGTCAGCCCTCCGGGCGGCGACACCTCCGAGCCTGTTTCCCAGGCGACCATGCGCATTGTCAAGGTCTTCTGGGGTCTGGACAGCTCTCTGGCCTATGCCCGCCATTTCCCGGCCATCAACTGGCTCAACTCCTACAGTCTCTACACCGACACGCTCAAGGCCTGGTACGACGAAAAGCTGCCCGGCTTCAGCGACCGACGCGTGCGCACCATGGCTCTTCTGCAGGAGGAGGCGGCGCTCAACGAAATCGTCCGTCTGGTTGGCAAGGATTCGCTCGGCGCCGGGGAACAGCTGACGCTCGAAACGGCCAAAATGCTGCGCGAGGACTTCCTGCAGCAAAACGCCTTTGTGGACGAGGATGCCTATTCCTCGTATGAAAAACAATTCCGTCTTCTCGGTCTGATTCTCCGCTATGATGAGCTGTGTCGCGAGGCCCTCGGCCGCGGCGCCCCGATGGAGAAGCTGACGGCGCTTCCCGTGCGCGAACGCATCGGCCGCGCCAAAATGGCGGCGCCGGACGCGTTCGCTGCCGACTATGATGCCATGGAAGCGGAAATGAAGCAGCAGATTGATTCGATACTCGCGGGAGGTGAGGAGCTTTGATCCGTCAATACAAAACCATTCGCGAAATCGCCAGCCCTCTGATGGTCGTCAAGGACGTGGAGGGCGTCACCTATGACGAGTTGGCCGAAATCGAGCTGCCCGGCGGCGAAAAGCGCCGCGGCAAAGTGCTGGAGGTCAACGGCGACACCGCCGTCGTCCAGCTGTTCGAGGACGCCCGCGGCATCAACCTGGCCCAGTCCTCTGTGCGTTTTCTCGGCCACCCGCTGGAGCTTGGCGTGTCGGAGGATATGCTCGGCCGTGTTTTCAACGGCATGGGCGAGCCGGTGGACGGCGGTCCCGCCATTCTCGCGGACGAAAACCGGGATATCAACGGTCTGCCGATGAACCCCGCGGCCCGCGCCTATCCCGCGGAATTCATTCAGACCGGCATCAGCACCATTGACGGGCTGAACACGCTGGTCCGCGGCCAGAAGCTGCCCATCTTCAGCTGCTCCGGTCTGCCCCACGCGGCGCTCGCGGCCCAGATTGCCCGTCAGGCCCGCGTTCTCGGCAGTGACGAGAGCTTTGCGGTGGTCTTTGCCGCCATCGGCATCACCTTTGAGGAATCCGAATTCTTCATCAACGATTTTCGCCGGACCGGCGCCATCGAGCGCACCGTGGTCTTTTCCAATCTTGCCAACGATCCCGCCGTGGAGCGCATTTCCACGCCGCGCATGGCGCTGACCGCCGCGGAGTATCTGGCGTTTGAAAAGGACATGCATGTTCTTGTTATCCTCACGGATATCACCAACTATGCCGAGGCTCTGCGCGAGGTGTCCGCCGCAAAGAAGGAGGTCCCCGGCCGCCGCGGCTATCCGGGCTATCTCTATACGGACCTGGCCACTATGTACGAGCGCGCCGGCCGCCGCATCGGCAAAAAGGGCTCCATCACCATGATTCCCATTCTGACCATGCCCGAGGATGACAAGACCCATCCCATCCCGGACCTGACCGGCTATATCACCGAGGGTCAGATTATTCTCTCGCGTGAGCTCTATCGCAAGGGCATCGTGCCCCCGGTGGACGTGCTGCCCAGTCTCTCGCGTCTGAAGGACAAAGGCATCGGCGAGGGCAAGACCCGCTCCGACCATTCCGGCACGATGAACCAGCTCTTCTCCGCCTATGCCGCCGGCAAGGAGGCCAAGGAGCTCATGACCATTCTGGGCGAGGCGGCCTTGAGTGAGACCGACCGATGCTACGCCCGCTTTGCCGAGGCCTTTGAGGAACGCTATGTCAACCAGGGCAACGACGTCAGCCGCTCGATTGAGCAGACGCTCTCGATCGGCTGGGAGCTGCTGGCACTGCTGCCGCGCAGCGAGCTCAAGCGCGTCAAGCCCGAGGAAATCGAACGCTATCTCCCCAAGCAACAGGAAGCGGAGTGATACCATGCCGAAAACAGCGATAACGCCGACGCGGATGGTGCTCAACCAGCTTAAGGGCCGGTTGGCGACCGCCCGCCGCGGCCACAAGCTTCTCAAGGATAAGCGCGACGAAATGATGCGCCAGTTCCTTGAAATCGTGCGTCTCAATCAGCAGCTCCGCCAAAAGGTGGAGCAGGGGCTGACGGAGTCCTTTGCCGCCATGGCCATGGCCGGCGCCGTCATGAATCCCAAAATGCTTGAGCAGAGTCTTCTCTACGCGCGCCAGCGCGTGGAGCTTGACGTGACCTATCGCAACGTGATGAGCGTCAATGTGCCGCAGTACGGCTTTCGGCTCAGCTCGCCCGACCCGGCGGACCGTTTTCCCTATAACTTTGCCCACACGGCCGGAGAGCTTGACGACGCGCTGACCCATCTGTACGATGTGTTCGAGGACATGCTGCGTCTGGCGGAGGTGGAAAAGACCACCCAGCTTCTCGCCCGCGAAATCGAGAAAACCCGCCGCCGCGTCAATGCGCTCGAATATGTCATGATCCCCGAGTTGGAGGAAAACATCCACTATATCACCATGAAGCTGGCGGAGAACGAAAGCTCCACCAAGGTCCGTCTGATGAAGGTCAAGGAAATGGTGCTGCAGGACGCGCATCATTTTGAGTATTAAGGCAACACCGCACAATTCCGGCGCGTGAGCTGCCTTGAGAAAACGACAATTTCAAATTTGCTAAAAAATAAAGAGAGGTGTACCCCAATGGAGGAAAAAGAGAAAATCCCCGAACAGGAAAAGAAGCAGCCTCGCATGCCCAAACTCTGGGAGGCGTTGGTTACGCTGGGCTTCCTGGTCCTGATGCTGGCAGTCGGCATCATTATCTTCGGCGTGGACCCGCATATTCCGATGTTCGTCGGCGTCTGCGGCGCGGCGTTGATGGCCATGCGTCTCGGCTATGCCTGGAACGAAATCGAGCAGTCCATGATTGACGGCATCACCAAAGCCATGCAGTCCATTATGATTCTGGCGATCATCGGCATTCTGGTCGGCGTGTGGCTTGATGCCGGCGTGGTGCCCGCCATGATTTACTACGGGCTCAAAATTCTGCACCCGTCCATCTTCTTTGTGGCGACGCTGCTGATCTGCTCCATCACGTCGCTGGCCACCGGCACCTCTTGGGGCACGATGGGCACCATGGGCGTGGCGCTCATGGGCATTGGTTACGGTCTCGGCATGAACCCCGGTATGACGGCCGGCGCCATCATCTCCGGCGCTTACTTCGGCGACAAGATGAGCCCCCTGTCCGACACGACGAACCTGGCCCCCGCCATGGCCGGTACGGATGTCATGAGCCATGTCAAGTTCATGATTCCCTCCACGGCGGTTGCCTACGGCATCTCCATTGTCTTCTTCGCCGTGCTCGGCATTGTCCAGTATCACGGCGGCGCGGCGGATCTGAGCGAGGTAGAGGCCATCGAGGATGCGCTCTCGTCCATGTTCTCCATCAACCCGCTTCTGATTCTGCCCCCCATCCTGGTCATTGTGGCGGTGGCGCTGAAGGTGCCCGCCATTCCCGGCATCACGATGGGCATTCTGGCCGGCGCGATTGTCGGTCTGATTTTCCAGGGCCATGCCGAATATCCCGTCACGCTCGGTACGCTGTTTTCCTGCGGCATGGACGGCTTTGCCTGCGAAACCGGCATCGAGGCCATCGACGAGCTTCTCAACTCCGGCGGCCTGATGAACATGATGTTCTCCATCTCCATGACGATTATTGCCATGATGTTCGGCGGCATCATGGAGCGCACGCATCAGCTGGAGGTCATCGTGGACCGGCTCAAGGGTCTGGCCAAAAAGCCGGCCGGCATGGTCGTGCTGACGGAGTGCACCTGCGTTGCCTCCAACGCGCTGATGCCCGAGCAGTATATCTCCATCGTGGTCCCCGGCAGCATGTATGCCGAGGAATATGAGCGCCGCGACATGAGTGCCACCACACTCTCCAACGCCCTCGAAAGCGCCGGCACGGTCAGCTCCTGCTTTATCCCCTGGAACACCTGCGGCGTCTTCATTCTCAGCACGCTCGGCGTCGGTGTGGCGGAGTATGGCATCTGGTCCGTCTTTAACTGGCTGATGCCGATTACCTGCGCCGTGATGGCCTTCCTCGGCATCACCGTGGCCGACCGCAGCGGCGTGCGTCTGTCCAAAAAGAAAAAACTCGCCAAAGCGGCGTCCGAGGGCTGAGTCCCTCTCAACAACAAAAACGCTCCCCATCCGGGGAGCGTTTTTGTTGTTGAGAGGGGATTTGTGTTATACCGCCGCAGCCGGGCGGACGATAATGAAGGGGGTCAGCTGGGTGGAGTTGCCGGCGGGGTTGTCGCGGATGAGCTCCGCGCACTGGGCGTCTGTCAGCGTCAAGTCCGGGCTCTTGCCGAGAATGTCGCGCTCAAAGTCGTTGGCGTCCACCAGCATGCAGGTCACGCCGGTCTCGTCCTTGATTTTTTTGCACACGCCGTTCGGGTCCTTCGGCAGCATCATGCAGAACGTGCCGTAAATTTCGAAGCTGGCGTCATAAAAGCCGTCCAGTCCCGCGACCTCCGGCCCGGCGATGTCGTAAAAGACACCCTTTTTGCCGAACAGCTTGCACACACCGGCCGCAAGGGAGGCGTAGATGATTTTCACCGCGCCGCAGTGATCGATGGCAAACTGCATCTTCCAGGGGTTGTCCACGCCGATGCCGGCGGGGGAGTGGGAGGCGAATTTGGACAGGAACCTGGCCAGCCCCGACAGCTTCATGTCCTTTTTGTAGATGATGTTCTTCTGACACAGGGAGATGATTTTTTCGGAGATGGAGACGATGTCCCCCTCCTGATACACGGGCAGAACGTAACGACGGACCAGCTCGCAGTAGTCCTCGCCGATTTCGACAAAGTGGGTGCGGATGGCGCCGCGGGCAAACGAGCCGAAGCTTGTCTCGATGACAAGGGATTTGTTTTCGTTGGGAACCAGTGCTTCCATGGTAATCCTCCAAAGCATGATAGTGCATTCGAGTCATTATAGCCTGTTTTGTCCTGTAGGGCAACAAAAACTTGTGCCTTTATGGAATAAAAGGCAGTATATATTGCGGCATACCGGGGATTGTGCTATAATACACGAAACTTATTTCGCATGGAATCCGGGGGAACGCCTATATGATGAAGCTCCGCTTTGTTTTGGCTTTGTGGGCCTCCAAGCTCGCTATGCTCTATTACCATTTGCGCGGTCAGGACATGAACGACATGCCGGGTCTTCTGGCGGTCAAGCTCTGTCCGGAGTTTCTGCGTCTGATTCGCAAGCCGCCTCTGGTCATCGCCATCACCGGCACCAACGGCAAGACGACGACCTCCGCCATCGTCAACAACATGCTGCGCGAACGCGGTCTGCGCACCTCCTTCAACAGCTGGGGCGCCAACCTCTCCGCGGGCTACGCGGTCAATCTGCTGCGCGGGGTCAATCTTTTCAACCGCTGCACCAAAGTGGACGCCTCCGTGCTGGAGGCGGACGAGCTGACGCTGCGTGACACGATGAGCCGTATCCGCCCGGGCTATGTCATCGTGTCCAATGTGTTCAAGGATTCCCTCCGCCGCAACGCCCACCCCGAAAACATCTTCAACCGCATCCAGGCGGCGCTCGAGACGCTCAGCCCCGACACGGTTCTTGTCCTCAACGCCAACGACCCCATCAGCTCCCGCCTCGGCACCCCGGAGCAGAAAAAAATCTTCTACGCCATGGACGACCTGGTCCCCGACCCGGCGGAGAATATGGTCCGGGACATCGCGGTCTGCCCCTTGTGCGGGGAGGATATTGCCTATGACTATCGTCTGTACCGCAGTCTTGGCCGGTATCACTGCGTTTCCTGCTCCTTTGGTATGCCGGAGCCTGCCTATCGGGCGGTCCGCTTTGCGCCGGAGGACGGCGTTCTGACCGTGCGGGAATCGGATGGGGCCGAGACGGAGTATCCCCTCATCTCCGACACGCTCTTCAATGCCTTCAATGTTCTGTCCGCGGTGACGCTCTTCCGCGAAATGGGCATCGAGCCGGATTTTATCCGTGATTTTCTCTCCCGCCAGAAGGTCACGGACATCCGCGAGACCTGCGTCCGCTATAACGGCATCGATTACTATGCCTACGCCGCCAAGGCCCAGAATGTCAGCGCGGCCTCCACGGTCTTTGACTACATGCGCCGGGAGCCCTCGGCCAAGGACGTGGTCCTTCTTCTCGACGAGGTGCAGGACCGTCATCACGCGACGGAGACGCTGACCTGGCTGTACGAAACGGATTACGAATTTCTGGCCGCGCCCAACATCCGCCGCGTCATCGTCGGCGGCCACATGTACCTCAACCACAAGCTGCGTCTGCTTCTGGCCGGCGTGCCGGAGGACCGGATTTTTGCCGTCGAGGACGAGGCGGACATACCCGCTCTGGTTCAGACCGAGGGCATCGAAAAGGTCTATGTTCTCTACGAGATTGACTATACCAGCAAGGCCAAACGCATGCGCGACGCCATTGTGGAAAAGGCAAAGGAGGTGCGCTCATGAAAACCGTGGAATTTCTCTTTCCGGAGTTCACGAATATCTTCGGAGAAAGCTATAACATGGAATATCTCGGCCGCTGCTGCCCCGCGCTGGACATCCGCCGTACCCGCCACCAGGACGAGCCACTGTTTGTTTCCCAACCGGTTGACATGGTCTACATGGGCTGCATGCCGGAATCCAAACAGGAGACGGCGCTGTCGCTCCTTCGCCCTTACCGGGACCGCCTTGCGCAGCTGATTGCGGACGGCACGGTGTTTCTCTTTACGGGCAACGCCATCGAGCTTCTCGGCGCCGGCATCGAGGACGACGGCCGCTTCATCGAGGGGCTCGGTCTATTTGACTTCCGCTCGGTCCGTTATATGCAGCGCGACCGGCACAACTCCCAGTACATCGGTCACTTCAAAGCGGATGACGGGGACATGATCGTTCTCGGCCACCGCAGCCAGTTTTCGTTCTCCTACGGGGCGTTTACCGAGCCCTGGCTTACGATTGAGCGCGGCATCGGCATGAATCCCGACGTGCGCGTGGAGGGGCTGCACCGCAACAACCTTTTCGCCACCTATTCGCTGGGTCCCTGCTTTATCATGAACCCGCGCTTTGCCAAATATATTCTTCGTCTGCTTGGTCAGCCGGACACGCTTGCCTTTGAGCGGGAAACGCTCGAGGCCTGCGACTACCGGCTGCGGGAATTAAGAAATACCATATCGGAGGCTGGAAAAAATGGCTGACATCAGTTTGATCATGAAACGCCTGAAGCACATCGACTTCAAAAACCTCTTCGCCACCGCGGACCGCGTGGCGGCGGAAACCGGCAGGAGCAAGGCGTCTGTCATCGCGGACATCTTCCGCTGCTACAACCGCCACGGCGCCGGCTGGGTGGACTACGAAACCTTCGGCATGTACAACATGACCGAGGCCGAACGCGCCAAGGTGCTGACCATTGCCCGCAACAGCGCCATGGTCCGCAAGCTCAATGACATGTCCTACGCGCACATCTTTGACGACAAGGCCGAGTTCAATGAGGTCTTTGCCAAATACGTCCGCCGGGACTGGCTCCGTCTCAACGGCGAAAACCGCGAGGCCTTTTATGCCTTCCTCGCGGACCGCGAGCTTTTCATGGCCAAGCCTCTCGACCTCAGCTGCGGCAAGGGCATCGAAAAGGTCTATCGCAACGCCGACGGTCTGTGGTATAACAAGGAGCTCGCTCCCTGTACGCAGGAGGCGCTGTACGACTGGCTGATGCAAACGCGCAAGTTCCTTGTCGAGGAGGTCGTCATTCAGTCCGAGGAAATGAACCGCATTTCCCCCTGCGCCGTCAACACGGTCCGCCTTATCACGGTCATCGTCGGCGACGAGGTCCGCGTGGCGGCGGGCTGCTTCCGCATGGGACGCGAGGGCATGGACGTGGACAACTTCAACCACGGCGGCATCTCCACCGTCTTCGATATCGAGACCGGCGTTATTCTCTGCGAGGCCTATGACAAGATGCGCAACCGCTATCCCCAGGTGCCGGAGACCGGCGTCACGCTCAAAGGGCTGCAGCTGCCTCGCTGGGACGAAATCATCGCCACCGTCAAGGAAGCGGCCTGGGTTGTGCCCCAGATTCGCTACGTCGGCTGGGACGTCTGCATTTCGGACAAATACGGCGTCTCCCTCATCGAGGGCAACAGCTACCCCGGCCAGGATCTGTCCCAGTCGCCCGAATACGAAAGCGGCACCTACGCCGCCTTCCAGAAGGCCTGCCCCGAGCTCAATCTGTAAGGAATCAACGGGATTCCTCTTGACAATTCAAAAAGTTCTGTTATTATTGTTTTAGGAATTAATCCTAATTATTTATGGGAGGTAATTATTATGGCGAAATGGGTATGCAGTGTTTGCGGTTATGTGCACGAGGGCGACACCCCTCCGGAAGCCTGCCCGCAGTGCAAGGTCCCCGGAGATAAGTTCATTAAGCAGTCCGAGGGCGGCATGGAATGGGCCGCGGAGCACGTGGTCGGTGTCGCGCAGGGCGCGCCCGAGGACATTCTGGCGGATCTTCGCGCCAACTTCGAGGGCGAGTGCTCCGAGGTCGGCATGTATCTGGCGATGGCCCGCGTGGCCCATCGTGAGGGCTATCCCGAAATCGGCCTCTACTGGGAAAAGGCCGCTTACGAGGAGGCGGAGCACGCCGCCAAGTTTGCCGAGCTCCTCGGTGAGGTCGTCACCGACAGCACCAAGAAAAATCTCGAGATGCGTGTCGAGGCCGAGAACGGCGCCACCGCCGGCAAGACCGACCTTGCCAAGCGCGCCAAGGCTCTCAATCTCGACGCCATCCACGACACCGTGCACGAAATGGCCCGCGACGAAGCCCGCCACGGCAAGGCCCTCGCCGGTCTGCTCCAGCGCTATTTCGGCTGAGCCAAACGACCGGAAACAAACCGCATAACGCAAAAAGAAGAGGAGCCTCGGTCCCTCTTCTTTTTTTTGTTTGGGGATTGTCAAAAAATTTGCTTGCGTTTTGTGGTTGCCTGTTGTTAAATGAAGTTGTAAATCCCGTGTCCTGTGTGATATGGGAAGAATAAGGAGGATTACGCAAATGAAAAGATGGGTTTGTCTTCTGCTGGCGCTGGCGCTGTGCTGCGCCGTGCTGGCCGGCTGCGGCGACAGCGGCGCGGAAACGGCGGCGGAACCGGAAACGGCGGCGGAACCGGCTGCGGCGGCGGAACCGGCTGCCTCGACCGACGAGGTCACCTGGGCCGATTATATCGACTGGATTGCGGCCACCTTCGGCGCGGACTGCCCCGATCCCGATGATTATCGCGCCAACCTCGAGAAGGCAGCCTCCTGGGAGGAAGTGGACGTGACGGCGGCTCCCTGGGACAAAATCCTGGGCGAGGATGCCTTCGATGCCTCCACCTGGGACGAGTTTGTCGCGGCCGGCGGTGTCGGCACCTACAACGCCGATTACAGCGACGATTCCGCCAGCAAGGAGCCCAGCACCGAAATGAGCGGCGAGCCCGCGGCCTGATTCCGCATAAAAAACCAATCCGTCCGAATCTTCATACGAGGGTTCGGGCGGATTTTTTTCGTAAAGTATGATATAATGCGAAACCATACACCGCAGAGAGGAATTGCTGTTATGTCGTTTGAGGGCTTTCCGGCGGAGCTGCCGGATTTTTTATGGGGTCTTACTCTCAACAACGAAAAGCCCTGGTTCGAGGCCAATCGGGACCGCTTTGAGCGCTGTCTGAAGCAGCCGTTTTCGGCCCTTGCGTGGGACTGTCTGGAGGAGATGGAGCGGCGGTATCCCGGCATGACGCCGGGGCTGCATATCGCGCGGATTCACCGGGATGCCCGCCGCCTTTTCGGCCGCGGCCCGTACAAGGACCACCTGTGGTTTACGCTGGGCAAAACCTCGGCCCTGTACGCGTCCGAGCCGCGCTTCTGGTTCGAAATCGACGCGCACAGCTGGAGCTGCGGCATGGGCTTTTTCCGGGGCGATGCCTCGCTGTACGAGCGCTGGCGCGCCTCGATGGATGACAACCCCAAGCCCCTGGAAAAGCTGGTCCGCGCCATCAACCGGCAGAACTATTTCACCTTCTGCTCCCGTCCGTACAAAAAGCCGAAGGGAGACCCCGGCAAGCTGCTGTACGACTGGTACAACGCCCGGGACATCGCCCTGGAACACGAGGCCTTTTTTGAACCGGATACCGTTCCCGGCCCCGCGCTGCGTGAGGAGCTGACCACCGCCTTTGGTCAATTGATGCCGATGTACCGCTATCTGCTCAAATTATGCGATTGAAAAAAGAAGCCCCCCGTCGGAGGGCTTCTTTTATGCCATGTACAGCGCGTCCATGGGGCATGCGGTTACGCAGGCGGGGGCAAGCCCCGCCTTCTTTCGGTCGAGACAGCCGTCGCATTTGCGCATGCGGCCCTCGTCGTCGAAGACGGGGATGTCCCACGGACAGGCCTTTTGGCAGGCGCGGCACCCAATGCACTCGGCCGGATTCTGGATTATCAGACCGGAGTTCGCGTCCCGCGTGATGCACCCGGTTGGACACACAGCCAGACACGCCGCGTCCGCGCAGTGGCGGCAGCTCTCGGAGCGATAGCGGAAGAATACGCCTCCGCCATTCCGTCCCTCCTCGGTGACGCAGCGGCGGAGCGGGACGGTCAGATTGTGCGCGTCCTGACAGGCAACCGCGCAGGCGCCGCAGGCAATGCAGCGCTCCTGTCGCAGACGCACCGGACCGTCGTTCGGCACGGGCGCGGGGAGCAGGGCAGGGGAGGCATCCGGCTGCCCGGGAATCGGCTCGGCGGCGCAGGGCATTTGCTTATACGCCGGGAAGCCCGTGTGCTTATCCAGTTGGTCCATCGCTAGCAGCGCGTTGACGTTTGCCTCCCGGTAGCCGTGCAGCATCTGAATCTCGCCCGGAGCCGTCCCCTCGGTGAGCCGGGCGCGCACCCGGATTTCACCGACCGGCGAGCGCAGGAGCATCCATTCGCTGTCCCGGATGCCGAGCGCTTCGGCATCCGCCGGGTTTATCTCGGCGGTCGGCTCCGGTCGGAAGGCGCGCAGCCAGGGAACCTCGTGGACCCGGGAGTGAATGGCATGCGGCAGCCGCGCCCCGGCTATCAGCGTGAGAGGGTAGTCCTCGTCCTTCTCCTCCGGGCGATATACCGGCAGTGGATCCAAGCCGGGATGAGCCGCTGCGGCCTCACTGTACAGCTCGATTTTTCCGCTGGGGGTGGGGATGTGGTCAAGATAGTCTCCCGGTCCTCGCCGGACGGTGTTCGGTACCGGCACCGGCATCTCGGAACGCCGAACCGCCTCCCAGTCCGTAATGCCGGCCGGCTCGAAGATATATTGAATGCAGGCGTCGTATCCGCCCGTCAGCAGCGCGTCGTCCAGCTCCAGCCGCCGTGCCAGCTCGAAGAGAATATCCGTGTCCGGCCGGCTGTCGTACAGCGGCGCAATGGCGGGCCGGGTATAGTTGATATAGTGCCCGCCGCAGCATTTTACCTCGCCGCGTTCGTAGGAGGTACACACGGGCAATACGATATCGGCATGGCGGCACACGTCCGTCATGAAAAGATCCGCGGCAAAGGTGAATTTCATTTTGTCCATCGCCGCCAGAAAACGGGCGGATTCCGGGAACATCCGGTCGTTGACGCCGAAGCAGGCAAAGCTCCGCAGGGGATAGGGTGTGCCTTCCTCAACCTGACGGACCAGATCCATGGCCTGTCCCTCGTTGACCATGTCCGCCCACAGAGGAAAGCGTTTGTGTCCGATCGGCGTCTTGCAGTTTGTCGGCATGACCTCGCGGATGAATTCCTCCTCCCGGGAGACAAAGCCTCCGTCCGCGTGGCAAAAGCTTTCGTTGACCGGCAAAAGTCCGCCCTCTTTGTCCACTCTGCCCAGCAGTACCATCAGACTCAGTATGGCGCGGTGCGTGTTAAACCCGTTCACCCGGTGGGTCAGCGCGTTCGAGGGCAGAATGACGGCGGTGGGGTCCGCGGCCAGCGCCTCAGCCAGACGCCGGATGTCCCCGGCGGGGACGCCGGTGATTTCCTCGGCCCGTTCCGGCGGGAAGGACTGCACCATGCGCCGGTATTTCTCAAGGCCGTGGACATAGCGTTCGATAAATGCCCGGTCCTCCAGCCCTTCTTCCAGCAGACAATACGCGACAGCGTGGGCCAGCGCCCCGTCCGTTCCGGCCCGGGGCCGAAGCCACAGCTCGGCCAGCTGCGTGACGGCATGGGTATGTCGCGGGTCGATCACGATAAACCGCGCCCCCTCCTCACGCCGCCGCTGCAGCAGCCGCCCCAGCGGCCAGGCGCTTACCGCTGCGTTCACGCCCCAGCACACGATGGTCCCGGCGCGGGCGGGGCTTGTGTTCATCAGCCGGCCGAACAGCGCCTTATAGCTCATGACCTCTGCCTGGTGGCAGGTGCTCGATTCCGTCAGATAGTTTCGCGTGCCGAAGCTGTGGGCCAGCCGGTGCAGAAAGGGCCGGTACCATTTGGGGTAGCCGGTCAGCCAGACCACACTGTCCGGATCCTCGCGGCGCAGCCGTCCAAGCTCCTCGGCGCACAGCGACAGCGCCTCGTCCCACCCAATGGGCTCGAATTGTCCGCTGCCCCGCGGGCCGGTCCGCTTCAGCGGCGTGCGGATGCGGTCGGCGCGATAGAGATACTGCCGTCCGGCGGCGCCGCGCACGCACAGCTGCCCATCGCTGACGGGGTAGCCCGCGGTTCCCTCCAGCCGAACCACACGCCCGTCCCGGATGTGCAAATCCACGCCGCACTGCGGCCCCGGCGTGCAGATGTCGCAGATGCTGCGGCGGATGGTTTCGTTGGGTGTTTTGGAATCCATGACGGCGGTCTCCTGTTCGCTGAATTGACGGAACGCTGTGCGTGGTCAACGTTCGATCGTTTTGTTGACAGTATACCACACCGGCTCCCGCAAGGGAAAGCCTCCTTGCATTCGCCGCGTCCATTTGGTACAATCATGCGGATAGTGAAAAGAAGGGTGGTGTGGCCTTGGACGGAAAAGAAATTCTCGCGCCGGTTGGCGGCGCGGAGCAGCTGCTGGCGGCGGTTCGCTGCGGAGCCGATGCCGTGTATCTGGGCGGCAAGGGCTTCAACGCCCGCCGCCATGCGGACAATTTTGACGGGACCGACCTTGCCGAGGCGGTGCGCTATTGCCATGCGGCGGGTGCGCGGGTCTATGTCACCGTGAACACCATGGTCACCGACCGCGAAAGCGCCCCTCTGGAGGCGGAGGCCGACGCCGTGGCCGAAAGCGGCGCCGACGCCGTCATCATTCAGGACCCGGCGGTGTTTCGTCTGTTCGGCCGCCGCTGGCCGCATATGACGCGCTATGCCTCCACCCAGACAGCGGTCCACAATGTCGAGGGCGCGCTGTATCTGGAGGAAATGGGCTATGACGGCATCGTGCTGGCCCGGGAGCTCACGCTCGAGGAAATGGCGTCCATCTGCTCCGCTGTCCATATCAAGACCGAGGCCTTTGTCCACGGCGCGCACTGCATGAGCGTGTCCGGCGCGTGCTATCTGTCCTCCATGCTGGGCGGCCGCAGCGGCAACCGCGGGCTGTGCGCTCAGCCCTGCCGTCTGGACTGGCGCTGCGGCGAGGCGGACTATGCCCTCAGTCTGAAGGATATGTCCCTCATCGGCCGCATCCGCGACATGGCGGCGGCCGGGGTTGATTGTTTCAAAATCGAGGGGCGGATGAAACGGCCGGAATATGTCGCCGCCGCCGTGACGGCCTGTGTCCGGGCGCTTCGCGGCGAGGAATATGACGAGCAGACGCTGCGCGGCGTGTTTTCCCGCAGCGGCTTTACAGACGGCTATCTGACCGGACGGCGGGATGAGAGCATGTTCGGCCATCGCACGCGCGAGGATGTGACCGGGGCGGAGCCCGTGCTGCGCCGTCTGCAGGCGCTCTACCGCGCGGAAACGCCGCGTGTCGGCGTGGATATGCGTCTGGACATGACGGCGGAGCGCGCCCGGCTGACCGTAACGGACGGGACGCATACGGCCCGGGCCGAGGACGCGCCGGAGCCGGCCCAAACCCGGTCGCTCGACCCGGAGCGCGCGGCAAAAAATCTGACGAAAACCGGCGGCTCGCCGTATTTTGTCCGTTCGCTGGATATCGCGCTTGCGCCGGGCTATACCATGAGTGCCGCGGCGCTCAATGCCCTGCGCCGCCGGGCGCTCGACGCGCTCGGCGAACAGCGCTCCACTCTTGCGCCGATAAAACCCTGTCCGTCCCCGGCATCCGAACCGGAACCGACGCGTGTCGTCCCCGACCGGAGCGCCTTCTGGGCGCGCTTTGCGACCGGAGAACAGCTCCGGTCCGTGCCGGAGGAGACTCTTGCGGCAATGGAGCGCCTTCTGCTGCCCGCGGCGGAGATGGACGGAGCGCTGCTGTCCCGCTTTGGCGAGCGTCTGACGGCGCAGCTGCCGACGGTTCTCTTCCCCGCGGAGGAGACTTGGCTTGTGGAGCGGCTTGTCGCGCTGAAGAGCGCGGGGCTGACCTCCGTCTGGACGAATAATATCTACGGCATTCATCTCGGCAAACGCCTGGGATTGACGGTGTACGGCGGCTTCGGTCTTAATGCCGCCAATACGGAGTCTGTCCGTCAGCTTGAGCAGGACGGTCTTGCCGCCGTAATGCCCTCGTTCGAACTGCCGATGACCGCGCTGGAGGCCCTCGGCGGGACGGTGCCGCGCGGCGCGGTGGTATACGGCCATCTGCCGCTGATGCATTTTCGCAATTGCCCGGTGCGGGCGGCGGTGGGCTGCCGTCGCTGCGGCGGAAAGGGGAGTCTGACCGACCGCAAACAGCTCCTTTTCCCCGTGGAGTGCGAGGCCCGACGCTCCTCGACGCTTCTCAACTCCGTGCCCCTCGATATCGCCGAGCGGCTGCCCCGGGGGATGGATTCTTTTCTTTTGTATTTTACCCGGGAATCCGCGGCGGAAATCGTGGCGGTTTGCGAGCGCTTTGCCCGGCGGGAACGGACGGACGGGGCGCATACCGGCGGTCTGTATTTCCGCAAGCTGTTGTAAGGGGAGAGAAAAGCATATGAGCCAAACTGCTCGACAAAAACATAGCCTGTGGCAGGGATTGCTGTCGCTCGCGGCGCTGGCGCTGGGGCTCGTTTTGGGGCTTCTGGTTCCGCAATTTTTCGATCCAATCGCCTTTCTCGGCGAGACCTATGTCCGGCTGCTGAAGCTGCTGGTCATTCCGCTTTTGATGGCCCAGGTCAGCGTCGGTGTGTTTCGTTCCGCCGGCCGTTTTGCCGGTCGTCTGGCGCGCACGGTGCTGCTGTTTATCGCAATGTTCCTGGTGTCCTACTGCCTGATGGCGGCGCTGGTCTCGTTGACGGGACCGGGGCGCGGCGTGGATCTGTTCGGCGACGCGTGGGACGGAGAGCTTGCGGCGATGAGTCTGTCGGAGTTTTTTGCCGCCGTCATCCCGGATAATCTCTTTGCCGCCATGTCCTCCGGCAGTCTGCTGCCGTGCATATTGGTGTCCTTCGCCCTCGGCATTGCCGCGGCCTCTGTGAAGGCCAAGCGCGCCATGGCGGTGGTGGAGGAATTCGGCGCGGTCTTTTCCCGGCTTCTCGATTACGTGATGTGGCTGACGCCGGTCGGCGTCTTTTCCCTCATCGGCAGCGCGGCGGCCGGGTATGGCTCCGCGCTGGCGGGCGCGGCGCTGCGGTATATTCTCTATGCCTGGGGCGGCTGTCTGATGATTTTCCTGCTGGTGATGGTGATACCGGTGTGGATTGGGGCGGGAATCGGACCGTGGACCTTTATCCGCCGGGTCGGCCGGGTGTGGCTGGTATCCCTGTCCACCTGCTCCTCGGCGGCGACACTGCCGCACACCACGCGCGTCTGCCGTGACGAATTCGGCGTACCCGACGACGTGACGGAGCTGGTCGTTCCCCTCGGCTGCACGATCAACATGTGCGGCGGGGCGGTTTCCTTCTGTCTGCTGGGTCTGTTCACGATGCAGATGGCTGCGCTGCCGGTGACGGGCGGTCAGTTTGTGTACATGCTGCTGCTTGCGCTGCTGATGAACATGGCGGCGCCGGGCATTCCCGGCGGGGGCATTGTGCTGGGCGCGACCTATCTGACGCTGCTGGGCGCCCCGACCGGCTTCATCGGCCTTTACAGCGGGATGTACCGTCTGCTCGACATGATCTATACCACCATGAATGTGACGGGCGACATCGCCGCCAACTGTCTTCTGGCGGCGGGGGAGAACCGCCGGGCCAAACGCCGCGGCGCGTAA
>R18__coassemble_1644_pt1 | contig 22162 bp, 18 predicted proteins | sample R18__metabat2_low_PE_004 | metagenome-assembled genome bin R18
TCCGTTCCCAAACAAGGCGCCTTACAACAAAAAAAGAGCCCCTCGAGGGACTCTTTTTTTTGCTTTTTTGCGCTCAGCGGCGGTCTTTGATGATGTGGCGCGGGCAGATGTCGGCGCAGTGACCGCAGTGGACGCACTTGCTCTGGTCGATGACGGCCAGATTGTCCTGCACGGTGATGGCGTCGGCGGGGCATTCGCGGCTGCACAGACTGCAGCCGATGCAGCCGAAGTCGCAGTACTTGCGCACGGCCGCGCCCTTGTCCTTTGACGCGCAGGCCACGATGTCCGTCGCCTTGTAAGGAATCTTGACAATCAGCCCCTTGGGGCAGGCCTCGGCGCACTTCATGCAGCCGACGCAGCGGTGGCGATTGACCTTCGCCACGCCGTCCTTGACATGAATGGCGTCGAATGGACAGGCCTTTACGCAGTCGCCGTAGCCCATGCAGCCCGCGGTGCAGATGTTCGAGCCGCTGCCGCCGCCCAGACGGGTCGCCGCCAGACAGGAGGGCAGGCCCTGGTAATAAAACTTCTCGCGGATGTGGCCCTCCGTGCCGGAGCAGCGGACAAACGCCACGTATTTCTCCGCCTCGCCGGCGGACACGCCCATAATCTCCCCGATTTTCTCGGCCGCCTCGGCGCCGCCGGGCACGCAGGCGTTCACCGGCGCCTCACCCCGGGCCACCGCCGCGGCATAGCCGTCACAGCCGGGATAGCCGCAGGCGCCGCAGTTGGCGCCCGCCACCGCCGCGCGCACGGCCTCTTCCTTGGGGTCCTTTTCCACGGCGAACACCTTGCCGGCCACCGCCAGCAGCACGCCGAACACCAGTCCCAGAGCGCCCAAAACCACCAGCGCCCATACAATCGTCATCATACGTTCCGCCCCTCCTTAAAAAATCTTCATGCCGGAGAAGCCCATGAACGCCAGCGAAAACAGCGCCGCGGACACCAGCCCGATGGAAAAGCCCTCAAAGGCCTTCGGATAGTCCGCAAACTCCAGCCGCTCGCGCACACTGGCAAACAGAATGATCGCCAGCGCGAAGCCGAGGCCGCCGGTCAGACCGTATACGACACTCTCCAGGAAGTTGTAGCCGTTCTGGGTGTTGAGAAGCACCACGCCCAGCACCGCGCAGTTGGTGGTGATCAGGGGCAGGAAGATGCCCATCGCGGAATACAGCGAGGGGATGGCTTTTTTCAAAAACATCTCCACGAACTGCACCAGCACGGCAATGACCAGAATATAGGCCACCGTCTGCATGAACTCCAGCTGCAGCGGCACCAGCAGATAGCTGTTGACCACCCAGCAGATGGCGGAGGCCAGCGTCATGACGAAGATGACGGCCACGCTCATGCCGGTGGCGGTGCTCATCTTGTTCGAGCAGCCCAGAAACGGGCAGCAGCCCAGAAACTGCGAAAAGATGAAGTTGTTGACAAGGATGGCACCCAGCGAAATGGAAAGCAGTGATACAAACATCAGTCGTCATCCTCCTCCTGCGCGTTTTTCCTGTCCGAGGCCTTCTTCAGCGCCGCGTTCATGGCGGCCAACAGAATGCCCAGCGTCAAAAAGCCGCCGAAGGGCCGCACCAGCAGACTCGCGCCGTATTCCGACGGGAAGATGCGAATGCCGCTGCCCGTGCCGTCAAGCGTCAGCCGGAAGCCGTTCACGGTGTCAATCAGACCGCCGCCGATGGTGCCGCTGCCAAGCAGCTCACGCACCAGGCACATGACCACCAGCACCACGGTGTACCCAAGGCCCTGGAAGATGCCGTCGAAGAAGGAATCCTTCACGGACTGCTGCGAGCTGAACGCCTCGGCGCGCCCGATGATGATGCAGTTGACCACAATCAGCGGGATGAACACGCCCAGCGACTCGCTCAGCGCCGGAACAAAGGCCTGCAGCAGCAGATCCACGATGGTCACGAAGCCCGCGATTACCACGACGAAAATCGCCAGACGAATCTGCCCGGGGATAATCTTGCGGATGGCGGAGACCACCACGTTGCAGCAGGTCAGAATAATCAGCACGGACAGACCCATGCCGATGCCGTTGAACAGCGAGGTCGTGATGGCCATCGTGGCGCACAGACCGATCTGCTGTACGAGCACGGGGTTGTTGGTCGTCAGCCCCTCCAGGAATTGTTTTTTATGATCCATGGCTCTTATTCCCCCCTTAACTCATCAGCGCGCGGCAGGCATCGATGGCCGCCGTCACGCCGCTGCACACGGCGCGCGAGGTGATGGTGGCGCCGGCCAGCGCGTCCACACTGCCGCCGTCCTTCGTGACCAGAACCTCTCCGCTCTGGCCCACGAACTGGGCCCGGAAGGCCTCGCCCGCGGCGCTCTGCTGCGAGGCAATTGCTCCGAGACCCGCCGTCTCGCTCGAATCCGTAATGGACAGCCCAGTGCAGGTGTAGCTGCTGTCCACGCCGACAAACATCGTAATGGTTCCCTGCGAGCCGACCTCCGTGACCTCCACAACCCAGCCGCGGAAGGTGCCGTCGCCGTAATAGGCGATGTACACGTCATCCACGTCCGCGATGCGGTCGGCCAGCTCCGGGTATTCCTCCGCCGCGCGGCGGTAGCTGCCCGCGGACAGCACCTGCTGCATGGCGGCGGCCCGGGTCTGCTCGTTGAGCGTTTCGATGCGGGAGGCCGTCATCGCGTTGACCAGCCCCAGCACCAGCGCCACCGCCGCAGCCACAGCCAGCAAAATCACGCCCAGACGCAGCATGGTGGCGGGCAGGGAGGTATTTTTTGTTTCGCTCATTCCCCGGCCTCCTCCTGCGTCGTCTTACGACCGGCGAAAAGGCCCTTCACGGCATTGCCGAGCTTTTCGCACCACAGCTCCGGTCCCTTTTTCGCCGTACCGAAGCGGCGGGGAGGCGTGGCCTTATCAAGCATCCAGGCCGTCAGATTCATAATCAGAATGGCGTAGCTCACGCCCTCGGCATAGGAGCCGAAATAGCGGATCAGCACCGTCACCACGCCGCAGCCGATGCCGAAAATGACCTGGCCCTTCGGCGTCACGGGGCTGGTGCAGTAGTCCGTCGCCATGAAGATAGCGCCGAGCAGCAGACCACCGGAGAAAAGATTCTGCGCCATCCACATAAAGTGCGCGTTGCCGCGAGAGAAAATCAGCGTCAGCACGGCCACCGTGCCGAGGAAGCTGACGGGGATGTGCAGCGTGATGACCTTGCGGTACACCAGCCACGCGCCGCCGAACAGCAGCGCCACCGCGGACACCTCGCCCACGCAGCCGCCCACGTTGCCCAGCAGCATGGCGCCCAGCGAATCGGAGGCCAGCACGCCCGCGTGCAGCGAGGCCAGCGGCGTAGCGGCCGAGGCGCCGTCCACCGTCGTCTGGAAGGCGGTCGCCGTCCAGGTGGTCATCAGCACGGGATACGAGAACAAAAACGCGCGTCCGGCCAGGGCGGGGTTCAAAAAGTTCTTGCCCAGACCGCCGAAGAGCTGCTTGACCAGCACGATGGCGAACAGCGCGCCGATCACCGGCAGCCACCAGGGGCTCGCGGGCGGGATGCAGAAAGCCAGCAGCATGCCGGTCACCACAGCGGACAGATCCCCGATGGTGTTGGTCTTTTTGAGCGCCTTGCGGTAGCCCCATTCAAACACCACGCAGGACACAACGGAAATCACGGTCAGCAGCAGCGCCTTCCACCCGAAGAAGATAACGCCCGCCAGCAGCGCCGGCAGCAGCGCGATAATCACATCGAGCATAATCGCGCGGGTATCCCGCGGCGTGCGGATATGCGGCGAGGAGGATACGACCAGCTTTAACGGTTCATTCATTGTCTGCGTCCTCCTTTTCTTCCTTTTCTTCACCGGGTTCCGCCTCGGCAGGGGCGGGGGAGGGGGCCTCCTCCGTCGGGACCGGCTCCGCGACGGGAGCGGGCTCTTCCACAGGGGCCGTCTCTTCCGCGGGAGCGGCCGAATCGGCGGGGGCGATTTCTTCGACCGGGGCGGGAGCGGGCTCCGCGGCCGGGGCGGGCTCTTCCTTCGCCGGAGTGGGCTCCGCAGCGGCTTCGGCCTCCGCCTTGGCTTTGGCCTCTTCGGCCTCGGCCTTGGCCTTGAGCGCGGCGTTCCACGCCTGCAGCTTGGCCTTGCCGGTCTTGAACGCATGGGTCAGATGCAGCCGACCCGGGCAGATATAGGTGCAGGCACCGCACTCGACACAGTCGGTCAGATTGAGCTTCTGCATCATTTCGATGTCGTCCTTTTCCTCATACATATAGAGGTAAATGGGCTGCAGCTTCATCGGGCAGACGCGGATGCACTGCCCGCAGCGGATGCAGGTGGGATCCTCGCTCGTGCGGTCCTCGTCCCCGGCAAAGCAGACCAGCGCGGCCGTACCCTTGCCGCAGGGGACGCTCATGTCGTACTGAGCCATGCCCATCATCGGGCCGCCCATGATGACCTTCCACGGCTGCTTGGAAAAGCCGCCGACCTGGTCGATGACCCACTGCATCGGGGTGCCGACGCGGACGAGCACATTCTGCGGCTCGGCAATGGCGCTGCCGGACACCGTCACCACGCGCTCGATGGCGGGCCAGCCCTCGTGGCAGGCGCGGTACACGCTGTAGCACGAGAAGGTGTTGAACACCGCGCAGCCCACCGCCGCGGGCAGACCGCCGGGAGGCACCTCGCGCCCCGTGATGGTGTGAATCAGCGTTTTCTCCGCGCCCTGGGGGTAGCGGCACTCCAGCGGGACAATCTCGATGCCCATCGCCGCCGCGCCGTAGAAGTTGAGCAGGTCGATGGCGAACTGCTTGTTCACCTCGATGGCGTAGTAGCACCGGTCCAGTCCGAAGGCGCGCATGACCAGCCGGATGCCCTCGAGCAGCTCCTTCGGGTGCTCGAGCATGGTGCGGTGGTCACTGGTGATATACGGCTCGCACTCGGCGCCGTTGATGATCACGGTGTCCACCTTGCCGATGCCGCTGGAAATCTTGAACGCTGTCGGGAAGGTGGCGCCGCCCATGCCGACAATGCCGGCCGCGCGGATCAGGTCCACCAGACGCTCGGGGTCCTCCAGATCCTCCGCCGGGGGCGGAACCAGCGTGTCGGCCGGGGTGTCCAGCCCGTCGTTGTCAATGACGACGGACATGGTCATCGCGCCCATCGAGGTCAGCCGCGGCTCCACCGCGACCACCGTGCCGGACACGGAGGAATGAATCGGCGCGGAAACCGGCGCCTTGGTGTCGCCGATCAGCTGGCCGACCTTCACCCGGTCGCCCACGGCAACCACCGGCGTGCAGGGCGCGCCGATGTGCATGGACATGGGGATGACGACCTGCGGCGGCGCCGGAATGGCGCGGATCGCCGCTTCGTTGGCGGGTGCCTTTTTGTCGTCCGGATGGACGCCGCCGTACGAACGAATTACCATGTGCATCACCTCTGCATTCTATTTCTATCAATTTTATCATAAACCCATTTAAGCATTTTATATTAACACATCCTTTGCCCCCCTGTAAATAAAGAAAAGAGTCATCTTTTTCACAATAAAGCCCTCTCCGGGCGCCCGGTCCGCTTGACTTCATCGCCCGGATTTGGTAGCATAACAGACGGAAAAATATTGCATTGGCAGAAAGGATGACCACTCCATCATGAAAAAAGCTCTTTATTCCGCGTTGGCTCTGCTGCTGGTCGCGCTGGCGGTGCTGCCGCTGGGCGGCTGTGGGGAGAGCGGCTATCTCGACGGCACCTGGACCGTCACGGCCGAATTCAACACCAGCGGCGGCACCATGGACATCGTGGGCGGCCCCGCGGGCGCCGGCGCCACGCTGAAGATCAAGGGCGACTCCGCCACGCTCAAGGCCTCCGACGGCACCACCTGGCAGCTGTCGGTCGAGTATGTCGGAACGGAATCCGCCCGCTTCATGACCACCACCTCTCCCGTGGAAATCGAGGATTTCCAGATTGCGCTGTCCGGTGACAACCTGGTCCTGACCAAGATAACCGTCAACACCTATAAAAAAGGCTCCATCGAGCTGTCGAAATAAAAGCTGCGCCGCCGCACTTTATTTTACATTTTGTTCACCCTTGCCCGCAGCAGGGGACTATAATCGTGTTGGAAAGACAAAACGCGGACATTCCCCGCCGGCCCGGCGTTTGGGAGGTCCGCGTTTTCTTCCGGGGAGGATATCTTCTTTTTCAGGAGGGTTCACCATGCCGAAAACCGCTCTGGTTGTCGAGGACGACGCCAACATCTCCCGTCTGCTCCGGATGTATCTGGAAAAGGACGGCTTTTCCGTCACGGTCACGCCGAACGGCGCCGAGGCCGTCACCCTGGCCGAGGCGATAAACCCGGACATCCTGCTGCTGGACATCATGCTGCCCGGCAAGGACGGCTGGCAGGTCTGCCGCGAGGTCCGCGCCTTTTCCGACCGGCCCATCATCATGCTCACCGCCAAGGGCGAGACCATGGACAAGGTCTCCGGTCTTGAGATGGGCGCCGACGACTACATCACCAAGCCCTTCGAGTTTCGCGAGCTGCTGGCCCGCATCCACGCCGTGATGCGCCGCACGGACGACGGCGACGAGCCGGCGGTCAAGCGGCTGACCTTCGACCGGCTGGTCATCGATCTCGATTCCTACGAGCTGATTGTCAACGGGACCAAAATCGACACCCCGCCCAAGGAGATGGAGCTGCTGTTCCATCTGGCCAGCGCCCCCAACCGCGTCTTCACCCGCAACCAGCTTCTCGACGAGGTCTGGGGCTTTAACTACGTGGGCGAGTCGCGCACGGTGGACGTGCACATCAAGCGTCTGCGCGAAAAGCTGGAGGGCGTCTCCGATCGGTGGCGGCTCAAAACCGTCTGGTCCGTCGGCTACAAGTTCGAGCTGGACGCGTGAAAAGTCTCTTTTTCAAAAACTTCATCGTCACGGTGCTGCTGTTCACTGTGTGCTTTTCGGTGTTTGCCATGGCGGTCGGTCTGGTCAGCCGCGGCATTCTTCTGAACGAAAAGGTCGACTCGCTGGCCTCCATCGCCGGCGAGGTGGAGCGCTCCGCCGCCGCCTTTGACGACCAGAGCGGTCTCAACGGCTGGGAGCTTCGCATGTCCATCACCTCTCTTTCAAACAGCACCGACTGCAGCATCTATCTGTGCGACCGCAGCGGTACGGTGGTCTCCTGCTCGGGACTCGACCCCGTCAACCCGTATATCGGGCGCCGACTGCCGGACGCGCTGATGACGGCGCTGCTCACCGGCTCGCGCTACAGCGCCCGCACGGACCTGGGGGGCTTTTTTGACAAACCCTGCTTCCTTCTTGCGCAGGACCTCTCCGACGCAAAGGGCAACCGCCTCGGCTATGTTCTCGTCACGGTGGATATCGACGGCGTGTCCGAGATGCTGCAGGGGCTGACGCCGTCGTTTTTGCTGGTGGCAATGCTGGTGCTGGCCGCCGCCGTGGTGATTACGCTGTTTTTCTCCCGTCGGCTGGCACGGCCGCTGCGCGAAATGGCCGGCGTGGCGCACCGCTTCGCCAAGGGGGATTATTCCGCCCGCGTGGCGCCCACCCACTCCCAGGACGAGGTGGGCGAGCTGACCGAGGCCTTCAACCTGATGGCGGACTCCATCGAGCGCAACGACGCCCGCCGCAGCGAGTTTATCGCCAACGTCTCCCACGAGCTCCGCACCCCGATGACCGCCATCTCCGGCTTTGCCGACGGCATTCTCGACGGCACCATCGACCGCGAGCACCAGGACGAATATCTGCGCATCATCTCCTCGGAAACCAAGCGCCTGGCGCGGCTGGTCTCCGGCATGCTGGACATGAGCCGCCTGCAAAGCGGCGCGGCGGAGCTGACGATGACGGTCTTTGACCTGTCGGAGCTGGTGCTGGAAACGCTGCTCTCCTTCGAAGCGCGCGTGGAGGGCAAAGGACTGGAGGTCGTGCCGACGCTGCCGGACCGGGCTGTCCGGGTTTCGGCGGACAAGGACGCCATCACCCGCGTGGTCTATAATCTGCTGGATAACGCGCTCAAATTCGCCCGCGAGGGCTCCGCGCTCTGCGTCAGCGTGTGGAAGCAGGACGGCCGCGCCTGGGTCAGCGTCCGCGACACCGGTCCGACCATCCCGCCCGAGGAGCTTCCTCTGATTTTCGACCGCTTTCACAAGGCGGACCGGTCCCGCGGTCTGGACCGGGAGGGCGCGGGTCTCGGTCTGTACATGGTCCGGGCCATCCTGGACGCCCACAAACAGGATATTTTCGTCACCAGCGCCGACGAGGTGACCACCTTCACCTTCTCGCTGCAGCTGGCCGATTCGTAACCGGCGCCGTCCATAGGCGCCGCCCCATCCTTCAGAAAAGAGGCACAACACAATGCATGATGATGACAACAACCTGACCCCCGCCGCGCCGGACCCGGAGACGGCCGCCGATACCCCGACGGAGCCCGCCGCCCCGGCAAGCCCGGCGACGACCCGCTCTCCCGCCGCGGACTGGTACGGCGTCGCCCCGGTGAACCCGGAGGACACCATCTGCGACGCGGAAGACAACGCGGAGGACGAGGACGACGACCGGGTCGATGACTATGCCCGCATCGCGCCGCCCGCGCCGCCCCACAGCCGCCGGACGGGCTGGATTGTCGCGCTGTGCGTGATCGGCGGCGCACTGCTGCTGGTGCTGCTGGGTTTTGCGCTGCGGATGCTGTTTTCCGCGCATGGCGGGTATGACGTCTCGGACGTCGCCGAGCGCTACGGCATCTACCTCGACATTGACGACGGCGAGGACAACGGCTCCCACACGCCCTCTCTGCCCGGGACGGACCGAGACGACGCCGGGAGCGATTCCTCCTATTCCGATTCGGACTCCTTCCCCTTTGCCTTTTACGGCTACGGCTACGACTATGACGGGGATGACGAAGATCCCATCGACCCGGACATATCGCTGGAGGACTTCTTTGACGCGTATTACACCTCCAAGGAGGTCAGCATCCCCACCGCCGCGCTGACGGAGGGCCGCACGCTGGACTTCGCGGAGGCCTCCGGTGAGGAGCTGACGCTGCAGGAGATTTATGACACCGTCTCGCCCGCCGTGGTCGGCATCTATACCTATCTCGACGGCAGCAAGTACGCCTGGGGCACGGGCATTATCTTCTCCGCCGACGGCTATATTCTCACCAACGAGCACGTGCTCGAGTCCGCCGACGCGGCCGAGGTCGTGCTCACCGACGGCACCGTATACGAGGCCGCGCTGGTCGGCTCCGACGCCGCCACGGACATTGCCGTGCTGAAGATTGACGCCGCCGGGCTGCCCTACGCCGTGTTCTCGGACTCCTCCTCCGTGCGCGTAGGGGACGAGGTCGTCGCCATCGGCAACCCGCTCAGCGACACCTATTTCTGCACCATGACCAACGGCATCATCTCCGCCATCGACCGCAACGTAACCTATAACGGCAGCACCATGACGCTTCTGCAGACCAACGCCGCCATCAACGAGGGCAACTCCGGCGGCCCGCTGATTGACCGTTACGGCCGGATCATCGGCATCACCAACATGAAGATCATGAGCGTCTATTACACCTCCGTCGAGGGCATCGGCTTTGCCATTCCGAGCGCCGTGGTCAAATCCGTCACGGACCAGCTTCTCGCAAGCGGCGTCGTCACCGGCACGCCCACCATCGGCATCACCGCCGGTTCCATCCCCGCCATCGCTCAGAGCCACTTCGATCTGCCGGAGGGCGGCGTCTACGTTTCCGAGGTCAACGAGGCCTCCGACGCCTACGCCCAGGGACTGCAAAAGGGGGACATCATTCTGGAGGTGGAGGGCGTCGCCGTCGCCTCCGTCGATGAGGTCAACGCCGTCAAGGCAGGCTACGCGGTCGGCGACTCGCTGGACCTGTACGTCTGGCGCGACGGGGAGACCTTCACGCTGACCATCCGTCTGGTGGACAAGGCGGACATCCGCTGAGCGACTCACCCCAAAAAAAATAATGTCGGCCGGGACTCCCGCGAAGGGGGGTCCCGGCCGTTTTGGTTTTATTTCTCCGGCGTCAGCGGCGGCTGTGCTCGCTCCGACCGGTATTTTTTTGCGTCCTTGAGGAAACTGCCGATCATCAATATCATGATAATCCCGATGGGGAAGGCCGAAATGATGCTGACCGACTGGATGTTTGCCATGCTGCTGTCCGAAAAGACCAGCGCAATCGGCAGCACAATCAGCAGCACACACCACAGCAGAATAATCAGCGTGTGGGGCTTTTCGTTCTCCTCCAGCCGCCGGTAGCTGTAGCAGGCCGCCGTATAGGCGATGGAGTCAAAGCTCGTCGCGTAAAACGCCACCATGCACGCCAGCGTCAGCGCCAGCACCAGCACCGGGCACGGCATCGTGTCGATGATGTTCACAATCAGCTCGTACAGATCGCCGCTTGCCTCATACTGCGCGATAAAGTCCGCCGCGCCGCTCGTCTGCAGACCCAGCGAATAGTTGCCCAGCACCACAAAGCTGACCACCGTCGAGCCCACGCCGAACAGAAACCCGCCCAGAATGGTCTGGCGCACGGTCCGCCCGCGGGAGATATTGCCGATGAAAAACGGCGCCGCGATGCACCACACCATCCAGTAGGCCCAGTAATAAATCGTCCAGTCCTGCGCAAAGCTGTTCGTCCGCCCGGGGTCCATATAGGTGCTCAGTTCCAGGAAATTGCCGAACAGCTTCCCCAGACTCTGGATGCCGTTTTCGATGATGAAGCGTCCCTGCCCGCCGGCCACCAGCACAAACAGCAGCAGCGCGAAAAACAGATAGATGCACAGCTTCGCGAGAAACCCGATGCCCTTGAACCCGTGCAGCACCGCGTACGTATACACCGCGCAGGTCAGCAGCAGAATGATAATCGTCACCGTCGTCCGGCTGATGGTCAGCCCGAAGAGATTAATCAGAATGTTTGCCATCAGCGGCGTGGCCACGCTGAAGGTGGTCGCCGTCCCGGCCAGCAGCGCGAACAGCGCGAACAGATCGATGACCCGGCCCAGCACGCCGTCCGCCTGTCGTCCGAGCAGCGGGCGGCACGCCTCGCTGTAGCGCTGGCGGCTGCGCTTTCTCACGTGCAGCATGAAGCCGAAGGCCACTGCCAGCACCAGATAAAACGCCCACGGAATGAACGACCAGTGAAACAGCGTGAACACCCCCGCCCACTCCGTCACGGGTCCCAGCTCCGCGATGTGCGGGTTCGCCGCGTACATGATCCACTCGGCAAAGGAGTAGAACAGAATGTCCGCCGCCAGACCGCACGTGAACATCATGCAGCCCCAGGCAAAGAAGGAGTATTTCGGTCCTTCGCCCTCCTCGCCCAGCACAATGTCCCCGTAACGCGACAGCGCCAGAAAGACGGAAACGCCCAGCACCCCGAGCCCCATCAGAATATAGTAGCTCCCCAGCGTGTCCCCGAAGAAGAACCGCACCTTCGATATCACGGCATTCGACCCCTCCGGAAACGCAAACAGCAGCGCCGCCACGCCCATGATCAGCACAAAGGGGACCAGCGTCACCATCCAGTCGATGCGTCCTTTTTCCTTTTTCATCCCGTATTTCCTCCCCCAAAACGGGTCGCAGCCCGGCTTTTTTCTCTTGCCTCGCAGTATAGCATAGTTCACGAAAGCCCGCAACCCTATTTTCGTGAACGCCGGCGCCGTCTTGAAAAACCGGGCGCCGTCTGGTATACTTTTTAGAATAAGAATTACATAAAAAGGAGATATCCCGCATGCCGAACTTTGACGCTCTCCTCTCGCCGGTCCGGGTCGGCGACCTGTTTTTGAAAAACCGCATGATGTCCTCCGCCTCCACGCCGCATTTCCTGCAGGGCTGCGAGGACTGGCCCACGGAAAAAATCGTGGCCCATTTCGCCAACCGCGCCCGCAGCGGCGCCGCCGCCATCACCATCAACCACCTGCACAACGACTCTTTGCGCATGCCCGGCCGCGTCATCGACGATCCCCCCGCGCATTTCAACATGTACGAGCTCAACGACGCCACCTGCCAGAACTACATGATCCAGCTGATTGACACCATCCACTGCTACGGCAGCAAGGTCATCGGCTACATCATGGGCCCGGAGGACAAGTCTCTCGGCCCCCAGCTGCCCCCCGCGCCCATCGGCGGCACCTTTGTCCCGCCGGTTCAGGACCCCAACAAGCCCCACAACGCCGAGGACGACGGCCCTCCCGCCGTGGACATCAACACCGTCGACCGCACCTGGATGGACCGCTACATCGCGGACTATGTCCGGCAGGCGAAGGATCTCAAGGCGCTGGGCTTTGACATTGTCAGCATCTACGCCTGCTACCGCAACCAGCCCATGAGCCGCTTTGCCAGCCCCCTGGTCAACCACCGAGCGGACGAATACGGCGGCTCGATTCCGAACCGCGCCCGCTTCACGGTGGAGCTGCTGACCGCCCTGCGCAAGGCGCTCGGCCGCGGCTTCCCCATCGAGCTGGTCTTCTCCGTCAGCGAGCCGGAGGGCGGCTATACCGCCGCCGACTGCGCCGCCTTTGCAAAGGAGTTTGCGGGTCTGGTGGACATTCTGCATCTGCGCGGCGGCGAGATGGACCCCCAGCACTGCCTCGGCTTCACCTCCCGCGAGGACGAGCCCGAGCCCTATCTCGAGCAGATGGCCGCGGTCACCCGCGCTGTGCACGCCGCGGGGCTGCCCATGCTGGTGGGCGTCAGCTCCGGCATGTTCGACATCGCGAACGCCGACGCCGCCGTCCGCGAGGGCAAGGCGGATCTGGTCTACATGGCCCGCTCCTGGATCTCCAACCCCAATTACGGCGAGCTGGTCCGCACCGGCCGCGCGGAGGATCTGGTCCCCTGTGTACGCTGCAACAAGTGCCACGTTCCCTCCGGGCGCGAGATGTTCCGCACCGCCTGCACGGTCAACCCCCTCCTCGGTCTGGAAGACCGGGTGGAAAAAATGTTCCCCGCCTCCGTGCCCTCCCGCCGGGTGGCGGTGGTCGGCGGCGGCCCCGCCGGCATGGAATACGCCATGGTGGCGGCCCAGCGCGGCCATCGCGTCACGCTCTACGAGGCGTCGGACTCGCTCGGCGGCATGCTGCGCCACGCGGATTACGCCAGCTTCAAGTGGCCCCTGCGCCGCTTCAAGGACTATCTCATCCGCCGCATGGACGAGCTGGGCGTGGACGTCCGGCTGAACACCACCGCCACGAAGGACATGCTCCTTGCGGAAAGCTATGACGCCGTGGCCGTGGCGGTCGGCGCCCATCCCATCGCGCCGCCCTTCCCCGGACTGGACGGTCCCAACGTCTTCTACGGCATGTATATCTACGGTCACCAGGACGAGCTGGGCGACTCCGTGGCGGTCATCGGCGGCGGCGAAATCGGCGTGGAAACCGCCCTCTGGCTCTGCGAAATCGGCAAGAAGTGCACCGTCATGGAGCTTCTGCCCGAGCTGATTCTCGACGCTCCGCACGCCCACTACAAGAACATGGTCCACAACTACTGCCTGCGGGAAAAGAATTTCATCCCCCTTCCCGGTGTCCGCTGCACCGCCATCGACCCCGACGGCGTCCGCTATCTCGACGCCGAGGGCAGCGAGCAGAAGGTCTTCGCCGACAGCGTCCTTCTGTGCGTGGGCGCCGCCTCCAACGCGGACCAGGCCGAAGCGCTTGTCGGCTCCGCCCCGCAGATGGCCTTCATCGGCGACGCCAACAAGTTCGGCAACGTCCAAAAGGCCGTCCGTGAGGGCTGGGCCGCCGCCATGAACATCCGCTGACCCCCCCTCAAAAATACCGCAGCCGCCCCCGAACGCCAGATTGGCAGCTGGGGGCGGCTTTTCGCCTTTTCCCATCCGTACGGAACATAAAAACAGGAGCCACGGGTCGAGGCTCCTGTCCGTTTTACTGGTGGCTGCTTATTTCTCGATGTACAGGTGGGCGAGGAAGGTGCGCAGGTGCTGCTCACCGTAGAGCGTTTCGCCGTTGTAGCCGCCGATGCGGGAGGAAATCATCTGGGTCTGGCTGGAGGGGCTGCCCAGCAGCACGCACCAGTGACCGGCAGAGAAGATTTCGTCCATGGTCTTCGCGGCCTCCTCCTGCTCGGAGACGGTCTGGGCGTTGTTGTAGGCCTCCCAGGCGGCGTCGAACTCGGCGTCGTCATAGAAGTAGCCCGAGGACAGGCCGCCGTTGACGACCATCATCTTGACCAGGTTCGCTTCCTCAAAGCCACCGGCGTAGCAGTTGTACTGACGCTCGTCGTCAAAGTCCGCCGCGATCATGCCCTGCTCCATCACGCCCGCCGTCTCATAGGTGACGTTGACGCCGATGGCGCTCCAGTAGCTCTGCACCAGAACGAACAGATCCTGATCCTGCAGCTCGTCGAGAACGACGGTGATGTCAAAGCCGTCGGCATAGCCGGCATCGGCCAGCAGCTGCTTGGCATAATCCACATCATAGGTGGTCCAGGAGGCCAGCGTCTCCTCGTCCATGTCGTACTGATAGCCGCTCAGCGCACTGCCCCAAAGGCCCGTGAAGAGCTGCTCGCCGCTGATGCCGAGATAGGCATCGATGGCGTCGCCATCCAGCGCGTACTGCAGCGCCAGACGCACGTTCACATCGCCCCAGGGGGCGTCCTGCGTGACCTTGAAGCCGATGCCCGCGGGGCTGGAGCCGGCATAGACGGTCTCGACATACTCGCTCTCGTCCATGGAGGAGCGGATCAGAAGCAGCTGGTTGTCGTTGAGAACGTTGTTGCTCTTGTCGCCGAACCAGTCGATGTTGCCGGCGATGAACTGGGCGGCAATCTGGTCGGAGTCGGCAATGTACTGCAGGGTGACCTTCTGCAGATAGGGCAGCTGAACGCCCTCGTCATCGGTCATATAGTAGTTGGGGTTGGCCTCAAAGACCATGTAGCTGTCCTTGACATACTCGGTCAGAACCCAGGCGCCGGTGCCGCAGACATAGTCCACGTTGGTCTGCTGGTCCGCCGTCAGCTCGTCCCACTCGGGGCCGACAATGTTGATGGGGTTGGTGAGGAAGGTATCCAGCGCGATGTCGTTCCAGTAGCCCTCGGCAAACCGGAAGGTGACGGTGCGGGCCTCGTCGTCGGCGGTGATGACCGCGGCGGGCTCTTCACTGGCCTCTTCCTCCGCGGGCTCCTCGGCCACCTCGCCGGAGGCATCGCTGCTCGAAGCGCCGGTCAGGCAGACCAGGGTGCTGGCCCAGTCGATCTCGCTCTCGGCCTGCTCCACGCCGTCCAGACCCAGCAGACGGTCATAGCTGTACGCCACATCGCTGGCCAGCAGCTGACGGCCGGAATAGCCAACCAGCTTGCCTTCCTGGAAGAAGATGCCGTCGCGGATGGTGACGACCAGCGTGCCGGTCTCGGCATCCCAGTCATAGCTCTCGGCAATCTGGCCCGTGACGCTCTCGCCGTTGAGATACATGGAGCTGAAGTCGTTGACCTCCGAGCCGTACTCGGGCGCAAACAGACTCTCGTACATCATCAGATAGCAGTAGTCGTTGGCGTTGGCGGGGTCAAAGGTGTTGTAGAACTTGGGGTAGTAGAAAACCACCTCGTCGTCACCGGGAGCGCTCGGCTCGTCGGCGGCTTCTTCCTCGGCGGGCTCGACCTCGGTCTGCGCCGCTTCGGTCTCGGCCGGCTCTTCCTCCGGCTCGGTCTGGGTCGTGCTGCAGGCAGCCAGCGCAAACAGCATGGCCAGCGCGCACAGCAGAGCAAGAAGACGTTTGCTCATAATGTTCCTCCTAAGTAAAAATTTTTGTGTTTGGATTTGGTTGACGTATTTCTCCGGGGCAGACATCCGCTGTCCCATGCGGAATTATATCCCATCCGCTCCGCCCGGTCAAGAAAATATTACAAAAGTATTACATCTCGTCGGGACCGGCAGGCAACTCACGCCTGCTCCGTCCGTTTCCGGCCGGGCATCCGCTCGGGCACGATGCCGGTGAGCTTTGCCACCTTGCGGGCGATTTTTTTGGAGTCGTAGGAGCCGACGCCGCCCTTGAGCCGCGGGTCGAGCAGATCGCGCACGCCGTCGCCGAACATGTTGGCGGCGAACACCGTCAGCGCGATGGCGCCGCCCGGCGCAAAGGCCAGCCACGGAGCCACGAACATATAGCTCTTGCCCTGGTTGGAAATCAGATAGCCCCAGCTCGGGGTGCCGATGGCGACGCCGAAGCCGAGGAAGCTCAGACTCGACTCCATCAAAATCACGCCCGCCAGACTGCCGGCCGCCGCGATGATGATAATCGGCAGGATGTTCGGGATGACGTGCTTCACGGTCTTCCACAGCACCGTGCCGCCCAGCAGATCGGACTCGCGGTTATAGCCCGCGTCCTTCACGCTCATGGCGGCGGAGCGAATCATGCGGCTGCCGCCGATGCCGCTCGGCACGGACAGGGCAAAAATCAGCTGCGGAATGCCGTTTCCGAGCATGGACATGATGACCAGCAGCATCAGCATCGAGGGGATGCACTGCCACCCGTCCACAAAGCGCTGCACAATCAGATCAAACCATCCGCCGATGACCGCGGAGAGCGTGCCGATGATGACGGAAATGAGCGTCGAGAGTATGCAGCAACTGACGCACAGGATGATGGACGTCTGCGCGCCGTAGATCAGATAGCTCAGCACATCGCGACCGAGCGTGTCCGTCCCCAGCCAGTGGGGCGCCCCGCCCGTCACCGCGAGCAGCGTATCGGCCGCCGCGCGTTCCTCGGCGTTCATGAACAGATACGGCTTTTGCAGCTTGTTGAACACGTCCACCTGCATGGCGCCGTCCACCATGGGATACGGGGCCACATAGTCCGCCAGGATTGCCACCACAAACAGCAGCAGCAAAAACACCAGCCCCGCGCCGGCCAGCGGCTTCTTTTTGAACAGGTCCCGCAGGAAGGGACGGGATTTTCGTTTTTTCATACCGCCGCCTCCCCTCAGTCAATCTCGACCCGCGGGTCGAGCCACTTGTAGCAGATGTCCACCACAAGGTTAATGAGCATCACGATGACCGCCATCACCAGCACACAGCCCTGGATGACGGTGTAGTCACGCTGGTCGAGGGCGGTGACCAGCTGCTGGCCGATGCCGGGAATATTGAAGAGGTTTTCCAGAATGACGTTGCCGCCGAAGATGCCGGCCACGGAACCGCCGATAACCGTGATGACGGGAATCATGGAGTTGCGCAGCACATGGCGGAACAGCACGCGCTTTTCTCCGCAGCCCTTGGCCCAGGCCGTGCGGACAAAGTCCGTGCGCAGCGTTTCCAGACAGCAGGTGCGCACCATGCGCAGCTGCATGCCGGTCTGCGCCAGCGCCCCGATGAGCGAGGGAATCAGGAACATGCTCATGTTCTTTCGGAAGTCCTCAAACAGGCTGGTAAACTGAATGTTCGGCGCGTAGCCCCACCACACGGCCGGATACACCAGCACGATGCTGGCCACCAGGAATGTCGGCACCGCCATGAAGATAATGGCGAACACGCGGAAGGAATAGTCGGGGATGCCGTCCTGCCGCGCGGCGCACCACACGCCCAGCGGCACGGAGAACAGCACCGTCCAGAACAGTTCCATGAACCCCAGCTCCAGCGTCACGGGCAGCTCGCGCGCGATGATGTCCCACACGGACTCGTACTGGAACAGACTCTCGCCCAGATCCCCGCGCAGCACGCCGCCGATCCACAAAAAGAACTGCTGCAGCGCGGGCTTATCCAGCCCCAGCCGCACCCGCAGCGCCTCCACATCCACATTCTGGCCGGCCGCCGTCAGACGCTTGACCATGTAGTCGAGCGCCGTACCCGGCAGCATCCGCATCATGGCGAAGGTCAGGATGCACACCACCAGCACGGTGGGAATGAGCAGCAGCAGCCGCTTGCCGATATATTTACCCATGCCGGACGCACCTCCTGTCCCGGAATGTCTGGCTGTTATTCAATCCAGGCACCTCCCTCCGCCACGCGGTGGCAGGCGACAAAGTGCCCGGGCAGGACCTCGCGGAAGTCCGGCGCCGTCTTGCGGCAGTAGTCGTTGGCGTAGGGGCAGCGCGTGCAGAAGCGGCAGCCCTCGGGCGGGTTCATGGGACTGGGAATCTCCCCCTCAAGCAGCAGCCGCTCCCGCGCCCGATCCACCCGGGGGTTTGGAATCGGAGCCGCGGAAATCAGCGCCTTCGTGTACGGATGCAGGGGATTTTCGTAGAGCGTCTCGGACTCCGTCAGCTCCATAAAGCGCCCCAGATACATCACCGCCACGTCATTGGAGATATACCGCACCACGGACAAATCGTGTCCGATGAACACATAGGTCAGCCCCAGCGTCTTCTGCAGCTCCATCAGCAGCGTGACCACCTGGGCCTGGATGGATACGTCCAGCGCCGACACCACCTCGTCGCACACGATGAAGTCCGGCTCCATCGCGAGCGCGCGGGCAATGCAGATGCGCTGGCGCTGTCCGCCGGAAAACTCGTGCGGATAGCGCGCCGCGAAGCTGCGGCGGATGCCCACCGTCTCCAGCAGACTCTCCGCCCGCTCCAGCGCCTCCGCCCGGGGCATGCTGCGGTGAATCAGAATGCCCTCGGCAATGCTGTCGCGTACGCTCATGCGGGGGTCCAGACTGGAATAGGGGTCCTGCATAATCAGCTGGATCCGCCGGCGCAGCCGGCGCAGCTCGGTTTTGTTCAGCTCGTCGTAATCGATGCCGTCAAAGAGAATTTTGCCCTCGGCATAGGGCGTGGCGCGCAGAATGCCGTTGCCCACGGTGGTCTTGCCGGAGCCCGACTCGCCCACGATGCCCAGCGTCTCGCCGCGCCGCACCGTGAACGACACGCCGTCCACCGCCTGCACATGACCCACCGTGCGCTTGAACAGTCCCCTTGTCACGGGGAAATGGACCTTCAGATTCTCTACCGACAGCAGCACCTCCGGCCGCTCGGTCCCGGCGGCGGAAACGGTTGAATCGCTCATGCGTCTGCCCCCTTCCAGCCCGCTGCCGCCGCGTCCCGGCGGAAACAGGCGCAGATGTGCTCTCCGTCCACGACCTCGTCCTGCGGCCGCGCCTTTTCGCACTCGTCCCCGGCAAAGGGGCAGCGCGGGGCAAAGGGGCAGCAGTCCGGGGGTGTCTCGGACATATCGGGCGGTTCGCCCTCGATGGTGAACAGTCCGTGGCTGCGCGGCAGATCCAGCCGCGGCACGGCGCGAATCAGCCCCATCGTATACGGGTGCGCCGGATGCTCGAAAATCTCGTCGGTCGGGCCGGATTCCACAATGCGCCCGCCGTACATAATCTTCACGGAATCGGCATACCGGGCCACCACGCCCAGATTGTGCGTGATGAGCACCAGCGAGGTCCCGTAGCGCGAGCGCAGGGCGTTGAGCTGCTCGAGCACCTGGGCCTGCACGGTCACGTCCAGCGCCGTGGTGGGCTCGTCGGCGAACAGCAGCTTCGGCCGGCAGCTCATCGCCATGGCAATCATGGCGCGCTGCTTCATGCCGCCGGAAAACTGGTGCGGATAGTCCTTCAGCCGGGCCTCCGGGTTGGGGATGTCCACCGCCTCGAGCAGCTCCCGGGCGCGCTCCATGGCCTCCTCCCGGCTCAGTTCGGTGTGCAGAAGGATGCTCTCCGTGATCTGTTTGCCGATGCTCATCACGGGGTTGAGCGCCGTGCCGGGCTCCTGGAAAATCATCGCGATATCCCGGCCGCGGATGTCCTCCATCTCCCGGTCGGACACGTCCATCAGATCGCGCCCGTCAAAGACAATCTCGCCGCCCCGGATAAACCCGGGGGGATAGGAGATCAGCCGCATGACGGACAGCGCCGACACGCTCTTGCCCGAGCCGGACTCCCCGATGATGGCGCAGAATTCACCCCGGCGGACCGAATAGCTCATGTCGTCTACCGCGCGCAGCTCCCCGCCCTCGGTCAGAAAACTGGTGCGCAGATGCCGCACCTCCAGAATGTTGTCATTCACGTTCTATCACCTGCCATGTTAGCATTATATAATTTATCCAATCGAGAATCAAGCATTCCCTTCTTCTCATGCAAAGCGGCCGTTTTGTCTCCCATTCGTATGTTATTGCGGACAACCTCCTGGAATGACAAAACTGACCCGGCCGTCCCTTCGAACGACCGGGCCTGCTTTGCTATGATTGGATTTTTACATATACCCAAGGGCCGCGACGGCGTCGTATGCGTCGCGGTTGGCGTTCATGATTTTGCCCGCCTGCCGCGCGTCGCCGAGGACATAGGTCTCCGGCACCAGACCGCGCAGCGCGTCCACCTCCTCCGCGCGCGAGCGCATGCCGCTGGCCATCACCACATTGTCGCAGGGATAGAACACTTCCTTTCCCTCCCGGTCGACCGCGTATACGCCGCTTTCCGTAATGCGGGTGCAGCGCATGCCCGTCGCCTTGGTGATATGCTCGTTTTCCAGCTCGTGCATCAGCGCGAGCCGGTGCATCCGGCCACACTCGGAGGCCAGCTCGTCCGTCATCTCCATCAGCACGACCTCGTGTCCCTTGGCAGCCAGGTCCACCGCCTCCTCGCAGCCGATGAAACCGCCGCCGATCAGGACAATGCTCTTGCCCAGCCTTGTCTCCGGCGTCAGATACGCGCCAAAGACCACATTCGCGCCGTCAGCGCCCGGAACCGGCACGGCAACAGGCTCACCGCCGACCGCAATGAGCAGCGTGTCGGGCCGAATTTCCTCCACCAGCTCCTTCGTGACCCGCGTGTTGAGCCGGACTTCCGCGCCACAGCGCAGCACCTTGCTCACCTGGCTGTCGCGCCAGCGCTTCATCGGCTCCTTGAACCAGCAGTTGTTGTCCGCAAACCGCAGCGCGCCCAGCCGGTCCGACGCCTCGCACAGCACCACCTGATGCCCGCGCTCGACCGCCAGCAGCGCTGCTTCCATGCCCGCCGGGCCGCCGCCCGCAATCAGCACTTTTTTGCGCACACAGATCGGCTGCGGGTGGAACACCTCCTGCTCGCGCCCGATATACGGGTTGACGGAGCAGCGCATCACGCGGTGCTTCATCATGCCGCTCTGACACTCGCCGCAGCGGATACAGGGCGTGATATCCTCCGTCCGCCCCGCCAGCACCTTGCGCGGCAGGAAGGGGTCCGCGACCAGCGCGCGCCCCATCGCGATGCAGTCCACGCCCGTCTGCTCCAGAAATGCCTCCATGTCGTCCGGCATGTTGAAGGCGCCCACCGACAAAACCGGCGTTTTGACGTGCTTTTTGATCTCTGCCGCGAGATAGGCGTTCTGCATATCCTTCTGAAACGCGCCCGGATGCATCATCACGCAGGAGAACTCGTCCTGCTGCGTCCCTGCGGAAACGTGAATCAGATCCACCCTGCCGTCAAGCATTTCGGCAATGCGCACGCCCTCCTCCGGACCGTATCCGCCGGGGGCATATTCGGTGCCGCTGATGCGAATCTCAATCGGGAACCGGCGTCCGACCGCCTCCCGGACCTTGTCCACCACCAGCAGCGGGAAGCGCATGCGATTTTCCAGCGAGCCGCCCCACCGGTCCGTACGCAGATTCGTAATCGGGGAGATAAACTGGTGCATCAGCCATCCGTGACCGCCGTGCAGCATGACCATGTCAAAGCCGTAAGCCTTGGCCCGGGCCGCCGCCTCGGCGTACCGATCGGCCAAAAACAGAATCTGCTCCTCGCTCATCGCCAGCACCTCGTCGCCCCAGGGATCGATATACCCGGAGGGGCCGATGGCCTTCTTGCCGCCGATGAACGCCGGGTCGCACAGCGCGCCGCCGTGGTCGATTTCGATGCTCGCGGCCGCGCCGCCGGCGTGAATCGCGTCCGCCACGGCGCACAGATAGGGCATGGCCGTCGGATCGTTCAGCCCCACCTGCTGCGGATGACTGCGCCCTGTGTCCAAATCCACGATCACGTCGCCCACCGGCACCACCGCCGCGCCGCCCAGCGCCCGCAGCTTGTAATACTCTATATTCTCCCGGGAATAGTGTTCGTCCGGTCCAAGCTCCGCCAGCGAGGTCGGCGAGGAAAACATGCGGTTTTTCAGCGTCAGCCCACCAATCTGAATCGGAGCCGTCAAATGCGGATATTTCATTCCGTTTCACCCCTTATACATTGATATAATCAGAATACGGGATTTCGTCCCGTTTGTCCACAAAAAACAACCGGCGGGCAAGGCGGCCCGC
>R18__coassemble_1654_pt1 | contig 21854 bp, 17 predicted proteins | sample R18__metabat2_low_PE_004 | metagenome-assembled genome bin R18
CAGGCATAAAAATATCGGGGCAGTGATATTGTATCAAAATCACTGCCCCGATATGGTCCGAGTGACAGGATTCGAACCTGCGGCCTGATGCTCCCAAAGCACCCGCGCTACCAGCTGCGCCACACCCGGATGTGCCATGCGATTATACCGCAGAGCTTGTCATTTGGCAAGGGATTTGGTATGATTCTCCCCGGAAAGCAAAGCAGGAGGAACACACCCATGAGAATGCGAAAAAAGAAAAATCTGATTCCCCGCATGGAGCGCTGCGAGCGCGTCCTGGTACGGGAACCGTTTGACAATAAAGGCCGCTGGCTGGAAACCGTCTGCGGACGGACAGAGCTGCGGGCGGAGCTCGGCTGCGGCAAGGGCCGCTTCACCGCGGACACGGCGGAGGCTAACCCCGACACGCTGCTGGTCGCGCTCGAAAAGGTCCCCGACGCCATGGTGGTCGGGATGGAGCGCGTCTGCGAGCGGGGGCTGGAAAACGTCCGCTTCATCGACATCGACGTGGACCGGCTCGAGGACATTTTTGCCCCCGGTGAGGTCTCGGTTTTTTACATCAACTTTCCCGACCCCTGGCCCCGCAAGCGCGAGGAAAAGCGCCGTCTGACCGCGCCCGCCTTTCTGGAAAAATACTATCGTCTGCTGCCCTCCGGCGGCCGGATTGAGTACAAAACCGACCAGGCCTTCCTGTTCGACTATTCGCTGGAACAGTTTGAGCTGGCCGGCTTTGATCTGCGCGAGGTGACGGACGACCTGCACGCGAACGGCCCCACCGGCATCATGACGGACTACGAGGCCAAGTTTTACGACCAGGGCATCCGCATCCACCGATGCGTGGCGGTGAAGCCATGAGACTGGTTTCCTGGAACGTGAACGGGCTGCGGGCCTGTCTGAAAAAAGATTTTGAGACCTCGTTTGCGGCGCTCGATGCCGACATCTTCTGTCTGCAGGAGACCAAGCTGCAGGCCGGCCAGGTGGATTTGCCGCTGCCCGGCTATGAGCAATTCTGGAATTACGCCGAGAAAAAGGGCTATTCCGGCACGGCCGTTTTCACCCGGGAGGCGCCGCTGGAGGTCACGCCCGGCATCGGTCTGCCGCAGCACGACACAGAGGGCCGCGTGCTGTGCGCGGAGTATCCGCGGTTTTATTTCGTCTGCGTGTATACGCCGAATTCCCAGGACGGTCTGCGGCGGCTGGAATACCGCATGCAGTGGGAGGACGATTTCCGCGACTATCTGGTCAGTCTGGACCGCAAAAAGCCGGTCATCGTCTGCGGCGACATGAACGTCGCCCACGAGGAAATCGATCTGAAAAATCCCGCCACGAACCACATGAACCCCGGCTTCACCGACGCCGAGCGCGGCAAGATGACGGAGCTTCTGGCCGCCGGCTTTACGGACAGCTTCCGCCATCTGCACCCGCAGGCGCGCGACGCCTATTCCTGGTGGAGCTATCGCGCCGCCGCCCGGGAGCGGAACGTGGGCTGGCGCATCGACTATTTCCTCCTGTCCGACCGGCTGCGGCCGAATCTGCGGGAGGCCTTTATCCGCCCGGACATTCTCGGCAGCGACCACTGCCCCGTGGGGGTGGAGCTGGCATGGTGACACTGGCGGGAATCCCGCTTGAAAACCGGCTGCTGCTCGCTCCGATGGCGGGCGTGACGGACGCCGCCTTCCGGCTGGCCTGCCGGGAGCAGGGCGCCGCGCTGGCCTATACGGAAATGGTCAGTTCGCGCGGGTTGATGTATAACGACGCAAAGACCGCGGAGCTGCTCTATTCCCCGGAGGGGGACCGTCCGCTCGGCGTACAGCTGTTCGGCAGTGAACCGGAGATTATGGCCGAGGCCGCCCCCCGGGCCGTGGCCATGGCAAACGCCGTTTTGCTCGACATTAACATGGGCTGCCCCGTCGGCAAAGTGGTCCGCAGCGGCGACGGCAGCGCTCTGATGCGCGACCCCGACCGGGCCGGCCGCATCATTGAGGCCTGCGTCCGCACCGCCGGTGTGCCCGTGACGGTCAAGTTCCGCAAGGGCTGGGACAGCGGCAGCGTCAACGCCGTTGAGTTCGCCCGCATGTGCGAGCAGGCCGGGGCCGCCGCCGTCACCGTGCACGGCCGCACCCGAGTCCAGATGTACGGCGGCGCGGCCGACCGGGATATCATTCGGGACGTAAAACAGGCCGTTTCCATCCCCGTCATCGCCAACGGCGACGTGTTTGACGGGGCGGACGCCCGGCGCATGCTGGAGCGCACCGGCGCGGATTTCGTTATGATCGGACGGGGCTGCTTCGGCGATCCATGGCTGTTTGCCCGGGCTGCCGCCGCGCTGGAAGGGCGCGAGGAGCCCCCGCCTCCCCCGTTGGCGGAGCGAATGGACCGCGCCCTGCGTCAGGTGGAGGACGCCGCTCGCTGGAAGGGCGAGCACATTGCCTGTCTGGAGGCGCGCAAGCAGCTGTGCTGGTATCTGCGCGGGGTGCGCGATTCCGCTCCATACAAACACGATCTGACCCAGCTGCAGACCGTGGAGGATGCCCGCCGCATTCTCGGCCATATCAAAGCCAATCTGAGGTGATTGCCCATGATGACAGCCGAATACGAGCAATCGCTGATCCGGCGTGTCCTTGCCGGAGAGCGCGACGCCTTTGAACCGCTCGTCACCGAAAACCAGACTCTGGTCTACAATCTGGCCCTGCGCATGACCGGCAGCGAACAGGACGCGCTGGACATGGCGCAGGAGGCCTTTATCAAGGCCTATAGCTCGCTGGGCTCCTTCCGCGGAGACAGCCGGTTTTCCACGTGGCTGTACCGGCTGACCGCCAATGTATGCATGGATTTGCTGCGCAGCCGGGCCCGTCATCCGCAGCAGTCTCTGACCGAGACGGAGGACGACGCCGACGAGGGCGCGCAATCCGATCTGCCCGATCCGACCCCCGGCCCGGAGGAGCAGGCCGAGCGCAGCGAGCAGCGCGAGCTTGTCCGCGCCGCCATCCAACAGCTTCCGCCGGAATTCGCCCGCATTCTGCTGCTGCGGGAGCTGGGCGGTCTGAGCTATGAAGAAATCGGGACCCAGCTCCGTTTGGAGCCGGGCACGGTCAAAAGCCGTCTCTTCCGCGCCAGAAGCAAGCTGGCGTCCATTCTTCTAAAGAGCGGGAACTTTTCGCCTGCCGGAGCGTCATACGGAAGGGAGGACGGATAACCATGACCTGTGCCGAAGCGCTGACTCTGCTCAGCGAACAACTGGATACGCAGCTTTTTCCCGCGCAGCGGGACGAGCTGGAGGAGCATCTGACCGGATGCCCGGCCTGCCGCCGCATGCAGCAGACCTTCGCCCTCATCCGTCCGGCTCTGCGCGAGGATCTGGTCGACCCGCCCGCCGCGCTCAAGGACGGCGTGATGGAGCGCATCCGAGCCGAAACATCCGAACCCGACACGCCGAAGCCGAAGCCCATACGGCGTTGGCGGCAGCTTGCCTCTCTCGCCGCGTGTCTTGCGCTGATTGTGCTGGGCGGGGTCGGAGCGATGCGTTCGGGTCTGTTCCATCCGGGAGGCAGTTCGGACAGCGCGACCCTTGACACGGCGCAATCCTACGCCGCCGAGGAAGCATCCGCGTGGGACAGCGCCGCCGACGACGCCCCGGCGTCGGTCCCCGAGGAAGAAACCGCCCTTGTGCCCGAAGCCGAGGAGGTACTCTTTGTGGACGAGGCGGCAGCGGAATTCCTCCCGGAGGATGAAATCCCCTCCGAGGCCGCGCTCGCCGAGGAGCCTCTTCTCACAGCGGCCGCCCCCCTTCCGGAGGAGGCGGACATGGCAGCCGGCGCCGCCGTTGATTCTGCCCCCGCCGAGGAACCGGCCGCCGCGGAGGCTGCGCTGCCCGCCGGGACGGTACGGTTGAACGGAACGGATTACATCTCGGCCGGAGTATCCGCCGCCGAGGAACCATCCGCGCCGGACGGCCGGACTCTGCTCGACGGACAAGAGGTACCCTATGCCTTCACAGAAGAGGGTCTTGCCATCCGGACAGACGGCGGATGGACCCTGTTCGTGCCCGTTTCCTGATTCAACCCATAACGAAAAAAAGACATCCCCCTCGGATGTCTTTTTTTCGTTTCATGACGTCAAAGGATTTTTCCCTTGCCTTTTTTCTTCAGCGGGTTGTGCTTCTCGCCCAGACTGTCGCCGAAGGCCTGCAGAAGCTCCTTCTGCTTGTTGTTCAGCCCCTTGGGGACAACGACACGGACGTTGATATACTGGTCGCCGCGGCCGCCGTAGCGATTGGGAATGCCCTTACCGCGCAGACGGAACACCTCGCCGTTCTGGGTCCCCTCGGGGACGGTGAAGAGAACGGGACCATCCAGCGTGGGCACCTCGACTTCCGCGCCGAGCGTTGCCTGTACGATGCCGATTTCCGTCTCGACAAGCACGCTGTCGCCGTCGCGGGTAAAGGTTTTGCTCGGCTTGACCTGCATGGTCAGAAGCAGATCCCCGGCCGGGCCGCCGTTGACGCCCGCGTTGCCCTGGCCGCGCAGAGAGAGCGTATCGCCATCGTCCACACCGGCGGGAATGTCCACGTTGAGCGTTTTGTGCACGCGCACCGTACCCTCGCCGCGACATTTGCGGCAGGGTGTGTCGATGATCTTCCCCTTGCCGCCGCAGCGGGTGCAGACGGAGCTTGACTGCATCACACCGAAGGGCGTACGCTGCTGTACACGGACCGTGCCGCTGCCGCGGCAGTCGGGGCAGGTGCTTGCCTTGGTCCCCGGCTCGCAGCCGCTGCCGCCGCAGTCCGGACAGAGCTCCGTATGAGGAACCTGGATATCCTTCTTGCAGCCGAAGGCCGCCTCCTCAAAGCTGATGGCAATGCGCAGACGCAGGCTTTCCCCCTTGCGGGGGGCGTTCGGCTGCTGGCGGCTGCGGCCGCCGCCGAACAGATCGCCGAAGATATCCCCGAAGCCGCCGAAGATGTCCCCGAAATCACCCGTAAAGCCGCCGGCGCCGCCGGCGCCGTAATTCGGGTCCACGCCTGCAAAGCCGAACTGGTCGTACTTGGCGCGCAGCTTTTCGTCGGACAGCACGCCGTAAGCCTCGTTGACCTCTTTGAATTTTTCCTCGGCATTCTTATCGCCCGGATGCAGATCCGGGTGATATTGTTTTGCCATCCGGCGATAGGCTTTTTTTATTTCGTCGTCCGAGGCGCCCTTTTGAAGACCGAGCACCTCGTAATAATCTCTTTTCTCTGCCATACGCTATCCTTCCTTGCCCGGAAAGACGGAATGGGGGCGTGGTTACGGCGCCCCCGTTTTCCGCTCCGAATCCGGCTGACCGGATGAGAATCTTATTTGTCCACCTCGGTGAAGTCCGCGTCGTAGTAGGTCTGGCCGCCGTCCCCGCCGGGAGCGCCGCCCTGCGCGCCGCCCGCGAAGTCCTCGGGGTTGAAGCCCTGGGCCCCATCGGGATTGGCGCTCTTGTAGAGCTTTTCGCTGACGGCGTAGAAAGCCTTGGTCAGATCCTCGGTGGCCATCTTGATCAGCGCGCTGTCCGTGCCGGCCAGCGCGGTCTTGAGCGCCTCGAGTTTGGAGGTGATGTCGTCCTTGTCGGCGCTGTCAAGCTTGTCGCCCATCTCCGCCAGCGTCTGCTCGGTCTGGTAGACCATCTGGTCGCCGGCGTTGCGGATGTCGACCTCTTCCTTGTGCTTGGCGTCCTCGGCGGCATACTGCTCGGCCTCGCGGACAGCCTTTTCGATGTCCTCCTGGGAGAGGTTGGTGGAGGCGGTGATGGTGATGTGCTGCTCCTTGCCGGTGCCGAGATCCTTCGCGGAGACGTTCACGATGCCGTTGGCGTCGATGTCAAAGGAGACCTCAATCTGGGGCACGCCGCGGCGGGCCGGGGCAATGCCGTCGAGCTGGAAGCGGCCGAGACTCTTGTTGTACTGGGCCATCTCGCGCTCGCCCTGCAGAACGTTGACCTCCACGCTGGTCTGGTTGTCGGACGCGGTGGAAAAAACCTGGCTCTTGTGGGTGGGGATGGTGGTGTTGCGCTCAATCAGACGGGTGCAGACGCCGCCAAGCGTCTCGATGCCGAGGGACAGAGGCGTCACATCGAGCAGCAGAATGTCCTGCACGTCGCCGCCGAGAACGCCGCCCTGGATGGCCGCGCCGACCGCCACGCACTCGTCGGGGTTGATGCCCTTGAAGGGATCCTTGCCCGTGAGAGCGCGGACCTTTTCCTGCACGGCGGGGATACGGGTGGAGCCGCCGACCAGCAGCACCTTGGACAGGTCGGCCGCCGTCAGACCGGCATCGGACAGCGCCTGACGCACGGGGCCGACGGTCTTTTCGACCAGATGGCCGGTCAGCTCGTTAAACTTGGCGCGGCTGAGCGTCAGATCCAGATGCTTGGGACCCGTGGCGTCCGCCGTGATATAGGGCAGGTTGATGTTGGTGGTGGTCATGCCGGACAGATCGCACTTGGCCTTTTCCGCGGCCTCACGCAGACGCTGCATGGCGACCTTGTCGCCGGACAGATCCACGCCGGACTCCTTGCGGAACTCGTCCACCAGCCACTTGGTGATGCAGGCATCAAAGTCGTCGCCGCCGAGGCGGGTATCGCCGCTGGTGGCCAGAACCTGGATGACGCCGTCGCCGATTTCCAGCACGGACACGTCGAAGGTACCGCCGCCCAGGTCGTAGACCATGATCTTCTGGTCGGTTTCCTTGTCCAGACCGTAGGCCAGCGCCGCGGCCGTCGGCTCGTTGATGATGCGCTTGACTTCCAGACCCGCGATGCGGCCGGCGTCCTTGGTGGCCTGACGCTGGGAGTCGGAGAAGTAGGCGGGGACCGTGATGACGGCCTCCGTCACGGTGGTGCCGAGATAGCTTTCGGCGTCCTTTTTCAGCTTCTGCAGCACCATGGCGCTGATTTCCTGCGGGGTGTAGCTCTTGCCGTCAACGGTGACGCGGTAGTTGCTGCCCATCTCGCGCTTGATGGACGCGATGGTGCGGTCGGGGTTGGTGATGGCCTGGCGCTTGGCAACCTGGCCGACCATGCGCTCGCCCTCCTTGGAGAAGGCCACGACGGACGGCGTGGTGCGGCCGCCCTCGGCATTGGCGATAACGACGGACTCGCCGCCTTCCATAACGGCAACACAGCTGTTGGTGGTGCCAAGGTCAATACCAATGATTTTACCCATAATTCAGATCCTCCTGTTTCAGCAATATATATTTTTATTTTTTATAAACGGATGAATGCTTTGGCCGTCAGTTGGCGACCTGCACGACGGAGTAGCGGATGACCCGGTCTCCCATCGTAAAGCCCTTTTCCATCTCGAGCACGATTTCGCTCTCGCCGTATTTCTCGTCCTCAATATGCAAAACGGCGTTGTGAAGCGCGGGGTCGAATTTTTTGCCCAGCGCCTCAATGGGCTTGACGCCGTATTGGTCCAAAATGCCCTCAAACTGGGTCAGAATAGCCTGCGCCCCCTGGCGCTCGGCCTCGTCGGTCTCGTGCTGCACGGCGCGGACCAGATTGTCGTACACGGGCAGGAAGGCCTTCACGGTGTCCGCCCGGACGTCGGCATAGATATTTTCCCGCTCGGTACGGCTGCGGCGGCGGAAGTTGTCGTACTCAGCCGCCAAACGCAGATATTTGTCCTTCTCGGCGGCAAGCTCTGTCTGCAGCCGGGCGGCTTCGTCCACGGCAGCGGACTCCGCCGGCGCAGAAGCTTCCTCTCCGGCGGGAACGGGCTGTTCCACGGGCGTTTCCTCCTCCGGCTGCGGAGCGGAAATCGGTTCGTTTTTCTTACTCATGGTGTTCCCTTTCCTTCAGTACGAGTTTGTTGTTGACCCCGCGGGACAAGTCGCTGCCCGCGAGCATCTGGGACAGGCCGGCCGCGATGCAGCTGAGCCGGGCGGCCACGCCGGAATAATCCATCCGGGTGGGTCCCACCACGCCGATATAGCCGCGCATCCCGCCGCCGGCGTCGTAGCTGGCCATGATGACGCTGGAATCCTTCAGCTCTTCGGCCAGATTCTCCGGACCGATGGTCACCCGCAGTCCGTCGGAGTCAAGCCCCGGCAGATCGCTGAGCAGCCGGTCGCCGTCGGAGATGAAGCTCATCAGCGCGTGGGCCTTTTGCGGGTCGCTGTACTCCGGCTGCGCCAGCAAATGGGACGCGCCGTCCACGCTGACCGTCCCGGAGGCAGAGGCCTCGAGAATTTCGATGGCAAAGGCGGCCGCCACGGAGACCAGTCCGTAATTGTCCCGGGCCGCCCGCTCGGTGTTGCGGATGAGCGATTCGGTAATCTGTTCGTCGCGCAGATTGGTGAAATCGGCGTTGAACAGGGCGTTGAGACGCCCGATCATGCTCTGCTCCACGGAGAAGGGCATGTGGACCAGTTTGTTTTTGACCACGTTGTCCGACAGCATCGCCACGATGATAAAGGTGTTGGTGTCGACATAGATAAAGTCGAAGCGGCGAATCACGGCCGGCTCCTTCACCGCCATGGCGTAGGCGGGATAATGGGTCAGAGAGCTGGTCAGATGGCCGACCTCTTCCATCAGAACGTCAATCTGCTTCTCCCGGTCGGACAGCTGGCGGCGAATGGACTCCGTCTCCTCGTCCGAGAGTTTTTTGCCGGCCATCAGCTCGTTGACATACAGGCGGTATCCGGCCGCCGAGGGAATCCGTCCGGCGCTGGTGTGCGGCTGTTCGAGATAGCCCATGGCCGTCAGCTCCGCCATCTCGTTGCGGATGGTCGCGCTGGAAAAACCGAGCTGCGGCGCCACGGCCTTGGAACCGACCGGCTCCGCCGTCTCGATATAGCCCTCCACCACGGCGGTGAGGATGCGTTTTTTGCGTTCCGTCAGTTCCATTTGGCACTCCCTCGCTTCGAGTGCTAATTTACCACAGTGCCCCGTCAATGTCAAGAGCGGTACACAATTAATTTACATTTTCTCCGCAGACAAAACCATCCGGGAAATCCTTCGACTTCCCGGATGAAATATTCGGTTTGTTACGACCAGCTGATCAGATACGAGCCGCTGCCGTACAGATCGCTGCTTTCGTAGATGGCGGAGGCGGCGTCGTTATAGACCCAGACGCCGTTTTCCCGAATCAGCATCAGACGGTTTTCGGGCGGATCGTAGTCGCTGCCGTTCGGCTCGCCGGTTCCCCAGTGGGAATCGGCCATGGCCAGCACGGAGCCGTCCTCCCAGTACCAGATGCCATCCTCACCCAGCGAGGCGCCCAGCCATACATAGCTCTTGCCGAGCTTTTCCGCCAGGGCACAGGCCGTTTCAAAGTCCTCCTCGTCGCGGATAATCGCCAGCGTGCCGCCGGCCGACGTGCAGCGTTCCTGCGCCGTTTCCCAGCTGACGTCCGCGGCATAGATGGTCATCGTACCGTCCGCGGAGGAGTATTCCGTCACCTTGCGGGCCGGCTTGGGCGTCGCCGTGGGCACCGGTGTGCCATAGAAGTTCGGCGCCACAATGCTCATATCCGGCGTGACGACCGCCGCCGCCGGCAGCGACACAACACTCTGCTCACGCGCCACGACAGAATCGGCGGTTTTTTCCGCCTCGGTCTCATCGTCCGCCGTCTTCTCCGCCGCGTCCTGCGATTCGTCGTCGGCGACTGCGCCATTGGCGTCTGCCGCGTCCTCGGCATCCGTCGGCAGACTGCCGGCCGGAATCACAATGGAGGCATCATCAACCATGTCCGCATCGGTCTGCGTATCGGCGGTATCCACGAGCGGAGCCTGCGCCGTATCGCCGTGGGTCCCGGCGGAAAGTCCGCCGCGGCTCACAACCAGCCCCACCGCCACGGCAGCCGCCGCGGCCATCGCCGCCACCGGAATCAGCACGCGCAGCACGCGGCGCCGGCTGGAGTCGGTTGACTCCTCGATCGTGAAGGTCTCCGCCGCCAAATCCTCGGCCGTCGCGGTCATCGGCATCGGGGCCGCGGGCTTCTGTGCGCCCTGCGGCTGATCGGACGCCATTTCTTCGGACAGAGCTTCCTCCTCCGGAGCGGACACGGCGCCCTCGCCGTCAAGCCGGGCCAGCTCGTCCTCGAGCAGCATGCGGTTCAGGGTCTGATTGGTTTTTTTCTTTTTCTTTTTGCGTGCGGGACGCCCGTCCGTCTTTGTCTGCGCGGCCGCTGCGGCGGCGGTCGCGGCGGCGGTCGCGGCGGCGGCGGTCGCGGCGGCGGCAGCCGCGGTCTGCGTGTCCGCGCTGTCCGCGGAGGCAGAGGCAGGCTCTTTCTCGCCGCCCAGCGTCTTGAGCGCTTCGGTGATGGCTCCGGCCATCTCCGCCGGAGTGGCATAGCGGTCCGCCGGCTCATAGGCCACGGCCTTTTGGATGATTTCGGTCAACTCGGAATCGACATTTTTCGGCAGGGGGACCGCATCGCCCTTCATCCGGCGGCGCAGCGCCTTGGCCCGTTCTTCATTGGACAGACCGCCGCCCACGCGCTGGAAGGGAAGACGGCCGCCCGTGGCTGCCGCGAACAGCACCAGCCCCACGGAATACACATCCGCCGCGGCGGAGCGCTCGTTTTCCCAGAAGTATTCCGGGCTCATGAATTCCACTTCCTCCGGCGGCATGACGTTGACCGCCATCTGCACCGGCGCGCCAAGAAGCGCGGCCCCGCTTTCCGTCAGAAAGATGTTGCCCGGCCAGATGCCGCCGTGACACTGCTCGGGACTGCTGCCCAGCTGCTCGCACAGCTGCCGGCCCAGAACCAGCGCATCCTCCGGCACCATGCGCCGCAGGACGGTGTCCAGCCGGGTCAGAGAGGCCGTTGTAGCATTCGACATAATACAATCATTCCTTTTCGTTGGTTACAAAATGGTTACGAATCAGGAACAATATATATCAAATGAATCATTTTGTCAACAATCGGCTCTGTTTTTTATTCCAAACAAATGAAATCCCCCACCTCTTGTGGTGAGGTGGGGGCAAAAAACACAATTTGCGGTATTGGCAGCGCTTATTCGAAAAATTTGCGGTGAATGGCGCTGACGGCGCGGTCGGCATCGGCGGCGGCAATAATGACGGAAATCTTGATTTCGCTGGTGGAAATCATCTGGATGTTGACGCTGTCGTCGTTGAGCGCCTCGAACATCAGAGCGGCGATGCCGGCGGAGTCCATCATGCCGGCTCCGACCACGCTGACCTTGGCGATTTCCTCGTCGGCAATCAGCTGCTTATAGCGGATGCTCTCCCGGCGCGCCTCCAGGGCGGCCATGGTCGCCTGCAGATCGCCGGAGGCGACGGTAAAGCTCATATCGTTGGTGCCGTCGCGGCCGTTGGCCTGAATGATAATGTCAATGTTGATGCCGGCCTGGGCAATGGCGCCGATGACCTTAAAGGCGGAACCGGGGGCATCGGGCACTCCCGCCACCGTAACACGCGCAACGTTCATATCCCGGGCAACGCCGGTAATTTTCATCTCTTCCACAGTCTTTGTAACCTCCTTGACGATTGTTCCGGGCTTGTTTGTGATGGAGGAGAGAACCTCCAGCTCGACGCCGTAGCGTTTGGCCAGCTCGACCGAGCGATTCATCAGAACCTGCGCGCCCATGGACGCAAGCTCCAGCATTTCGTCATAGCGGATTTCCTCCAGACGGCGCGCGCCGGGCACCTTGCGCGGGTCGGCGGTATAGACGCCGTCCACATCCGTGAAAATCTGGCACCGGCCGGCGTGCAGAACCGCTGCCAGCGCCACCGCCGTCGCATCGCTGCCGCCGCGGCCGAGCGTCGTGATATCGTCGTAGCGCGTAACCCCCTGGAAGCCCGCGACGAGAACGATTTTCTTTTTGTCCAGCTCCCGCTGCAGACGCTCCGTCTGGATGCGGCGGATGCGGGCCGAGCCGAAGGAGCTGTCCGTGGAGATGCCCGCCTGCCAGCCGGTCAGCGTGACCACCGGCAGACCCATGGCCTCCAGACACATGGCCATCAGGGCGATGGACTGCTGTTCCCCGGTGGTCAGAAGCACATCCAGTTCTCTCTTGGATGGGTTGAAGTTCAGCTCCGCCGCCTTGGCGAGCAGGTCATCCGTGGTGTCCCCCTGGGCGGACAGCACCACGACCACGTCGTTGCCGCCCAGAAAGGTTTCCGCGATGATGCCGGCAACGTGTTTGATTTTTTCCGTATTGGCGACGGACGAGCCGCCGAATTTCTGTACAATCAGCATAGTAATGGTCCCTCAAGTCTTTCTTCATTCAAGAACCCGGCAGGCCATGCCGGCCTGTATAGCGGCGAGCTTCGGTTCCAGCTCGCGGCGGGTCATGGATTGGGTAATAAAGCCGCACTGTCCCGGCGCGGCATAGGTGGGCGACACGCTGCCGAACACCGCCAGCAGCATATCCGGCGCCGCCCCGGCGCGCACAAACCAGCGCGACGGCAGCTCCGCCGGGTCCAGCGCCGTACCGCCGGGCGCGCCCAGATTCATCGTGGCGCCGCCGGGAGTGCGCAGCGCCTCGAGCAAATCGCCGCAGACGCTGCTCGCCGTCGGAAAACGGCCTGCGCCGGGGCCGGACAACACGGTCTCCCCGACGGCGCTGCCCCGGATGCAGCAGGCGTTCATAACGTCGTCCACTCCGGCCAGCCGATGCGTTTCGGGCACCAGATGCGGCGCCACGAAGGCATGGATGCCGTCCGCCGTCCGGATGGCGCGGCCCAGGAGCTTCACGCGGTAACCGAGCAGCTTTGCCAGCGCCAGGTCCTCGGTCGTCAGTCGGGTAATCCCCTCGGCCGAGAGCGAATCGGGATCAAGGTTCTGTCCGAAGGCGAGGTCCGCCAGAATACAGGTTTTGCGCAGGGCGTCCAGCCCCTCCACATCGGCGGTAGGGTCCGCCTCGGCATAGCCAAGACGCTGCGCCTCGCAGAGCGCGTCGGAAAAGCTGCGCCCCTCCGACGCCATGGCGGTCAGAATGTAGTTCGTTGTGCCGTTGAAGATGCCGAACACCTCGTCGATGCGGTTGGCGGACAGCGAGCGCGCCAGCGGCAGCAGCAGCGGAATCCCGCCGCAGACGCTGGCCTCGAACAGATAGCTGACGCCCCGTTCGCGGGCCAGAGCGCTCAGCTCCGCCCCGTGCTTCGCCACCAGCTCCTTGTTGGAGCTGACCACGCTCTTGCCGTGTTCAAGCAGCAGCCGTGTATATTCATAGGCCGCGCCCGTGCCGCCCATGGTCTCCGCGACCACCGCGACCTCCGGGTCGTCGGCAATCGCGAGGATATCCCGAGTCATACGGGACTCATACGGGTCGCCCGGATAGTCCCGGCGGACCAGAATATATCCCAAGGAGACCTCGTCCCCGGCGGCAGCCGCGGCCGCAGCCGCGCATTCCTCCATTACCCGGGCCACGCCGCCGCCGACGGTGCCGTAGCCGAGGATTGCGTATTTCTTCATGCTTTCGTAAATCCCCTCTCTCTGCTTTGACCCTTACGCGGCCAGAACGGCCGCTTTCAGCACACCGTCTGCCTCGCGCACGCGCTGCAGCAGCTCCTCCGTGCTGACGGTCATGCCGGCGGTGTCCGCGCTGATGGTGACCGGCGCGGCGCCGTTGGTCGGAATGGACTGGTTAATGGTGAGTATATTCGCCTGCAGCTCGGCAAACAGCGTGAGAATGCTGCTGAGCACGCCCGTCCTGTCGCGCAGAAGAAGCTGGAACGTGACAATGCGGCCGCGGTGCAGATCGCGAAAGGGCATGACCACATCGCGGTATTTGTAGTAAGCCGAGCGGGACAGACCCGCTCGGGCCGCGGCCTCCGCCACGGTGGCAACCTCGCCGGTGTCCAACAGCTCCCGGGCGTGGGCCACACGCAAAAAGACATCGGGAAGCGCCCGGCTGTCGACAAGAAAATATCTCGTGGAAGTATCCGGTTGTTTCATCGGGTTCTACCTCTGTTTTTGTATTCCAACGGTGGGCAGATGTGTTTATGCGACGAATTCTACCACGTTCTTACCCACTTGGCAAGATGCAGATTGAATGAAAAACAGCGCTTTTGCCTCCCGTTTTTCAAACAGGCAGGACAAAATGCGCCGTTTTTCCATATAGTCCCGGGCGGAGAAAACAACGTCCGCCCGATTCTTTCATGACTGTCCGCCGCGAAAAATCGCCGTCATTCCGTTCGCCGTAGACACAGTCTCCCCGGAGGCGGCCGGTTCCCCGCTGTCCACCGGATCCGATGGCGCGGCGCAGACCGGGACGCTTTCCGTATCCCACCAGTAACTGCCCAGCATCTGCTCGTCCGTCAGCAGGAAGACACCCTCGTCGCTCCCGGTCCGGGTGGACAGATCCACATGACCACTGACGCCGTCCACGGTCACCACATTCCAGTAGTGTTCCTCGCCATCAAGGCGCCCTGCCACCACCACGCAGTCAATCCCGGCCATCTCGCACAGCAGCAGCAGCGCGCGGGCCAGTCCTTCGCTGTCCGCCTGATGGTATATGAGCACATCATAGGCAAGCGCCCCGCGCTGCGCGAAGAGCGCTTCGTCCTGCGCCTCCGATTCCTCCGCCACGGGCAGCGGGGCCGCGCAAAGCTCCGTCAGCTTGTCACAGACAGCCTCGAGCAGCGTCCGCTGCTCCGCCGGGGACAGATCCTCCGAGGCATCGTCCGCCGGCTCCGTTGAGACCGTTTCCCCCGCCTCGACCGCAGTCTGCGCCGACAGCGCCCGGGTCTCCGCCTCGGCCAGAAGCTCCTGCGCAGCCAGCGTCAGCTGCTCCCGCATGGTGGAAAGCGCCTCTGCCTCCACGCCGTAATCGACCGTCAGCTCCACGATTCGCTGCACGCCGCTTTCCGGATAGACCGAGGCCGAAAACGTCGGCCGAACCGGACACAGCGACGGGTCGGCCGCCCAGGCCTCCTCCGCCAGCTCCACCGCCTCCGCCGCCGTCACCGAGGCGGAATTGAACTGCAGCGCCAGCGCGGTCTGCCCCGCCGCAAGCGCCTCCGCCACACGAGAGCGCAGCTGGCTGAGGCCGGACAGCGCCTCCACCCCGGCCACCTCCTCCGCGCTGCGGCGATAGGTGATGTAAATCGTGGCCTGATAATAGCTGACAATCCGGCTTAAGTCATAGCTCATATAGTCCACGGCGTAGGCGCCGAGAGCCGTGCCGCTCTTGACCTCCCAGCAGGCGGCGGCAATATCCTGGCCGATATCCCCGTCGTAGCTGTGAAACTGCAGCACGGCCGACTCCTCGTGCGCCCGAAGCATCGCCGTCAGCGCCCGCCGCAGCGAGGCGTAGTCCCGGATATTCTCGTCGGTATCCGTCTCCTCGGCGGCGGACTCCGTCTCGGCGGAGTAGTCGCTGACCGTATAATATTCTCTTTCAAACAGTCCTCCGCACCCCGCCGTCAGCACCAGGGCCGCCAGCAGCAGCGCGGCGATGGCGCGCTTCAATAGCCCAGCTCCTCCTCGGTCAAAATCACATCCATGCGCTCACACCAGCCCGGCTTGCGCCAGAAGACCAGCAGCGCGTTGCAGATCCGCTCCGGACTGCGGCAGTCATGACACGCTCCCGTCACCGCACAGGGCGTCTTTTTCTCCAGGCGCGCGCTGTTGCGGGGCGCTGCCGTGTTGCGGGCCCGCTCCAGCGCCGCGTCCGCATCCGGCGCCAGCTTGTTGCTGCCGGCCAGAAGGAACACGCGCTCTTTTTTCATCAGAGTCCCCGCCAGACGGTTGCCGCGTCCGTCGATATTGAAAACATAGCCGTTTTCCGACACGGCGTTGGCGCCCGCGATATATACCTGCGCCTCCACGGCGGCAAGACAGGTCTCGTCCCCGGGGGTCTCCAGATGCCAGTACACCGTATTGCGCTCGCGCAGCCGGTCCGAAAGGCCGAGCTGCTTGACGCTCATGCTGCCGCCGATGCCGACGGTCCTGCCCTCAAGCTGCGAGACAATATACTCGGCAGCCTCTGCCCCGGTACGGAACAGATGCGGCTCAAAGCCGTTTTTGCGCAGGGCCTCGGCGGTTTTCTCCATCCGTTCGCGAAGTGTGTTGTGCATTTTTTCGCTTCCTTTATTCAAAGATACTCAGCTGTTCCTCGCCCCGATCGGCGTCGGTCAGCTTGGCGCCGACGGCAGGGATGGTGCGCGCGCGGTAGCGCGCCGTGTTCTCAATGGGCGTCTGCTCCAGCGGGCGGGCATCCGCCAGCGGGTGCTTTTTGACCGTAACAACCTGCACGCCCTGTGTGGAGCGGGAGGTTTTCGGGTTCAGCTGCGCCGTGGAGAATATCACGCAGCGTCCCTCCGTCGTGGTCACGGCAAGCTCGCACTCCTCGCGGAAGGTCAGAATCCGAATCAGCGGGCTCTTGTCGCAATAGGCGCCCGTCAGACGGCGGCGGTTGGTCTTGGTCTCGTATACATTCAGCGGCAGTCTCGCGCACTTGCCGTTTTCAAAGAAGAACAGAATCGACTGCGACCAGTCCCCCGCGGGAACCGCGGCAAAGAAATTCTCCCCTTCGTCAAAGCCCAGCTTTACCGGCAAAAAGTCACCGAGCTGCGAGGCCTTGCCATCCGGGAAATCGGACAGGTGGCACTTATAAACCTGCGCCTTGTCCGTGAAGACCAAAAGCTCGTCCCGGTTGCTGCCCTCCGCGGCAAGCGAGGGGCCGTCGCCCTCCTTGTATTTCTGCTCACCGCTCGTGCGCAGCGACTGAGGCGTGATTTTTTTGAGATAGCCCTCCCGGGAAACAAACAGGTGCACCGGATAATCCGCCGCCTCGGGAGCCGCTTCCTCCTCGTATTCCTCCACCTCGTCGGCATAGACGATGGCGGAGCGGCGCTCGGCGGGGTATTTTTTGATGACCTGCTTCAGCTCGTTGGAAATGATGGAGCGGATGCGCCGTTTGGAGCCCAAAATGGCCTCGAGGTCCTCGATTTCGGCGGCCAGCTCATCGGTTTCCGCTACGCGCTTGAGAATATACTCGCGGTTGATGTTGCGCAGCTTAATCTCCGCCACATACTCCGCCTGAATCTCGTCGATGCCGAAGCCGATCATCAGATTGGGCACGACATCCTCCTCCGCCTCGGTATTGCGGATGATGGCGATGGCGCGGTCGATATCCAGAAGAATCTTGCGCAGACCCTCGAGCAGATGCAGCTTTTCCTTCCGCCGGGTCAGGTCGAAATAGGTCCGCCGGCGCACGCACTCCATCCGCCAGGCCGTCCACTCGTCCAGAATTTCCCGCACACCCATGACCCGCGGCGCGCCCGCCACGAGAATGTTGAAGTTGCAGGGGAAGTTCTCCTGCAGCGGCGTCAGACGAAAGAGCTTTGTCATCAGCTTATCCGGGTCCGTGCCTCGCTTGAGATCGATGGCGATTTTCAGACCGCCCAGGTCCGTTTCGTCGCGCATGTCGGCGATTTCCTTTACGCGGCCTTCTTTAATGAGGTCGCGGCACTTGTCGATAATCGCCTCCGTCGTGGTGGTATAGGGAATTTCGTAAATTTCGATAATCCGGGCGTCCGCGTCATAGCGCCACCGGGCGCGCACCGGGAAGGAACCGCGGCCCGTGCGGTAAATCTCCGCCATTTTGGCCGTGTCGCAGACAATCTCGCCGCCGGTGGGAAAATCCGGCGCCGGCAGGGTGGTCATGATGTCGTGATCGGGATCTGCCAGCATGGCGATGACCGTTTGGCACACCTCCGTCAGATTAAAGCCGCAAATCTGGCTGGCCATGCCGACCGCGATGCCGAGATTGGAGCTGACCAGCACGTTGGGGAAGGTGGTCGGCAGCAGCGTCGGCTCGGTGGTGGAGTTGTCGTAGTTGGGAACAAAGTCCACCGTATCCTTGTCGATATCCCGGAACAGCTCCGCGCAGATGGGGGCCAGCTTTGCCTCCGTATAGCGGCTGGCGGCATAGGCCATGTTGCGGGAAAACACCTTGCCGAAGTTGCCCTTGGATTCCACAAAGGGCGTCAGCAGCGCTCCGTTGCCGCGCGACAGACGCACCATTGTCTCATAGATGGCGGCGTCGCCGTGGGGGTTATACTTCATGGTGGCGCCGACGATGTTGGCGCTTTTGGTCAGAGCGCCGTTTAAAAGTCCCATCTTGTACATGCAGTACAAAAGCTTGCGATGGCTCGGCTTGAAGCCGTCGATTTCCGGGATGGCGCGAGAGACAATCACGCTCATGGCGTAGGGCATGTAGTTGATTTCCAGCGTCTCGGTAATCGGCTGCTCCACCGTACGGCCGACCAACCCCATCACATTCGGATCGCCGGCGAGGCTGTTCGAGCGGCCGGTCTGTTTTTTCTTTGCCATTTGTTACCCCTCCCCTCAGGAGATGTCCAGCATGTCCAGATAGGCGGCGCCGTCCGCCGCGATGTGCGCCTTGCGCCCGGCCAGATCGTCGCCCAGCAGCAGATCGAACACGCGGGCCGTCCGTTCGGCCTCATCCGGCATGACGCGCACCAGACGGCGCGTCTCGGGATTCATGGTGGTCATCCACATCATCTCCGGCTCGTTCTCGCCGAGACCCTTGGAGCGCTGCACGGTATATTTCGCTCCGGCAAAGCCCTCCACAATCTCCGTGCGCTCCCGTTCGTCATAGGCAAACCAGGTTTTGCCCTTGCACGTCAGCTCGTACAGAGGCGTCTCCGCGATGTAGACATAGCCCTCGTTGATCAGCGTCGGCGTCAGCCGCCACAGCATGGTCAGAATCAGCGTGCGGATCTGGTACCCGTCCACGTCCGCATCGGTACAGATGATGACCTTGTTCCAGCGCAGATTGGCCAGATCGAACTGGTTTAAATCCTTGCTGGCCTTGCTTTTGGCCTCGACGCCGCAGCCGAGCACCTTGAGCAGATCCGTGATAATCTCGCTTTTGAAGATGCGCGGATAATCCGCCTTCAGACAGTTGAGAATCTTGCCGCGGACGGGCATCAGCCCCTGAAACTCCGCGTTGCGGCTCTGCTGGCAGCTGCCCAGAGCGGAGTCGCCCTCGACGATGTAAATCTCGCGCTCGGCGGGATCCTTGCTGCGGCAGTCCACGAATTTTTCGACGCGGCTCATGATATCCATGGAGCCGGTCAGCTTCTTTTTGATGTTCAGACGAGTGCGCTCCGCCTGCTCGCGGCTGCGCTTGTTGATGAGGCACTGCTCCATCACGCGGTCCGCTTCCTGCTTGTGCTCGATGCACCAGATCTCCAGCTTCTGCTTGAAGAATTCCGTCATCGCGTCCTGGATGAACTTGTTGGTAATGGCCTTTTTGGTCTGGTTTTCGTAGGACGTGCGGGTGGAAAAGCAGTTTGTCACCAGCACCAGACAGTCCTGCACATCCTGAAAGCCGATGCGGGACTCGTTTTTCTGGTATTTATTATTTTTGCGGATGTAGGCATCAAGCGCGTAGACAAAGCCCTGCCGCGCCGCCTTGTCCGGCGAGCCGCCATGCTCCAGCCAGGAGGAGTTGTGGTAATAATCCAGCAGCCGCACCTGGTTGGAAAAGCAGAACACCGCCGACAGCTTCACGCGGTATTCCGGCTGGTCCTCGCGGTCGCGGCCCTTGCGCTCGGCCTCGATGAAGCAGGGCGCCGTCAGCGTCTGGCCGCCGGTCACCTCTTCCACATAGTCCACGATGCCGTACGGATAGACAAATTCCTCGGTCTCAAAGCTCCGCCCGTGCTGCAGCCGCAGCTTGAAATGCACGCCCGCGTTGACCACCGCCTGCCGGCGCAGCGTATCGCGGAACCATTCCTCCGGGATGTCCACATCCGTAAACACCTCGCGGTCCGGCTTCCAGTGGTGCACGGTGCCCGTGCGGCGGCGATCCGTCGGCTCCTGCTTCATGGCGCCGACAATCGCGCCCTTTTCAAAGTGCAGGTCATAGCGCAGCCCGTCGCGCCGCACCGTCACATCCATGTATTCGGAGCTGTACTGCGTGGCGCAGGCGCCCAGACCGTTGATGCCCAGCGAGTATTCGTAATCCCCGCCGGCGTCGTTTTGGTACTTGCCGCCGGCATACAGCTCGCAGTAGACCAGCTCCCAGTTGTAGCGCTGCTCGCTTTCGTTCCAGTCCACCGGGCAGCCGCGGCCGTAATCCTCTACCTCGATGGAGCCGTCCTCATAGCGGGTGACCAGAATGGTGTCGCCGTAGCCCTCGCGGGCCTCGTCAATGGAGTTGGACAGAATTTCAAAGGCGGAATGCTCGCATCCCTCCAGCCCGTCCGAGCCGAAGATGACCGCCGGGCGCTTGCGTACCCGGTCCGCCCCCTTGAGCTGGCTGATGCTGTCGTTGCCGTATTGCTTTGTGCCGCGTTTCGCCATGCAGGAATCTCCCCCGTTTTTTCCACAAGATATGGTGGCCGTTTGTACAGCCTCCCAAGTTATTTAGTATACCTTATATGCTTTTGAAAAGTCAAGTTCACCCTCCCCCCGGTCCTGTAAGGCAAAAAAACGGGGCTGCGCAGACCCACCGGTTTGCGCAGCCCTTTGCTGTTGGTTTGGTTAGACAACTCGAATGCTGATGTAGCGATACAGGAAGGTCACCACCTGGGCGCGGGTGCAGGCGGCGTTCGGGGCGAAGGTCGTCGCGTCCGTGCCCTTGGTGACGCCGTTTCCGGAAGCCCAGCCGACGGCGGTGTTGAAGTAGTCGTTTGCCGTCACATCGGTGAAGCTGTGGCTGTAACCCTCGGCATCGTCCTCCACGCCGGCGTAGCGCGCCAGGAAGGTGACGACCTGGGCGCGGGTGACCGTGTCATCCGGGGAGAAGGTCGTGGCGCTCGTGCCGTTGGTGATGCCCTCTTCCACGGCCCAGAGGACCGCCGTTTCGTAGTAGCTGCCGGCCTTCACATCGGTGAAGGGGCAGTCGGTGTTCTCGGGCTCCGGCTCGCCGGCGGCGCGCCACAGGAAGGTCACCACCTGCGCGCGGGTCGCGGCGTCGGACGGAGCAAAGTGCGTGTCATCCACGCCGGCGGCAATGCCGTTTTCCGCCGCCCAGAGGACCGCGTCGTAGTAATAATCCTTCGCGAAGACATCGACGAAGTACTCGAGCATCCGGCCGTCTTCCCGGAAGGAGGCGGCAATGCTCACCGCCCCGGCGGGCATCGTAAAGCTGTAGGTGCCGTTTCCGTTGTTCGTCAGCGATACCTCGTTGTTCTCGCTGTCCGTCACGGTCAGCGTCTCAAGCTCATAGCCGGTGTCCGGCTTCACCGTGATGGTCACGGTGTCGCCGGTATAGACGCTCTCGGGGCTAATCTCGATGGTGCCGTACTCCGTCGCCGCGGGGGTGTACGTCCCCTCGTCCGCCGTCCACTTGGCGTAGAAGACCTTGTCGCCGGTGTCGGTGGCGGCGATCTCCGTCACGGCATCGCCGGTGCAGTCGGCGTTATCATACCAGCCCGCGAAGGTGTACCCGGTCCGGGTCACATCCGCCGCCGCGGGGAGCGCCGCGCCCTTGGGATAGGTGTAGGTCGTGACGTCCTTGCCATCGGCAATCGCACCGCCGTTTGCGTTGAGCGTGACGGTATAGGTGTTCGACGTCCACTTGGCATAGAAGGTCTTGTTGCCAAGGTCGGTCTTGGCAATTTCGGTCACCGGATTGCCGGTGAAGGCCGCATCCGCGTACCAGCCCGCGAAGGTGTAATCCTCCCGGCTCATGTCCTCTGCCGCGGGGAGCTTCGCGCCCACACCATAGGTATAGGAGGCAAGGCTCTTGCCCGCGGCAATCGCGCCGTCATTTGTCTCCAGCGTGACGGTATACGTGTTCGCCGTCCACTTGGCATAGAACTTGCGGTCGCCGGTGTTCGCGACGGAGATGTTCGTCACGGCGCCGCCGGTGAGCTTATCATTGGCAAACCAACCCGCGAAGGTATACCCTTCCTTCGTGATGTCCGCCGCCGTGGGCAGC
>R18__coassemble_1658_pt1 | contig 21763 bp, 18 predicted proteins | sample R18__metabat2_low_PE_004 | metagenome-assembled genome bin R18
TTTTTCAAGGGAAGTTCTAATGCATATAAAAATTATACTATAATCAAAGATTCTGACGGATTTTATCATTTTATAATGGAAAAGCCCGGAAATGTCCCTGGTTCAAAAGCGGTCTACCACAAGATCGTTGATTTCAGTGGGAAGACTGTAAGGGTCTACAAGGATACATTTGATCCGCAAGGCAATTTGGTGCATCGAAAGGACAAGTGAAATGGAAAATAAGATGTTATTGGATTTCCTTGATTTTAAGAAATCAAAAACAGATCTCATTCAATTCTTTGGTGAAGATTTATTAAATGCGATTGGACCGACATTACAGGTTTCATCTAGGGCTGTTGTTACCGCGATTGACAGATATTTATGCGGTGAGATTTCAAAGAATCAACTGGTAGATTGGGTTAATGTGCTTTGGTTTACTGATTTGTATGAGTATAGTGAGGGTGAAGCTGAGAGCATCGCAAGTGTTATGACTGTGCTAGAGTCGCTGGACGAGGCTGATGTATCCTTGTCTGAACATGATTTTTTGGAAATGAAGGAATGCTTATTCCACAATCGGGAATACACGGAATGATGTAAGATTTTTCGGATTTTTCTTACGATATTTAAGATAACACCGGAGCGCATCGAACGCGCTCTGGTGAAATCAATTTTACGCGGAAATCCTCCGGTCGCGAGTCAATGGGGACGGTTCTATTGACTCGGTCCGCGATTTCGGTTATCATTCCGGTGAGGTGATTTTTATGTCAAGACAGGCAAGAAATCTCGGAAATACCGGGTGGGTTCACATTATCGTCCGTGGAATCAACCGCGAAAACCTGTTCTACGACGCCGAAGATTATGACCGCTTTTTCAGTACCGTTGATCGCTATCAAAAAGAATGCGAGTTCGAGGTGGCAATCGTCTGCCTGATGAGTAATCATGTGCATATCCTGCTGAGGGAGGAGAATGGCGCTTATGCGGGACTTATGAAGAAGATTACCATTAGCTATGCGTCCTATTATAACAAAAAATATGACCGCGTAGGGCATGTTTTTCAGGATCGTTTTCTCAGCGAGGCTGTCAATGATGATGCGTATTTTCTTACTGCGCTCAGGTACATTTACAAGAATCCCGAAAAAGCGGGTATCTGCCCTGCATCGGATTATTCCTATACCAGATTTGACCCAAGCGGAATTTTGCGCGGATATTTCGATTCGGAAGCGGAACTGAAAGCGTTTCTGGTAGCGGAAAACGATGACCGCTGCCTTGAATATAACGCAAACAGGAACAGAAGCGATGCCGACGTTCTGAAAGCGCTGGCAGAAATCACGGGAAGTGAAAATCCATTTGCGCTGCAGGAATTTGAAAAGAGTCGGCGCGATGCTGCTCTTCATGAGATGAAGGAGCGGGGCTTTTCCGTCCGCCGCCTGTCAAGGTTGACCGGCATCAATCGAAACATTATCCAAAGGGCATAATGCAGTGAGTCAAAAAGAACCGTCCCCAGTGACTCCCCGTCCCCAGTGACTCCCCAGTGACTCGGTCCCCGGTGACTCAGGTCGGAACCATCTTCCCGGATTACAATCAACCGACAAACAATAGGGGTAAGAAAAGATGAATATAACAAAATTTAGAGAGATAATAGCCCAGCGGATTTACGTTGAAGAAATTAGCTGCGGCGAATGGGATGACGGCATAGAAGAATGTCGGGAAAAAGAAATCGCAATTCTTGCGGAGGATATCCCTTCAACGATTATGTTTCTTAAAAATGACTGTACGGCGGATGAATATTCATGGATAAGCGAAGTGTTTGAGGACGTGGTGGAGCTTGTTCCCAGTAAAGAACTTGTCTGTTGTTACAAGGAGCTAATGGTCAAGTTTCCGGAAGAAAGCGCCAAGTATAGTATAGCGGAAATTGTGAAAGGCGCAGAAGCAATCCTTGGTTGGGAGGAAAAGCATGGGTAAAAAGACCGAGAATCTTGTTGATGAAGGTCTGAGAGTTTCTCTGGTGGAAACCGCCTGCTTTGATGGAGATTTGGAAATTCCTCATATCCATGCTCCGAATAAGATATTTCACGGGCTTGCGAACAAAGCAAGATTTATCTCATTTCCGGATTGGACGACAAGAATGAAAAAAGCAGTCTGATTGTAAATCGGCGAAAGGAAAATAATCACCCTCCGGGCACAAATATGCGCTCGGAGGGTGATTGTTGTTTCAGCCGAAGATGCGGGGGAGGCGGGCGCGTTTTTCCATGGGCTCGATGGCGGAGATGTCGTAGGGGGTGGACTGGTAGACATAGTAGTTGAGCCAGTTGGAAAACAGCAGGTGCGCGTGGGCGCGCCAGGAGACAATCGGCGGCTGGGAGGGGTCGTCGTCGGGATAATAATTGAGCGGCACGTGAGGGTTGATGCCCTTGGCCAGGTCGCGGCGATACTCGCTGTCGAGCGTGAGCGGGTCATACTCGATGTGGCCGGTCAGAAAAATCTGGCGGCCGAGCTCCGTGGAGATGGCGTAGACGCCGGCCTCGTCGGAGGAGGCGAGAATCTTCAGCTGGGGGCATTTTTCCACATCCTCGCGGCGGAAGGTCGCGCTGCGGGAATGGGGCACCATGAACCGGCTGTCAAAGCCGCGAAGCAGCATGGACGACGGACGCTCCACCCGATGGGGATAGACGCCGGAGAGCTTTTCCTCCAGAACGTATTTCGGAATGCCGTAGTGGTAATACAGCGCGGCCTGCGCCGCCCAGCAGATGTGCAGCGTACTGTGGACATGGGTCAGACTCCACTCCATGATTTCGCACAGCTCGTCCCAGTATTCCACGGACTCAAACTCCAGCTTTTCCACCGGGGCGCCGGTGATGACCATGCCGTCAAAGTTGCGGTCGCGAATCTCGTCAAAGCAGGAGTAAAAGCGCAGCATGTGATCCTCGGGGGTGTTGCGGGACTCGTGGCTGCGGGTGTTCATCAGCTCCAGCTCCACCTGCAGCGGTGTGTTGCTGAGCAGACGGGACAGCTGGGTCTCCGTGACGATTTTGGTGGGCATGAGGTTGAGCATGAGAATCTTCAGCGGACGGATATCCTGCGTCATGGCGCGGGTCTCGGTCATGACGAAGATGTTTTCCTCCGTGAGCGTTTTCGTGGCGGGGAGAGAGTTGGGAATGCGGATGGGCATGAGAGGGGGCCTCCTTTACGGGATGTGAAATCAGGCGAGGGCCTGCTCCAAATCGGCAATCAGATCCTCGGCATCCTCCAGACCGCAGGAAAAGCGGACCAGGGACGGGGACACGCCGCAGGCGCGCAGCTCGTCGTCGTTCATCTGGCGGTGCGTGGCGCTGGCCGGGTGCAGGCAGCAGGTGCGCGCGTCGGCCACGTGGGTCTCGATGGCGGCGATGCGCAGACGGCGCATGACTTCCTCCGCGGCGGCGCGGCCGCCCTTGGGCTCGAAGCTGACGACGCCGCAGCAGCCGTCGGGCATGTATTTCTGCATCAGAGGATAATAGCGGTCGCCGGGCAGACCCGGGAAGGACACGGAGGCGATCTTGTCGTGAGCGGCCAGATAGTTCGCCACGGCCAGACCGTTTTCGTAGTGGCGCTTCATGCGCACGTGCAGACTTTCCAGACCGAGGTTGATGTAGAAGGCGTTCTGCGGGCTCTGGATGGAGCCGAAGTCGCGCATGAGCTGGGCCGTGGCCTTGGTGATGAAGGCCCCCTCCAGTCCGAAGCGCTCGGTATAGGTGACGCCGTGATAGCTCTCGTCCGGGGTGCACAGACCGGGGAAACGCTCGGGGTATTTGGTCCAGTCAAAGCGGCCGGAATCCACGATGCAGCCGCCGACGGAAACGCCGTGGCCGTCCATGTACTTGGTGGTGGAGTGGGTGACGATGTCCGCGCCCCACTCGAACGGACGGCAGAACACGGGCGTGGCAAAGGTGTTGTCCACAATCAGGGGAACGCCGTGGCGGTGCGCCGCGGAGGCAAATTTGTCAAAATCGAGAACCGTCAGAGCGGGGTTGGCGATGGTTTCGCCGAAGACGGCCTTGGTGTTCGGGCGGAAGGCGGCTTCCAGCTCGTCGGGGGTGCAGTCCGGAGAGACGAAGGTGAAGTCGATGCCCATGCGCTTCATCGTGACGGCGAAGAGGTTGTAGGTGCCGCCGTAGATGCTCGAGGAGCTGACGATGTGATCACCGCAGGAGGCGATGTTGAACACGGAGTAGAACGATGCCGCCTGCCCGGAGGAGGTCAGCATGGCGGCGGTGCCGCCCTCGAGAGAGGCAATCTTCGCCGCGACCAGGTCGTTCGTGGGGTTTTGCAGACGGGTGTAGAAGTAGCCCGATTCCTCCAGGTCGAAGAGCTTGCCCATGTCGGCGCTGGTGGCGTAGCGGAAGGTGGTGCTTTGGATGATGGGAATCTGGCGGGGTTCGCCGTTGCCGGCGGTATAGCCCCCCTGAACACAGCGGGTACCGATGCGGTCCATGATGGAATCCTCCTTGTATGGGTGCAAAATGTTATTATTTGTTTTTTTATATCGTGCGGCGTCGCTCATTCGCCCTTGCGGCCGATGAGCAGGGCATAGATGTCGTTTTTGGCAAGGCCGGTCTGACGGGCGGCAAGACCGGCGGCCTCGCGCAGCTTCAGCCCGTTCTCGTCTGCCAGACGCAGGGCGAGGGCGGCCGCCTCCTCCGGCGTGGCCGCCGCGGGGCGCTCGGGGTCGGCGCCGCGGATGACCAGGACAAACTCGCCGCGGGGCGGGGTCTGTTCGTAATGGGCGACGGCCTCGGAGAGGGTGGTGCGGTGAATTTCCTCGTGCAGCTTGGTCAGCTCGCGGCAAAGGGCGATGTCGCGATCGCCCCAGACGCGGAGCATATCCTGCAGCGTGCGCAGGAGCTTGTGCGGCGCCTCGTGAAAAATCATGGTGCGCTGCTCGTTTTTCAGGGCGTTCAGATGGTCGGAGCGGCTGCGGGCCGCGGTGGACAAAAAGCCCTCAAAGCAAAACCGCTGTGTGGGAAGGCCGCTTGCCGCAAGGGCGGTGACCGCGGCGTTCGGTCCGGGAACGGTGGAGACGACAATGTCGTTTTCGGCAGCCAGACGGACCAGATCCTCGCCGGGGTCGGAGATAGCCGGCATGCCGGCATCTGTGACAAGGGCGCAGCTCTCACCCGCGAGCAGGCGGGCCAGGATACGCTCCCCGGAGGCGGCGCGGTTGTGCTCGTAATAGCTGACGAGCGGCTTGTGGATGGCGAAGTGGTTGAGCAGCTTGAGCGTGACACGGGTGTCCTCGCAGGCGATGAAGTCCACGGTGGAGAGGATTTCCTTTGCCCGGGGGGAGAAGTCGGAGAGATTGCCAATGGGCGTGCCGACCAGATACAGCGTGCCGCTCATGAGCCGGTCCTCATGTGGTAGATGCGGCGGACCTCGTCCGTCGGACTGCCGTCGGAGCGGCAGAGCACGAGCTGGGGCATCGCCGCCAGACCCGGCCGACCGCCGCGCCGTCCCGCGATGAGAACCAGCGACGGCGCGCTGCCGACCTTGTGAGAAACGAAGCGCAGACGCTTCGGCTCGATATCCGCCAGACGCATGGCGGAGAAAATGTCCGTGAGAAACTCCGGCTTGTGGACCAGACAAAACTCCCCGCCGCGGCGCAGCAGATACGAGGCGGCCCCGCAAAACTGAGCCGGGGAGAGCGTGCCGCCGCGGGCCGTCGCCCTCGCGGGATCGGGGGAGGAGGTGCCGGTGTAGTAGTAGGGCGGGTTGCACACGCAAAGATCGTAAACCCCGGGCTGGCCCAGCTGGCGATGCTCGCGCATGTCGGCGCACAGCACGGTGCCGTGGATGCGGTTAGCGCGGAAATTCTCCGCCGCGGCGCGGGCCGCCTCCTCGCGCAGGTCGGCCCCGTCGGTGACGGCGTCCGGATGGGAGGCCGCGAGCAGCACGGCCACCAGACCGCCCCCGCAGCCGAGATCCATGCAGCGGGTATAGTCCGCCCCCGAGGCGAAGTCCGCCAGCAGGACGGAGTCCGTCGTGATTTTGAACGCGGGGTCATCGGTATAGGAAGGGCCGCCGGCCCAGAGCTTTGCCATCGGAGCGTCGCCTCTCTCCCAATTATATTTATCCTTATAAAGATATCACAACACCCGGTCCTTTTCAATGGAAAAAGAGCGGAAAAACGCCGAAAGGACGCCCTTTTGGGCGCCCTTTCGGCGGTGAGGAGAGAATCGCTTACTCCTCGACAATGGCTTCCATGGGGCACTGGGCCGCGCAGGCGCCGCACTCGAGGCACTTGTCGGTGTCGATGACGTAGTGGGTATCGCCCTCGGAAATGGCCTCGGCGGGGCACTGAGCCGCGCAGGCGCCGCAGGAAACGCAGGAATCGGTGATACGGTATGCCATGATTGTTCCTCCATCAAATAGTGTATAACACGGACATACTATCATAAAAAACAAAAAAATCAAGGGCATGCCAATTTTTCGGCATACCCTTGGTAAAGCGCGGTTTTTGAGTCTTACACGGCGCCCTGGGCCAGCATGGCGGCGGCGACCTTCATGAAGGCGGCGGCGTTGGCGCCGGTCATCAGGTTGCCCTTGGCGCCGACGGCCTCGGCCGCGTCCCAGGCGGAGTGGAAGATGCCGGCCATGATGGTCTGCAGACGCTCGTCCACCTCCTCGGCCGTCCAGGACAAACGCAGGGAGTTCTGGCTCATCTCCAGACCGGAGACGGCGACGCCGCCGGCGTTGGACGCCTTGCCGGGGCTGTAGAGCAGACCGGCCTCAAGAATGAGAGCGCGGGCCTCGGGCGTGCAGGGGAGGTTGGCGCCCTCAAAGACGCCGATGGTGCCGTTTGAGATGATTTTCTTCGCGTCGTCGGCGTTGATCTCGTTCTGGATGGAGCAGGGCAGGCAGATGTCGGCCTGCAGACCCCAGATGTCGCGGGCGCCGGCATGATACTCGGCCGTGGGGACCTCGTCGGCGTAGACCGTGATGCGGGCGCGGCGCTTGAGCTTGATGTCCTTGAGCAGAGGGATGTTAATGCCGGCGGGGTCATAGACATAGCCGGCGGAGTCGGACATGGCGATGACGGTGCCGCCGAGCTGGGTGGCCTTTTCCGCCGCGTGCAGAGCGACGTTGCCGCTGCCGGAGACGATGACGCGCTTGCCCTCAAAGCTGTCGTTGCGGACGCAGCGCAGATACTCGCGGACAAAATAGCACAGACCGTAGCCGGTGGCCTCCGTGCGGGTCAGAGAGCCGCCGAAGGGGATGCCCTTGCCGGTGATGACGGCGCTGTCAAAGCGGCCGGTGATGCGCTTGTACTGGCCGTAGAGGTAGCCGACCTCGCGGGCGCCGACGCCGATGTCGCCGGCGGGGATGTCGGTGTGGGGGCCGATGTGACGGTACAGCTCGTTCATGAAACTCTGGCAGAAACGCATGACCTCGGCATCGGAGCGGCCGTGGGGGTCAAAGTCGCTGCCGCCCTTGCCGCCGCCCATGGGCAGCGTGGTCAGACTGTTTTTGAGCGTCTGCTCAAAGGCGAGCGCCTTGAGGTCGGACACGTCGACCGTCGGATGGAAGCGCAGACCGCCCTTGTAGGGGCCGATGGCGCTGTTGAACTGGACACGGAAGCCGCGGTTGACGTGCACCTTGCCCTCGTCGTCGGTCCAGGGGACGGAGAAGATAATGACGCGCTCCGGCTCGACAAACCGCTCGAGAAGACCGGCGGCCTCGTACTCGGGGTGCTGTTCGACCAGTGGCTCGAGAGACTCGAGAACCTGATACACCGCCTGGGGGAAATCCACCTCACCGGCGTTGCGCTTTTCCACCGTTTCGTAAACACGGCGGACGTATTCGTTTTTCAACATGGTGCTCACCTCATTCTCATATAAATAAATATGTAAGAAACATACTCGCATTTTGGCAAAACTGCAAGTTTTTTTCGCATGGAGAGGGGCAAAGAGGCCCGTTTTTTCCATCTGACCGCGAGCGATGGACAAGCAGAGGCCGGGTGGCGTGCCGCAGACGCACAGCGTGACAATTTTGCCAAGCCGACAGGTGGAAAAGGCGTTGACGGGAAAAGCGGAATTATGCTATGATAAACACGAATAAATATAGGGCGGTCGGTCGCCGGACGACACGCCGTCCCGGGATATAAAAAGGAGAGGGCAGACATCATGAAAAAAAGAACCGTGAACAAGGTCCATGCCAACGCCGCCGCGGCCCGAGGGACCATCAACGCCTTCAACGATCTGCTGAGCCCCGAGGAGCAGATGCTGTTTCGCAAGTATTTTCATATCCGCCCGGATAAGAAAACACTCACGGTCCTGTCCATGCTGGAGTACGCGCCCATGTATACCTGCCGCGTGAAGGTGACGAAGCTGCGTCAGCTTCTGGACGCTCTGCGTCAGCAGCTGCCGGTTCTGACCGGGACGGACACCGGGGCGGCATCCGCCGCGCTCAAAAAGCTCGGCTTCAAAAAGGACAAGAAAAAACGCTATTACATCAACTGCCTCAAGGCGGCCTTTATCCGCGGCATGATTGCCGGACAGCGGGTATACGGCGATGTGAAGTTCATCGGGACCCGCCTGCCCCTGGCGAAGAAAAAGAAATCCCCCTTCTGCGTCATCGGCAGCAAGGACCGCACGCTCTATCTTTTCACGCTCAGCGACCGGCTGGACGAGAATGCCATCCGCGAGGTGGAGATCTGCCGGACGCAGGTGCTGGACGCCTCGCACGACTGCCGCGACCGCCAGCGCTACGACCGCGTGCTGCGGGATTACCCCTGGGTGGACTTTGACGGCTTTGACAATGTGGCCTGCGTGGCCGTGCTCAACGGCGGCGCTGTGGCGCCGGAGGTCCGTCGGGCCTGGGCGGAGCAGCACAACACCGGCAAGGTGCAGCTGTGGTTCTACGAAATGGCCCTGGGCTTCATGGAAATTATCTGACCATCTGCTGAAAATACTCGAACGAACGCCGTACAAATTCCGGTGCCTTTCCGTGCCGGCCTTGTGCGGCGTTTATTCCAAGCGAAGAAAGGAAATCAATATGAAAAAACTGACGGCGTGGATACTGATTGCGTGTCTGCTGGGCGCGATGGGCGCGGCGGGGTACGCTTCTTCTGCGGAGGCCTCCGGCGAGACGGCGGCGCAGGATGACGGGCCGAAGGCCATCGTGGTGCTGACGGACGAGGGAGAGGACCCGGACGCGGAGCAGACCGAGGGCTATACGCTTCGCTTTTTTGACGGCGGCGCGCGGAGCGACACGGGCATGAGCGGCTTTGTCTGCGAGGCGGACAACCTTGCGACCGCGCTGTATTACAGCGAGCTGACGGAGGAATCGGGCGAGGGCTTTACCTATGTCCTGGGCGGTACGGCGACGGAGAACGTGGCCGTGGAGGAGAAAATCGCGGACGATTCGCCGCTGGCTCCGTATGTGACGAATTTGGAGGGCTTTGACTCCGTGGTGGAGCTTGGCTGTGAGGAAAGCGCCGACAGCTGTGAGCCCGTGATTTCCGCCAAGGGCTGGACCTGTCTGAAGATTCAGGGCGTGTATATGCTGGCCCGGGGCGCGGCGCGCAGCGCGTTTTATTCCGATGTGGCGGGCGGCTCCACCGTGCCCGGCGCGGGCGGAGGCGGCATGAGCAGCGGGACGCAGGAGCCCGTGGTTGTCGTGTCCGACTCGGTGCTGATTACGACGGGCGGCGTGGAGGACGAGGATGCCGAGGCGCAGGAGCTGAGAGTGATGAACACCGGCGTGCGCGCCCGCGGCATCCAGCCGCAGGGCAAGAGCTATACCTATCTTTATAACTCCGTGATTGAATCCGCCACCTGGGGCGCCTGGAGCACGGACTCCGCCCGGCAGACGCTGGAGCTGGTGGCCTATGACTCCGTCGGATATTCCGACGCGGGCTACGGCGCCTATGCCGATACCAGCTGCCATCTGTTTTTGTACGGCAGCACGCTCATCGGCGGAACGGACGGCGTGACGGCCTCCAACGACGGCGAGATTTACTGTGTGGCCTCGGACTGGGAGGAGGACAGCGCGGCGCTCTCGGCCCGGATGGACAAGACCCCGTCCCGCACGGTCAGCCCCGCGGATTATTACGATGAGAGCTATGACGCGCTGCCTGCGCAGGACAGCGCCATCCTCGGCGGCCAGTGCGCCGTGCAGTTTCACATGCCGGACCAGAGCCACAGCGGCGCGCAAAACACCAAAAAGGCCACGCTGTACATGAACGGCGGTCTGCTCGCAACGCAGGAGGAGCTGATTCCGGCGGAGATGAGCGCCTATACCGCCCGCTATGCCGGCGCGTGCATTGTGACCAAGTCCACCCAGGGCAGCATTCTGCTCGAGGGGACCGCGATGGAAAGCTGGAGCGGGGAGCTGATTCATACCATGATCAACTCCGATTCCAACGTCAACGACATTGCCGACGGAGACGAGGCTCCCGGCAGCGACGTAACCCTCCGCGACATGACGGTCGCGGGCGATATCGTGAACGACGACTATCAGCGGGCGCTGCGTCTGACGCTGGACGGGACCGAGCTGACGGGCGCGATTGTCTCCCACAGCTGCGAGGACTGGAACGCCTTTTGCGAGGCGGAGCTCGAGGGTGAGTATATTCTCAATCCCGATGGCTATGAAACCGTCTGGGGCGTGGAGGTCACGCTGACCAACGGCGCCGTGTGGAACGTGACGGAGACCTCCGTGGTCACCGCGCTGAACATCGGCGAGGGCTGCAGCGTCAACGGCGCGGTGTCCGTCAACCCCGACGGAACCTGGACGATCAGCCCCATTGCGGACGCTTCCGGCGAGATGGAATTTGTTATCGACGGCGGGGAGCTCGGCTCCTTCTCCTTGAGCGGCGCGGAAATCGGCGAGGGCTACCGCTTCTCGCTGGGGACCATTCTGGGACTGTTCGGCGTCGATGCGGAGTATGACGAGCAAAACGGCACCCTGACGCTGGATCTGGGTGAGAGCAGTCTGGAGGACTTTCTTGGCGGTCTGCTGCAGTCGGGGGAATAAAAGACAATCGACAACAAAAAAATTGCTGCCTTTGACGGGGCAGCAATTTTTGTTGGTTGTCGGAAGTCTCAGCCGGCGGCGGGGATGCGGGTCAGACAGAGCCAGGTGGCGATGTCCCCGGTGCGGAACAGACCGGCGCGGGTGGTGAGCAGCTCCTCGTACCCGGTCCACAGGTCGGAGCGGATGGCCTGCACCAGTCCCTCGTGTACCAGCGACAGACAGAAACGTCCGTCGAGCACCAGCTGCTGCATGCGGTCGAGCGTATTGGCGCGCAGCAGCGCGTCGTCCGTGATGGTCAGCTGGGAATAGAGCGTTTCGTACTCCGGGCTTTCCCAGCCGCTGATGTGGTCCAGATATCGGGCGGCGTTGCGCTCGGAAAGCAGATAGGAGGGGTATTCCGCAAGACACAGGTCCCAGCTGCCGCCCCGGGTGCAGAGCGCGGCCAAATCATAGTCCGGCATGGCGGTCCAGGTCAGGCTGATGCCGGCGGTGAGACAGTCCTGTCGAATCAGCGCGGCGGTGGTGGAAAGCCAGTCGCCCTCGTCCCCGGACCAGAGCGTGAAGGACAGCTTGCCCTCGCCGTCCGCGGACTCGAGAATGCCGTCGTCGTCCGTGTCGCGCCAGCCGGCGTTCAAAAGCAGCTGCCGGGCGCCCTCGGGGTCGAAGACGGCGGTGTCTGTCAGCGTCAGAGAGCAGCTGCGGTCGTCGGCGGACAGAAAGCTCTGGGAGGTGTTGCCGGCGCCGGCAAAGGCAAAGGTCAGAATGCTCTCCCGGTCGATGCACATGTCCAGCGCGCGGCGGACCTCCTCGCGCTGCAGGGAGCCGGAGAGCGTGTTGATGCACAGCACCGCGCAGCTGCCGGCCGCGGCGGCGGAGGTCAGCGTGACGGAGGTGTTCTCGCCCAGCGTCATGCGCTGCGTCGCGGACAGATTGAAGCAGGCGTCCACCTTGCCGTCGGTCAGCGCCTCGGCGGCCTGCATGGCGGAGGTGTAGGAATCGAAGCGGAGGTTCGCAAGTTGGGGCTTTTCGCCGTACCAGTCCTCGTTGCGGGTCAGAAGCAGCGCAGTGTCGTCGATGGGCTCTCCGTCCTCGTCCACGGCGAGGCGGAAGGGGCCGGCGCCCACCAGCGCGCTGTTGTCGTAGTCGGTGGGGACGGAGTCGTCATAGTACCACAGATGGCGGGGCAGAATCGGCATGGAGCCGTAGAGAAGGTCGGTTTTGACCCCGTCCGTGTGCAGCACGACGGTATAGTCGTCCGGGCAGTCCACGCTGATAATGCCGTCGAGCTCGTCCGCGTAGAGCGGGGCATTGTAGCGCTGCATGGTGGTGATGGTGTAGGAGACGTCGCGGCTGGTGACCTCCGTTCCGTCGGAAAACAGCACGCCCCGGCGCAGATACAGCGTCCAGATGGTCTGGTCGGTGGACAGGGAATAGCTCTCCACCAGCGCGGGCTGAACGCTGCCGTCGGCGTCCGTGCGCCACAGCGGCTCGTAAAGGAGCAAAAACAGCTCCGCGGCGATATCCGAATCGGCGGTGACGGGGTTGAGCTCGTCCGGCATGCCGCACACGGCCACGCGGAAGGTCTCGTCCCGGTCGGAGACGGCGGCTTTTTTTCCGCAGGCGCCCAGCGTCGCCAGCATAGCCGCGGCGAGAGCCAGCGCGGCAAGGCGGCGGAGAACAGACGAATGTGACATCATGAATCGGCCTCCGGAAAGCATTTTTCGAGGTAGGGCCCGGTGAAGGAGCGCAAAATGGAGCCGTAGCGCAGTGTGAAGCGGACGATGTCGCCCACGCGGTACTCCGGCGCGTCGTTGAGATTGAGAAGCATGTGATCGCTGCTGCCGCCGAGAATCTCCACCCGGGCGTCCTGCGGGACGATGGCCTCCATGTCGATGTCCTGCTTGCCGACGGCGCAGATGCCGCGCAGCATCGGCCCGCGGTCCGGGTAATCCACCAGATGGCCGAAGGCGTCCCCGCCGCGGGGACCGATGGGACGGCTGGGCTTGGTTTTGACCTCGATGAGCTGGGCCTCGAGGGTGAAGGCGTCCTCGTAAAAGCCGGGCTGCGCCGTGCCGGTGGCGGAGTCGCGGCCGGTCAGCCAGCATTCGCCCATGCGGAAATGATTGACCCCCTCGGGGACCAGATTGGTGAGCAGATGACGCAGCGTGCACGAGGTGCCGCCGGAAACCACCGGCAGCGCGATGTCATACCGCCGGCGCAGGACATCCGCGATGGCGGCCAGACCGCCCAGATTGGTCTGGCAAGGGCGGATGCCGCCGTAGCAGCCGAGATTTGTGGCCACGCCCGCCAGCTCCAGCGACGGCTCGGCCAGAACGGCCTCCGCCACGGAGAAAACGGCGGCCTCGTCGCGGAAAAAACAGCCCTCGCGCAAATCGCCCATGTCGCAGGCGAGCAGCACTCGGTGGCGGATGCCGAGCCGCCGGGCCGATTGGGCCAGCAGAGCGATGGTGACGGGCTCGGACACCATGCTGTACTCGCAGCCCGCGACCACACGGTCCGTCTCCCACGGCTGCGCGGCGCGCAGGAGAAGACGGGGCTTTTCGCCGGGACCCATGGCGATGAGATTTTCGATGCGGGAATCGGCCAGCCAGTCGCAGCGGGTGCGGCGCAGCCGGTCGACAATGTGCCGCTCGCCGCAGACGCACTTGGTCACGGCGGCAAAGGTCTGGCCGCGCAGGTGGCACAGATCGGCGGCGCGGTTGACGTTCTGTTCGAGCTTGTCGAGATCGACGAGAATGCGGGGATAAGCCATAAATGAATCACTCTCCGGAGACAGAATCGGAATCGGAATCGGAGCCAAGCGGCGCGGGCCAGACGGCGCCGGCCAGCAGGGCGCGGGCGGTTTGAGCCGCGGCGTCGGGCGGACCGGCGCGCAGCAAAACGGAGGAGCAGCCCTCCTCGTACAGACCGTGCTCGCAAAGGGCGGCAAGAAAATCGCGGCTTTCCGCTCGGGAAAGACCGAGCCGCCGCAGCAGCGCGCGCTCGCCGAGCGGGCTGACCGTGCCGCGATGCAGAGCCAAAGAGGGGCTCTGCAAAATCGCGCGAAAGCGCGAAAGACCATGCTGTGTTGTATCCATACCGAGGATTATAACATAGAACAACAAAAAGAACAATTTAACTGTTGCCCGCGCGCGGGAAATATGCTATAGTGAGCGATAGCTGAAACGGAGTGCTTCGCGCACGGGCTGCGGCAAAAAGTTGCCGGAGTTCGTGCTTTTGTTTTGGGGCAGCTTCGCATAATTCTGGCACGCGATATGCTTGTAAATTTTCCGTCTGATGACACAAAAATGCTCGGCAATACACAAAGTATTCCCTGCGCTTTTTCTGCCATCAGCCGAAAAATTTCCCGGCGCACCTCACGCACCATAATTATGCGGAGCTGCCCCGAGGGCAGCTTCGGTAAGGGAAAAATCTGAATCAAACGGAGGAGAGGGATTATGCTTCTTGTCGGAAACGGACGGGTTCTGACGCGCGATGCGGCGCGGCCTTATCTGCAAGAGGGCGCCGTACTGTGCGACGGCGGGGAAATCCGCGCGGTCGGCGCGACGGAGACTCTGCGCGCCCAAAACCCGCAGGCGGAGTTTGTCGACGCCCGCGGCGGCGTGATCATGCCCGGTCTTATCAACGCCCACACGCATATTTATTCGGGTCTGGCCCGCGGTCTGTCCATCAACGGCCACAACCCGCACACCTTCTATCAGGTGCTCGACGGCATGTGGTGGAACATCGACCGGCATCTGGATCTGGAGGGGTCGCGCTGCAGCGCGTGGATTACGGCGCTGGAGAGCATCCGCAACGGCGTCACCACAATTTTTGACCACCACGCCAGCTACGGCGAGATTGACGGAAGTCTGTTCGCCATCGGCGAGGTGCTTGAGGAAATCGGCCTGCGCTCGTGTCTGTGCTATGAGGTCTCCGAGCGCGACGGCGAGGAAAAATGTCTGCAGGGCATCCGCGAAAACGGGGCCTTTGCCCGCTACTGCGCCGGGCGCGAGGGCGATATGCTCAAGGCCATGTTCGGCGGGCACGCGCTGTTCACCATCTCCGACCGCACCTTCGAAAAAATGGCGGAGGAAAACAACGGTCTGACCGGCTACCACATCCATGTGTGCGAGGGCGGCACCGACCGTGAGGACAGCTGGAACCGCTACGGCATGCGTCCGATTGACCGTCTGCGCAAAAACGGCATTCTCGGTCCGAAGACCATTCTGGGTCACTGCATCTGTCTGACGGATGACGAGCTGCAGGTGATTGCCGATACGGACACCATGTGCGTCACAAACCCCGAGAGCAACATGGGCAACGCCGTCGGCGTCGCGCCGGTGCTGAAGATGTTCGAAAAGGGCATTCTGGTGGGTCTGGGCACGGATGCCTATACCCACGACATGCTGGAAAGTCTGAAGGTCGAGCTGATTATCCAGCGTCACCACGCGGGACTGCCGAATGTGGGCTGGTGTGAGGCCACGGGCATGCTGTTTGAAAACAACGCCAGGATGGCCGGCCGGTATTTCTCCCGGCCGCTCGGCGTGCTGCGCGAGGGAGCGGCGGCGGACATCGCCGTGTTCGATTACCGCCCGTTCACGCCGTTTTCCGAGGCCAATGCCGACGGACACATGATCTTCGGCTTCCAGGGTCACAACTGCATTCACACCATCGTCAACGGCCGCGTGCTGATGAAGGATCGCGAGTTCGTCTGCTGCGATGAGGAACAAATCAACCGCCGGGTCTATGACGCGGCCTGCCGTCTTTGGGGGGAATTGAACCGATGAGCGAAACCATGCGTCCCATCCCGTACGAGACTCTGCTCGCGCGGGTCTGCCGGGAATACGAAACCGAGGGCACCATCTTCGGTGTCAGTCACATCTGGAAGGCCGGGAGCGAGAAGACGCTGCCCATCTTCTCCGAGCAGCTGGAGACGCCTTTCGGCCCGGCCGCGGGGCCCAACACCCAGCTGGCCCAGAACATCATCGCGGCCTATGCGGCCGGCGCCCGCTTCTTCGAGCTGAAAACCGTGCAGATTATGGACGGGGCGGAGCTGGCGGCCTGCGTGGCCCGGCCCTGCATCAACGCGGCGGACGAGGGCTATAACTGCGAGTGGAGCACGGAGCTGACCGTGCCGCAGGCGATGGAGGAATACATCAAGGCCTGGAACGTGCTGAAGGTCATCAGTGAGAAATACGCGCTGGGCCGGCCGGACGGCTTTGTGTTCAACATGAGCGTCGGCTATACGCTCGAAGGCATCCGGTCGGAGAAGATCACGGCTTTCCTCGACGGCATGAAGCAGGCGGGGGTTTCCAACTCGGTGACCATCTCGACACTGCACGGCTGCCCGCCGGACGAGATTGAGCGCATTGCCGATTATCTTATCGCCGAGCGCGGACTGCACACCTATGTCAAGTGCAACCCCACGCTGCTCGGCTATGAGTTCGCGCGCAAGACGGCGGACGCGGCGGGCTTTGATTATCTGTCCTTTGACGACCATCATTTCCGCGAGGATCTGCAGTGGGCCGACGCGGTACCCATGTTCCGCCGGCTGCAGGCGCTGGCCGACGAAAAGGGCGTGGAGTTCGGTCTGAAGCTGACCAACACCTTCCCCGTGGATGTGAAGGTCGGCGAGCTTCCCGCGGAGGAAATGTATATGTCCGGGCGCGCCCTGTTCCCGCTGACGGCGGAGCTGGTGCGGCGCATCGCCGCGGAGTTTGACGGCAAAATGCGCATCAGCTATGCCGGCGGCGCGGATTTCCACAGCATGGAGGCGCTTTTCGCGGCCGGCGTGTGGCCCGTGACCATGGCCACCAACATTCTGCGTCCCGGCGGCTACAACCGCATGAAGCAGCTGGCGGAGCAGATGGCGGCAATGCCGTACGCCCCCTTCGCGACCGTCGATACGGCGGCGGTGACGCGTCTGGCGGCCGCGGCGCCGTCCGACCCCTGGTACCGCAAGCCCGTCAAGCCGGCCCCCGACCGGAAGGTGAAGGAAACCGTGCCGCTGACGGACTGCTTCTTCGCGCCCTGCCGCGAGGGCTGCCCGCTGCACCAGGATATCCCCGCCTATGTCCGGCTGACCGGCATGGGCAAATACGCGGACGCGCTGGAGCTGATTACCGAGCGCAACCCGCTGCCGAATATCACGGGCACCATCTGCGCCCACCCCTGCATGAGCCGCTGCACGCGCGCGTACTACGAGGGCGCGGTGGACATCCGCGGCTGCAAGCTGGAGGCGACGGAAAAGGCCTACGGCGAGCTTCTGGCGAAGCTTGCGCAGGAGCAGCCGGCCCCCAACGGAAAGAAAATCGCCGTCATCGGCGCGGGTCCTGCGGGCATCGCGGCGTCCTTCTTCCTGGCAAGATGCGGCTGCGAAGTGACGGTGTTTGAAAAGGCGGAGGAGCCGGGCGGCATTGTGGCCCGCGTGATTCCGAGCTTCCGCATTGAACCGGAGCGCGCGCAGCGGGATGCCGACATGGCGGCGGCGCTGGGCGTGTCGTTCCGCTACGGCACGGAAATTTCCTCGCGCGAGCAGCTCGCGGGCTTTGACGCGGCGGTCGTCTGTACGGGCGCCTGGGTCCCCGGTACGCTGGCGCTGGAGGGGAAGCCCGCCCGCAACGTGATTGAATTTCTCGGGGAGTTCAAGCGCCATCCGAAGCGCTGCCGCCCGGGTAAGCATGTGGTCATCGTCGGCGGCGGCAACACCGCCATGGACGCGGCCCGCACGGCGCTGCGCTGCCACGGCGTGAAGAGCGTGAGCGTGGTGTACCGACGGGATATGCGCAACATGCCTGCCGACGAGGCGGAGCTGCGCGAGGCCATTGAGGAGGGCGTTGTGTTCCGCCCGCTGCTCAGTCCGACGGCCTGGGACGGCAAGCGGCTCACCTGTGAAAAAATGCGGCTGGGTGACCCCGATGCAAAGGGACGCCGCAGTCCCGTCGCCACGGGCGAATGCGAGACCGTGGAGGCCGACGCGGTCATCGCCGCCGTGGGCGAGCGGACCGACGCCGCGCTCTACCGGGCGCTGGGGCTGGCGCTGGACGAAAAGGAACGCCCCGTTGTGGACCGCGCCACCGGCCGCAGCAGCGTGGAGAATATTTATCTGGCCGGCGACGGCGCCTTCGGTCCCTCCACCGTGGTGGAGGCGATTGCCGGGGCGGCCCGCGCCGCGAAGGCGATTGCCGGCGCGGAGTACGAGCGCTTTGCCTGGCTGAATGTGGCCCACGACGCGCAGGAGGCCCTCGATAAAAAGGGCATCTTCCGCACGGCGTGCCATGAGTCGGAGCGCTGTCTGGAGTGCGCCACGGTGTGCGAAAACTGCGTGGACGTCTGCCCCAACCGCGCGAACGTTGCCATCCGGGTAAACGGAGGGCTGCAGATTCTGCACATGGACGGACCCTGCAACGAGTGCGGCAACTGCGCCACCTTCTGTCCGTGGAGCGGCGCCCCCTACCGCGACAAGTGGACGATGTTCGCCGAGCGCGAGGCCTTTGACAAGGGACCGAACCGGGGCTTCCTGCCCATAGAGGGGCTGCGCGTGCTGTGCCGCTTCGGCGGACGCGTGGGCGAAATCGATCTGGGCGAGAGCAACGGCTTTTTGCCGGCGGAGCTGGCCGCCTTTACCCGCGCGGTACTGACGGGACACCGTGAGCTGATATATTGATCGTTAATCTTATACAATGGAGATACATGCTATGGACTATGCAAAAATCAAGCAGGCGGCGCAGGATTGTCTGCCCGCGATGACCAAATTTCTGCGGGAGCTGATCGCCCTGCCCAGCGAGAGCTGCGGCGAGGAGGCTGTGGTGCGCCGCGCCGTGGCGGAGATGGAGGCGCTCGGCTATGACCGCGCGTGGATTGATCCGCAGGGCAACGCCATGGGTCTTATCGGCACCGGCGAGAAAATCATCGCCTTTGACGGCCACATCGACACGGTCGGCATCGGCTACCGCGAAAACTGGAACTTTGACCCCTACGAGGGCTTTGAGACGGAGACCACCATCGGCGGCCGCGGCGGCAGCGACCAGGAGGGCGGCTGCGTCAGCCAGATTTATGCCGCCTGGATTGCCCGTGAGCTGGGGCTGATTCCCGAGGGGTACAGTCTGCTCGTGACCTGCACCGTGCAGGAGGAGGACTGCGACGGCCTGTGCTGGCAGTACATCCACAACGAGGACGGCTACACGCCGGAATTCGTCATCTCCACGGAGCCCACGGACGGCGGCATTTATCGCGGCCACCGCGGCCGCATGGAAATCCGCGTGGACGTGCGCGGAGTCAGCTGCCACGGCTCGGCGCCGGAGCGCGGCGACAACGCCATTTACAAGATGGCGGACATTCTGCGCGAGGTGCGCGCCCTCAACGAAAACGACGCCGCCGACAGCACGGAAATCAAGGGTCTTGTGAAAATGCTGGACGAAGCATACAATCCCGCCTGGGAGGATGCCCGTTTCCTGGGCCGCGGCACCATCACCGCCAGCGAGATTTTCTACACCTCGCCGTCCCGCTGCGCCGTGGCGGACAGCTGCAGCGTCAGTCTGGACCGCCGCATGACCGCGGGCGAGACCTTCGAAAGCTGTCTGCAGGAAATCCGCGATCTGCCGGCCTGCCGCCGCTACGGTGACGATGTCACGGTCAGCATGTACCGCTACAACCGGCCGGCCTGGACGGGTCTGATATATGAGACGGAGTGCTATTTCCCGACCTGGATCAATAAAGAATCCGCGCCCCATGTGCAGGCGGTGGCCAAAGCCTACCGCGCCATGTACGGCGAGGAACGCACCGGGGACCCCGACGCGATGTCCAAGCGCGTGGGCCGCCCGCTGATTGACAAATGGACCTTCTCCACCAACGGTGTGTCCATTCAGGGCCGCTTCGGCATCCCCTGTGTGGGTTTCGGCCCCGGCGCGGAGAGCCAGGCCCACGCGCCCAACGAAATCACCTGGAAAGAGGATCTGGTCCGCTGCGCGGCCGTGCTTGCCGCCGCGCCCATGAATTATGCCGAGGAGGTCAAAGCAAAATGAGCTTGATGGAGCATTACGCCAACATTCTGTCCCAGCTGGATTTTCCGCAGATGTATCAGAACGATTTCTTCCTGACCTGGGACAAAACCGACGACGAGCTGGCCGCCCTGTTCACGGTGGCGGACGCGCTGCGCGCCCTGCGCGAGAACGGCATCAGCCCGAAGATTTTCGATTCCGGTCTGGGCATCAGTCTGTTCCGGGATAATTCCACCCGCACCCGCTTCTCCTTTGCCTCCGCCTGCAATCTGCTGGGGCTGGAGGTGCAGGATCTGGACGAGGGAAAAAGCCAGATTGCCCACGGCGAGACCGTGCGCGAGACAGCCAACATGATTTCCTTCATGGCGGACGTCATCGGCATCCGCGACGACATGTATATCGGCAAGGGGCATACGTATCAAAAGGCCGTGTCCGAGGCGGTCCGCCAGGGCCATGCCGACGGCATTTTGGAGCAGATTCCGACGCTGGTCAACCTGCAGTGCGACATCGACCACCCGACCCAATGCTGCGCGGATTTGCTGCATGTCATCCACGAGATGGGCGGCGTACAGAATCTGCGGGGCAAAAAGGTCGCCATGACCTGGGCCTATTCCCCCAGCTACGGCAAGCCGCTGTCCGTGCCGCAGGGCGTCATCGGTCTGTTCACCCGCTTCGGCATGGAGGTCACGCTGGCGCACCCCGAGGGGTATGAAATCTTCCCCGAGGTGGAGGAGCTGGCGGCCCGCCAGGCGGCCCAGTCCGGCGGCAGCTTCCGCAAGGTTGCGACCATGGAGGAGGCTTTTGAGGGGGCGGACATCGTCTATCCGAAGAGCTGGGCGCCCTTCGCGGCAATGGAAAAGCGCACGCAGCTGTATGCCGAGGGGGATTCCGTCGGTATCGCCGCGCTGGAAAAGGAGCTTCTGGCTCAGAACGCGCAGCATACCAACTGGGAGTGCACTGAGGAGATGATGGCCCGCACCAACGGCGGCAAGGCCATGTATCTGCACTGTCTGCCGGCGGACATCACCGGCGTCAGCTGCGAAAAGGGCGAGGTGGCGGCCTCCGTGTTCGACCGCTATCGCACCAGCCTTTACAAGCAGGCCAGCTTCAAGCCCTATATCATCGCGGCCATGATTTTCCTGGCCAAGCAGAAGGACCCCGCCAAGGCGCTGCGCGCCATCGAGGAGAGCGGCCGCCGCCGCGCTCTGCAGTACTGAGCGGGAGGACGCCGTTATGAAGCGTGTAGAGGGCGCCATCCCGGCCATCGGCCCGTACAGCGCGGGCGTTGTCGCGGGCGGCTTTGTGTTCGTGTCCGGCCAGCTGCCGATGACGGCGGAGGGCCGGCTGCCCGAGGGCATCCGCGCCCAGACGGAGCAGTGTCTGAAAAACGTGCTGGCCGTGCTGGAAAACGCAGGGTCGAGTCTCGAGCGCGTGGTCCGCACGACGGTCTATCTGCGCAGCATGAATGATTTCGCGGCGGTCAACGAGGTGTACGCCGGGTTCTTCACCGGTGAGGTGCTCCCGGCCCGCGTCTGCGTCGAGGCCGCCCGCCTGCCCAAGGACGCCCCGCTGGAAATTTCCTGCGTGGCCCTCGCGGCGGAGGAATAACCGATTTAAAATGACAAAGCCCGGAGGGCATTCGAGACTTCCGGGCTTTGTCTTATCCGATCGGATGGTCAGGGAGAGAAGATGGATAAGCGTACTTATTCCTTTGATTTTTTACGGGTTTTTGCGACTTTGGCTGTTGTATTTGTGCATGTAGCAGCCGAAAACTG